>FTEL01003188.1_pt1 | contig 17000 bp, 19 predicted proteins | sample 1658911 | NCBI WGS metagenome assembly FTEL01 (sample SAMEA3914869, study PRJEB12502) | metagenome | biome: forest; material: soil | place: USA | collected 2012-03-12 | depth 0.1 m
CCACCACCCCCAGTGTGCCCCCCACCCATCTCCTTAACCTCACTCTCCTCCCCGCCAAGCTCAGCAGGCCTCAACCTCCCGCCGCGCCCGTCCACCTCGTGCCCGTGCCCGTGTCCGTGGAATCCAAACGGCGAGCGCGCCCACGCCGCGACTGCTGCTGGGCTGGCGTCGTGGGGCTGCTGGCCGCGGTGGTGGTGGCGGTGGTGGCGGAAGCCTAAGCCGTCGTCGGAGTCCGAGTCTGGCGCGACGCTGGTGTCGACTTGGCCGAAGGACTTGCGGCGTTTGGATTTGGCGGCGCGTTTGGCGCGGTCGCGGTGGGGGGTGGATTTTTTGGGCGAGGTTGGGTCGCCTTTGGTGTTGTTGCTGCCGGGTGTGATGTCGGGGGAGGTGGTGGACGTCTTTTCGGTGGTGGTGTCGCTTCCTGGGCTGCTGTGGCCGTGCCGGCGCTTGCGGCGCGTGGAGAGGGGGGTCGCGAGCAGGTAGGCTACTGCGCAGAGGACGAGGAGGATGGGCAGGCCGATTCCGAGGCCGATGCCGAGGCCGATTTTGAGGGAGTAGTTGGTGTTGTCAGAGGAGGAGGAGGTGGTGGTGGAGAGGAGGGTGCCGGCTGGGAGGGTGAGTTGGGTGTTGGTGTTGGAGCAGCAGCTTGAGGCGTCGGGGCCGCAGCAGAATTTGAGGGTGGTGCTTGTGCTGGAGTAGGTCGAGGCGCAGGGGATGAGGGGAATGGCGGCGAGTTTTTGGTCTGCATCAGGGGGTTAGCCAACTCCAGGGTTGCTTTGGTGGTTGGGATACGGCATGGGCGCTCACCGTTGCTGGCTGGGCAGAACTTCTTGCAGGATCCGCCCCAGTTCTTGTCGGTGCAGCCTTGCTGGGTCATGAGGTTGCTCGAGCCGGGACTGAGACAGAGCCCGTTGGAGAGGCAGTAATCGCTCTTGCTGCAGCACCATGTCGTGGCGCCGGTGTCGGCGGTCCCCGGCGCGAAGCAGGGCTGCTGGTTGGTGTCGACCTCCCCCCAGGTGTTGTAGCACGTCGACTCGGCGAGCGTGCTGTTGGCCAGCAGGGCTACGCTAGCCAGCAGCAGAAGCCGCCCTCTTGGTGTTGGTGTCCTTGCCATGGCTGTGCTGTGGTTGGGACCGTTCCGGAGACAGCAGAATCAAGGTGAACTCCGGGGTGACCGGTCGCAACAATCACGGGGAAACGCGCAAGAAATACGGTGGGGCCGGATGTGATCAAATTTGCCGATTTGGGGGCAAAGCAGCTTGCTACGGCGCAGCACCTCGACTATGCGGGTGCTCATGTTTCGGCGTTTGGCTCGTTGCGGCACAGAAGTCTTGATCACCAACTCCAATGCGACCTGCCCCCAGCGGGCTGGCTGCGGGCTGCTCAGTGCTGGCTGCCGTCGACCAACAGGCGAGCAGCAGCTGAACGGACCTGGAACCAACAGCCAGATCACGCATGCAGGATGGCGTCGGCACTTGGCCCGTCTCGATTCAGGCGGCTATTTTGAGATGCAAAAGGAACAAACAAACCCAGCGACTTCTCTCAACAGTACCCGACTTGAACTTGAGCAAACGACACAACTCTCGCTCATCTGGTTCACCCATAGCCCGCTGTCGAGAACAGTGGAACTTGCGGCACAGCTTCAGCCCTCACCTAGGCTCCCACGAAATCAGGAACACAAAAGCAGGGGCCTCAACTGTTTGCCTTGATTACCGTTGCACAGCACAGTCCCGCCGAGCTGCTGGGCCGTGGGGAAGCGCGAGCTTGGGCCTCGGGGGCGAGCCGGAGTGGTGCCGCGGAGGGAGGCGTTGAGCCACTCCGCATCGAGACGGACCTGCAGGACCCTGGTTTGGCGCCGTCCCCGCGCGGTTGGTGCGTGAGGAAGCCGGCCTGAAGCAGGAAATGCTGGGGCCTTGTGTGTCTTGCGCAGCTGCTGATGGCGCAATCGCTTGGGCCATCACTCGGCTGCGCCACGCGCTTGCGGCGCCTGCTGGACGGTTGCGGGAGTCGAGCCCCGAGTCTTCCGTTTGGGGCTGGCGCTGGGGGCGGCGTCAAAAATACCTTGGTTGTTTCAACCGGCGCCATGTGGTAGTGTTAGTGGGCGGAATGCGACGCTGGACGGACGTCGGAGTGAGGCTCATGGCATACGGGATATTCACGAGCACGTGTTGCAACGTCAGGTAGAAGCAATGGATTATCGCATCGGGGTTTGATGCTTGGGATCTCCTCACGTCCCTGTGGAGTGCCTCGGTTTTCTCCCTCTTCTTTTTATTTTTTCATCATTTTTGCTCTCACTTTTCTTTCCTTGTTCTTGTTGAAAGGAAAAGAAAATAAAGTAATATATTTCTCTCTCTTCTTCCCCTTCTTCTATCTCGTTCATTATGTCCCCTTCCTCTCTTTTTTTTTTTCATTCTCCTTTCTTTTGTTCTTCCCCCCTTTTCTCTCATCTTCTTTTTCCTTTTTTTTCTTCTCTTTTCTCTTTTTCTTTTTCCCCCTTTCACTCTACGGGAAGGATGCAGGCAGTTTTTACGTCGGAGAGGAGCAACGCCTCAGCTTGAAATGGCCATGTCAAAGCTCATCGTTACATTCCTCTATCAACTACATCATGTGCTTTCTCAACGTTTCCTACCCCCCGCGAGATTCCCAGGCGTCGGTCTGGCAGTGTCCGCTTCGCGATGGGCAAGTCGGGCGTCAGTAGCCTCGATCAGAGTCTAGGAGGTCCGCGAGATCGGCCGCACCACAGATGGCGGCTATCCGATGTAGATTCCACTGCAATTCCAACAGCTCAAAGCTGGGCAAGTCCTCGGCGTTCTCTGCGCGAATAACAAACGTTTGGCCAGTCTTGAGGGGCATGCCACTCGCTCGGTGTGCCAGATTGCCCAGGCCCCACGTCTCCGGGGACATCCTCAACCCGTTCAGAATAGCCTCCCCGCTGGCTTCTACGAGAGTCGATGGGAGAAGGTTGGTTCGCCGCAGCCAGTGGAACTGGAGAGTGATGGTGGTTGGGGTCTGGGAGAGGGGCTTGAATGCGAACCTCGTTTTGCCAAACCAAACGTGAAACTGACGGTTGATGGAGACGCGGTTCGCCAGGGATTGGGTGATGGCAGGATCTTCAAACAGCCGGCGCCAGGTGGAAGCCTGCTCCTTGCCCCAGAAGCACTGGAGCAGATCATCTAGGGGCTGGAACCGCTTGCTTTTGCTGGTTGCAAACGGGAAGATATGCACAGCTTGGGGATCACTCATTCCCGAGAGGAGACACACATTTCCATCTCGTTCTGTGGCCTTTTCTACTTCGTTAGTGACGACATGCAGATGGCTTGATGGATTGCGTAGCTCTTACATTGCGGGCCACCAACGTGCTCCTGGTTTCCTCGCCGTGGTTGCCGAGCATCGCAGTCGGCGGTGACGTCGGAAGGTCTAGCGAAATGTCAGATCAAGTTCGTTGGACAGGGTGGAGAGCGATGCCAGGCATACAAGCGATCATTGCGGAGGGGGCCTGCGCGTTGATAACCTTGAGCAGTTGCGCATCGTACGGCGGAGCGGTATTCCGGACAAGCGCCAGATACTCTCGAATATGGTCGGTCGGGGCAACCATGAAGAAGCCCAGCGTCGCCGCGTTCGGCACTTGCACGTCTAGGTCCTGGTGCAGCTGCTGCAACTCGCTGAAAAGAGCACAGCGATCATCGGGCTCGGTGATGTAGTCGTCGACAGGTTCCGCGGGGGGAGAAAGATCGTTTAAAAGCGGAAGAATCAGGCGGAGGTCTTCGCCCGTAAGGACGCGTTTGAGGCCTGCGAGGTCCGGATCCATGTTGCGTGCGATCGGTGGGCAGTCGGGACGGAGAGAGTCGGATGCGCGAGAAGACGATCGCGGGCGGCAGAAGAGGAAGCGTAGTGCTTCCATTGCGCGTCAACGAAGTGTGGTGTGGCGGGCCTGAGCTAAGTACCTAGGTAGTTTGGTACCTAGGTAATTTAGTGGTTTAGGTTGGTGGGAGTTGGCGGAGGATGGCCAACCCGCTGTTGCCTGCTTCACTTCAACAAAAGATTCTGGGGTGACGTCGTTGTGCGGTTTGTTTGGCTGGAGCGGAGGAAAGAACTCGCACCGCCTTTTTTGTAGTCCGAGAGAAAGAGGAACAAGAGAGAAAACAGATACATCTTATTTTTTATGCTCTTCTACAACTAATGTTAAAATAAACAAGAAGGACCACAGAAAGATGGAAAAAGGACAGAGGGATAAAGAGACAGAAGAAAGAGGAAGAAAAAGGGAAAAGAGACAGCTTCATATCAGACTTATACCTCAGTGTGATCGTTCCTCCAAGAAACTCAACACGCCACCACCATCAAAGCGCTTCCACGCGGTCCGCTAGGTACCTATGCAAGGCGACAGAATCTTGATCCCTTGGGCTTGCACCCTCAGACCAACCGGACAACAACAGTCTTGTTCATCCAACCAGGCGAAACCAGCACTTTGCCGTCGACAACCCCATCTTGCGAGAACCCAAACGGCCTGGACATGCAGCGGAAGCCAGCTGTTGATGAGATTGCTTTTGTACATCCGCCGAGACCATGCTTGGCTTTTCTTTGGGAACCGTTGTGATGGGGTGGCTTTGCTGGGAAATGGAGACTTGTTCTGGATTGCAGGTATGTGTTCCCTCGGGTCCAGCTGAGCCTGAGACGCTGGAAGTGAAGAAGAAGTGAGACATGTCAAGGAAGCTTAGAATTATCAACTAGCCGCGCAATTAGAGTCAGAGTTACAAGCTTCTCTCGCAGTATCTCGAGATATTATATCCAACTTTGAGCGGCCAAAGCACAATTAATGATCTGCCCTCCTCCTCTCCCCTTCCTTCTCACCAGATTCCTTGAACTCGACACATCACCTGCTTCGTCCAAGTCCTCTTCACCAAGTTGGTAACGCCTAGTTCCGAGCAAGATGGCGGCGGGGGACGCTGGCTGGGGCGACGTAGTTGGCGCTGTAATGATCGAGACATGTTAGCACCCGTTCAAAAGAGGAAGACGGAGAGAGATGGAGAGAAAAAGAAAACTGACCCAACATAAGTCACAGGCGGATCAGTGATGAAGCCCGTGGTATCCAACGGGTTCTGCGTGTTGCCCGCGGCGTTGCCCTGGTAAGGGATCCCCGCCTTCTGGCACGCCGCAATGTGGTCGGCTGGGAACGTCAGGCCCTCCAGACAATTCGGAGCCTCAACGATCGTGGCCGTCAAGCCCATCTCGACGTGCCACTCGATGTGGCAGTGGAACAGCCACACGCCCGGGTTGGTGGCCCGGAAGCGCAGCACGGCAAACGAGTTCGCCATGACGGTCAGCGTGTCGCGCTGCACCGGCGTGCTGGCGTAGTTGACGTCACGGTGCGGCCAGTTGCCCGTCCCGCTGCGGGGGCGATCGAGCACCTGGAAGTGATGGCCGTGCAGGTGGAAGGGGTGCGCGGCGGCATCGAGGTTGTTGACCACGATCTGGACGAGATCGCCGTAGTCGACGATGAAAGGGTTGACGGAGCCGTAAATGATTGGGTTGGTGTTGTCGGCGCCGGTTGTGGCAGCGCTGTACAGGGTGGGCACCTTTTGGGTGATGTACGTGATATTGTTGAAGTAAGCGCTGGAGCCAAGGTATCAGTACAAGACCTGCTCATGTTGGAGCCGCAATGTGTGCGAGAAAGGAGACATACCGCGGGAGCCCATTCTTATCGAGGTTGAAATCGAAGTCGAGAACAATCAGCTTGTCGTATGTGCTGTCAACGCCTGCTCCGTCGAGAGCCTTGAAGTGAGAGTCGTCAAACGGCTGCCACTGATTCACCACATCGACCCTGTCGAGAGGCAGCGACGGGTTCAAGACGAGATAGCCTGTGACGTTGTGCGGCCATGCGATCGGGGGAACCGAGGCGGGGTTTGTCCAATCGCGGTTGATGTCGAGCGAGACCAAGTAGGGAAAGTTGTAGTTGTCCCTGTCGATGGCTGAGATCAAGACGTCGTATCGCTGGGCAGGGGCTACGCGTAGCTGGTAGGCTTCTTGCTTCTGGACGTACGCCGAGTCGGTCGAGATGACGGTCATCGTGTGCGAGTCAAAATGGATCATGGCGGACCCGAAGGCGGAAAAGTTGATGATGCGGATGCGGTATGTTTTGCCCATGTGGAACGGGATGTTTCTTCCCTGCCCTTCGTTGACGATGAGGCTGTCCGGGAAGGGAGGGATGAAATGGGTATTTGATGTGACAAGCATGCTCTGCACCGTGGCGATGGAATCCAGGTGGTACCTAGAAGCAGACCATGTAAGCGTCTGCCGCATCTCGCAGGTTTCTGGTGAGACTACTAGGCTCTTACCAATCCGAGACCGTCAAGATGACTTCCTCGTCGTAGCTGTTCTTGTTGGGATCATTCGGATCATGCACGATGAAAGGACCACGCAGGCCATCAGGATACTGCCCCATGTTGTGGGAGTGGTCTGCCATCCACTTATTAGCCTCGGCGAGGTCGTCAAGTCATGGCATCTGGACGATACTGCCAGGCGCACTTACACCAGAAAGTTCCCGGATTGTCAACCACAAACTGGTACTTGACCGTCGAGTCCGGAGGCAGCGGGCACTGCGTGGCACCGCTCGGGCCGTCCATCTCGGGCGTCTGGACCTGGTTGATGCCATGGAAATGCAGGCCGGTAGATTGGTTTCCGAGGCTGTTGTGGAGGTTGACGACAACGGTGTCACCGACAGTGGCCTCCATGGTCGGGCATGGCCAAGTTCCGTTGATCCCTATGACGGGCCGCCAAAACTGGCCGTCCGGGTTGGCCCACACCCACGTCACATCCCAGGTGTAGACGACGGTTGCTGCCCCGGCGAAACTCGCCAGGGACAGGTAAAAAAGCGAGAAAACGAGCGAGAGTAACATTGGAACTGCTCCTCTCCGGGAATAGCAGCTGACAAGGAGGGTGAGGTTGGGAGGGCGTCCCAGTGGCAGACAGAACTGAGAGAGAGCGGATGGAGAGACAGAATGAACTCGAGTCTTGGGTGGCCAGCAGGCCGTCTTTTAACAACTTGGCAAGCTTGAGGATCGATACAGCATGTTTTGATCCAGCAACCCCCGGTTAACATTGGCCTGGTGGTTGACGACGCTCGTTCGGCGACGGCGCCTGTCCCTGGCCGGGGATACCCATGATCCATGGTGCAGCCTTCGTGTCGGCGCAAAGCCATGCGTAGCGCTATCTAATGTGGCGGAAGGAAGAACGCATTTAACGAGCAAACCATGCCTGGAGCCGTCATGGGACTCGACTTGCTGAACAACCAACTGCTGCTTCGGAGATATCGACGAGAACGTGCCGGCCATGGGGCAGCCACATAGGGTGTTTCACCGTGCTGGTTCGGCGGGCAACCTTGCTCAGCCGAGGGCTGAGATAACAAGAGCTGCAGGGAATTCCTGCGGGTGCAGTTGATGTCAAGGACCCAAGATGCAGTGGCGCGGAAGACCCGGCTTGGGAGGCCCGACGCAGCGTTTTATTCTCGCCGAGAAATGGGATTTAGGGAACGCTGTGGGTGGCCGAGACAGCTAGCCTCTTCCGGATTCGGCTTATTGTACATATCAGGAGCGCCACTCCCTCCGAGATGCACAGCACAATGCCCAGGACAGGGTCGTCCTGCATGCAGGTTCCCCCTTCACACCACAACACCGCCTCGCGCTGTTCAGTCCTCCAATTTCCCCCGGTCTTCGCCGTCGAAAACCGGAATTGGGCCACACCACGCCACGCTCGACGGCGTGTAGGTGCCAGTCTGGAGGCATTGAACCGCCGCTTCGGATTCGTCTTGGCATTTACGAGCCCTATACCCCTGAGGAATGGAAGGCAAAAGCCTCCGAGCACACCGGTTGCTCATCGCCGGGTACCTGCGTATGCCGTCGCTCTCAACTGTTGAGGCTCAGGGGAAGGCACCGCACCAGCAGTGTACCGCAGACCACTTGAGCTGCGATTGCAAGGAGAAAATGTTTCTTTCTGCCTAGGTACTCGTTTTCCTGCTTTGGCGTGTTCATTTCTGCGAGTCGTATCGCCTCGATGTCTTGGCGTCTTGATGTCTTGATGTTTGGTTCTGGAGGTTTAGTGTTTCAGTGTATTGGTGTGTTGGTTGCTGTTGTCTTCGTGTCTCTGGGTATCGTATGTTGTTGTCTGTTCTGGATTCTACCAAGTATGGCATCGTGTTTTCGTATCTTGAAAGCCACGCCGGCGTGTAATACGACGAGTGTCGATCGGAATACAAGAGCCCTTGCCCACATCCGACTGCATGCAGAGCACCCGCAGCCAGAAACGCTAATACCAGAAGGCTGAGCAAGCCGAGCCGGGCCATCATTCCCGCAAGCCACCCAATGGGTCCGGCTGGCTACACATGGCAGCCCTATTCGTGTATGCACGGCCCAATCCGACGGGCTCTTGCTGCACCAGAACGAAAGCCGGACCCGGATCCCAGAACCAAGGGCAGCACCCAAAGTCTAGAACCCCAGAGCCCAAATTTAGAAGTCAGATCCCAGACCTGAGAACCGAATGTCAGTCATGTCCGGGCAGGGAGGATCTGGCTCGGTTCTGCTTCAGCTGCTTCAGCACTTGCGGTCGAGAGAGTCGTCTTACGCTGCGCTCACTAGCTTCCGTGACTCTCATGAGTCCATATTGAACCACCCTGCCCATCTGAGCAGCGGATCCCTCTCATCCAAAAGCTCACTGCTAATGTTTGATCACATGGGAGCCATTTCGACATTCCGCCGCGGCTGACGCCATCACGCATCACCAATGCTGACGCAGGCAAGCTTACCATCTCTGCCCAGGCGGGCACTGTCTCAAAACCCGACAAAACCCGGCCAGTTTCCAGGCCGCCAGGTACCTTACTGTACTTCAGACGGACCCTCTGGGACCCCTCTTTCCAGCAAATCCATTTCAGTTCTCGAAGGTTCTCACGCGAGCATCTAGGTACTGTGTGCATGGATTTCCCAACACCTGCGCAATACTGTTCAGAATTCTTGTTCGTTCCAACGCTCGCAGCGTTTACTCTAGGTACTCTACATTTTGGCAAGTGCCTCTCTCTGTTCACGTCCTGCTGCCAGTGTTCTTAGGGCCATCCTAGCTCCAACGGTTATTTACACAGTACGCTAGGCCTGGTTGCTGGTTACGGTGAGAGGTTTTGTGTCTGCGCTGGGAAGGCTTGCTGTCTCGTTCATGCCGCATCCTTGCCAACGCATCTGTAAGGCAAGGCTTTATACGGCAACGATTGATCCTTATCCGCGGCATGCAAGTGTTCGGCCAGAAACAGATAATTCATGCGTCTGCTATCAGCGGTACTTGAGCACTACCTCAGCTGTCTCGAAAATACGAGCTCAGGTGTTTAACAGCCCCGAAGCACTGAGTTCCCTCTTGTGTTCGTTCGTCGTCTTCTGCAACGGCATCAACAACATCGGCCCGGGAGGTTGCGTAGCAGGTAAGGTGTCTCGAGTGTGACCTCTCTAAGACGGCGGTTGAAACACTGCTGATGACTTGGATAGACTTCACTTTGTTTGGTAGGTGTCTTTTGACCCTTGGAATGCATACGCAGCCTTTTCACCTATCCACACACAATGACCACCCTGAGCTAATGGGTAACCGAGTGTTCGGTCAATATCCCCGACCTCCGGCTTACTTGCTGCACCTGGCCCCCGTGTTGGGAAGACCGCTTCCATTCCCGGCTTTGGATTTTTGTTTTGCTATCATTGAACAACCGGTGACTATCGAGGTTTGTCCAGTTCATTCTGCCTGGCTCTTCTGTATTGGACTTGTATCCTCCATCCTTTCTCCGTCATTCTTCAGGTGTGCCTTTGCCTTGTTCGTTTTGCTAGCTTCCCAGCATATCAGGGAGGGCATCTATCATCATCCAGCTTGGTTCTTCAACCGGGCCACCTAACCTGACTTCCGTCCTCCGCTGGCTTGCATTCTTCAGCAGTCCACCAAGCCCCGTCAAGTTTCAGCCCATTTGCCACCAATTTCCTGTGGAAATCACCCGACCCGGAACGTCGACGCCTCAAGCACAGGCAACAGTCGCGGTCGAGATGGTCTACTGTACCTACTGCGGAAAAGCCTTCACCCGAAAGGAGCATTTAGAGCGCCATATACCGAGCCGTGAGCAACCTCACCCAAGCCCTCGGATGCAGCTCACCTGTAGATTACTGACAACCTGCTGGTAATAGATACCAACGTCAAACCGCATCGCTGTGTCGCTTGCCAACTTTCCTTTGCTCGACGGCAAGTTATCGACCTCGTACTCTTCAAAATTAGCCCGACCAGGGGCAGAGAACTAGCCTGACTAACATCCACACTCAACAGAGATCTCTTGAAACGACACTACAGCACCTACCACGAGGCTAGAGACCCGATGGAACCCCTCCCAGGAGGCGGCACACCACCAATTCCTGGGCGAACACCGATTGCGTGCATGAATTGCGCCAACGCGAAGGCAGGATGTGACAAAGGGGTGCCCTGCGGAAGATGCATCGAGAAAAACCTGGCCTGCGAAGCCCGCTTCGCGAGACGATCATACAAGGCCCCTCTTCGCGCTCCTCAAGCAAGCGCTGCGTTTTCGATCGCAGCCGTTCAGTCCTCGCCGCCACAGCAAACCCAAGCACCCGGGGGGATCAACGCCATGTTCATGGACGCCGACCAGCCCGGAGTGGAGACAAAGGAAAACATATCTCCTACGGCCATCGAGGTCGCCATCACCAGCCTCCATGTTGCAGAAGACTCCCCAAAGAAGGCTTCGCCGCACCCGTCCCAGATGAGTCCAGACGGCTTGCCATCACCTCCTTTGAACGATTTCACATACATGGGAAACGGCTTTGCTCCTCAAGACCACGCATACCAAGACCTGATGTTATGGCCCGACTTTTCCATGAATCCAGATGCCTACCCGAACCCGATACCGCTCGGCAGGGCAGACTTCTCGATCCCGGTCTTTCCAGGGCTCGGTGATATCCCGTCTCCGGAGCACCTAACCGCGTCGTCATCATCGCGAGCTCCAACACGGACGCCTGGGAGTAGCATCATGTCGGCGGGCGATCTCGGCAACGTGTTGCAGACGGCAGAACTCGCCATGGTTGCTCCGACAGACAACTCGATCCCCGAATTCGAGGTCATGATAGTGGCCGAAGGGGCGTGGAACCTGGCACGATGCAACCCGCCGCCCGCTGGCAATTGCCCGCGCACAGCCATCGTCCATCTCGAGTCTCTGGAGCGGAAATCAAGACAGGACGAGACGTGGGCCGCATTGGAAAAGTACCTGGAACGGGTTGACTGGGGCCCTTCGGATTTGACAACAATTGCACCCCTGACTTCGCGGACACGAGACAAGATCCTCGCCATCACCCAGAGCTTCCTTCACAAAGCCCTCGACGTCCACCGCAAAAGCCTTCACAGCTCGCGCGAGACTAGCCCCAGCGACTTCAACTTCCTCGTCCTACCGTCGGTCAAAATCCTCGAAGCCCTGTTGCGCAGCTACATCCGCAGCTTATCAGGATACTACGCCTTAGTCGCGGCCGGCTGTGTAGACCCAAACGAGATGTTGCAGGACAGCCCAGCGTCGACGCTACTCGTGCTGCTTACCATTGCCCAGGGCGCTGCTACCATACCCATAGCAGAGGCTCGCTGCCTCTCCGCAGGACTAACCGAGACCTGTCGCATCTCTCTCTTTGATATCGTGGAAAAGGACGTCGAGCTCTCGACAGACCCCACCACCCTTCGCTGCGCCCTCCTGTTTATCGTCCTCGGCGCCTGGAGCGGCGATAAATGGCTGATGGATATTGCGATGCGTCAGCGAGGCATGTACATGTCGGTAAGTGCCGGATTCAGGATATCCGCCCCGTCTTGCTTCGTGTGAATAGGTAGTCAGCAGCTGACCACCCGAGGTGCTAGATGCTCAAGCACGCCGGCATGCTGGACCCCCACCCTTCCCTACTACCGGCGCTGAATCATTCGGCAAGCACTGAACTGGAATGGCACACCTGGCTCCAGCGCGAGACACAGAACCGGTAGGCCAAAGTCCACATTCCCACAGCGATGTGCGAGCACTTGAGAGAAGATGCTTACGTGGTTGCAACTTAGGTTGGTCTACAACTATATCATGCTGGACCAGGAACTCAGTCTCTTCTACGACGTAGCGCCCCTATTTGCCATCACGGAGCTTCAGTGCCCGTTGCCAGGGCCCGAGGTTCTGTGGATGGCATCCAACTCGGAGCAATGGCTTACAGCCATGCAGTCAATCTACAGCTGCACAACCAACGTCCACCCCCAACTTCTCAGCGGCGCCCCATCGGCCACTCCGTCGCTCTATGACCTCTTTCAGGAATTTCTGCAAGGTAACCTTTCGGCCGGGCAGCCTTCCCTTCCTCCGCAGCAACCCTCTCTCTCTCCGCAGCAGCTGAGGCTACTCCTGCATCCGATACAAGCGCTGCTCTGTCATCTACACCACGTCCTTTCCTGTTTTTCAGATACCCCCAGCACGCGGCGGGCCGGTGCGCGTTGTGTGAGCAAAAGCTCAACCCTCCACCGGTTGGAAGAGGTGCAACTGCTGCTACAGAAATGGTACGATATCTCAGCAAACTATCACGAGTCCAATCCAGAATGCCCCGTCACGAGATGCAACTTCATCTTCTACCACCTCATCTCTCTCAATGCCGTCACCAATTTTGTCGAGATTGAGCGTTTCGCCCGCCGCGAGGCTCTTGTCTTCGAAAACTGGGATTGGGACGCGCCACACCTCGCCAAACAGTACATATTCCAGCGGGAAGATGCCATCTTCCACTGCGGTCAGGTCTTCCGGCTGCTCCGGCTCATCCCCAAGGACCGCCGGCCGGCCTGGTGGTCTGCGGCCATATACCGGGCCACTCTGGTGCTCTGGTTTGACAGCATATGCAGGCTGTATTCCTCCCGAGGGCAGGGCAGCAAGCGGGACTCGGGCCCCAGGACGCCACAGCCCGTGCCGGTGATCATCGATCAGGCGACCCCCATGGATCCGGCCATCAACACCTACGTCTGGAACGGCATTGGAGTGGCCATGTTGACGTGCACTGATGGATCCACAGTCACGCTCGACAAGCCCGCTGATATCCTCCGATATGCCATCCAAAACATCGAGGCCGGGTTGAGCTTCCGCATCGGGGATGGGATCAAGCGCAAGCTCATTGCACTGGGACGTAACTGGGATGTGGATAATATAGAAACGTCGCAGTCCGGTATTGGGGGGGACTGAATCGACGACGAAAGGCGGTGTTTGACATTCAGATGCCAACGTTCCAGCTGCTCTTGGTCACCTGGTGTGGCGCAGACAAGCCGACACTGAGACATTGACAACTTCCTATCATTTCTTTTGGCTGGAAAGGCGTGTGTCGGTTCTGTAGTGGAATTTCTGGCCCAGATCCAGACATGACACAGTCTGTATTTAGTCCGAGGCGTTAAAGATCAATAATTAATGATAATCACGTTTCGAGAGCTAGGGAACGAACTGGCACACAGAGGAGAGCCTTTTGAAGAACGAAGAGGTTAGTTGTGCTCACGCCAGCACAAAGGTCGCACATTTTCAAAGGCCAATGGTGTTCGGGGACTGAGATACTGCCGAGACGCCATTGTGCTTAAGTTGATGAGTCTTGCTTGCTTTGCCGAGGCTCAGAAGCGAGGGGCAGCGCAGTGTCTTTTATACACGCCCGTGAAGTGACCTGACTCAGGCTGGCAATGTCTTTGGGCTTGATCTCGCGGCTGAACCTTCTGAGACAACCAACTGTCGCGGCACATCACTTCCGAACGCCGAGGATATCAAAGTCCTTCTTATCTTCAGCTGGGCACGAACGCCCTCCAGAAAACAATGGCAGCACCGGCCTGGCCGCCGGACCATTTGCACCGTCACCTGGCGTCGTGGCAACATTAGCTCTCTCGATAGCTCGAGCATCCACACACCGCCGTAACCCGTAGGGCTGCTGTCTTGTCCTGAGACAGGTGGCTGTACGGCCTTTCCCGCCGACCGCTCGCTCGCTTAAGAAGAGATGGCATCTGTGCGTTCCGTTTTCCCGTTTGAACCGAATCACATTCATTTTCCTGACATATGGCTCGGTAAGCTGGCGGAGTCTCTGCAGGCTAATAGCAGGCAACATGCGGTGTGGTGGTGATGTGACGGCTACTGCCCTAGGTCCCAGACATGCAGGCACTTCTTCTCTTTCGGGGTTGGGCCCGGAGCGCGCCGGAGGTTGCCTCGGTGCATTCTTTCGTCACCCGGCAGCAGCACATGCTCAATTGCTCATGGTCACTTACCATGGTGCTGGGACACAGACGCTCCAAAGTCTGGAAGCGTGCGGAGACGAGACGCAAGCCAAGAGGTGGGGAGCAAGATTCTTCCCCAGCTTCATGCTGTTCACAGCTCCCCACCGGCGAGTGAAGCGGTACCCGTGCCTTTTTGGGACCCAGGTGCCGATCTGAGATCCAATGACAAGCCGGGTGGCGCCCTGCTCGGACCCCATTTAGGCCCGACTTGGATTGATAGCGGCGAGAGTTCGGGGTCAGTGCGGCTGGAGACGGACGGAAATGGAACCTCCAAACAGCTGAGCCTGTCCGCTAGTGGCTGGCTTGTCTCGAGCTTGCGTCTGCTGGGCAGGAGAGAAAATCGCCGGCTCTGGGTCTCGGCTTGGCTGGCCTCGAGCTGGTGTCCTGGTCCTGGCTGGTGGTGTCAACCGTGTCTTACCCTGTCACACGCCAACGCAGGCTCTCTGTCTCTCTGATACGGTGTGGCGCTCGGATCCTGGCCAGGATGCAGGGGACTTGGGACGACACTAACCATGCTGGCCACGTGCGGGAACCCCTTGCTGCCCTGTCCGGCCCTGCGCTTTTTTGCACTTTGACGGGAACCCCGCTCAGCCTGCCCCCATCAGCCTGCTCGACCCCTGGGGCTCCTCCGTCCCGCGCACTATCGGCCACAGGGCGTGCACGTTCCTCCCGCCTTGGACGGGGAGGCCCTCTGTCACCGTCGGAAGATGCCATCCATTGCGACCCACGGCGAACCCCTCTTCTTGAGCACTGCTTCCCATAGGCGTGGGTGCGGCGCATTGACACCGTCGATATGCAGCCTGGTGTTTCGAAACAGCGGGCTCGGGGATGGAGGGCCGGGGGAAGACCGAACGGAACCGGCAGTCGTCGAAGCAATGAAGAGGCGTGGGAGGTGAGAGAGAGGGAGGGGGGGATCAGGAAATGAGACTGATGTTGACAAGACTCTTTCATCCCTGGCGGTCTGGCTGGGCAAGGGACCGAACCGTGGGAGCTTCCAAGACCCAGAGCCAAACAAACGCCAAAAAGCCACCCTGAAAAAAATAAGGAAGAGCTGTCAGCTCTCAGCTGTGCCTCCCGACCGCCACCATCGAATCTGGGACCACTCTCCCCTGCTGCCGCCCGCGGGATGCCCTGGGAATACGCCGATCTGGCTCCGTCCGTCATCGGATGGCGGCATGGCTGCAAGGGCACGGATGTGCCTGCACGCGATCGGGTCTCGGACTTTTGCTGCGTTCGCCGCGCGCGTCCAAGCAAACGGCAGACGGGCCACCACGGCTGCTGTCCCCAACTGCACCCACCCACAGCCATCGGCAGCACGAGAGATACGGTAGGCAGCCAGCCGTTTCAGCAAGGGAAACATCGGCCTGGGTGGAGTCATCTTCTTCATCTCCGCACCGCCGATGGCTGGCTGGCGCCGGCGCCAGGCTATTCCCTATCTCCCCGAGCTTAATGTTTGCACTACGGATACTTAGTTGACTCTCTCCCTGCGCTTCCCCCTTTGAGCACTCCTCTTTCTTTTCCCTCTGCTTCTCCGCCCGCTCACTGCAACCTCTCTGTGCGTACATGGGAACGCCTGTTGGTGAGCCCGGCTTCAACTTGTTGGTCCTCGGTTGAGCCCTTGGCTTCACACCACACCCCCCGCCCCCTCCTTCGCCATGCAGCTCCAGTTCCCCTCGTGGCTGAGCTGGCTCAGTTGGTACAAGAAACCTGAGTACCGCGACTTCAAGGAGTATGCCACCAATGTCAGCTCCGGCAGACGCCCCATGAGCCCGGATGGCCGTGGAGGCATTCCCGGCCGTCTGCGGCTCGACCGCATCCTGCAAAACAAGACATGTAGGTAGCAATGTTACTGGGGTCGCACCGCAGCGGCACCACGGCGGCGCAGCTCGGGCTGACACAGATGTTTGACAGGCAGTCCAATGTCGCTGTATGACTTTTACATGTACCTCAAGTACATTGAGTACTCGGCCGAGAACCTCGAGTTCTACATCTGGTGTGTTGCTCTTCATGGTCGTTGTTGGGGAATTCATGACTGACCGCAAGCAGGTTCAAGAACTACGAGTCCGCCTATTCCCAGGGCTCCAAGGACCTGGACTACGCCTCCCTCCCCAGCGCCAGCCAATCCACTTCGTCCATCGCCCAGATCAAGCCGGGCGACCAACTCGCTCATGTTGAGAAGCTCGACCATGATGATGACGACGACGATGACGAGGACGAGGAGGAAGACAACGAAGCCGGTATGTCCCCGCACCCCCTTTTTGTCACCTTGCCGTTCCCGCAATCACCATCCTCCCTCCTCCCAGCTAACCACCACCCAACCGCACAGCCCAGGAAACCCTGCACCGCATCTCCCAGATGATCTCCACCACCGCCCTCTGCACCTCCAAAGCCGACTGCGCCGGAGCCCGCACCTCCTTCCCACCCGCAGCGCTCATCAACTCCCGGATCAAGGCGCCCAAGCTCAAGCACGGCCCGCAAGCCCAGCAAAACACCAACGGCAAGCCCCTGACCTCGGAACTCTCCACCATCATCTCCCTCTTCCTGCTCCCCAACTCCCCCAAGGAGCTCAACATCCCGCCAGCGCTCCGCGCCCAGGCCCTCGCCGACCTCGCCCGCACGCCACACCCGGCCGCGCTGCAGCCCGTCGCCGACCACGTCTACTCGCTGCTGCGCAACTGCTCGCACCGCAA
>FTEL01007020.1_pt1 | contig 16958 bp, 9 predicted proteins | sample 1658911 | NCBI WGS metagenome assembly FTEL01 (sample SAMEA3914869, study PRJEB12502) | metagenome | biome: forest; material: soil | place: USA | collected 2012-03-12 | depth 0.1 m
CACCACGCCTCCTCCCACAACGCCTCCTCCCACACCCACAACCACAATGTCCTCCAACGGCACCGGCTACATCCTCCCCTCAGGCGCCCAGGGCCTCGCCAACTACACCCACGCCCGCACCGTCCCCTCCTCCTCCAAAACCATCTACGTCTCGGGCATCTCCAGCCGGCGCCCCGACGGCACCTTCGAGGGCTGCACCGTCCACCCCGACGGCACGTCCACGCTCGACTGCGCCGAGCAGACCGCCGCCGTGCTGCGCAACATCGAAAAGGTCATCCGGGGCGCCACCGACGGGCAGCGCGGGCTCGAGAGCGTCGTCGACGCCACCGTCTTCCTGACCAACATCCCGGAGCAGTACGGCCAGATGAACGCCGAGTGGAACAAGGTCTGGCCCGACAAGCAGACGGCGCCCGCGAGGACGTGCGTGCAGGTCGGGGCGCTGCCGCATCCTAAGATTTTGGTCGAGATCAAATGCACTGCTATCGTGGATTGAGAGGAGGAGGTTTGGAGATGGAGAGATGGGGATGGGACTGGGATGGGTAGTAGGGGGCACAGTGGGCCTGAGCCAGGGAGGTACTCCGTAGAGAGGGGCGAGAATCAAAGGCCCAAGGGCCCCCCTTGGGGTCTGAGCGTTATCGATGACCAACATTCAAGCTCGGTGTTCAGACGCGGGCAAGTTCAACTTTCTTCCCCACACCGTGGTGGCGTCGGCGTTCAACGATAGCAACACAAACACCAAACAACGGCGGCGGGTACTGAAACCCCTTGCACCCGCCCGGCAATAAGGCACGCGATCATACGTTCCCCAGCGCACCCTCCCACTTGCCTGCCGGCTCGCTTGGCCCAGTTCGATGCTGATCAGCGTTCTGTGCAGCTAGCGTGGATCCTCCATGCGAAAATATCAGGTATCCAGTGCCTTGGTACGGGCGAAAGGGGAAGGCTCACCGAGTTCCCACCCACTTATGACGCGCTTGCACATGGCAAGAAGGCATCTGTTTTGGCCCTGCAGCATGCAGAATCACGCTTACCCATGGCGTTTTGTTTTCCTTGCATCTGAGACTCGGTGATCCGTTCTGGACAGTGGCCGCCCTTCTCCACCGCCATAAAACCCAGCTCATCCTCCTCTTTATTGCTGTACCCATGATGATCTCCATCCCGGCATCCTCCCGAGTCGGCCTGTCGAGAACGCCCCGTCTGCAGCCGCTCCACCACCTCCGCATGCTACCCTCACATGCACTTACACTCTAACGGACCCAACACTTGACCATCCAAGATGGCAGACAAGGAGGTCTTCTCCTCCGACAGCCTCGAGGCGCGAGCTGAATTCCCAGTTTGCCCGGGTAAAGCTACCAGCGGTGCCCGACGGCCGAGGCAATTACCTGTTAGTTAGTGGTTTGAGAAACAATCTATATCTCCTCGTGTTATGAGGCGAGGGCAGCTGCAGGTCGACGCCGCAAAACCTGGGGGCAATCTAACAGCTCGAACGGCTGCCAGAAGGGAGTCCCGCGCACGGCAGATGTATGCGCGAGCGGCAAGAAAGGCCCGACGATGGGCATTGGCTGGCCAACGTGTTGGAATAGCAGGTGACGGATTTAAAGCTTGCAACGTGTAGATCTGACTGAACGGGTAGTGATTACTTGTCTTGTCTCGTAGGAAATCACCTCCAAGACACGTCGATGAGAGCTCAGCGAGGCAGGTGCCACCCACCAATCAGCGGGGTGGAACCTGGCAAACTGTGTCACAGGGCCTTCTCGCCACAGCGGGCTTTACCTCCCGCCATCAACAACTAGCATCATCAGGTCAATCAATTATCAACCACAAAACATCTGTCGCAAGTACGATGGCACAGCCTTCTCCGTCCACGCCCCATCACAGGCACCAATCATCTTTGGAGGGCATCATCAACTTTCAACCCAAACTCCCTCTGAGCTCGCCCACGCGCAACCGAGCGCGGCGCCGATTTTTTCGGTTCACGGACCACTTCGACCTCGAGCGGGAAACCCAGAGCTCCGGCAACATGCGCGAGTACAATCGCGCAAAGCTGCTTCGGCTCACATACGACCACGCACGCTCGTCTCTCTCGCAGGACATCTTCCTGCGAGCCTTTTTCACTTTTCTCGAGCTGCCTCTGGACGGCGATGGCGACGATGGCGACGATGGCGACGATGGCGACGATGGCGACGATGAGGAGGAGCCCAAATTAGACGAAGCCGCTCGGTCCAAGTTCTTTGCCTTTGCCGACTACCTTGTCAACAACTTCTTCTTGCCCCGTAGGTTCAAGCAGCGCTTGCCGTCACCCTCCTCTCCCCCTCTCCCCTCCACGACTCCGTCCCCGGCTGGCGCTGATGCTGTCAACAGTCAAGGCCTCCTCCCGACAGACCCCGCAGCCGTCGCCCGCATTCCATTCTGCCATTTCACGGTTGCAAGGAGGAGTCGAGTTTCCCGGCACCATGGAGAGGATATCAGCACTCCGAGGTGCCTGCCTGACCCGCGACCGTCACCGTTGTGTCGTGACGCGGAAATTCGACCGCAAGGAAGCCTTGAAGCGCATCAAGACAGCCCGCGGCGACGCCTGCGATGACGACGGCAACCAGCTTGCTCGCGACCGATCGTTTGAGACCTTGGAGGTCTGCCATATTCTACCGCACTCCTTGACAACGGTTGGACGCGGCAATCAGGAACTGGTCAGTCAGCGCTCCGTCTTGTTGGGGCCGTTCCATAGTTCAAACTAACGAGGAACTTTTCAGAATCCCGCCAAGCAAGCAGCCCTGGGTATTCTCAACATGTTTGACCACGGAGTCGGGCACTTGATCGAGGGCGTTAAGATCGATCGGCCGTCAAATGCCTTGACGCTTACTATGAACATGCACGAGCTGTTTGGGGACTTCCATGTCTATTTCGAGCCCATGCCCGATGCGGAGCCCCATACCTACAGCATCCAATCTTTCCTGGATCCCAGGTTCACCCCGCTGCTGCTCCCAGTCACCCGTACGCTCTTTCTCACGCCCGAACGCACGATCGACCCGCCCTCGCCGCGGCTTCTGGCAATCCACCGCGCCGTCGCGCGTATCCTCCACCTGTCAGCAGCGGGGGGGTACATCGACCAGGTCCTCCAGGACATGCGGGACGCTGGCGAGCGCGGAGCACAGGCGGACGGATCGACGGACCTGGGACGGCTCGTCCACCTTGGCCTGTGGCAGGACGGTTCTCGTACTTATGCATACTGAGCTTCACCAAGACGCTTTGGCCATAAAAATCACCCGCAAAGCAGTACGAGCAGCTGTCAAGAGACAGAGTTGCAACCCTGGGATAGTTGGCTGCTTGTTGTTCATTGGTGACCTCGAGGGTTCTGGGCGCCCCCCAGCGCTGCACCCGCCTATCGGATTCAGCGCGATCGGGCCTGAAACGGGCAGCTGCAGGCCTTATCGGGTAAGCGTGGGCGAGGGGCAGCATGGGGGCATGACGCCATGATTATCGCCTTCATCTTGCGCTTCGAACTGCGCCAGCCCCAAAACAACGTCTTATATCGTCCGGTGTTCCGCATCCATCAGACGACGCGTTCAGGAGGCAGGTAGGCTGTGTCTGAACCGGTGCATCGCGGCCCTTTCACTTTTCTCCATCCGGTGCCAGACCGAGGCAGCGGGCAGGTCCGAGTAAACACGCTGGAGTCGTGCAGGAGAAGTGTCAGGCCACATTGCCGCCAAGAACACGCCCGACTCCGCGCGGAACTGACATGTGCGCATCAGGAGGGGGACTCCCCGTCGCGACATACGAGTCTTGCAGCCGGCAAATACGGCCCAACCGCAATCCGCCAAGAACATCCCGCCTGATATCGCCGTCCTATAAAGTGTCCAGGCCGTCGACGCTGAGGGTTGGGCTTTGACTTACATGCACACCACAACCCTTCGCTGCCCTACTCGCCAACCCAAAAACTCACTTGGAGTCCAACACCCACCACCCAGATATACACGCCGGTGACGCAAATCTCTAACCAATGCCTTTCCAAAGCAACTCATCAGATGCCAAAGCAAGACCCTCTTTTCTTTGAAAAACCGGAGGAAGGAAAATCAAGTTCTAACCGCCCCCCCAGTCCACAAAAATCGTGGTCGTCGGCGCCGGCTCCGTCGGTGTGACCACCGCCTACGCGCTCCTCCTCGACCGCCTGGCCGCCGACATCGTTCTCATCGACATCGACAAGAACCGCGCGCAGGGCGAGGCCATGGACCTCAGCCACGCGGCGCACTTCGCGCAGGCCCGCGTGCGCGTCGGCGACTATGAGGACTGCGCGCATGCCGCCGCCGTCGTCATCACGGCCGGCGTCAACCAGAAGCCCGGCCAGACGCGCCTCGACCTGGTCAAGACCAACTACGCGCTCTTCAAGGAGGTCGTCCCGCGCATCGCGCACCACGCGCCCGACACCATCCTTGTGGTCGCCACCAACCCCGTCGACGTGCTCACCCACGCCGCGCTCCAACTGTCCGGCTTCCCCGTCGAGCGCGTCATCGGCTCCGGCACGGCCATGGACACGACGCGCTTCCGGCACGAGCTGGGCCGCCACTTCGGCGTCAACCCGCGCAATGTGCACGCCGTGATTCTCGGCGAGCACGGCGACAGCCAGCTGCCGGCGTGGTCGCTGGCGAGCATCTCGGGCATGCGCCTGCGCGACTACTGCGAGGCGGCGGGGGTCGAGTACGACGAGGCCGCGCTCGAGGGGTGCGCGCGCCGCACCAAGGAGGCCGCGTATGAGATCATCCAGCGCAAGGGCAAGACGAATTACGGTGTCGCTTCCGTGTTGGTGAGCATACTGCAGCCGATCGTCACGGACAGCGATGCCATCATGACGGTGTCACGGGTCGGGGCGTATGGGGGCGTGGAGGATGTCGCGTTGAGCATGCCGTGCAAGCTGAACCGGTCGGGGGCGTACCAGGACGTGCCGCTGCGGCTGTCCGAGTTGGAGCAGCAGGCGCTGAGGGAGTCCGCGCTGAGCATCAAGGAGGTGCTTGATTCGCTGGAGGACGCGCCCTGCGTGCCGGAGGATCAGACGTACAGCCTCAGGGCTGAACTCTGAAAGGGGGAAAAGGGGGAAGGCAGATTTTGGATGTCGTTCTTTCTGGTGCTTTCTTGGTTGTTCGGGGAGGACAAATTTGCATGTGGATAATACCCTGGATGTTGGTTATCATCAGCTTTGAAACTTGGCTCTTTACCTACGAAACATGACTTGTTTGGTTGGGGTGGTAAATGCCCAGGCAGGTCGGAGCTAGCGCCGATGTGTGGCACTCCCTCATGATGGGCATTCGATGCTTCGTCGGGGGTTTCTTCCCGTGGATCCGACTTGAGCAAGAGGGTGCTTACGAACTCTTCATCTGGCTGCGTTCTGGCAAATAGAGCGGAAGCACTGGCGCAGAGACTGGGTGTTCGTCTCATGGTTACCGCAAGGCGCGAGGCGTCGAGATGCCACGAACATTCGTGGCGGCTCGCACCCGACTCCGACCAGCGGGCAGAGGGCATCCTTCTGGCGACCAATCCTGATCAAGGTTGGTGAAAGCGCAAGGGGATTCGGCGGGCAGATTCGACCACTCGCCCGGCTGGATGGCCACCATCAAGGCCGCATTGGCGAGTCGCGTCGCATCCGACCTGTCACCAAAAAAAGACTGCCCGCATGAAGGAAACGAGCACGAGGTTCGAAGGCAAGATCCGGGAACCGGACCTTTGTCGACAAAGGATCCAGCCTCCCGGCGGTCCGCGAGCTAATCAGCCGTCGGGCTTCTCGAGCCCTTCGACATGGTGAAACACGGCCTGGTGGTGTTGGCTCTTCATTGACCTCGGTGCAGTTGAAACCATGATGCCCCTGGCGAGGCGAACTCGACAACGCGATCTAGTCGCGCGTCTACCGTGAGATGAGGGCTGGCAGTCGGGCCAAGCGGCTGCCACGAATAGCACGATCATCTCGGACCGCGTTGTCGGGTCTGCCCTCGGGCCTCACGAACGCGGCGCTGTGGTCCAATGCTTCGGGATTGCGTGCATGAAGGGGGGGAGGCTGAGTCCTGGGGTTTGTCTCTTGAGCCGCGCGGAAGAAGGACAGGGGGCGCTCCCTGCAGGACTTGGTGCAGCCACAGCCGCCTGGCGGCCTCGCCAGATCGGCCGCCTGAGGCAGGTGCAGGGCAATTGGGGGGCCGGCGTAGGGCAGGTGAGCGCCGGCAAGAGTCACCGCACAGGCAGCAAAATGGCGGAGTGGGTCGAAAGAGCGGGGCAGGCCGCTTGGCACAGCCCAGCGAGGACACGGCCAGATTTCACCTTGGGCCATGCCTCGTGCCATTGTGCGACCTGATTCGCTGGCTGCTGCCTGGCGGCGAGGGCCTGCATGCCCCCCCTGCCCCACTTCTGCAAGCCGTCCTCTGAGCGCCCCCCCCTCTGCAGGTCTTGGCCGCTTTGCGTCTCCCTCTGTTTTGCTCACCTGGGCATTGGGGCAGCAGCGGTTTCTGCTCGCCGGCTTTGTCAATTGCCTGGAATGGGGGGCCTGGGCTGGCGCCCTCCCCACTGTAACCCCCCTCGCCATTCGCCAGCAGCGGGCTGAGCAATTGAGCAATGAGCCCTGCCCCACCACCCGTCCACTGCCCTACGCCCCACAACGGGCCGCAGACGGGTCTCGTCTCTTGTCCGTCCTCACTGCGCGTCATGACTCCGTCCTCCCACCACACCATCCCGCGCGCCTCCAGGCAGACGGCCACAAACCCGGTGGGATGCGCAGCCTCCGCCAGGCGGCGGCCATGGACCACCTTCGTGTATATAGGGGGCCGGCCCCGGACCCGGCCCCGACCTTGACCTCGAAGTTATCTCGACATCGCCAACCCGTGCCAACAGACCTCGTTCAGCCCAACACCTGAGCTGCTGTCGCCAACATCAAAGACCCCCATTCCGCGGCCACCTCACCCGTGACCGCCTCACCTCACCACCACATATCATACCCACCCGGGCTGGCTCCTCTCTCCAGGTGCTTGCCCATCCCACTGCCCACCATGCCTCACTTCGTCTACTCGCCCGAGCCCGCCTTTGCTCGCTACAATGAGCCCCAGACCTACCGGCGTCCCGGCTCCGACGTTAGCCAGCGGCCAGCGTCCCCGCCCCGCGACGTCCCTGACTTTCTCTTCTGCGTCGCCCTCGGCCTCGTTTTCCGCAGCCGCAAGCGCGACCACAAGACCGCCTCTGCTCTCGAGGACGAGATCAGCACCCAGCTGACCCGCGCCGGCATTGCCAACCACATCTCGAGCAACCGGGCCAACCCGGTCTCGGCCCGCGAGTGGAGCATCACCTCCGAGCTGTCCATCCGCTCGCGCCCGAACGACCACCACTTCGGCATCAAGCTGGTCTCCCCCTTCGCCCGCTTCGCCAAGCGCGCCGAGAACTGGCAGTCCGACATCCGCGCCGTCCTGCGCACCCTCAACAACCACTTCGAGCTCACCACCACCCACCAGTGCTTCACTCACGTGCACATCGCCCCTGAGTCGGGCATCTGGGACCTCAACGACGCCAAGGACATGGCCCGGTCGGCGCTCTACTTTGAGCGCTGCCTCGACGCCCTCGTCCCGCCCTACCGCCGCCGCTCCGTCTGGGCCAAGAGCAACCGCTACAACCGCTTCTTCAAGTCGCTCCCCATGCCCCAGTGCTTCGCCGAGATCAACGCGCAGACCACCTTCTCGGGGCTCGCCGCGCGCATGAGCTGGGTCGACGCCGACTCCCCCACCGGCGTGGCCCTCGGCGCCCAGCCTGGCGTCGACTTCCAGCACGGCAGCTTCCGCTGGAACTTTGTCAACCTTAACGAGGGCGGCGGCCGCGGCACCATCTGCTTCCGCCAGCCGCCCGGCTCGACCAGCTCCTCCGAGATCATCAGCTGGATCATGCTGGTCGGCTGCCTGACGCGCCTGAACTGCGGCTCCGGCGGCGTGCTGGAGCCCAGCGAGAAGCCGAAGCTCAAGAGCCTCGGCGAGTGGCTCATCTACGAGGCCGAGTGGAGCAAGTTGCCGCGCCAGAGTCTGCTGAAGGACCTGGTGAGGGGCGCCGTGCCGGTGACCCCGACGGCGGGGACGATCCCCGGGATGGACGCGGACGCGATCACGATCGATGAGGACCAGAGGCTGAGGTGGAAGGCAAACGATCGCGATGTGGCGATGGAGAAGTACAGGAGGCTACTGAAGCACCTGTGAGACTCGGATGAGAGTCGGTTTACGTTGTTTTCAGGATGCTTTTTCACGGCGGCACGGTCTAATGGGTTGGGTTGACGGTGTTTAGGGGTTACGGGTTGGCGACGGCGTTCCGGTAGATACCATGGGAAACTCGATAAATGAGAACACTTGCGATTTTTTGATCAACACCATCTTCTCGTCCTCAATTGCCTCGTCCACTGCTTCACCACTTCCCCCAACCCTCAATCGCCCCCTCCTCTGCGCAACCTCATCTTCCCGCCCGCAATTGCCCATCGTCCCCCCTCCATCCCTCCACAATCCGCGACAACAAAGAAGCGGTGTCAATCCCCCTCGGGCTTTCCCAATCCGGCCACCTGAGTGACAGCCCCAACAGGGGCATCACACCACCACCACGCCCTCCCCTCCACCAACCCGCCATGTACCATCTGTTAGCCCCGCCAAATTCTCCCACCCAAAAACCACCTCCTCAACCACCCCGCCTTAACACCCGACCCAACCCCTTCTGGCAAATGCGCAATGTCCCGCAGCATGCAGCCCAGCCAGGCTGCGCTTTGCACCAATGACTCAGTCGGCAGCAGCCAGTCAGTCACCAGGGCCGAGATCAATGGTTCCCCGCACCGGGCAGGCAGTCATTTTTCCTTCTCACCTTTCCCACAGCGGCCCCCCCACTCACACCACACACGCACGGTAATTTCGGTGCCTTCCAGGCTGACAGGACGCTAAAAACCTGGCGCTGGCTGGCTGCCTCAGTGTAGGACTTTTTTTGCGGGAGGGGATTGTCAACGCGGCATCGTGGGGGATCGGCGAGGGTTTTGGGGGATGCCTGGTGGAGGCCGCGTGGATGGGGGATGGGAATGGGAATGGTGTCCTGATCGGGACCACCTCACCTCATCTTCGGGGAGGGCGGGGAGGAGGGTCACGTTGTGGGTTGGTCCAGCGGTGTGACGGACGGCGGCCTCGGTGAGTGGCAGGACGGGACAGGTGAGTTTAGCTCCCGCTTTTGCAGGAGGTGCGGTTTCGGAGGAGATGTGTGGGTGAGGGGGCAGTGAGACTTGCCAAGTGGTGGGTTTGGTGTTTTGCGCCTGCTCAGCCACACACGCACACACCCCCCCAACACCAACCACTGATGGGCGAAGTGGTTATCGCACCCGGAAGGCGTTTGGCTGACGGGAATGGCCTCCCTTTTTCCTCATTCATCTTTTTCGTTTATCTCCCATTTCCTGCCTTTTGCCCGTTTTTTCTTCTCCTTCGCTGGCACTTCCACTCCAGATGCAAGCTGGGATTCAGGTCAGGGCATTGCAACGGTGGTCATCACGCCCACTCGGAGGAGCAACGAGGTAGTACTTGAATGAGGATCATCCCCTTCCTCGTACCAACGCCACCGCAGACTGATACCCTCCGTGGTTGAGAACCACAAGCGCAAGGCTGCTTGAATGCCCAACCCGTCGTTTCTTACCCGAAGTCTTAGCTCCACCTCCTGACCTACATCAGTCTCGCCACCCACAGCGAGTCGTGACGAGCACAGCACCACCCCCTGCACCTTCTCATTGCCTCGGTGTGTTGGAGACCTGCTTAATCAATCAATCAATCAAGGAGGCAATCAAGTAAGCCAGCAAATGATGGGATACGTATGCCCAACTTGTGACACAGAAAACGTGGCCGGCATCAGCTCCTCCCACTCTCACCTGTCACTCCATGGCGACAACGCCGGCCCAACCCATGACTTGGATGATAAGACAAGGCAAAACTGCCACTCTCTGTCCTACACGTACAACGTGGCAGGTCAGCCTTGGGGGGCTTCTGGGATTCTGTGCCCGGACTGCCTCTGGACGTCATGATCTGCGATGCCCATGTGGCGGTTGGCTCGGTGGCGAGGAGACGATGCGGTGTGAGACGGACAAAACTGTGTAAGCCGCGTTAACGTCGGCGGTCTGGACGAGGGAGTGACCAGAAGGCGATTGGTGTATCAGTCACGGACGTGTCGTACGACTCAGATGGGACTCAGTGAGGTGCGTGGCGGGAGCAGGCGGAGATGCCTTGCTGGACACCTGGGACGGCGAGGACCACGAGCCTTAGGCTTGTTGCCTGTATCACGACGCCGGCTTGCTGGATTTGAGTTTCCTGTGGCGTTGGACGCACAAGGGGACGGGGATTCAGTCAATGCTGCCAGTTGTCACAGAGACCTGCCCCCGTCGGGTCACTGCACTGATGCCCTTCAACCGAGCTGCCCTTCGGCTGGGTGATGCCATGGTACGCTTGCCGGACCTTAACAGGTTGCATTCGACTATCGATCTCGCGTAGAAGGACGCCTGCAGAAGTGTGAAGCTTCAACCAGGACGAAGTCCGGATTCAGTAAAGACGAGAACTTGTGCTGCAGCCCCCTGGCGCCGTTGGCTGACCCAAGACCGGGTGTGCCTTCGCCGCGCCACCAACGCACGTCAATGAGAGCAGAGCCGCAAACAGTAAACTGACGACTTACTTCCGTGTAAGTGTTTATTCGTACGTACGCAGGACCTGTCCATCAAGCCACGGTTGCCAAGTCCGCGGTTGCAGACCTAGCAACATGAAGGTAGAACGAACCCTCATCAACGCACCACTCGGGTTGCGAGCATCCATGGCAAGGACACGCCAGTCTGTAGCATTGACTGCAAGGAATAGATGAAATGGGCTCCGAGATTACTACAACTAGTAGCGCTACGCAAGCCGTGGTTGGCCGGCTGGCCGCAAAGTACCAAAAGTACGTGTGTCGAGGATATATCAGGGGCTGTTATAATCCCCTTCCGAGCAATCCAGAACCTGCTGTCCCCCCGTTTCGAGTGGTCACCCCCCTCGACGGGCCCGCCGAGAACGCGAGCGGGCCGCCCTCGCCGTAATTGCGCGGGTTTATTTTAGGACACAGCCCTGTCGCGACCCAAGGGACGCCGTTCTGGGTCTTGGTAGGGGGGGTTGGGGTCGCGGGGTGGTATAAATGCTACGCCGGGTGCGCTAGCCTGGGAAAATCCTGGACTATTGAAGGGTCAAAACCTGGATCTGCTCGACGCACTGACGGGCACCACTACCGTCGCAGCAACCTCGGAGGCCAATGGCTGACGGCCGGATTGGGGTCGTGGGAAGCGTGGTCCATGGAACCACGGGTTCGGGGGTGCTGGGAAAGGGTCACCCCAGCAGCAAACCCAGCGAAGCCAGCAACCAGCCCGGCCTAGCCCATGTTTCCTCACCCACCTGAGCACCACTGGCACACCCATGAGCGTTTCCCCCCTCCCCGAAGGGCGAACGAAACGATGCATTGGGAAGGTTTAATGGCGTGGCCAAACCTTGGATCCCCACCACGCCAGTGATCCATCACACCTCACATCAAAGGGGGCCACGATCCGATCCTCCCCTCCATCCTCCTCCCATGCGAGAGAGAATTTGATGCCGGGGTTTCCGCCAACACCAAACACCCGCCCCCAACCCAACTTCACCCCCAGGATTCCTCCGCCTGCCATCCATCATCCATGACGGCACACGTGTGACCCCAGCGTTGATCAGCACTGTCAGCGCACACTCCCCGGTCGACAGTCGGAAACCTCACCCTCCATCACCACCGTCACCACCACCTCAACTCCCACGATGTGGTCCCTCCGCACCCTCCTCCTCACAGCGCTGCTGTCCACCCCGCTCCCCGCCACAGCCCAACTCAGCTTCGTCGCGAGCGTGTCGCACGAAGGCCAGCCCGTGGACGCGCCGGAGCTCTCCTTCGTGGCGATCCCGCCACTAAAACACCGGCGGCACTCGGCGCGGCCACACCACCACAATGACGACGCCAATGACCACAGCGAGGAAACCCCCAGCGGAGGAGCCAAGAGGACGGCGGCGGCGGTGGAAAGGGACCTTGTCAGCTACAGCTCCAACTGGTGCGGGGCGTCGCAGCACGCGAGCAGCAAGACGGACGGGGTGGCCAGCGTGTTCGGGTACTTCACCGTGCCGGACCTGACGCTGCGGGGCGGGGGGCCGGCGCCGCAGTTTGCGGCCGCGTGGGTGGGCATTGACGGGGCCGAGTGTAACACGACGCTGTTGCAGGCGGGGGTGACGACGGTGGTGAGTTTGTTTTGTTCTTTGAGGGGGTGGATGGGATGGGATGGGGACGTTGGGAGTGATGGGGGGGGAGATCGGGACTGGGACTCGGACTGACTGTGGACGACAGGTCAACTCGAATGGCGGGCAGAGCGCGTCGGCGTGGTGGGAGTGGTACCCGGAGGCGGCGTTCAACATCGACGGGCTCAAGGTCAAGCCGGGCGACTGGATGTCGGTCAACATCACGGCGACGAGCGCGTCGAGCGGGACAGTGTGAGTTTTTCCATCCATCCATCCATCCATCCATCCCTTCCCTTTCCCCACGCCAAGGCGGAAGCATCGGACACCACATCCTTCCCCCCTTCAAATCCTCAGATCAACTGATACAGTCCCCCAGTGTCATCACCAACGCGCAACGCGGCTACTCGGTCACCATCGCCATCTCCAACGGGCCCAAGCTGTGCCGGGTGGACGCCGAGTGGATCGTCGAGGACTTTTACGACTCGAGCAAGCAGGTCGCGTTCGCGAGCTTCTCGGACCTGTGGTTCGTCGAGGCCGGCGCGACCACGCAGCGCGGCAAGAGCATCGGCCTCGACGGCGCCGCCATGGTGCACATCCAGTCGGATAATGGGACGGTCCTGTGCTCGGCCGAGCCGTATGATGATTCCAATTTTGTTATTGTATCGCATTGAGGGGGTTTGGGTTGGGTTTGGGGAAGGGTTGGGAAGGGTTGTGTTATTATTATTATTATTTTCTGTTTTTTTTTTTTCTGGGATATTTTTCTTGTTTATTTTTTATTCTCTAACTTGGGTCTTTGGTGGTCGGGTTTCGTGTCGAAAAGATGGGGGAACAATTCCGGTTGGATGTGGTCGGGGATGTGGGAGGTCTGGGGTCTCTGCTCAGCGCATTGGGCGGTCGGAGTTGGTGGGTGGCGATGAGATCCAGGGACCGCGAGGCCCTGAAAACCCAACAGACAGGGGGGAAGCAAGGGGAGGAGGGGAGGGGCGCCACTTTTCTGGGGCAGCTTTGTTTCCAGAACCCAGCCGCCAAGAAATAGAAAACTGTGCTGTGCCTGGGTGGCGCACACTTGCTTGCTCACAGGTTCGTGCCTGGATCTGCATCATCCCAGAGCCGCATCATCAATCGCACGACACGATCGGGTGGGCCGCGCGCATCGAATCATGGCCCGCTCGCCGCGCCCGTGGGTTGCTGGCTGCTCACAGGGCTGTGATTGAATGCTTTTCGGCAAAATCGGGCTGATCACTGGATGGACACCTTTGAGCGAGGGGAGTGAGGGGAGTGAGGGGAGTGTGGGCCGCCAGTCCAACCGTCCAACACTCCATTCCATCCACATTTCACCTCTCTCCCCGCTGATCAGAGGTCGATCGAGGCCCATGGTCCATGTCGATATCAAGCATCACTGCTATTCCTGGCGCCATCCAGTCCCTTGGCCAAGCCCCCAGACTCCAGCAGCCCTCGATCTCGGCTTGAGGCGGAAGCGACAGCACCCAACAGAGGCGACCATGTGACAGTCACAGATGGACAGCCCCCCCCCCTCTCGCGCTTCCCCGGCGTCGGCGGGTAAATCGGATGCGAAGCCCGAGCCGCCGGGCGAGATGGAGAGAATGGCCGGGATGGGATGACGTTGGGAGGCCCGCCGCTTGCGATCCTCTTGGCCGACCCCCAAAATGCGAAACTCGACGGTCCACTGCAGTGGCGGGAGTCAGTCCACAGCTCCCCTGGACGGCTGGCTCCCTGATACGAGCCAGCCCACTGCCTGCCAGTGCCCTCCCACCACGCTTACACAGCACATTTGACACACTTTCTGCACGGGACGCGTGCTCTGGGGCCCTGGGCGCTCGGGCAGCGGGCGGCAGCACCCACCGGCTATCTCTTTCTCTGTGTCTCTGCTGCAGGGACTGCGGCTGCGGACGGAATGCGGGCGGACTGTGGACTGCACTGCGGGCTGCGGGCCATCTCGAAAACAACTCATCCCGGATAACAAGACGTTGCAGTGCGCGTTGCGTTCCACCTTCCCCGCCGCGGCCACCTTCAAGATGCCTCCATCCTCTCCTCTGAGACTCCCGACAGCTGCTCGGCCCCCCACGTCCCTTCTCTGCTCGTGCCCCACTGTCTGTTTACCCGGGTGTTCTGGACTGCTGTTTATCTGCCCTGCCCTCGACGTCTGGACAGCCCGATCCTCGAAGGCCTCCCAACGACAGAAACTTCCTGGACCCATTAGCTCGACCCTACTATAAATCCATCCCCGGGACGATCCGATCCGCAGAGAAGTTGGGGGATTGGCGACACCTGCGACAGTTTGGCCAGAAACCATGGCGTCCCCGGGACCATCCCCAGATGGCCCCACGCCGCCAACCGTCCGCGAACCTGACCACCACGAGCAAGACCTCCACGAGCATGACCAGCGCCAAGACCCACCTCAAGGCTCCGCCGAAGGTCTGCAACCCCCCAAGGGCAAGGAGAAGAAGAAGGTTGGCTTCGTTGGCGACAGCCAGCCCGAGGATGGCCCCCTAGGTAGCCCCCTCGCTCTCACCCCCAACGAAACCCAGGGCCTCGGCCCGGATTACTTCTCCTACACGCCCTCGCCGAGCAACTGCTCGACGCCCGTCCACGATGGCGACCATAGGCGGCCGGCATTCGATGACACCGAGCTCTTTGCCGCCGTGGCCGAGTACTTTGAGCGAGAGCACCCAGGCAGCGCCGCCGGCCCCAGTCGCCCGCGTCCCGTGCTTCGGAAACCCAGTGCCGCCCCAGCACAGGACGCCGACGGCGTATCCACGACACCTCACAGGTCAGAGCTCGAGGCCAAGGACCGCGCTGACCGCCTGGCCTACTCGGTCGGCACCTCTTCGGTTCCTGTCTCAAGACGGGCATCGCTGGACTCTGACCATGGAGATGCCGACCAGGAGACGCTTCTTGGCTCGAGAGCCACCACGACCCAGGACTTTGAAGCCCCGGGAGACTCGGAGAACCTCCGGGCGCGCAAGAGGGCGCATATGGAGGCCGACCAGCTGGTCAGGAGACACACCCACCGGAAGAGCCCCCTGATGCACTCGTTTCGCCCGCCCCGGTCAGGCGCAACCACCCCCGTCGAGGATGATCTGGAGTACGTGCCGCGACCGGACAACTACAAGGGAGGCGTCTTGGGTACTCTGCTCAAGCTCTACGGCGCCGAGGACAAGTATGGGTCGCCGCAAACGGACCTCAGTGCCCTGAGCACGCCGTCCAGCAGCCCGCCGACCTCGCGGCCCGGCACGCCAAAGTTCGATCCCCGCCGCCGGGGCCGGAGGACCCAGTCGCAGAGCACCCTGGCCGGCCTCATGGAATCGTCATTCATGTTCGCCGCGCCGGGGTCCGCTAGGGACATCTCCGAGGCCATGTCGGAAAAGGTCAAGCAGGAAGCCTCCAAGCCCAAGAAGTCGCACCGGTCCAAGAAGAAGGCCGAGGAGTTCCGCATCAAGATCCACATCGCCGAGATCATCAACCGCCACACCTACCTCATCAAGCTGTGCCGCGCGCTCATGACGTACGGCGCGCCCACCCACCGCCTCGAGGCCTACATGCGCATGTCGGCCCGCGTGCTCGGCATCGAGGGCCAGTTCCTATACCTGCCCGACACCATGATCATCTCGTTCGACGACAGCAACACCCACACGACCGAGGTCAAGATCCTGCGCGCCGGCCAGGGGCTCGACTTTGGCCGCCTGCGCGACGTGCACGAGATCTACAAGGAGGTCGTCCACGACCGCATGGGCGTCGACGAGGCCACGCCGCTGCTCGACGAGATCACGGCCCGCAAGCCAAAGTACCCCGTCTGGCTGCGCATTCTGCTGTACGGAGTCGCCTCGGCATGTGTCGCCCCCTTCGGCTTTGAGGGCCGCTACATCGACATGCCCATCTGCTTCATCCTTGGCTGCCTGGTCGGGTTCCTGCAGCTGTACATCTCCCCGTCGAACGAGCTCTACGCCAACGTCTTTGAGATCACCGCCGCCATTGCGACCTCCTTCCTGGCGCGCGTCTTTGGCTCCATCCGCGACGGCCAGCTCTTCTGCTTCTCCTCCCTGGCTCAAGCCTCCATCGCCCTGATCCTCCCCGGCTACATGGTCCTCTGCGCCAGTCTCGAGCTCCAAAGCCACCAAATGATCTCAGGCTCCGTCCGCATGGTCTACGCCCTCATCTACACCCTCTTCCTCGGCTACGGCTTCACCATCGGCTCCGTCATTTACGGCTACATGGACTCCAACGCCGTCTCCGAGGTCCACTGCTCCGTCGGCGACACCTGGTACACCCAGCGGCCCCCTCAGGACTACTACATCCTCTTCGTCCTCCCCTTCACCCTCTGCCTCTGCGCCATCAACCAAGCCAAATGGAAACAAACCCCGGTACAAGTCTTCATCTCCCTCGCGGGTTACTGCGTCAACAACTTCTCCTCGCGCTTCTTCCGCGGCAACGGCATCGTGTCCTCCTCCCTCGGCGCCCTCACCATCGGCGTGCTCGCAAACCTCTACTCCCGCCTCGGCCGCTACGCCCAAAACTCCCTCCTCGACCTCTGGGAACGCCACCTCGAACCCCGCCTCTCCCGCCGCCACCGCGGATCCCATCTCCACTCCTCCCCCTACCAAACCACCCCGGGAGACGACTCGGACGAAACAATCTCCCCCTCCACCACCACCAAAACCC
>FTEL01009326.1_pt1 | contig 16935 bp, 11 predicted proteins | sample 1658911 | NCBI WGS metagenome assembly FTEL01 (sample SAMEA3914869, study PRJEB12502) | metagenome | biome: forest; material: soil | place: USA | collected 2012-03-12 | depth 0.1 m
CATCCCCACCACCATGCTCCGGCGCCTGCGAATCCCCACCCACATTATCATGCGGCGCCCCATGCGGCCCGGACTCATCACCATCATCACCACCACCACCCCAATTATCACCCTCACCTCCGCGATGCGGCGGCCGCCCCGGACCATCCCACTGCTCATCCCCATTATCATCCCCCCACCCGCCACCCGTCCACGGCCCATTCCCTTCCTCTGGGTCACCATTCTCGTCATCGCCCCAGGGATTGTGAGGCGGAAGGTGCGGTGGCCAGGGATGACCCGTCGGTTCGGTCGTGTAGGTGTATTTGGTCTTTGTCTTGGTTGTGGTTGCTGTTGTGGTGGTGAAGGTGAGTTTGGTTTTGGTTTTGGCGGTGGTGGTTGTCGAGGTGGTGTAGGTGAGTTTGGTCTTGGTTTTGTCGCGGGTGCTGGTGGAGGTTGTGTAAGTGAGTCTGGTCTTTGTCTTGTCGCGGGTGGTGGTGGAGCTGGTTGTTGTTGTGGTGGTTGTGGTGGAGGTGGCCGTGGTGGCGGTTGTCGAGGTGGAGGTTGTGCGTGTGATGCGGTGCTTGGTGCGGGTTTTGGTTGTTTTGGTGGTGGAGGTGGAGGTGGAGGTTGTTGTTGTTGTGGTGCCGGTTGTCGAGGTGGATGTCGTGCGTGTGATGCGGTGTTTGGTGCGCGTCTTGGTCGTTTTGGTTGTGGATGTGGAGGTTGTCGTCGTCGTGGTGCTGGTGGTAGACGTGCCGGTTGTGGTCGTGCTGGTCGTGGACGTGCCAGTAGTGGTGGTGCTTGTTGTGGAGGTAGTGGTCTTGGTCGAGGTCGTGGTCGTACACGTCGTCTTTGTGCCAGTAGTGGTGGTGCTGGTCGTTTCTGTGCCCGTGGTAGTCATACTCGTCGTAGTAGTCGTCGTGGTGCTCGTGGTTTCCGTGCCTGTGGTTGTAGTGCTAGTCGTCGACGTCCCAGTTGTGGTGGTACTCGTGGTAGTGGTCGTGGTTGTGCTCGTTGTCTCGGTGCCCGTCGTGGTAGTGCTGGTCGTAGACGTTCCTGTTGTGGTGGTGCTTGTCGTGGACGTATCGGTTGTTGTGGTGCTCGTGGTGGACGTGCCAGTTGTAGTGGTACTCGTTGTAGTAGTCGTGGTCGTGCTCGTTGTCTCAGTTCCTGTCGTGGTGGTGCTAGTCGTAGACGTCCCTGTTGTAGTGGTGCTAGTCGTAGTGGTCGTGGTGGTGCTCGTTATCTCAGTCCCCGTCGTGGTAGTGCTGGTCGTAGACGTGCCGGTAGTTGTCGTGCTTGTTGTGGACGTGTCGGTTGTTGTGGTGCTGGTCGTCGATGTGCCGGTAGTTGTTGTACTTGTCGTGGACGTGCCGGTGGTGGTGGTACTAGTCGTAGATGTACCAGTCGTGGTAGTGCTCGTCGTCGACGTACCAGTCGTGGTGGTGCTGGTCGTTGACGTACCAGTCGTGGTGGTGCTAGTCGTAGACGTCCCAGTCGTGGTGGTGCTGGTTGTAGAGACGCTGGTCGAGGTCGAGGTCGTGGTAGTGGTGGTAGTGGTGCGTGTTGTCGTGGTAGTCGTGGTCGTTTTGGTCGAGGTTGCTACACGTGTCAGCGGGAGGAGAATCAAGGCAAGTCAATACACTTGGCATAGCTCACTCTTCGCACTACACTCATACTCTGGAATTGGCAGCGAAAGCCGGATAGATAGCTCGGGGAAGATGCCCCCCACGCTGGTGCTGTATACAATAGGCGTAGTGGCACCGCCGCACGAGATGTTGTCGGCATCAAGGCAGGGGACTCTGCAAGTCCCCATGGCGTCGACTGAGAGACCGAGGAGAATTGACGGAGCACAGTAGCAGTCCCTGCCCATAGTATCAGCCACGATTCCGCGACGATTGTGAGACGGAAGGGGGGTCAACAACTTACTTGCCGTTCACCATGCCAAAGGCATCGTAGCCCCTGCTATCACAGAGGGCAGCGCAGCTGTCGAGCGTGGCCGGGCTGATGTTTGCGAAGAGGATGCCGAACAGGAGATTGAAAACGCTATTGATCGGGCCCAGCGCGGGGATCCCAAAGCAGCCCCAAAGATAGTATGTCCTGCCGCCCGGTACAGGGACAACGGGACGCCGGATCAAGGCCGCCTTTCCTTGGATCACCAGACTGGGGTCGTAAGGCGGCTGGCTCAACACGGTTGGCGGGCCGGTCAAGGCGTTAGGGGTGCTGTCACACTCGTACAGCAGGTCGCCGAGTAGACGCTTGAAGCCGGGGATCAAGGGAGTGAAGCAACCCTGGAGCTCGGTGTTGATATACACGGGGTAGACATCGTTGGCGCCACAGCAGCGGCCGGTCGAGACATCGCAGCCCCCGAAGATGCTAGACCATGTCTCGTCAGTACGTCAGCGGGGAGCATATCGGGATCGGCCACTGACCCAGAGGGGGCATTGCACGCCGTGTTGCAAAGTCCCGGAGTAGGGAGCAGCTCGGCGTGCACACGAAAGGCGTTGAGACCAAACGCCGTCCCGCAGAGACAGCGAACCTGGCCACTACACCCAAGCATATCAGTCCAGTCCCCCACAATCAACACTCGGCAGAACTCACCCCTCCGGCGCGCCATGAACCAACGGATACCCCAGACCAGCACACAAGTTGAAACAAGCATCAATATCCACCGTCAGCACCGAAGCCCTGGCATCCTGCGTCGGGAACCCGTTCGGCGCGTTGTAGCAGCCGAGGTAGCGGTAGTACGAGGCCAGCCCCGGGTTCGAGTTGGTGATGGGCACCAGCGCGTTGGCAGCAAACGTCGGGTCGACGTAGATCTGCGCGTCCAACGCGCCGCCGCACGTCTGGCTCGCGTCGCCGCCGCAGGGAACGTTACACAGCGCCGCGCCGGTCGCGACGTACAGCGCGGGCAGCTGGATGCCGCAGTTGCACGAGTTGTCGCGGAGGGCGGCGAACTTGAAGCCGTAGCCGCGGCATGCGCGGGCGCAGTTGACTGGTTGGCGGTGTCAGCTATGATTTCTGTTGAAAGAAATTGGGTGGCATACGAGGCGTGACGGTGTTGTTATACGGGCTGCCCGGATCCCACCCCGGGAAGCTCAGCGACGGCTCCGAGGGGTTGAACCCCTGGGGGGTGAAGCTGAAGAAGACGCCGGCATTCAACAGAAAGTTGGGGAAGCAGCCGAGACTAACGAAGTTATCGGATCCGCACGCGCCGAGCTCGGCCGTCAGCGAGCCGAAGAAGCCCTGGGCGTTGGCGATGCTCAGGAGAGCAACCGCCACGAGGGCCTGGAGTCGCATTGTGACGGACGGCAGCTCTTCGTCAGAAAAAGGAGGGGACGACGGCAGAAACGATGGGACCGTCAAGGGTAGAAGCCGGAGTAAAAGAGTGGAATGCAAGACGAAGCAAGCAATACGCGACGCTGCTGGTCGCTGTTGTCCAAGTCTCGATGCCGTGGTGGGCGGGCAGCAGCAAGGCTATTTGAACCTGTCTGGGCATTGCGATCACGTCGCGATTCCATGGCCAGCGCGTGGTCGCGTCGCATTCGCAATGCCTTCAAAGGGTTGGGTTGACGCGATGTGAGACAGCGGTGGTGCGGGCCCGGAATGTCATCAAACGATCAGAGGGAGGGACCCAGGGGAGGGCAAAACGCCATGCGCTCCTCGCGAGTAGAAATTTGTGGATGTCTCGGTCTCACTCGGTCTTGAAGTTATGTAAATTCCCCAGAAGAGGGGCCAAAGCAGTTGACGGGGTACTCTGCTGTTGGCCATGGTATTATGAGAGAAACCGTTTCGCCTTTTACCCCTGACATCCACGCGCTCAGTCGGATGTCTGGTCTGGTACCAATAGCCTCCCGCTCCTCACCTACAAACATATGATTAGTCTAAGCACAGCCATTTACTCCTCAGTCAGAGTCAGTTTGGGTGTCTGGCAGCTCAAAGACAGGTACTTCACCGCGCTGCTAGCCCTCCCCCTCCCCATTCCGACCGATACCAAACCCACATCGACATGCCACCAAGCACACGGCGCAAAATTCTAACTATATAAGACTGCCCAGAAGCTAATCCAACAAATATCAACGTCCTGTTGTCTTTCCATATGCCCGCCACCGACGTGTACAATATTCCATGGTGCTTCGCCGCCAGACTCAACCCCCACGACTTGTTGGAACAGCTGGAAGGCACGCTGTGGAATATACTGCGTAACCGTCTGTGAAGCACTGAAAGAGATTTGACAATGATTCCAGAACGGATGTCTTGATTGACGTAAAAGTAGGGAAGTTGGGCACTCAAAGAAATAGGTCTTGCACAGATTTGCCCCCCTGTGGGTGCCCAAACTCAGGGGCTGCAGTGAGGGCCGTATCCCCGTTGGTCCTAACACAATCTACCCCATCCCACCACTACCTACTATTCCTAGAGTATGAATCGACTGGTTCTGTTCTAACCCTCAGTCATCCTGCGCGCTGCCAGTCCCGTCAGCACTATTGCCTACTCGTCCTCGTCCTCATCCTCGTCGTCCTCATCGTCCTCATCGTCCTCATCGTCCTCATCATCAAAATCATGATCCTCCTCATCTACGTTGGCCTCGTCATCGTCTAAGTGAACTTCAGTAACATCGTCGTCATCGCCCTTACCATCCAGTCCAGACTCGTCCCTTGCTATTGGCTCCTCTTCCCCCTCAAGTTTAAATTCATGACCCTCGCCGCTTGGGTGAATCTTGTGCCGCGACAGGGAGCAACTAAAGCAGAAAGCTGCGTCGCACTTGTCCCCCAGACAGCTGTAATACAAGCCGTGAAAAGTCTGCTTAGCGGTCAGCTCAACCGTTGAATTGCTTCAGCAACCCGTGTCTCAAGGCTCCGCCGCTTCTCGGGCTAATTAACCCGGCTGCATTCACACACAAGGAAAATCCTTACCAGGAAACAATGATCGCAAAATCCGCCGCTTCTCAAGACACCTCGCACGTTGCCGCGAGACTCCCAGTCCTTGCGGTCTTCGTCGCTCATGTTCGTCCGGTCTTCAACGGTGGGCATCAAGAGCGCAACCACGTCCTCGCCCAAGCTGTGGTATGCTGCGAGCGCCAAGGGCGTCCAGAGCCGATCCACGCCCCGATCCACGTCCGGATCCACGCCCCGGCCACGCACCAGGCGTTGCGCCCCCTTATCAAGAAGCTCCTGGATAATGGCCTTCTTGTCGCCCCTCTCGACCCCCCACAAGTCAGAATCCCGCAACGCCCAGAGCAGCGGCGTCCAACCGTGGGCGTCCGTTTGATTCTGTGTGTTTCAGTCATGTCAGCCAAACGTTATTCTTCTATGATTAGGGGCAGGGACCAAGGCACGACCCACCACAAACCCGGGCCGTTCGCTCAGAACAAACCGGACCAGATCCAACCGTCCGCTCAGCACGGCCATGTGCAACGCGTTACGGCCCAAGATGTCGACCGCATCCAGACTAAGCCCTTTGCCGAGAAGCAGATCGACATGCTCCCGCGTGCGGTAGAGCGCAAAGTGGAGCGGGGTGCGATCGACGTGATCCTTGGTGTCGACGACGGCGCCGTGGTCAAGGAGCAGGCGCATTGTCTCGGGCGCCGACGTGAGGCAGGCCACGTGCAGCGCGCTGCCCCAAAACGGGCTGGCCAGGTTGAGGTTGGCCTTGGCTTCCTCGACGAGGTACCGTACGACTGCCTGGTTGGCGAAGAACACGGCTTTGATGAGCGGTGTGTCCCCATTCTCGCCGGTCGCTTCTATGTCGCCACCGCATGTGACCAGCATCTTTACCATGTCGACACTCGTACTCGACGATATGTAGTGGAGCGCCGTGCGGCTGTTCCGGTCCCTTTTGTTGGGGTCGATTCGGTACGGGTAGTTCAGCAGCCGCTCTAGCAGCTTCGTGTTGGAATACCAGACATGCATGTAGTAGTAGTAGCCATCTATATCCGACAGATAGGAAGCATCCGAGCAATATGGCAACAGCTTCTCTGCCATCTGGGGCGTGCCATTCCTCAGGGCCTCCTGCAGACTGACCTGGAGGGTTTGGCGGCTGGGGTTTCCCTTCAACAACTCGTCGACGACGTCGCCTTTTCCCCATCGCGCGGCAAAGGCGAGGGCTGTCATTTCTGAGCCGTCCTCGGTGAGCTTGTTGACGTCGGCATTCTTCGCAACGAGCATGCGCGTGATGGCGGCATTGTCGTAGCATGCGTGGAGAGGATACCAATCGTTGTCCCCCTTGGCGTTGACGTCGACCTGGGCTGCGATGAGAGTCTCGACCACCTTGTGCCAGCCAGAATAGGCTGCAGCAAACAGCGGCGTCCGGAGATCAGTGCCTCTGCTTGTGATATCGGCTCCTTTTTCGAGGAGGTAAGGCATGCAACCTGAAAGCACCCCGTTATCACCATGAACAAGCGCCGCCCGGAAGGCCGTGGTTGCGGCAGAATTCAAAGCCTCGGTTGTTGCCCATGGCGATTTGGCTCCGTTTTCAAAGACCAGCTTGACGACTTTGAGGTTGTTACCGCGCGCGGCCTCTCCCATCCACTCCCCAAAGACGGTTGCGGATTCATCTTCACTGAGTCTATACGTTGCCCCAGTCAGGACGTCCAGGACGTCGTAGGGGTGTTCCCGAATCCCATCCATGACGGCCGCACTGTACTGTTCCTGACCGATAATATATCGTGCCAGATAGTCCACCAGATCGGCAGTGTCACCGCTCTCGGTTGGCCCGGGAGACGCGTTATCCTCAGCGCCGTCAGACTTCAGCCATGATAGTCTACGCTTCATCTCGGCCAGAGCGCTCTGAACAGGCTTACGCCGCCCATACCGTTTGGACTCCTTGCTTACGCAACGGTAGAACTCAACGGCTTTGGAATCCCGCGGTGGGTGTGGGATCACGGATACAACTAGAGAGTTGATAATATCCAGCCGTCCAAGCTTCACCGCCAGTTTGATCGGCATTGGGGTCGTCCCAGGTCTCCCATCTTGCCCGAGTTCTGCAAGAACATCGGCCCCCCCTTCGCGGATGAGCAGATCCACCACGTCGACAGAGCCGCGCTGGCAGGCATAGCTCAGCGCAGACAGCCTATCCGACGTGTCGACAGGGGTTGATTTGGAGAGCTTCAGAGTGCCTAGCAAGTCTTTGACCGCTGCCGTGCGGCCGAGGGATGCGGCTCGGGCAAGCAGACGGTGTGTGTCGCTGGTCTTGTCGGGGTACTGACGTGCCATGCTGAATATCTCAGGAAACACGGTTGCGTCGTCGCTTTCCAGCGCAGCGAGGATCAGCTGGTCGAGCGTCTCGCCCTCTGGCGGGAGTGTCTCCATGAGTTTCGTGTCCTTGGCCATCTGGATGTTACCCTGCTCAGCGGCTGCCACCAAAGCGGCAAAGCAAGCAGTCTCAAGCCCGGGCGTCCCAAGCTTCTGATGTTTTTGCATCGTCCAGGTCAACAAGTCTTGAGCCCCATGCTCTGCAACGATGGCGAGGCTCGATAGAGCGTCAGCCGGCAGCGTTGTATCCCTCACCGGAGGCGGTGACAATGCCCGGTACAGGACGGTCCACTGCCGAACCGCCTCCTCGTCAGCCATAAAGCGCTTGCAGGCTTGTGTCTCGAACACGTGTTCCTCGGCAGCAAGCATGGCATGCCGGAGCCAGTACTTCGCCGCATAGGACAAGAAGTTGTCCCGGCGCTCGAATGCCGTGTGCCAGCTTCCCGTTTCCGAGGTGCGATGTTCCCTCAGGCGGCGTGTTGAGGCGGACGTCAGGTAGCTCAAGCAGGACTCGGTAAGGTGTTTGTGGATTGCGGGCTCTGGCGCCAGCTGAAGCCATCCTCCAAGGGCGCCGTCCCGCGCGGTCTCAAGGTACTTTCGAAGGCTGGGATGCGCGAGCCGGACCTCTTGACGCTGGACCACCAGGATGCCCTGGCCGTCTCGCTCCACAGTTTTCTTTTCGGCCATGCCATTGAACCCTCCTAGATCATCCAGATCCGAGAACTCCAAAAGGGTCAGCGGCCGGAAGGCGAACAAGACGCGTCCCAAAGCGCGGGTCAACCAGGGTCGTGTCGGAGAAGGCACCGAGGCGAGAATGGCTTGGAATATCTTCTCTGGCGCTGCCGGTATCAACTGACTCAGAAAAGCGCTCAACTCGCCTTCTTCTGGGGGTTGCGCATGCTCGAGCTTCAGCCAGTTGGTGACCAGCTGCCATAGTTCTGCGTCTCCCGCACAGGATTGCCCCAGCAGGATCAGCGTGTCGATGCGGCCTTGCAGCCGGGGCTGGTCCTGGACCAAGACAAGGACATCTTTGAAGACGGGCGTGGGCGAAATGCGCCCGTGCTGCTCCTCCTCGGCCTTGTTGTCCTGCTGGCCGTTCGTTTCTCCTTCTTCCATGGCAGTACTGTGCTTCTCGCTCGCGGACGAGGCCCACGCGGGTCGAGATATCTTGACGGGTCCCAACTGGGAAGTGAGGGATTCAGGATCTGCACTGGTGACGACCACCTTGAGGTTCAGGTCGCTGTCCGTTATGGTCTCCAGAAGCATGCGAAACAGCCAGCTGCCGTTCCGAATCGTGCCATCCAAGTTGCCCAGCACGAGCACAAAGATTATCTCTCTCCCCTCTGCTCTGGCGTTGGCGAGGATCTCGATGATGATGTTGACAAAGACCACATATAAATCTTCCATGCGTGGGTTACGGCAGACATCGAGGTACTTTAGACCGTCATCCACGATAGCCTTCGCTGCGGGAATGAGACGCCAGTTGAGGAGCTCGGTCAAAATGGTGAAGAGCATAGCCTCGGCGGAATTATACCGACAATCGGTTGAGTCGAAGACGAAAACGTTGCCGCCGGACCGGACCCGGCCGTTGAGCGGGTCTTTCCAAATTGCCCTGGCCAAACCGTACAGCCGCGCCGCTGTCTCGGCCGGGCCCTCGCCGGGGCTGTGGACGAGCCAGAGGTTGGCCTCGTCAGCCGCCATCCACCGTTGAAGGTCTCCCAGAGCAAGAGACCACTGCGGGTCGTCTTTGCTCGTGGGCAGGTCGGACGGGATCCCCAGAGGGTACCGCGGAGGCGTCCGTGGGGGTAAGCTGTGCGGGTGCGTGGAACGATGCCAGTCTACCAGGTTGGACAGAGTCTCAGCGGCCGAGGTATGGAGCGCACATATAAGAACGTACCGTTTGATAGGAAATCATGGAAAGGGGAATCCTTGAGCAACTCGCGGTGACCTATTTCGCGAGCCAGATTCTCTGGAGACAGTGGCACGTTGATGGAGGCAACGAGCCGATGAAAGATCTGAACCGATAGCAAGTCGATAATATAAGTATTAGCGAGTCCCGAAACTGAGTTCGAGGTCAAACTCATGCAGGCTGAGACCCCAACCTACCCTCTTTGTGCGGTCCGGATGCGACGAGACGTAGTTGAGCATGGGGACCATTGCTGGCAGCCTTGTTTCCGCAAATGTGTCGTTCGTTTCAAGCACCCATTCCGCCAGAGGCCCAGCCAACCGCCATGCATCAGAGAAGCTTGTCCCATCATGGGACAGGAGCAACTCGGCACATCCGGCCTGGATCTCTAACTTAGGCCCGTTGTGAGGACAGCCGAGGAAGATCTTGCTGGCTTATAAGCACTTGTTTCAGCCTGCATGATGGAGAGAGATCCAGAATAAACCGACCAGCTTGTCAATCGACATGTAAATGTCTTCGTACTTCTTTTGCTGTGACAGGATGCCCACCTACCACTGCTGGTCAGCTGCGGTGCTGGCCGATCTGCCTGACCTTCTGGGTACCTATAACCTACCGCTTTGATTAGGGAGCCTCCAATGTCATGGCCGACGAATGCGATGGCGATGCGCTGAAAGCAGCCACAAGAAGAGGTCAGCATCTCCGTGGCTTTATCACAGCCCAAGCCACTCCTGTCAAGGTCCCTTACCTTTGAGTCTCTCCTCCTCAGCTCCAGTAGGGAGTCAAGAAGCTTGGTCGCCTCGTCGCTTGCGCCACTGCGCGTGAGGACGCCGCCGTTGGAGCCGAAGACATCGTAACTGTAGAGTGAAAGCCGGGAGCCGCTGGGAAAGGAGGGCAGCCGGTCGTGCCATCCGACGTCGGTCCAGCTGCGATCCTCACGGCCGCAGAGTCCGTGGATGGCAACAATGCTGTTGATATATACAGTGAGCCTCATTCCAAGCAATTGTCAGGAGCTATCTCTGGTCAGGGGCTTACTCAATGGACGCAGCGGAATTCGGATCCGTGGCTTCCGTGCTCAGCAGGCTCAACGTCTCGAGGCCGAAAGAAGCCATATCGCTCAAAGAGGCGCTGAGCGGGGCATGAACAGTGAGAAAAGCAAGCGATGAGGGACCGGACGGCCTGAGTGATTTTGGGAGAGGTATCTACACGCACAGTCTTCCCACCACCAGGGGGAAATACACCTCAGTCGGGGTGTTGAGTAAGAAGCTAATTCTCTCATTGACCTCCCTGCATCGCGAAGCAGCCTGGGAGATGAACAGGGTGGAGAGGGTGTGGAGGTAGCCTTGAGTGGCTTGGGACCTAATCGTAACCGGTGAAGTTCACCCTGGTCTGCCCTCGAAGGCAGACACGGACCCTGCATGTAGTACATGTAGGTACATAGGTCAGTGGTCTCGAAAAATGAGACCGGTTTCATGCATGTCGTGCGGCCGGGCGCCTTGCCGACCTATAAGAGTTGAGACGTGAAAGGTACATGCAGGAGGGCCGCAGCATCCTCGGTCTGCATGTTGAGCGTCATCCCAGAACCAACAGCATGAGGGGTTATCACAAGGCCGGGCGCATTACGGTGACACAGACCAAGAGAGAAGGCGTTCGAGTCGCAGACGCTAATTAATAACTAAACGAGAATAGGCCCAATTACACAGTAATCAATACCAAGGCAAGACGTTTGTCTGAGGGACGGAACACCCGGCCCCGGTCATCTCTTCTTCTCCGCATCCTGCCACACGGTGCGGAAGGTGATGTCGGTGAATTCGCGGCCGTCCAAGTCCAGCCGGCCCAGGTTGTTGACCAGCCTGCGCTTCTTGTCGCCATCGACGGTCTCCTTGACGTATTGGTGCAGCTTGTTTGTGGGCTTCTTGCCTACTCTATACAGAACCGGGGCGTCCCTGGGCCGCGACTTGAACCAGGTCTGCGCCTGGGTGAAGTTGTCGGGCGTGACCTCCATCGAGAAGTGCCCCTGGAAATCAACATGCGGCTTGCGCTTGACGAGTATGCTGACCCGCAGGCTCACGGGCACGCCCGAATTGTCTTCGGTGTTCTCCATCAACGTCCAGGTTGCAGCATTCGGCTTCCACTGGTTGGCGCCCAGGGTCTGGATGGCGCCCCGGACCGTCCCCGCGTGCGAGACCTCCCTCTCAACCACCCGCTCCCGCTTTAGCTCCGCCCCCACCTCGGCGCCAAACACGTTGCCTCCAGCCTTGCCGCCGGCCGCTAAGGTGATCGTCTCCTTCTGGGAGGTGGGGTAGATCCAATAGAATCCGTCCGCCGAGATGCGGTCAACCACGGGGGCGTCGTCCCGCCCGTCGATGGCCGAGAAGCGGAGTGTCGTCTTTACTTTCTTGATACGTCTACCCAGGTCCACAGGGTCAAAGCGAAAGTGCAGAACGATGAGGCTGCAGTGTTGCGGCGGCTCGTCGTCGTCGTCCTCCTCCTCGTCCTCGCCGTCGTCCCCGCCGTCGTCCCCGCCGTCGTCCCCGTCCGCTTCTGCGGAAGCGTTGACTCTCTCCTCGTAGAGCCCGTGGACTATGTCCTTGGAGATGCAGCTGACAGCCACGCGTCCATTGTCGCGCTCAGTGAGCGTGCCACGCTGCCAGGGGTCTGTTGGGTCGTTCTGAGTGCGGAGATTCGACGTCTAGCTGACCACCTCGATGACGGGAATGCTGAAGGCCGGAAGGTCGTCCGTGTCTTGCGACCTGGCTTCGTTCAGCTGCTCTGCCGCAGTCATGTTGCCCGTTGTCGACCGAGGTTATCTCAGTGGGCGCTGTTGGGTGTGCTGTCATCGAGATCGCAGAGGATGAGAACAGCAAAGAATCCTGCACGGAGTGTCAAGCTTGCGCGGGGCATCTGATGCTTACATATCAAGTATGAAGTCTCTGAATAAACCAACGAGGGCGTTGGTGTGGTTGGACCGCATGCCCATGAGCCTGGATGGACTGACCAGCGAGGTAGGTTCATCTCGTTTGGTACCTCGCCGGTACCCGAGGACCCCATCATTGGTCACAAAATTCAATCATGCAGGGCCCTAGGGGCGAGACACACGCTGTCCGCTCCCACACCCTCCCCGCCCCCTCTTCTACCCCCTGCCCTTTGACCCAACCATGAGTGATGCATGTCACGCAATCTCGGTCGCTGGTGCCACGCTCTCCTTCAGTCTCCCATCCCGAAGCTCCATGCTCGGCTCGTCTTTCGTCTGTTTGCAGCACTCTTGCGAGCATCCAATCCTCTATTTCCATTCCTGCGATTACGCTGATGTCGTCGACTGCAGGCGCCGGGAACCAGCCGATTCCGAGGACCACAACGATGCAGAAGATTCCGATGGAGGAGGGGGGTGACAGGAAGGATAAATGGGGCCCTGAAGATGAGGAGGAAGAAGAGGACGAAGAGAAAGACGAAGAAGATGAAGACGAGGAGGAAGGAGAAGACGACGAAGATGAAAAAGACCCGGCGACAAGATGGCAGAATTCGTTGGACGAAATCAACACAACCTTGTTCAGAGGATACACGAAAGAGACTTGGGCTGATAAAGGCAAACAGTCTCAGTTTCAAGAGACGTACAGACACGTCTTGGGCGGAAAGCCACCAAAAGGAAAACCCAACGTCCTCCACATGTTGGCGGCGCGACGTACCCAACCACGGACATGGCTCTTGAAGCACTTGCTGGGGCGCCACAAGGAACGGATGGAGGACATGGACAAGGGGGAAGGGCCACTCACCGTCGCCATCTCGAATAACAACGAAGCCTTCATCAAAACCGTTCTGCGGAGCAAGCACCTTCGCGGAGGCCTGGCGAACCTCCTCAGCGCAGAGAACGGCATCCACCTCGCCATCAAGTCGGACCTCAAGCCCGAGCTTATCATTGAGCTCATCGCGAAAGTCACAGAGGAAGATTTGAGACGACGAGACGCCGCTGGCCTCACTCCGCTCCATCTCGCGGTCGAGTACAAGAGATGTACCGAGGCACGGCTCGACGTGGTGAAGGCCCTCCTGGAGCTCGGAGATTCGGCCCTGGATGTGGGCACAAAGGCGGCAGATTTGAGCGTGTATCGATATCACTTCAGCACCCGGCCGGAAGACCGGGCCACTGGGTCTGCAGGATCCGCGTCGAGCGGTGCATCAACGCAGCGGAATACAGCGAGGTGGTTGCCCCAGGCTGCTCCGCAACGGCCTGGCGAGGGGCAAGCAGGGGGCAGCGAGGAGGACAAGAAGAAGAAGAACCAGGCCAAGGACGCTTCAGGCAAACAGGGATATGGAGAGCCGAACGACCGCGGCCAAGCGCCCATGCCAGTCCCTGGAACGGGCCCTCGGCCACCTCACAGCCTACCCCTCGCGGGCGGCGGAGCACCTGGCACCATGACCACGCTTGGTGACAGCCAAGATCCGGGTTCCCGACAGCAACTGGCCAACGTAACCCGAAAGGTCCAAGGTGCACTGCAACCTCCCGGGTCGTCCTCACAGGGGCTCACGCCCAAGCTCGGTGCTCTCCCACGCCGCCCCACGATGAAACAAAACCAAGACCCAAAAGACGGAGCCCCCGCGACGACAAAAGAGTCGGCGGACGCGATTGCGAATGAGCTAAAGCTGCACTACCTCCGGTCCACGTTCAAGAAGCAGCCCGTGGACAGAGAGAGAGTGCAGGAAAAGGCAATATGGTTTCTCTACGGCGGCAGCCCGAACAGTACGTGGCCGGTCCTCTTCGTCCGGGGGCAGCGGAAGGCTGCAGACAAAGTGCTCACACCGTTGTTGACCAGGCCCAGCAGCTCGAGAGATCTATTTCAACCTGAAAGACGGGGGGAAGACGGAGCTCCGCGAAGATGCTCTGAAGGAGAAGGGCTACAAACAGCTGGACTTTGATACGGCACTCCGGTTCGTCGCTGTCGGCCCCCTGGTAATCAAGCCGACAAGTGCCCCATCTGCCCCGGATGGTGACAGTGGGAGCGGCCGGAAGGACATGGTCAAGCTCTTCAGATGGTTCGTTCTGCTCAATCTCGGACGACCCATCGTCCTCTTTGGTGGCGCCATTCCCTCCTTCCTGCGAACATCAAGAGCCTATCTTTCTGCTCCCGGCATAGGGCACACAAGCGGCTGACTCTGCGGCGCTGTCTAGGCTGAGCAAGGACAAGGGCGTGAAGAACATCATTTATGTCCGTGTCGAGGACCATGACGACCGCCCGCACACCGACGAAGCAATCATCAAGGCGCTCAAGGACTTTGAGATTGACATTCTGGACTGGACGAAACCCGATCTCTGTCCCAAGACAATCCAGAAAGCGTGCCCCAAGGTGCGCAAGCTCTATCTGACGTGGAGCGGCCTCAACGGCATGCTGCTGGCTTGGGGAGGGCGAGACGGGCTGGCAAACCTCGAGCACCTGACGGATGTCTACCTTCGGCAGACTAGAGTGAGTCGAAGCGTTTTCTTTCCCACACCCTCTCCCCATCTTTCCCTGTCTCTTGTTCTCGGACCTTGGACTGACACGGCTCCCACTTTCTACCTACTATGCAGCACCTTGAGCCCACGAGGTGGACAAAGGAGAAACTCGATGAGTTTGAAAAGACTCTCCAAACCTCGATCCCGGCGAAAAGCGAGCCGGGAACCAAGGGGGTCGGAGAGCGCACGATAGTGGTGCACCCTCCCGAACCGCTGCGAGTGGCTCCCACCGTTTCTCACAATCCCAGCAAAGATGCCAGCCAGCAGCAGTCGCCGGATGGGACGAGGCAAGAGAGCACCAAAGATGGGGACGGACACGCATGGCTCAAGATCATGGACGGTTTCACCCAGGGCATCCGCGGGCTTCACCCCGATCCGACCAAACTCAACGACCTGTCGCCTGCCCTGAAGGAAGAGGTGCGCATCTGCCTCATCGACGACGGGGTCGACTTCGCCGACCGCGTTGGCGAACGCATGGAGCCGGGGCGTGCGTTCGGCACCGAGTCCAGCAAAGACCTCCCTGGCATGACGGCGGCCTACTATAACTCGGCCACCAAGCACGGCACCCTCATGGCCAGGATGATCCTGAGGGTGTGCCCGAACGCCAGGATCGTGCCCTACCGGCTGGACACCCGGCTGGGCGAAGATGGTCTGATGCACCCCACGGCAAAGAGCGCCGCCGATGTAAGTCTCGCACGAGCCCAGCGTGCGCGGGAGGATCGGATGGCTGACCCGTTCCAGGCTCTGGAGCACGCAGCCAAAAGCAACAATTTTGACATCGTTTCCATGTCGTGGTGCATCAAGAGGCAGCCGGACAACACCAAAGACGTGGACCGGCTGCTTGTGGCCCTCGGCAAGGTGGGCAAGGAGAAGCTCGTGTTCTGCTCGGGCCCCGACGTCGGCAGCATCAGCCAAAACGAGCTGCAGTCGTACTACCCCGTCGGCCACAGCGACAGCGCGCGCTTCATGTTCCGCATCGGCGCGGCCAAGGCGGACGGCCGGCCGTGGTCCAAGGTGGGCGACCAGAACATCGTTGACTACACCCTCCCGGGCCACAAGGTGCGCGGCATCTCCGACGAGGACCTGGACGCCGAGAAGGCGCCGCCGCTGGAAACAGGCTCCTCCATCGCGACGGCGCTGGCGGCGGGCCTCGCGGCGCTCATGATCCACGTCGTGCGCATGGCGGCCATCTGGCACGAGCAGGTGGGCCGGCCGGAGCGGGACGACGGCAACCTTCTCAACGTCAAGGCGCTGGGGAGGATCAAGTCGCGCGACAAGATGCGCGAGCTGTTCCAGGACATGGCCCGGCACTCGTTCGGGACCTATGTGCACGTGTGGCCGCTCTTCGAGGGCAAGGCCACGGAGCTCAAGAGCGTCGGCGACAGCGCTGCGGACCCTGATGCGGCGAAGTGGAACATCCTCACCCAGCTGGCCCGCGACATCATCTCGTCGAGAGATCTGGCTCCGGGCCCGGTTGGCCGGTCTTGAACGGGGGGGGGCACTCAAGCATAATCTAATGACTGGGGAGCGCTTCAAGCCGGTTCTGAGCTGGCGGATGAGTACCATGCCTGTGGGGAGCTGGGCCGACTGCTGTATGGATTCGACTTGTAACCAAGTACCTTACCTGTCTAATTCATCAACTTGACTCTATTCTCTCTACGTCTCTGTGGCCAGGAGGGAAGCAGGCACGGCAACGAAGGGATGGTATTATCGAGCGCGTCTTGTGGAAAGAAGAAAAGGTTGACTGCAAGCGTGATAAACGGGTGGCTTGACAAACGGCCACGGGCACAAACGGCAAACACTTATAGAACGTATATGATAAGCGAGTGGCCCAGACAAGCGAGTGGCCCACGACGAAATCCACATATAACCCTGAAAATCAAGCTTGCCAAAAGTACCCAAGCATTTATGAAATTCTCTATAGCTTAGAGATTGGTTTTTTAGGTTCTTAGGAATTAATATGTCGCCTTTTTTATTCTGTTCAAGGAAGCAGGTTGAGGCCAAAGTCTAGTTGATCTTAGTTCTAGCTGTCAAAGCTTGAGCAAACTACTCTCTAACAAAAACCCAGCCTAATTAGCACATATATCTATGCTTCCATTTTAACATTGAGAACACGGAAGCGATCGTTAAAGTTAGAAAGAATTCTATCAATGTTTGGTGGTTTTAACAAGCTTGCGTTTTCAGGGTTATATATGGATTTCGTCGCGGGCCACTCGCTTGTCTGGGCCACTCGCTTGTCTGGGCCACTCGCTTGTCTGGGCCACTCGCTTATCATATACGTTACACCTAATAACTACCCCCTAACCAAACTACTATTC
>FTEL01003493.1_pt1 | contig 16899 bp, 17 predicted proteins | sample 1658911 | NCBI WGS metagenome assembly FTEL01 (sample SAMEA3914869, study PRJEB12502) | metagenome | biome: forest; material: soil | place: USA | collected 2012-03-12 | depth 0.1 m
GGCTTGGGTTTGACGGAGGTGGATGACTCCGGGGGGCGGAAGGTGGGTAAGGGAAGGTCAAACTCGAGGGCGCAGCGCTGGTCGTCTTCTTCTTGCTCTTCGTTTTTGGGGTCGGTGCCCTTAGGATCGGGTGGGACGACGGGCTTGGTTGGGGTTCCCGAGGGGTGTGGTTCTGGCTTGGGGGTTGGCTTGGGCTTCTTGGGCGGGTTGGGATTGTTGGGGCCGGGGAAGTCGTTGCCGCCGTCGGTGCAGTCCAGCAGGCAAGGGTGGTCGCAGAAGATCAGGCATGGTCTGCCGCACTTGGACTTGCAGATGGGGCCTGGCGGGCCGGGCTTCCAGGTGACGATGGGGAAGATGATGGGGACGATGCCGGTGGTGGAGCTCGTGGTGGTTGACGTGGGTTGCCCCCCTCCGGGAGGTGTGTACGTGTATGGCCAGGGAGGCGACGTGATGGTGCGCGTCACCACCGGATGCGAGACGCCCGACTTTTTCAGCGGGTTCGGATCGTCCTTGATAGTGAAGGGTGACGGGCGGATGCTGGGGGTGATGCGGAACGTTGAGTACGCTCCCGAGGTCGTCCGCGTGTCCGACACAGTGTAGGCCCAGACCTCGATCTCGGTCGTAGTCACTGGAGGAATCGTGATGGTGGTGGTTTGCACGATGCTGGTCCAGCCTGTGCTCTCGCTCCACGCCACATCGAGGGACGTGACATACGGCGGGAACGAGATGGTTGTCGGCTTGGCGAGGCTCTTTGGCGGCAGGATGAGAGTGCATGGTGGTTTGCAGTTGACCTCGGGGGAATCCTTGTCGTAGATGCTCGGGTCAATGTAGATGACCCCTGATCCATCACCCTGGCCTCCTCCGGGGTTGGAGGGGTCAGTCGATCCGTTGCCGTCGGGAACATCCCCACTACCAGACCCGGAAAACATATCGACGCTCCAGATCATTGTGCCGCCGAAGCAGTGACTGCTGGCCCACTGTCTCTTCATGGCGATGGTCTCCGTGTCGTCATACCCAATCCACTGGTCCCCAAATGTCAACTGTTTCATCATGTCCGCCGCCAGCAGTTTGGGCTGCACCCCGAGCTGGGGGATGAGACGCTGGATCTCCTGAAGCGAGTGGACACCGCCAAAGTTTGTGCACTGCCCAGGGCGGCTCGGGCCTTTCCATTGGCACCCGACCGTGTTGCAGTTAGGATCAGCCACGGTGTAACCCCGAGAGTAATATGCCAGCCCCATGTTCACCTTGGCGGGGTTGACTCCGTCATACCAAAGTGGTTGGGTCCAGTTGGCGATCTCGGGGATGTTGGTGTGCCCAAGAACCACGGTGCCAATCTGCTTCACGCCCTTGTCCCACAGGCCGTGCAAGTCGTAGGTCATGATCCCGAACCAGTCGACGTAGGGCTCCATCTCCTTGGACTTGAACCAGCGAAGGTACCAGTAGCTGGCGGGGATAGCCATGCTGATGCCGTATTTGGTGCCGAACGCTGCTCTCATCTCCTTGACGAGCGAAACGTAGTTGTCTGTGTCCTCGGTCTTGCCCCCTCGGTCTGGGGCGCCCGGGTATTCCCAGTCGATGTCGACTCCCTGAAATCCGTACTGGTCCATGAAAGCGACCAGCGAGGAGATGAAGGTGGACCTGCTTGCCGCCGTACGGGCAACATCGTTGAAGGCCGTCCGCGTGGGGCCAGGATCAGAAAAGTCCCAGCCGCCGATTGCGATCCAAGTCTGCAGCTTGGAAGACTTCAAAGCGGTGAACTGTTTGTACAGATCAACATCGGCCGAGTTCGCAGGGACGACTTTGAGAGTCTTGGGGTCGATGCTGGCAAAGGCCAGGTTGAGATGGGTCAGGCCGTCCGTCTTGATCTGGGACGGACTGATCCGGTTGCACTGCCGCTCGCGGACGTTTGCCACCTGGTAGTAGCCGATGGTCCTTCCACTAGCCGAGTTGCCTCCACACGTTGGCGGCGCGACCGTTTCGCAGCGACCGAAGCCTTGTTGACACTTTGCGGTGTCGCTTGTTCCAACACAGAATTCGGTGCCAACATGCAGGTTGTGGCTGTTAAACGACATGCAACCGCAAGACGAAGGGGTCTTGCCGAGTACTTACACCACAATAGCCATAATAACTGCAGCAAACATTCAAGGGGCACTTGACGGTGCCCCCGAGACTGTCACGACCACACAAAGCGGTGGCGTTACCTGAGATGCAAGTGAGCTTGGGGTCCTGAACTGCCCGTAATGGAAGAGCCGAATCATTCACTTACAATTTGATATGCACACATCCTTTCCACACACTTCCTTGCCAAATCCGCACTTGCCGTCCTTGTTGCAGCAACTCCCGTCGGGACAAGGCGAAGCCTCATCACACTGCTTTTCTGCCCTCGAGACCAACAGCGGAGGCAACAGGCTCAAACCGCGAGGGTAACGGGTAGGGAAGCTGTCCGGGCTTCGGTTAGTGAGACCTCTCTGGCTTGTGGCCGCCGAGGTTGATACGTTGGACGGCTTAGTTTGGTTCCGCGAACCAGCACCGCCAACGGCTTGTTGGATGTAAGAGACTCGCACAGCTGAGGAGTCCTCACGGTCTGTGATGAACTCGCGGGCAATGTCGATAAACGGCAGCACCGGGGGTTGCTCCAGATGATCAAATTCCTGATGACCAGCCACGCTGACGTTGGATGATTGTTGCCCTAAATCATCTCCAACCTATGCCATGGGCATGGTCAACATCCTGAATCCCATACACCCAACAACCAACGCATGCCGGTGTGCACGTACCTGACGCCTTGTAATCAGCTGCTTAGTCTGTGACGCAGTCCCATTCGCATAGAACCGATCAACAACACGATACACCGACAGCGGCTCCTCCCCAGACCTCTTCTGGTACGTATCCACAAACTCGGAGTTCGGCAGATACCAAACCACCTCAGTGGCAGCTTCGACCGTCCCGTCGTACCAAGCCGTTCTAAAGTGGTAGCGGAAGACGCCGGCGGCGTTGGCTGTCGGCCCGACGCGGTTCCGCAGCGAGCTGTGCGCATTGGATTGGAAGTTCTGTTCCGAGTTGACGCCGACAATGCCGGCTGGGAGAGAGGTACTGCATCCGCCGTTCTGGGGCGCGCAGATGCTGTTTGCGCCGGCGCCGCCTTCGACGGAGCTAAGGGGCCAGAAAGTGTCAGCGGTTGCATGGGCCAGGCACACCACATGGCATTTTGCGGCGAAAGGGGTACTCACGATGCTGGAGGCCACTCATCACACGTCCAGATCATGCCCGAGTGACCGCCCGCGCGGTTGGCAATGGCGTTGTATCCCGGCTCACCCCTTTGCAGCGGCACAGGAAGGTTGGGGTCAACATATCGGCGGGCCGGAAACGACCCCGAGCCCAGCCGGCTGCCGGCCGGAACCGTCTCGGGCTGGTTTGTCTCCGGACACACATGTGTCTTCTTCCAGCCGGACGGACAGGCAATGCCTCGCCGGGTGTCTGTCCGCGCTGTGTTGGTGTCGTAGTGAAGCTCCAGATGGCTGGCCCCTTGCAAGGCCCCGAAGCCTGTGGTTCTTGGGGTCAAGGGGTTGCGGCGGTTGACGTTCTGGCAGATGGCCGGGAGCTTTGCGCAGTTGTAGACGAGCGTAGGGATCCCGTTGGGGTTCTGCTGGACTGGAGTGCCGGCATACTGCGCGACGCCGTTGACCGTTGAGACTTGGGCAACGGTCAGCTCGTAGAGAGCTACGAGGATAAATGTTGTAAGTCTCATACTGACAAAGGTGTGAGGAGGGTTGTTGACTCCCGCGCGAGGACCTGGGAAGTCACCGGTCGTCCATTCCATGCGTGCCTGGGGACCGGCGGGAGGGCATCTATCTCTACTTTACGACCGTGGCTAAGGTCTCGTTGTACCTCTCAGGGGTTCGAATCCTCTCCCCATACGCAAAGTTAATTTGCTGCGCCTCCGGCTCCTGTACAAATCCTGTGGCGAGGCTGAGGGCATAGAACGCCGAGTTTCCTGATCAGGAGTTGCCCAGAGTTGCTCATCCCACACATATGTCTTGTAGTGGACCAATTAATCAAGCTGGTTGCCTGAGACAGGTCAGGTCGGTTTCTCCGGACCTATAATACGACACAACGCGGCGAGAGGATTCAGCCGATCAGCGTCGTGCAAAAGCGGCACAGCTAGAAGGATTCATGCATAAGTGGAACAACCCATATCACACGATCAAACCGCGGGCCGGCTGTGGCAAATTCAGGGGGACGTTGTATTGAGGGGAAACCATCTCCGCGGCTACCTGTGGTGCAAGGCTGGTAATAATTCAGGGTTCGCGTCCTCCCCGTTCTTCCTCCTCCCGGCCCTCAACCTCATGGGCCGTCTCCATCACTCACCGGGCAAGATGATGTTGGTCTTGCACATATTGTTTCTCGTTCTTCCCTGTTGGGTAGTCGCCTCATGGTCTGACTCTGGTATCGCGACGGACTCGATCGCCGATGCCGGTGGGCTGCTCGCTCGACAGCAAGCAGCAGCTCCATGTCGTCTTAACTACACGACCGACGTCTGGACTGGCTGCGATGATGTCCTGGCACAGTTTGGTATCTCGCTAGACCAGTTCAGGCTTGCCAATCCAGGCATCGGGGACGCGTGCGACGGTTTCGTGCCTGGCAAGACATACTGCGTGGCAGCATGTGAGTCGAGTTGGAGTTGATGTCTTCGTCTTTCCCGTACTTATCCTCTCTGCAGTGCAACCAACGTCGAAGACGTCCACCAACGGGCGCTGTGGTGCTCAAGCAAACTTCACCGTGACGTGCGTCGGGAGTGAGTGGGGAGACTGCTGTGGCAGTGGCGGCTAGTAAGAATCCAAGGCAGATTCCATACGACCAAGCTTCGCGTTCTAACGTCTTCGTCGTAGCTGTGGCAAGGGTGAAGACTATTGTGGCATGGGGAACTGCCAAGAAGGGGGATGCTTTGGTGGCGGCCCCTACTCAACCGACGGCCTATGCGGGCGCGAGCATGATCATCTCCCGTGCCCGCCCAAGTTCGGGCTGTGCTGTTCGGCGTATGGCTCTTGCGGCAACGGAACCGACTTCTGTGGGAGCGGTTGCCAGAGCGGGCCGTGCCTGGGTACCACGACGTCCTCGACGTCGATGCCAACGCCGACGCAAACACCAGGTTCCATTAGCAAAGACGGAACCTGTGGCTTTGCTGGGGGGCTTCTGTGCAAGGGTTCGACGTTCGGGGATTGCTGCTCAGCGGCGGGGTATTGCGGAAAGACTGAGTATTACTGCTCCAACCTTTTGGGATGGTGAGTGTGCCCTCGACGTCTTGCCCACTCGAACAAAGCTGACCAAGTTACCTGACAATATCGTAGTCAGCCAAAATTTGGCACTTGCAACACGACAGCTGCGGCCATGATGATATGAACGTCGTTCTGGGAGACAGACAGAGAGGGTTGGTCTAGAGGAAGATCTGCCTGAGAGTTTGCAGCATCGATGTCGTGAGCCGGTGGACTAAGAGGCTGTCGGCTGGGTGGCAAGGGATGGGTTGTGATATCCGGGTTAGAAACGAGCTTCCATCTTATCACTGGTGCTTCCAATGGGATCTGGACGATCGGTTCCAGTAGATAGGAATGAGAAGATATCCATTTGACGGCCAATCTGCCGAGCATGTAAATCCATCGCATCCGACAGATCGTAGAAAAAGTCCCACGTGAACCATCAACGAACCTCAACCACCAGCTACATCGGCTCAAGCTGCGCTCTCTGCATCACATCCGACCGCTGCCACCCCTCAGGCGTTCTCTCAACAAGCGGCTCCCTGGACAAATATCCCTCTCCCTCCCTGACCTGCCCATCCAACAACCTCTCTCCGCTCACCTGCTCGTTGTACCAAAGCAGATGCATCTTTCTCGGGTTCGCCGCCCTCCAAGCGCCCAATTCCTCAAGCGGCAACTCCGTTTTTTCCAATCCCCACTCATCCGCGACCTGGACCGGTAATCTCAATCCCTCTATCGTGGTCACCCACCCTGCCTCATGGCCTTCAGCCATGGCAACAAGCGCGGCCGTGTCCGACGAGATGACCTCGCGACTCTCTCCCATTCTCATCAGCCACGCTGTGGGGCCCCTGGAGACGAACGCGACGGGGAAGGCGTGCGAAGTCCGTCTTGCAACGTCGGCACGAATGAGGGTAATGTATCTGCTCTTGTCGGAGTTGTCTTGCGGCGTCGCCGTCAGCACGGAAAGGTTAGCTCCTGGAGGTACTCGGTTGGGTGCCGCAGCCAGAGCTTGAAGGCCGTGGGTGACGGAATCCCAGGAGTCTGGGGCTGGGATGTCCTCAGTCGGGCCGTCCATGGCGTTGGCACAGATGGGTGCCGTTCCCCAAGCTCGGCGGCAGTTCACGAGAAGGGATTGCATGTTCGGAAGAGTGATCGGGTGGTAGGCATCGTCGTGAGGGAGAGCAGCCCCGGTGGCGAACAGCGATGAGCACATCGTCCGAAGGCTGAAACGGGCATGGCGCATGCGGGGAAGGACGGCGCGGAGGCTGTCGCAGAGATGGACTGGTTCCCCAAGCCAGGTTGCGTGGTCGAGGCCGGCTGTGTCAATTTCGAGACTCACGCAGCTCGCCGGGAGAGACGCGATGATGGAGGCGAGGGCTGTCGGGGAGATGTCGAAGTGGTGTCCTGGATTGTTTGGCGGGACATAGAACGAGAAGGCGGATAGCTTTCCCAAACGGGTGATGGCGCTCGCCAGACGGATGAGGGTCTGTTCGACTTGCGAGTTGCTTGTCTCCACATCGTGAGGTTCTTGCGATGGCAAGGTCGGTTGGGTGAGGTGCAAAGTCAACGAACGCAACTCGCGGTGAGAAGGTTCACTCGCCACAAAGCCTTCGATGTCGTCATATGACAGTAAGATGTCCTGTTGTGCCATCCCTGCGTGGGCCGATGGCGTGGTTGAACCTAGAGTGTGGAAGCAAGTTGATGAAATCCCGAATGAAGTCTGAGAAGGATCGAAAGAACGGGAACGCAAAGCAAACGGGGGCAAGCGGTCCCACATTAACAACGCCTGGCGAGCTGATTGGCAGTTGGCATGTCTGCGGTGAGACAGTCCCTCGCTCGCAGGTGATCAGTCATAAACAGAACAACGCCACAACAGTTACACACAGGTACACGTCCCAAACTCCAGGATAATACCACACAGGGAAAATGTCTCTGACTGACCTGTGTCTTCCTGTCTCGTTTTCCTTGTTGTTTCTTGACACGATCCCGCGTTCATCCACAGGCATAGTTTCCTTGCAAACGATCGCCCAACAACCCTCCCATTGCGTGCTCAAACGGCTACTTGCCGAGCGCAGCTCCCGGGAGCATCCGCAGTCACCATCCCTCTGCTTCCTTTCTGGTCAATAGAGTACCATTGGTGCGCGTACATGCTCCTCCATCCTGTATCCGGCTATATGTGAAACCCGCGTTCCTGGCGATTTGGGTGGCCGGTTAATATGGCCGTTGCCTCTCGGCGGGCTTGCGTTGCAATTTACGGCCCATCTCCCGGAGATCTTTCCAGATCTTCGGGATCGCTGCCTCGCTAATGGAGGCAAGTCTTCCGGGTTAGCTGCGTTGTGTTGCATCATTGCAGCCCCATGGTATTTCTCTTGGCGATGCCAGGCTACTGAAAATGCCATGGTTTCCCTCTCTGACCCCCCCCCCCCCCAAAAGCCAAAGTATCTGTGTCACCTTCCTTCTCAGCCTGACTCTTCCCCGACAACATGCAGCTCGCATATGCCCTGTCCACTATCGCCGTGGCCTTGGCCGCAGCCAGCCCGCATACCAAAAGAGCCGCCATCGACGACTGTCTGAGCACCGCCAAAGTACCAGTCGACGCACGGAACTCGTCGGACTGGAAGGTCGATGTCCATACCTACAACCAGAGACTACTCTACACGCCTGCTGCCATCGCGATCCCTAGCACGGTTGAGCACATCCAGGCTGCTGTCTCCTGTGCTGCGAAGGCAGGAGTCAAGGTCACCCCGAAATGTGGCGGGCACAGCTACGCATCCTTCGGTCTAGGGGGTGAGGATGGTCATCTCGTACTGCAGCTCGATCGCATGGACAAGGTCACGCTCGACCCCGACACGCAGATCGCCACCGTTCAGCCGGGAGCACGCCTAGGCCATGTTGCTATGGAACTGTACGAACAGGGGAACAGGGCGTTCAGCCATGGAACTTGTCCAGCGTAGGTCAGACGGCTCTCGATTTCCGTACCGCTGCTGACTTTACCGCAGTGTGGGCGTTTCTGGTCACGCCCTGCACGGTGGCTTCGGCTTCAGTTCGCACACACACGGGCTGGCTGTGGACTGGATCGCCGGCGCGACCGTGGTGCTCGCCAACGCCACCGTGGTCAACGCTTCTGAGACCGAAAACCCGAACCTGTTCTGGGCCATCAGGGGTTCCGGATCCAATTTTGGCGTCGTGGCATCCTTCAGATTCAAGACGTTTGCCGCACCATCTCTAGTCACCACGTTTGAAATCAACCTGCCCTGGAAGAACGCCACCGCGATTGTGGACGGCTGGAGCGTCATGCAGGACTGGCTCAAGGCCGACATGGCAGAAGAGTTGAACATGCGCGTTCTGGGCAACGGGTATCAAACCCAGCTTCAGGGGTTGTACTACGGCAACTCCTCGAATTTGAAGACGGCTATCCAGCCTCTCCTGACGAAGTTGAACTCGACACTTTCGAATGTCGCGGAGTCGGATTGGATGGAAGCGTTTGAGCACTACGCGTACAGTCAGGCGATTGACATCACGCGGCCGTACAGCGGGGTATTTCACTCCTCCCGATTCAAGCCATGTTGGGTTCATGCAGCTGACATTCACAACCAGGGCGAGACATTCTACTCCAAAAGCTTGGTGACCTCGGCCCTCCCAACCAGCGTTCTCAAGAACGTCGCCGACTACTGGGTCAAGAAAGCCCGCACCAACACCCGCTCCTGGTACATCATCATCGACCTGTACGGGGGCGCCAACTCCACCGTCACCAAGGTCCCAGCGGACGCCACAGCCTACGCCCACCGCGACCCGGAGCGGGACCTCTTCCTCTACCAGTTCTACGACACCGCATGGGGAACCTACCCGGCAGACGGCTTCGACTTTCTCAACGACTGGGTGGAGGTCTTCACCAATGGTTTGGATAAGACGCAATGGGGGATGTACATCAACTACGCGGATCCGCTGTTGAACCGCACCGAGGCGCAGGAGGCTTACTTCAGGCAGAATCTGCCGCGGTTGAAACAGATTAAGAAGGATTTGGATCCGACGGAGGTGTTTTACTATCCGCAGGCTGTTGAGCCTGCTAAGCCGTGAAGAATTTATAAAGGTTATTATTATGGAAGGGGACACATCTCTCCTCAAAACACCTCTCAAACATACACACACCACCACACCCTGCCAGGTGACTTGTCTTCACGGTGGTTGCCACACGTGAACATGAGTGGCGTGCAAAACAAAAAATGTGGATAGCTCCACGAAACGGGACTCAATTGGAAAATCGATATAACTATGTGTCCCTCTGGTCCCAGCAAGGCGGTTGTAAGCCGCGACGAACGCCTTCAAATCCTCCCTACGGACTTCCGCCGGCCGCAGACGGGTAATCACTGCCATTGAACGACCGCAGCGATTCCGGCAGAAGCGCAGCCACCGGGTACTCACCCCAGAGGTCCAAGAGGCTACGTCCAATGTCGAGCGTCTCCAGACACTCGAGCGAGGCAAACCCGGGTGCGGCATCAGGGTCATTACCGTCCTCATCCTCGTCGTCCTCGTCCCCAAGGTCCTCGTCCCCAACCTCGTCCAGGTCCAGAAGCTTCAGCCGTGGCGCGTAGCGTACCAGCAGCTTGATCAGGCTATGGATGGTGAACTGGTAGTCACTGATTCCCGGGCCGCCCGCCTCGTATGTAAAAGACTCGAGCCGCGGGCACGACTTCAGCAGGGCACGCAGGCAGCCGCTGGAAAGGCTACTCCACGTGAGGCGAAGGTGCCGCAGGTTGCCCAGCGGCAAGAGCCCCTCGCCGTCCTCGACGCTTGCCGTCATGTGGCCCGTGAACGTCTCCAGGTTCGGCGCGGCGAGGTACAGCTCCCGGAGCACGCCGAGGCACGTCCCCATCTCGGTGTCCCAGTGGGTGGTGTAGAGGTCCTTCAGGTGTGGGAGCGCGGCGGGCGGGAGGAGACCGGCCAAGTCGAAGCCGTAGTTGATGACCATGCTAGCTTTCTCCAGGTTGGGGCAAGCGGCGAGCAGGAGGGTTGAGGGGAGCTTTGCTTGCTCCTCCTCCTCGCGGCAGGGGCCGTTTTCCGTGCCATCGGCCTGGAATGACCATCCGCGTCGCGTGGCGAGATATAAAACAAACTCTTTGTCGCCCTCGCCCTGGAATGGCTCAAAGCCCATGTCCAAATCGAGCCGGAGGACCTTGACGCGGCGCGCGAGGTCGGGCCGGTCGACGAGGGTGCGGAGGAGGCGGGTGTGTCTGTTTGGGTGGGCGTGTGGCTGGTGGTAGAGGACAGGCGAAGCGACGGCGTAGAGTTGTTTGCACGTTGCGGCAAGACTTGCAAGAGCGCGGGAGTTAGCCAGTAGAGCGTAAGTCCCGCAGCCGTGATGTAGGGGCGTCTGCCAGCGACGAGATTCCGGGTCTTCGGTACAGTGTGGGCACAGCGCTTCGGCGATGCCCGCGAGGACGAGCAGCGGCAGGCTGGATAGGGGGCGGGTTCTCGGCTCGGGCTCCGCCATGATGCGAGTGTCGTGTGCGTGCTCTGGCCTGCACAGATCCGGTCCCGAAGGCAAGCTGGCAGACGGGAGTGGGAGAGAAGGTCCAGATACGCGGTGATCCACATCCTAATGAGTGGGAGAGGGGGAGAAGCCGGAACTACAGAGTAAAGAGAGTCTCAAACCAACGGAATTATACCACGCCGCTTGGAATCTAGCGTCTCCAGGCAGCGGCCGTACCCACTTTTTCCCGGGGGATGATGGATTGGTATGTATTAGTCGGTGTTGGGGATGCTACCTCGACTAGGATGTGACTGACAATCGAGGTCCAGCGGTCCGCCCGCCACATGGGAGTCTCTGGCACGCTCAGTATCTTTCTTGCTCAAGCCGAGTTCATGCTCACATTCCCCTGGCCCGGCAACCGACACAGTTTCAGATCAGGACAGACATCGCAGAAGGCAAACCGCCCTCCTGTACGTATACATTGTAAGCCAAGTCTGAAAGGAGACAAAACAGAGGCAGCGAGCGTCCCTTTGTCTGGTGTTCTAAATACAAGAGGAAGAGCCTAGATCAGCCCCAGGTCAGAGTGCAAATTGGGTAGGGCTGAGCGCCCGCCCCCGGAGGTGTCAAGTGGGTTGCCCTTGGGCCGCCCTCAGCCAAAAAAGGAAATCGCCTAACTATCGTAACAAAAGGGAAGAAAGTCACTCGGCTGCAGAATGGTATGTAAGGACTCGTGACTAGGTCGTGACCCTTGTTGGATACCTATGTTCCGATGCAAGCAGTCTACGCATACGGCCACTGTCTCCAACACTGCCCATTCCCGTTGAATGTGATTTCCCTTGTACCAACTTGCGTTGCTCGATCAGAGGCTTTCAGTTTGCGTTTCTGGCGGCGCTTCCAGGTTATTAATTATGAGTCGAAATGACTCGGCCAACCCACATTCTCACCCCATGCCCCACAGGCCTAGTGGGGTATGCCTGTCGTCTCGAGTCCATCAGTCCATGGGTATAGCGCCGTTTGAGGCGGCGGGCAATACTAACGTTGAGTTCCCAATTTGCAGCCCCCCCCCGCCCCCCAGTAACCCGGCCCTTGACCCAGTGCAACAAGTTCATGACTGCGCGGTAGTAGTGTTTGTTTTGACTGACCAAATGGGCTGGTTTCTGCATCCCTCACTTCGTGGGTGAAACACGCATGATGGGGACGGCAGACCGACCGTTTCTCGGTGCTGTTGGTTGAGGCCGCGGATTTAATGTGTATTAATTTCTGCAACGAAACGCCAACAGTTGGATTGGCTGGGCTGAGAACTTACAGCAAGCCGACACCGACAGGCAGGTGCCCAGTGGCACCCAGCGGATGAATTGAGAAGGTGTCAGTTTTGTGGGCTTGTGATGTCGGCGAAAAGTGTTGCCTCATTCACCCGCCTTGCCTCACCCGCGGCTCCTTGGCGGCTCTCTCCTTGGCGGCCGCAGATGAATAAGTAATACCGACCCCCAAAGCCCCTCCGTCATGAGCACTCACTCACAGGCAGGCAGAGAGTCAGTCAGTCAGCCAACCAACCAGCCACCAGCCGAATTTACCCACGCCTTCTTCTTCTTCCTCATCCGCCCGGGGCTTCAGTTCGTACTTCGTCGTCAACATGGCAGCGGCCAACGTGACCGTAACCCCCCCCCTCCTGCGGGCCCCTAACCTCCATCCCCGACATCTCGACCCTGCCGATCCCGCATACCATCAACGCCGTCGCGACCCCTGGCAACGATACCTCCTACGTGCCCATGGTAGCCTGCTGCACGCCCAGCCGCGTACAGATCGTCGACGGCTGCTACGTGTGGTGCGAGATCCCCTCACGGTACTACGGCGCGGATGGCAAGGAGAGCAAGGACGCCGCACGGGGCGAGCTATCGTCCTGCTTGAGACTGGGCCGGAACAGTGATGGGGTTGTGAATGGGAGTAGTAGTGCCGAGGAGCATGGGGGCAGGATCGTCGGGTTTCAGATGAATGGGGTAGGGAGGACGAAGGGGGTGAGGGGGGTGGGTGTGTGGGCGTTGGCGGTGACGGGGTTGGTTTGGCTTGGTTTATGATTTTTGGAAAGAGAAAGGGTGAGATGGACAAATAGGAGGAGGCTGGTGTTTTGGGCAGGCTGCCCGGTCCGGACTCAGGAGTGGGAGGGAGTCCACGTCAAGATGGGGCGCTAGGGTTGGGGGGGAATAGGGCAGTAGGGGACAACATTGACGGAACTATTTGCGTGACGTCTTAGTCACACGTCGATAAAAAGCTCTTTACCAACTTGAACTGGCCGTCTTCACATCCACTCCCATCATCTTATACAGCAGTCCAGTTGTCGATACCCCGTCCATGCCAGATATGTCCCAACATTTTTGCTTATCCGAACACGTTCTGCGACCAGGTTGGGTAGTATGTGCCGACCGGATCATAAGCCTTCAGATACCAAAACACAGACAGAGACACAACCCTGCAGAAGAAATCGAAACTGGCCACATTGGTCCAGTCTCCGCGACCGAAGGGAGCAACCAGGCTTCGTGTACCCGGCGTCAGAAACAAAAGCCAGGACCCAAGCGCGACAGCAATTGACCAAAAGAAATACAGGTGGGTGTACGTCAAATCCTTCATGAAGGTAAGGAGACAGACAATGAATAACGACAGAACGCATGGCACGGCTCGGAAAGTCGCCCCATTGCCTCCCAATGCTGTCTTGAAAGCGTAATGAATGGATATAGCCAAGGCGGTTCCCAGGAAGCGGAAGAATCGGAATCGATTCATCACCCACGGGTCCTCGTCCGCAGGCTTGTTGATGAGAACGGCCAGGTCGACATAGGAGAGGGCAGCAAGCTGGAGGAGCACAGCCACACAGCCCAACTGCATGTCATAGGACATTCTTCTCCGCTGCCGCAATGGTTGAGTGGCTCCTATTCTCGGGTCTATGTCGTGCCCAGTATCGATTGTTGCCGGTGACTTGTTCGACTCCTCGAGGTTGTGATGTGTCGCATCGCTGGCCTGGATAGCTCTGTCGAGTGGTACCGGTGCCTCAGGATCCTCCTGCAGCTTCTTCTTGTCCGTCGCAAACCGGCCCAACACGTTGTCCATCACAAAAACCACGACGTAGGAGCCGAAGTAGCAGCACGCCCAGGTCTTAGTCCATGGTATCCCTTCGATGGCGAGCAGCTTGGCAAACCCGAAGAACGTCCCGATGGCGAATGTGGCAATCTTCATAAGCATGACCGCAGGTCCCCCACTGTCAGCTGCCGGAGTAGCCGCTGAAGTGTCGGCCATCCCGCCGTGTGCCGCCTGGCGAGCCGAATGCTTCGTCTCGTGCCGTGCGTCCATGGCGTCCCTCGCGGCTCGAAACGGACTCCCGCTGCTGTACCACCCGTTCGCAAAGTGCCAGAAGATGGACAGCGTGTCGACGGCGCAGACGATGGGCGAGGTGCGCAGGAACATGTGCTGCGACGGGTCGAAGCCGCAGACTCTTCCGCAGGGCTGGATCATCGTGTTGAAGGCCACGGCGGCGAGCGCGAGGAGGGCGTGACCCGGGAGAGCTGGTTGGGGTCTGCCATTGACGGGTTGTTGAGCGTGGGTCGCGGTTGAGAGTGAGTTGCTGTTGCAGTTGTTCGGAGCTGAGAACCAAAAAAGTGCGCGAGGCCTGGGGCAAGGGTCGGATATGTGGCTGCCCACCGTCTGGGACATCCAATCCAGTGCCTACTTCGGGCTGGTCTGGTACTGAGCTGAGCTGGCTCGCGCCTGAGGCAGTGCTCGAACCTGCAGCGGCTTCCTCCGTCTGTCTGCATACGCGAGGCAGAATTGTCCAGTCCCGATCTGTCTCCTGGCGGCGCCACCAACAGGGCCACACCATCGTTGGGCGAGTACCTCAGCCCGGCCGTATCTTCCCGCTTTGCAGCGGCTGGAAGGCCCCAGATCCACGACGTGCGGCAGACCTGCGCATTCTTTGTCCTTGTCCAATATATGTGTGGGGACGTTGGCCCCTTGCGCAGACCACCAACCTCGACCATCGCATCCAGTTCTTCCTGCAACAACAACAACAACAACCCCCTGCTGGCGACCCACGCCCCTGATCACCACGCGCCTAATCACTACATAATTAGCTTATCACGGCCAGCAATGTTATCATGGCTCTGCTGCCTCTCGGGCCGGGCATTCGAGCCGAGAGGCGCGGTCCTGGGCCGCTCTCCATCCTCAACCTCGACCGCACTCAGCACTAAAACGGAGCACCCCCACGCTGATGCGACACCGCCACTGTTGCGTCTCCCCGTGGCCATCCGGAACCAAATCTACCAGCGTGTGGGTGTGATATCGCAGAATGGACAGCCCTTCACCTTTGATCTCCACGGGGGGGGAATTGGCAAGCCGCCACATCGCCGGGGTGATGTTCCGGCACTGCGCATAGCGTGCAGATTTCATGGCCTGCTGCTTTCATGCCGGGCCATCTACGCGGAAGCCGCTGGCCTCCTGTACTCGCGCAATTGCTTGGTCATCTATTACCTGCGCCCTGGGACTCTGCGACCGCTCTTCAACCTGACCGCAGCGGCCGTCGCGCCACTCGCCTCCCTCAAGATCGTCCTCCACGAATCTTCGTGCCACCAACCGTTCGACTATTATCCCCGCTGGCTGTGCTGCGACTATCCCGCACCCAGCACAAACTCGGCAAGTCGGTATTTCATGGCTCTATGTGATCCCTACCACGTTCATGCCGGCCCGCCGGTTGCCAGCGGAGCCGGGGGCAAGGCAGGTCCATCCGGCACCTTGGTCGACGAGTTCCGTGCGGTTATAGACCATCTGGCGTCTAGAATCACCCCCGGGCGCCTGCACCTCGGTCTGGTTTGCGACATCAACGATCAGCACAACCAAGCCATGGACCTGGCCACCGCGATCCTCGATCCACTCCGGGGCCTGCCCCTGCTCAAGAGCTGCCAGATCAGGCTATGCCAGAAGCCGAATGACGACCTTCGGGAAGCGGCCCAGATGGCTTCCTTGCGGGCATGCGGCATTCCCCAGCCGTCTGTGAAAGCGACGTCAGCCACCCCGGGATTCCTCACGCTCCCTCGTGAGATTCGGCTTCGCATCCTTGAGATGACGGATCTCGTGACCCCGAGCAAAGAAGTTTGGTGGAGCCGGCACGTCCGTAAGTACATGTGGGGGTCATACAAGCGCGTTGGTCGCAGTTTCGACGAGCGCCAGCTGGCCCGACGCGATATTTACATGGAATGCTGGGAGGTCCTCTCGGCATACCAACACGGCGAAGTTGGGCAAAACCAGATGGGGTGTTTCTGCCGTCGGCAGCATTCGGCCTTACGTCCTTCTGCTCTTGCTGGATTCCACCAGGGCCCAGGCTTTTCCTCGTTTGTCGTACGCTCTGCCAGGAAGCCCGATTTGTTTTCTTCTCCTCCAACCGCTTCGTCGTCCACGACTTGAACCTGCTCACGCCATGGGACCTCCAACTGATTCGTGGGTCCGGAGTGCGGAATCGATGGCCCCCCTACCCGTTCGAGCGTTTCGTTGCATGTAATTTTCTGCGGGACGTGGTTCCCACACAATGCCTCCAATACCTGCGGTTTCTCGAGGTTGTTTTCCCCCCGTATCGGGGGCCAACCTGGCCAAAGCCGGATCACCCTGCCATGCGAGACTGGGGGGAAACCGTCGCCTGGCTGAAGGACAAGCTCAACGGGTCCGGTCTCACGCTGCGCCTGATCGTGGCTGAGGCCGCCGTGGCCCCGATCGAGTTCGACGCCCCCATGAGCCCGGCCGACTGCGACGCGATCCACGACGGCTACATGGCCCTCCTGGACCCACTCAAACAGCTGGCTGTGGGGGAGAACGGCCTCAGCCGGTTCTACGCCGACTTGAGCTACCCATGGCGGTGGGCTGCGGAGAACCCGCCCCGGCCGCGCTCAATCCCAGCCGACCACTGGCTCGCCAAGGAAAAGCGCGCCCTGGAGAGGACGGCCCGAGAGTATATCACGGGCCGGCCGTACGACGCGAGCAGCCCGGAACCCGCCCAAAGCCACTGGCAACACATCCACTACCACCACAGCGAGATCATGGGGTCTATATTCAAGTCTTGTTACCGGCTACACCACCCGTGATCTTGAATCCCCGACAAGAACTGACACCCCGAGTCTCGCAACCCGCCTCCCACCCCCCCCCCCC
>FTEL01009190.1_pt1 | contig 16879 bp, 14 predicted proteins | sample 1658911 | NCBI WGS metagenome assembly FTEL01 (sample SAMEA3914869, study PRJEB12502) | metagenome | biome: forest; material: soil | place: USA | collected 2012-03-12 | depth 0.1 m
CCCCTACAAACCACTCCCCCAAACACCCCCGCAACCCTCCGCTCCCTCTCCCTCCTCTTCTCCAACCCCGCCATAGCCCCGGCCACTGGCGCCGCCGGCCTCCTCGCAAAACTGAGCGACTTCCTCCCCACCCCAAACACGCCCCCAATCCCCCTCGCGGGTGTCGCAGCTGCGGCAGCGGCCGCCGCTGCCTCGTTTCGCAAGATGTCCAAATCCCCGCGGGAGAGGGGGGAGAACTCGGCCACGACGCGCGCGAGGGTGGTGGTGAGGAAGACGAAGCAGATGTTGTGGTGGGGCGCGGACTGGAGGATGTCGAGGATAGTTGTGCGGTCGTCGTCGTGGGCGGGGTCGTCGAGGGAGGTGTTGGTGGGGGGGTTGGTCAGGGAGGGGATGGAGGGCGCGGCCTGGTCGATGCGGTTCCACAGCGGGGTGGGGATGACCCCGTCGGTCAGGCCGCGGAGGAAGAGGAGGAGGGCTTGGGCGGTTGCTTCGAGGCGGTGGAGGGAGGGGGTTTCGGGGGAAAAGGCGGATTGTGGGGGTTGGTCGGTGTCGAGGGCGGAGAGGAGGGCGATCATGTGCGTGGTGAGGGTGGCGGCCGGGGTGGAGGTGCAGGTGGCGGGGTCGAAGGGCCAGCCGGGGATGGTGGGGATGGTGTAGTCTTCGAGCATGAGGGCGTCGGCGAGGACGCGCTGGGTGAGGGCTTCGATTGCCTCGGTGAGTTGGAAGAGCTCTTTGGGGGCGGGGCGGTGGACGGCGAGGTCGTAGGGTATCGCACCGAGGTGCCCCTTTTTCTCAGCGAGGGATTGGGCAAAGGCTCGGACTCCGCCGTCGGGAACCCGAATGAGTTCCTCGACCGAACGGCCAATGCAAGTCGGCAGCCAGGTGGCACGGACCGGAATGAAGTGATCGCGGCCGTCTGTAACCCGGAGGACCAGGACATCTTCTAGTGTCGCTTGTCCCTCGTTCAGCATCCGGGCACTCGAGACCTCATCAACCAAGGCAACGAGCACCACGTTCACCGTATCGCCAGGCATAAGTGTGATCTCCCTGCCAAGCGCAAACGAGGAAATATCGTCACTAGGGGCCTCGATGTGCACAAAATGTGTCTTCAGCCACGGCACCTCGGTCGAGTCGGCCGCCTCGGCGTCATCAGGGGTCGGCTTGTCGACAAAGGATAATGTAGCGGACACGCCGCCGGTGTTGGCAAGCGTCAGACTCGAGGTAGACTTCTCGAGAAACCGAAGCTCCTCAAAGTCAACATGCGTGGACGCCGCGGAGGCTCGATCCTTTGGTGCATTCCGGCCGTCATTATGGTCGGCCACGATTGTGATCACTGGCCGCCCCTCGTTCTCAGCGCGGTCCAGCTCTCGAGCCACCTCGGCATGTACCTTGGCCTTCATTTGAGGGACCACGCCGTCGTAGTCGAGGGTGAAGATGCTGCTGACAGGTTTGTGATCCGACGATGTGATGCGCTGGTGGGATGTGTACAGTTCGAGGCGAATGCGGTCATCGTCTGGCTGTTCAGTGAAGTCGGCCGCACCCTCGGCATCATCATATTCGTCGTAGGAAAAGTCGGTGGGTGGTGTCAGGGGAGTGGCCAACTCCTCCCCATCGATGTCGTTGTATGAGAAGAGGACCTCGTCGTCCTCGCTAGCCTCTTCAAGACCGCGGGCCTTCATCTCCTCGTCCTTCTTCCGCGCCTCCTCCTCCTCCTTGACCTTCCGCTCGTACTCGTCAAAGTCCCTGCGCGTGCGGTACAAGATGCGATCGCACCAGCTTGGCGGGCGCTGTTTCTCGCTGGAGTCGAACAACGAGACAGTGCCGACGTCGTACTTGTATGTCGGCAAAAACGAGATGGGACCTTCCCGCCACCCCTCGTGGAAAGCCTGGCGCTGTTTGATCGAGCGTGTCAACTGGTCGTGTGGGAGCAAGGAGTCGAGCGTGGCTTGGAGCGAGGCTGGATCATCATGTGGATCCGGGGGAATCTCGTCCGGGTCTGGGATGTTGAGCGAGTCATCGTCTGCAGATTTTCTGTCGTCGGCGGTCCCGTCGGAGCTCTGGTCGAGGGACTTGACTGTGACCTCGTCACTGCCGTCGGACACGGACAGCCGGTGGACCACGATGGGCTCGCCGTCGAGTGAGCTTTCGCGGTGCAGTTCACGCTTGGAGAGGTCGTATTCGCCGCGGGTGTGGAGCATCAGGAGTCGGCGAATGTCGTTCCCGGGAAGGCGGTCGAGGCGGAAGTTGAGATCGCCAAACCAAAAGGCAACATCTTCCTCCCCAATTCTCCCTTTCTCGTCCTCGGAGACACCGGAGATGGTGATGGGCTCGAACCGGGCATCGTTGACGACTTGCTGGGCCTGGCTAATTCGGCGTCCAAGATAATAGTCGTCGACGCCGCTGGCAAGGTGGGAATTGACAAATAGCAGTTGCGTGGCCTCTCCCAAAACAATGCGCGTGCACACGGCGCCCTTATTTCCGAAATAGTTGAGGGCGCCAGCCCCGACAGTAGCGGTGCTGACATTGCTGATGGTCGGGGCGATCTCTGGCGAGGCGTAGGCCAGCAGCAGCATCCCGGCCAGCTGCTCGGCGGCAACGAGCTGGTAGTCTTCCGGTAGAGCAGCCTCCAAGGCGGCCTTCCATTTGGTGACAGAGTCGTCCGCATAAATCCACGTCATGTATTGGCCCGGGGCCGTGAGGACATTAACCTCTTGGAGACCGAGAACGTAGAGTCCAATCTTCTTGTCTTCTGCCAGCTCGATCGGGGCCTCGGCGGTTGGTGAGTCCTCGTGGGACCTGTCTGCCGGCTCCCCATCCTTGTGTGACGGCTTGGCTGACCCGAGTGCGGGATCGAGGCCTTCCCCATCGATGAACCAGCGTGCCAGGTCCTTGTCGGTGCCGGGGCAGGCGGCGACGTTCCAAGTGCCGATCTTTATGCGGGTGCGGTGGCGGCGGAGGTATTCGGAGCGGCGGGAATGAACGGCATGGTGAAGCGAGTGCGGATTTGTCGAGGATAGGTCGACAGCGTCGGTGATGGAGCTGGTGTCGACGGGGAGCGGGGGAGGGGAAGCCATGGCGGCGGCGGGTCGTGGCGGGCAGGTGGGCGCCGGTGAGGCAACTGCGTGAAGGACACGGGGTTCAGCGCAGGCGGTAGCGTGTGATGCGTTGTTGTGCGGTCTTGTAGCCGTTGCTTCCCCAGGACTCGATATCCAAGTCGAGAGAGCTCATCGGGGGCGAGACTCGAGCAGGCTGCGGGGGCGTGGCATGGACGGGCAGCGGGGGTGCTGTGGAATTTATTTATGCAAATGGTCGGTGGAAGAGATGCTGTCGTTGATGCAAGCTGGCAACAGCAAGTGGGCGGGCGGTGCTCGTTGTTCGTGGTTCGTGGCTCGTCGCTCGTGGCGGGTTGGAGGTTGAGGACAAGTTGAGAAGTTGGGATGGGGAATCCTGGTTGCAGCGAGCCCCGACACGAAACACGCCGCGCTTGGAATGCCGTCACCGGACTGGGATTACAGGCGCAGATTAGCGGCCTTGGTGGGGTGCGGCTCGGTGCACAGGCCACCCCCGCAGTCTGCAGGCCGCCTCTGTGGCTCGCCTAAATGTGGCCTGCACGACCCCCTGTGGTCGGTCCCTGGTGTGGTTCCCAGCACCAGCACCACTCCTGCAGCATTGTGGCATTGACTCGATCCAACATCGAACCCACCACACCACACCACCATGTCCTACCCGCAGCATCCGCGCCTGTGCTGCGACCAAGCGCCGTTCAATTCTGCGGCTTCGCGCATGACTGTAGGATGAACCGCCTTGACCTTGCTACGGTTGGGCGCAGCTTCCATCACCTCGGGATCGGAACTGCATCTCTCGCAGCCGCGCACCAACACCATGGGCATGGCATGGGCAGTCGAGAATCGAGATCATCTGGCGGTGCTGCCGGGGCCACCCTGGAACAGATCCAGGCTACGACCAACGCGGCGCGGGCGACCGCGAGCCGCGAGCCAAATCCGCTTCATGCCGAGATCAAGGTCCGGGGGGCCAATTGGCGGAAGACAACACTGGCAAGCAAACTTGACCCGGGGCCTACTCGAAGACTGGCTGAACCATAGGGACACCTTTCTTCCAGCTCACCCACCTGGCGCTCTCTCTTCTACTGATGAACAACATCAAGATCCCTTAGGACACCGGTTAGCAATGCCCAGAACGTGCATCCTTGCACAGTCATACCTCTTGGCAATGTCCTTCCTGTAGAACATTCCGCTAAATCGGACTCTCTCCACCCCCTTGTATGCCGAAGCAACCGCTTCCTGAAGCCTTGTGCCGTATGCAGCGACACTGAGGACCCGCCCACCAGCTGTTGTGAGCTCGCCGCTACTGCTCCTCTCAGTTCCGGCATGGAACACTTGCACCCCTAGAATAATACCACCCGTCAGTTTGAGCTCGCAACACTGGCCCCGGGAATGAAGACACCCACCTTCAGGACACTCCCCCAACGTAATAACATCGCCCTTGGGATACGACTCGGGATAGCCCCCAGCAGCAACAACCACGTTGCACGCAAAGCCAGGACGAACCGGGATCGAAACCGCATCAAGCGTCCCAGCGCAGCAGGCAAGCAGCACGGCGGCCAGATCACACTCCGGCGCAAGGAGCATCATCATGGTCTGCGTCTCCGGGTCCCCGAACCGCGCGTTGTACTCCAGCACTTTTGGGCCGTCGGGGGTGAGCATGATGCCGGTGAAGAGCATCCCAATAAAGGGCCGGCCTAGATTCTCAACGTCAGCGAGCCATCCCTTAGGTCGGGGGTGTATGCGCGGGCCGTACCCTCCGCCTTCAACCCCTCCAGCGTAGGCTGAATAATCTCCTCCTCAATCCTCCGCATATCCCCCCGCGAAACAAACGACAGCGGCGCGTACACCCCCATCCCACCCGTATTCGGACCCTTGTTCCCATCGAAGATCCGCTTATGATCCTGCCCCGGCGGCAGCGACTTGAACGTCTTCCCGTCGCAAAACGTCAGCACGCTGATCTCATCCCCCTCCATGAACTCCTCGATCACCACCGTCTTGCCGGCCGCGCCAAACTTTTGGTCGACCATCATCTCGCGGAGGGCCTGTTGCGCTTCGGCTTGGGTCTTGGGGAGGACCACGCCCTTGCCTGCGGCGAGGCCGTCTACTTTGAGGACCACACAGGAGGCGTCGACTGTGTTGAGATGTTCGCGGGCGAGGGAGTAGTCGGTGAAGGAGTGGTAGCTGGCGGTGGGGATGTGGTATTTGGACATGAGGTTCTTGGAGAAGAGCTTGGAGCCTTCAATCTCGGCGGCGGCTTTGCTTGGGGCGAAACAGGGGATGCCGGCTGGGTGAGGTTAGAAGTTATTTCTTGATCCTGCAAGGGGAGGGTTGTGTTGAAGTCACTGTCTCTGAAGAAACCTTCGATTCCGTCAACGACGGCGTCGTCTGGGCCGGCCACAACCAAGCCGATGCCGAGGTCCTTTGCAAGGGTTACAAGGCCCGGGTAGTCGTTGGGCTCGACCGAGTGGATGTTGGAGACATTCTCCAGCTCGCCAGTGCCTCCATTGCCGGGGACGACGTAGATGTGGGTGACCAGGGGGCTCTGGGACAGCTTCCAGGCGAGGCTATGCTCGCGGGCCCCCTTTCCGACAAGGAGCATTCTGAGTTCGTTTTCCTTCATGGTGGTAAAGGGTGCCGATCCGGGGGTGGCTAGAGCGTGGTGTTCCAATGCGAGTCAGCCGATGCAACTTGAAGCGCCTCAGTTTCGGAATCGAGACCTATTCCACCCCCCAGGACGGCAGGTACGCTTCGCGGTCCGATTTGAGGGAATAAAAATTTCTTTGTATGCAATCCGAAGCACCATCCAATTGCGAGAGCTCTCGTGTCCCAAATCGGGACTGCACCTGTAAGTTGGATCCAACTGCGGTTGGTTGCATGGTCGGGCCCTGAGCTCAGAGGACGCCCCGAGCGGCATCCAACGACGCCATTTGGGTCCGATCCCAGTAGGGATATCGCCCAACACTCTCAGAGCATAGGTAGGTAACCTTATGTGCAAAGAATTATCTTTGGAAGGTACAGCGGTGCCGAGACTCTCCCGAATCAGGCTGCGGCAAAGCAGTTGAAAGTGTGAGTGAACTTGAAGCTATTAGTGACAGATCCAGGACTTGAATGTACCCATCATCATGGACTCCCCAGTATACGACGCTGTCCTTTGGACCAATTATCTTGATGTCAGGCTTAAATTTGTGGGAAAGAGACCTTTAACGTCTATGTACATAGCTTCGCAAGATCGAAGGATGCATGGACGGCAGGCATATCACAGATGTCTCTCGTGGCCGACGTCCCTTGGTCGCTTGGAGGGTAGAATGGTGAAGTTCTTCTCTCAACACAAAAACAGACGAGGATCAAGACATGCGGTTTCATTCAACATGGCACCTGAGTTGCGACCGGAGTGCGTTCTCAAGTCTCCCTGTGGTCACCGCGGCTGCTACACCACCGCCACACCGCGGGCAAACTCCTTCAGGGAGGAAGTCGACGCCATGTCACCGGGTGCGAGGCAGTCACTTGGCTTAGCTTGGCTTTGCCCCGGTTCAGTTGAAAGAACCCATTTCAGGTCCAACTTAGGTAAACTCTTGGGTTACCTGGAGAGGTGTGTGCCTGAGGCTGCTGCTGCATGGGCTTGCCTGACCTTGTGAACAATGATGGCTCCCGTGGGGCTGGCTGAACAACTGCAAGCAGACTTCGATGGAAGTGACATGACCTCATCACCAGGTCCTACCAGCCGTGCCCGCTCTCCTCTGCAAACCATCAGCCAGAGGGCACGTGGGGTTTACGCATCTCGAAGCCACCTCTCCTCACCTGCCTCTCGCTCGACTCGGCTCGGTCTATTGCACCCCCGAGGTCAAGCATGCAAGCACGTCTAGCGAGCAAACCCCGCGTCGCCAATTCACTCCCCATCTGGGTAAGCCGAGATCCATACCACCATGGTGTGGCGCAGGACGCTAGGCTCTCGGTCCCAGCCCCTTCCGCGGCCTAGGTGGCGACGAGAGCGGGCTGTCGGTCTCGGAGGCCACCCACCACCTAGGAACTGCCACATCTGGGTAGCACTTGGACCGTTACGGCCCTAACGTCACCAGCTAAAGCTCGAAGCTGACGAGCGAGGCGAAGTGGGGTTATGTTGCGGGTCAAGAGCACGGCCGCCTGCATCTCAGCTGGTGGGCTTCAGAGTGGTTACTGCTCAGGTTGTCGTTGTGGGGCGAAGGGGCTGTAGAGGGAGGAGGAGGGCAACCATGTTCGAGAACAATGTCTTCACATAGTGTCTGCGAGCATCCAATTGTTTACTAGTGACCAAGTTGGAGAGTGCCTAGGGTTGACTATGGTTTACTGCGAGGTAGGTGAGCATAGGCCGAGGCCGAGAAGCAATACTACATTGTGAGTTTGTGTGCCACAGATCAACCCCAGTCTGACAGTGTGGTATCATGGAACAGGATGGCTCATCGTGGAAACGACAAGGGTGTGCGAGTGGCGGGTGACAACGCATACAGACGAGGGGATCGTGGGAGTCGAGGTAGGATCGTGATGCCGGTCCGATCGCCGCCACCCAGAAGACTACGTACAACCACCCTCTAGGATGTGGACCCCCTTCCCAGCCTCACTTGCTGCCGAATTGGTGACTCCCGCACAAGAAAGGAGACCCCAGCGTAGCCAGACTGCGGATTAACCCGTCCGTAGTCCTTAGCCTACCCAAGCTGATCCATGTCAGCCTCATATCCCAGAGACACCTAAACCCCGGGATCCAAAACACATCCATTGCAACCGTGACGTCTCTGTCGATCGATCGACGAACCATGGTAGGTAGCATACATTCCAAGTACGACAATGATCAGTTGACGATGTGCACCTCGGTCGCGTGGTTCCGGGTAGTGCCTCCCGCTTCCTCACCACTAACACTACCGGAGACGAGACCACTACCGGGAACCAATACCGGGAACCCGGTTGCTCCGCAGAGCCGAATGCACTGCTCCTCCCCATGGGGCATCTGATTACCCGGTGGCACCGTGGATGCAACCCACCGGCGATAGAATGCGACAGAAGGGTTGCCACGCCGCCGAAGGACTCTCCGCACGGGAGCAGGGCGACCCAAGACCGAAGGGCTTTCCTGGGCTGCGACCGCCGAGAAATCAAAGGCATTCTTCCTAGATTTGGGCGCCGAGAACAAGCCCCTTAATTGGTGCGGGCGCCGACAAAACGCGCTGGGCACGCACCAGATGGGGGTGGCCTCTCCGGCTTGGGTGTCGCGGACAGACTGCAAGCGGATGGGGCAGGGCGGGTGCGCAGGGTCGCAGAACCACTGAAACGGCCATCATGTGGCCCAGGAGCCCCCGTCGACGTTGGATCAGGGCCTTGGCCTTTGCCGCTCTAGGAGATATCGGTAAGGCTGCCGGGCGCTGTGATGGTGCCAGCCGGAGGCTAAGCTTCCGTCTGCCCACGGGGGGCCGCCTCGGATCTGCGCCGCCTGCACCGACGCGGTATGGTTGCCGAGAGGTCGCATTGAAACCACCCTTCATCCCCGGAATGCCGCCGGGCGTTGCCACGGCGCTGACATGGCCCTGCTGGCGCGCGCCTCCGCATGCACTCCAGGTTTCTGCCCGCCCCCCACGGGAGCCAAACCCGGGTACCGGGTAGAATGCCGCACCGTTGCCCGGATGGGGGATGTGGACATGGACTCTGTGACCCAAGAATGCGAGATCTTGGGCGACAAGGGTAGCGGATGAATTACAGAGTGCAACATAGCTGCTGGGATAGGGGGGAGGTGAGGCTCGAGGCGTCATCTCCCTCAGTTGCCTCCTAGGGGTTATATATAGCTGGAGTCTGCTTCCCTCTGGATGACCTTGAATCGCCTCCTCAGTGTCACTCCAGCACCCATCACATCACACACACCGCAACCATGAAGGTCCTCGCTCCTCTCATGCTGGCCGGCGCCGCCAGCGCCCACACCATCTTCACCTCGCTCGAGGTCGGTGGTGTCGACCAGGGCCAGGGCAACGGTGTCCGTATCCCCTCGTACAACGGCCCGATCGATGATGTGACGTCGGACTCGCTCGCCTGCAACGGCCCCCCGAACCCGACCACCCCGACCTCCAAGGTCATCACCGTGACGGCCGGTGACACGGTCACCGCCCTGTGGCGCTACATGCTGTCGACGACGGGCACCGCCCCCGCCGACATCATGGATCCCACCCATCTTGGCCCGACCATCGCCTACCTCAAGAAGGTCAACGACGCGACCACCGACTCGGGCGTCGGCGGCGGCTGGTTCAAGATCCAGGAGGACGGCTACAACAATGGCGTCTGGGGCACCTCCAAGGTCATCAACGGCCAGGGCCGCCACGCCATCAAGATCCCCGACTGCATTGCTCCGGGCCAGTACCTCCTCCGTGCGGAGATGATCGCCCTCCACGGCGCCAGCAACTACCCCGGCGCCCAGTTCTACATGGAGTGCGCCCAGCTCAACATCGTCGGCGGCTCCGGCACCAAGACGCCCTCGACCGTCAGCTTCCCTGGCGCCTACTCCGTAAGCATTTCCCCCTTTCCCGTCGTTTTGCCACCACCGCCCACTAACACCTTTTCTCTTTCCGACAGGGCACCGACCCCGGAATCAAGATCGGCATCTACTACCCCCCGGTGACCAACTACGTCATCCCGGGTCCCCCGGTGTTCTCCTGCAGCGGCAGCTCCAACGGCGGCGGCAGCAGCTCCAGCGCCGCCCCGACCTCCACCAAGGCCTCGTCCACCTCGACCGCCGCCTCGACCACCGCCAAGCCGAGCACCTCGTCGACCTCCACCTCGGCCAAGCCCACGAGCACCTCGTCGGGCGGCTGCACCCCCGTTGCTCAGTGTAAGTGCCAAAATCCAACTCGCAAACCTGCTTGAACGGATGACTGACAGAATGGACAATACAGGGGGCCAGTGCGGCGGCATCGGCTTCACCGGCTGCACGACCTGCGCGTCCGGGTCGACCTGCACCAAGAACAACGACTACTACTCGCAGTGCATCTAAGCGGTTGCGTGGTAGAAGGGCGTGGCGGTAAGATACAGGGGAGAAGGGGGAGGAGGAAATGGGGGAGAGGGGATAGAAGCGGGTGGTGGGTGCGGGTCATGAAATGATGATGATTGTCATGAGGGAGAGTTAGGGGAAAGGGGACGGGGGTGGCTTAAACTTCTCTGCACATAATTATCGGAATGACCGTACATGTATATACAGATTTGATGGGAATGTAACTGTGTTGCGTTCTGCATGGGCTGCTTGGTTGCTGTGATGGTTGAGTCAGCGCATCCCACAACCTTCCTCTTGGAGCGGCGACCTACATTGCGGTGTTGATCAGTGCCCGTCAAGAGAAGACATCTTGCGATGCTGAGTGAAAATAGGTACCCTCGGCTAGCTCAGCAGCCGTGGGGGGCTGGCTCAACGCACTGCCCATCCCAAGTCCTCCCCCACTAATTCATCATTCCGCATCCAGCCCATCCCTCCCTCAATGCGGCATCCCCACCCCAAACTCTCCCGTCTCATACAGCGCGCGCACCGGTACCCCTCTATTCTCCGCCACCAGCCCAATGAGCTGCTGTCCAATGACCTTGATTTCGTTGTACTCTCGCAGGCGGCGGACGTGGGCTTGGATGGTAGTAGCATCGGGGGGTTGGCTGGGCAGACGTGTCAGGGTTTCTGGAGGTGCACGGCACGGGAGGGTGTGGAGGTGCAGAGGTGCATACCTGAGGTGTGATGTCTCTTGATCAATCTTTGTGGTCGTGTGGAGGAGGCAGAGGAGAGTGTCTTGGGCTTTGGCGAAGGCGGCGCACTGGCAAGGGTTAGGGTGGCTGGTATTCAACATGTCAGAGACAAGAAGACTTACGACTTTGATGATGTAGCCTAGGTACTTATCCTGCGGGCATGGAGGATCCGATTAGTGGTATGAAGATAAATTGCTCGCTCGTGGTAATCTACATACACTCAAGAGGTACTCGACCTCTTCCCTATCTGCAGCCGTGATCTCGACCGCCTCGCCTGAACCCGGCCCGGTGACGCGCACGACAACCCTCTTCTCATCCCCGGACTCGGCCCGAGCATCCATCGTCCAGGGCTCAGTGTCCTTCGTCACGCTGGTGGGGGTGGCGTCGACACGGAGAAGCCAGTGCTTGTAGGTGTCCAAGCGCCGCTGGATTTTGGCGATGATGCTGTTGCGGTCTCCATCGACTTCGGTTCTTGTGTCTAGCCATTTCTCAAATGATGAGACAAGAGACAGCTGAGTTTTCACGGCGGCCCGAATGCCATTGTTGGTGGGAGTTGTGCCGTGTTGGTTGCCGTGGGCGTCGCTTGGGCGTGTCGCCATGTTGGAAGGTGCTGTTGTGGGATGAAGGAGGCAGAGATGCTGAGTGAATCCACAGCAGCGGTGCGGTTGCCGACTCCACAGTTTGGCAGTGGAATCAATACTGTGGCTTGGGTCGAAAATCGGTGTTTTCCAAGGGCCTCGCTCTCCCAGACTCTTGTGTAACGGCCTCCCTTGAAAGGCATGTGGGACGATAGGTCCAGCTGCCATCCTTTTAACCTGTGTTGCCTCATTGCCCCGCTCCGTTGTTCTTCCCAAACAGGTCCGTGATGCTCAGCCGTTTCCCCGCAGGCGATTCGTGCCTTGGCTCAGCCGCGAACCCGCTGCTCTCCATCGCCGCCGCTGTCATCGCCTGGATGTATCCGTCGAGGGCCTGCTTGCCTTGTTGCCAGGCAGCCGTAATCAGGGCCGCATGGACCTCCCGCGTGTTGGTTTCGTCGGCATGTATCCAGAGTCCGAGGACCTTCTTTGCTTCTCCTTCCCCCCCATGGTTGTTCGCCGCGGCGCCAGCATCCTCCAGGCGAAAGACGATCAGCTCGCCGGCGACTTCGCAGTCGGTGACGCTCAGCAGGTCGATGGTGAGGTTCTCCATGCTTCGGCGGTTAAGAACGAAGACGCAAGCGCGCGGCAGGACGTGGCCGGTCGGGGCGACAATGGGCTCCAGCTCGCAGATGAACATTGTGCCCTCGGCACCGTGCTTCTCCCAGCCCTGGGTGGCCTCGAGGAAGTTGTATGCGACGGCGTTGGCGGCAATCGCAATGATGGAGCGGACGGAGGGCTGATAGCGGCGCAGGACGCGCATGCTGAGTTCGGTATTGTCGCGAGGGGGGTTGGGGTTGGGCGGCAGCCCCAGGTCGCGGTTCTCGAGGTACTGCGCCGCGTCCGACTCGTAATCCGACGCGGGCACTTGTCGCGGTCCGCTGTTGCTCGCGTGCTGCCGGTGTCGCGCCTTGCGGGGTGTTGACCTGCTCATCTTGGAAGGGGTGGGGGTGTTGGTGGTCGGTGTGCGGGTTTAGAGCTTCTTTTGTCGATGTTATCGTGTCGAGATTTGGCGGGGGTTGGTGTGGTGTTTGGGTTGGGCTCGTCTGGGCCGCCTTGGGGTTGCTGGAGCTCTGCAGCAGGTGGCCCAAGCTCCATCGCGCCAGGATCCCCCAAAATCGCCAAACTGCGCCTGAGAGTGGGGCCTTCACACCCGCGCTTGCTCACCCAAACCCAACCCTTCATCGACCTTCCTTCCTGCTGCCAGAAAAGAAAAAAAAGAAGAAAAGGAAGAGAAAGACAATAGTACGACCACGGAGGATAACGCTCGATTGCCTTTCATGTATCGGCCGTGTCTCCCCCCGCATCAGCAGCCCCTGCACCCGCTGGCAGAAGCTCCTCCTGCAACAATCGAGTCAAGCGCGCCATGGTCCTGAGCCGTCGCTGCACCTCAGCATACCCTGGGGCCGTCGACATTGGTCCGTTGCTTGCAGATGGCAGTTCTCGAAGCACTCGAGTAGCACTAATGGCGTCCCTGAGTCGTGCCTCCGCTTCTCGGATGTGGTCTGGGTGATATTCCCGCGTCAGTTGCGACCCTCACAGCGTTCACTCCAGCAACACAGCCTGGGCTCACCTTTCGTCCGTGTGAGGGACACGTCGGTGTAGACATCGCGCATGATGCCAGCGTATTGCCGAACTTCTGGCAGAGTGCAGGGAGCAGTGATCTTGGTCTTCGCAGGCGAGCACTCCTCTCGCTCCTCGTCTGTTCTCGATCCATCAGTACCCGCTTTCCATCCTTCTCTGGAACCAGCGAAAGCGTACCTGTGAATGGTGCTCCCCGAAACGACAGCACGATGCCACTATCTCGACTGGGTCGAGGACAGAGAGCGAGCAAATTGGCCGCAACTGGCAGTCTCCAACCCGGGCCAAAGAGCTGCGCAATATTGACCGCCGCCTCGAGTTCCTCCATGCTTGCCCCCGGCAGCCCATTCCTTGGTCGATAAAACCGCTCGCGATGCGCAACCACCGGCTCCGCCCAAAGCGCCTTCTCCTGGCTCCCCCACTCGAGGAACTCCTCAAAGTCAGGTTGCAAGTCGTACAGCCCTTCGTCGATGATCCTTTGTGCTGACACGATCTGGCACCGGTCTTCGATCTTCAACGCCCCTTGCGAGAGGTACTCCCCAAAGTAGTACGAACCAGACAACAACTTGTGTTTTTTCTGCCGGAGCTCTTCGAAGGACATCAGCCCCTTGTCAAAGGAGTGGTAGGCAAAGATGAGGTCCATGTCTCGAAGGAACACCCCCTTTGGAAATTTGGTCGTGTCGATGACACACAGCGAGATATCATCCATCACCGACCCGTCCTTGGTGCTGGCGTGCAGATAGAAGATGTACACCAGGGCAAACAGCAGGGAGCTGGTCCACGACACCAAGTTATCCTCAGGTCCATGCATCCATCTGAGATGCCTGTTGATCATGGCCGCCACCTGCTGGTCGTTTCTGGAAAAGATGTCTTGTTGGCTGCTCGGCCGCCCGTCGGTGGCGTCCATGGATTTGGTCCATATGCGGTCTGTGGTGCCGCGGGACATGGGTGTGAAGACCCGGAACAGGTAGCGGGGTACATCGTCGAAGGTATCCTGGAGCCAGCTAATCATGCCCGGCGGGGAGAAGAGTAGATACGGCGGCTTGGCATCGGTCTTGGGCTTCGCCTGGAGCTCAGGTTCTGGGATGATGCGGAGGGCTTCCACGCCCTCCAATAGGGTCTCAAGCTGCGCAGTTGCCATGACGGTACAGTGGGAAGCGGGTTGACGAGGCTGGGTGGGATGGGGTATGCGGGGATGCTTCGGTGGGGGTGCCGGCAAGAAAACCGCGGAACTTGGTTGTGCTGGAAGTTGGGATCGAACGAGGCCAACAGGTTGGGCAGCAATCCAGCTTGGCAATCAGCTGACTACCGAGGTTGGACGTAGTGCTATTCAGGGGTTCGATAAGTCCGTCCAACCATCAACAACACGATAGTGGCTGGGGGCCGCATGTGAGACGTGCACCCCAAATGGCTGGGATGGCCGGGAGAATTCCCAACACGGAAGCTCTCCATGTTTCCCTTCAACAAACGCGGCTAGACGAGAAATCCCGGGTCCACCACGTCTCTCACGGCTCAGTTTGATGGCTCAATGAAGGGGAGCCCATGCTGAGCCCCAAGGACGAACTTCCGCAACAGTAAACAAACTTCATGGCCCAGGGATCCCTGACATAGCCCAAGAGACGTTCAGATTGCAAGGGTCCAATACTAGGCTGCCTCATGAGTCTGCCTCGTGTCATTCTCACATCACCTCCTCCCCACTTCTTTTGCCAACGACGGAACCTCGCGCAATGGGCATCCCAAACTCCAGGAAAGCGACCTTGCGGATAAGTGCATGTAGAGGGAGGGGGTGGCGTGGAATTAAAGCACCCTTGGCCGTTCACTGCCGGTCAAGGGGATCGGTCCACACATGGCCCCCTCACCAACCCTTTGGACGAAGCCGCCACCGAACCTGGGGTCTGGGACTCGGTCCGTCACCTCGGTACCTACCTTTCGATCACCTCCAGCGTCGGCGGGGACACCGCCCCCCCGCCCCCGTGTTTCACTGCCAACAACCTCAACACCAGATGCCCACTCGACGAAAACACCATGGACACCGGAGCGCATCGAATCCCCGTCCCGGGCCACGACCCACTCTCCAAATGGCCCGTCAAAATCCCTCGCAATCTGAAAGGCGCCCGCGAAGCCATCACTGCCTCACAATTCCTCCGAATCCACTTCGACAACGATGCAACACCATACCTCGCTGAGATCTGTCGGGAGGACACCACCATTATCCTTCGAACCGAGCAAGGAGTTGAAATTGGGAGGCTGGAGACTGACTTTGGAAACCCGACTGCTCGGGCGCTGGAGGGGATCGTGAAACAGGCCGAGACACTTGGGAGAGCCCAGCATCTTCTCGAGCTTGGAAAGGTGCACGAGGGGGATTCGTTGCGGCATGGGGTGCGGGTTGAGGCTGGGAGGTTCGTGGGTGGGGATTGGAGGATGGTGAGGAGTGATGAACCGGTAAAAGTTGTGGAAGGGGAGAGCGTGTGTGTGAAGGTGAAGAATGAGGGGAGTGAGGTTGTGTTTGTGTCCGGCTTCGGGATCAATGTCGCTGGTGATATTACGGCAGTGGCTGGGGAAGCTGGGCTGGCTGGGTACAAGCTGTCTCCAGGGCAGTCCTTTGCATTTGGCAGCGGCAGAGATGGTGATGGGCTGGAAGTAATCTGGCCACCGTCTGTTCCCAGGGCGCAGCCTGTTGATGCTCGTTTTCTGTTTATTGTCGCAAAATCAGCAATGGACCTCGGTTGTGTTCTGGCAGCTAATCCTTCGCTGGCCGTTGGTGGAAAAAGTTCATCGAAACCTGAGATGCTGACCTCTCTCATCGCGTCCGGAACCTCAACCAACATACCAACGGCGTCAGGTTCCACTCAAACACTCTACAGCACCATCGAAATCCCCTTTTCGATTTCCCCTCGCCAAGTCCAGGCGACCGTCCCCACTCTATGGCAATCGGCCGATGAATTGGGAAGCCCTCCTCTTGCCGACACGCCTGAGTTGGTGTCTAAGGCATGTTCCCTCGGGCATCAAACCCTTTAACCATTGCAGCGGAATCACTGACCCACCTGTCGCAGGGTACCATTGGTGGCATACTCCGCGCACTTCGCCACGTTCCCTCGTTCGTCCGCGTGGTCAACGAACACACCGAAGAAATCCTTGTCGTTGTGACCAAGTACCACCCCAATCGCCTTTTGACATCCGGCGGACTGTGTGTTTCCAATACTGGACTAAGTTTAAATTATGATACCACTGTACGTTGGCCCTGGTTTCTTTCCTCGCAACACTGCACTGACATCTGGCACAGACATTCGAAACCCCCGCGACCAAGAAGATTTTGGCCCCAAACACAGACCGGAAAGGGTCGATGGGAATCTTTCCACTCTGGACACGGCGAGAAGAGTTTGCACTCATCAGCATTTTTACCGGTGTGGAGAGGAAGCCGTTCATTGAGAACGATCGGGTCCCGACTGGGGCAACAGTGTATTTTCGGAACAGACCGAACTTGACGATTGTGAAACACGGCGAACAGGAAAACGAGAGTGCCTCGAGCAGCGATGCAGAGTTGACGAGGAGGACAACGAAAACATAATATGGTGCAAGCCAAATAGTTTCATTCTTTTGGCAGGCACAGCATGCTTGGTGATTTCAACCCTGCGTGTGTTTGGAAGTGAGACGGCTCCCAAAAAGGGGTGACCAAACAAAACGACCACACGTTGCCACAACACAACACAGCCACACCCAGCCCCTGAACGCCCTCCCTCCATCATCTCACCCCAACAAAAATAAACGGCGCCCAAAACCTCGGATGCGCATACTCACTCCCACCATCCTTCTTTTTCTGCGGCTTAATAGTCCTCACCTCCCCCGCTTCCGCCCTCCCCAACCCACTCA
>FTEL01008160.1_pt1 | contig 16854 bp, 11 predicted proteins | sample 1658911 | NCBI WGS metagenome assembly FTEL01 (sample SAMEA3914869, study PRJEB12502) | metagenome | biome: forest; material: soil | place: USA | collected 2012-03-12 | depth 0.1 m
CTCTGGGACTACCTCTCCGACTGCGACGTGCTCTGGTACGACGAGCTCACTTGCCAGCAGGACTGGGATGCCTTCCTGGAAGAGCAGGTCCGGCTGGGTCTCAAACAGCTCGGGCACCGCCTCCCGCATGGCGTTCTCAAACTTCTCGGCATCCTCGCCGGGGATTCCATACCAGGTCTTGGTCGCGCCAAAGTGCTGGTAGTTGGCCGAGTACGAATAGTGGTCCTCGTTGTGCCAGCAAAACGTCGAGAAGGTCATGCCCACGTAGACCCAGGGGACGGTCATGCCGGAGATGTCCGACTTGATGTGTCGGAACAAGCTCTCGGGGTGGAGCGGCAGGAGGTTAAGATTCCACGGATCGGTCGCGTACGGGTTGTTGGGGTGCTTCTCGATGGTCGGGAACCCAGAGCCGTGGGTCGTGCAATGGATGTCGGCGCCGTACTCCACCGTGACGGTCTCTTCGATGTCGGCAACCAGGCGCCAAAACTCGTGCTCGACGTCGTCTTCGGTGACTGGCCGGTGGCAGTTGAGGACTGGGTCGAACGGCATCTTTTTCGCGAAGTAATTTTGCTTAAAGTCGGCAGCCTTCTCCTGGAATTGTTTCAGTGAGTACAGCCCGCCCTCCTCGAACCCGAACTGGCCGTCGCCGACGAGACAGCGTGGGCAGTTCCATTCTGTCTCGGGTTTGACTTTGAGCGGCGGATCGAGGCAAGTATTATGATAGCCGTGGTCGCACGACTCGCAGGCAAGGAGGAAGCTGCCCTCTTCGCTGCCCTTGCCGCATTGTTCGCATCTCTGCTGGTCTGTTAGCGTCGATCTGGAGGGGTCGATGCAACGGTCGGCTTACCGCTCCCGGAGCCACAGAGTCATCCCGGGGTATCCTAGGCACCGCTGCGCGGAAAAGAGACATGTGTGAACCGGCAACTGTGGGCACCGTATCTAAATTGAGTGTCAGCATTCCCGGCCTAACGGAAAAAGAACCATGAGCCCCAACGGGTTGGAGTAGCAACCCACCTTTCTTGAGCCGCTTGCTCCGGCGGCTCCCAGAATCCCCGTCGTCCTCGCCCGGCTCCTTCTTGGTCGAGTCTAGACTGTCGCAACTCATTTGCCGCTTGAGGCCCGAAGGACCCAGTGCCGAGGCGCGGTATTCGGGGGTATTTTTCGCCGAAGTCGCCGGCGTGCCATTGGGCTTTGGGGTGGCGGGCCCTTTGCTGTCGGCCGCTGCCGGGCGGTTGACGCTTGTGAAGCCCGAGTTGACGGCCGTGAAGCCGCCGGATTTGACAGCCGTGAAGCCAGACGTCGACTTGGGGGTGTCGGACGCCGAGGCGTCCGGATCCGAGTCCTTGGAGCGGCCCTCGACCGAGGCCTGCAGGGCGTCCGTCGCGTTCCTCGCCGGGGTATCGGGCAGGGGACTCGCGGGTGTGGGGACGTTGGATCGCTTCATCGGGCTCGGGGCCGGGCTGGGTGTGAGGGGGCCGCCGTACTCGAGCTCGAGCTGCTGGTGAACGCCCGGCTTGGCTATCCGCAGGTAGTCCTCGTACGGGCAGAGCCATTTTTGATACGAGTTCTTCAATGACGTCGACAGGGACGACATGATCTTGCCGCTGTAGCCCAGGTCGCGACCAATCTCGGCCCACTTCTTGAGCTTGCACACCTTCTCAAAGCCGCCGCGGGCCTCGACGGCCTTTTTTAGCCGGTAGAGATCGAGGGGCTTCTTGTCGACGTAGGGCCATCGCGTCATGTTTGTTCCCTGCTGCTTGTGGAACTTTGCGAGGGCATCGAGATAGGACAGGTTCGCTCGCGTGCCTAGATCGTTGGTCTCAGCGAGGAGCCCTGCAGGAGACGATGGTCTGGGCGCGGAAGGGGAAGCCTTACTGCCTTCGACAGAGTTGAGCTCTTGCTTGCGGGTGCGGAAGTGGAATCTCTGTGGCAATTGCAGGGTCAGTGTTGTTGGCGGAGAAGCGGCTCTGCGGCCGATTGAGCCTCGACCTCGTCGCAGAGACTCACCTCGGTGTCGATGGCGAAATCGGGGTTCCACTGGTCGGGTGGGATGATCTTGCAGAGGCCATATTTCTGGGCCTCTGGCGAGATCTTTCTAATGTATTCGAACGGCTCCTTCCACTCCTCCTCGGTCGGACGATAGGTGGGCGCTTCTTGGAGGCCATGGGGTCGAGTCTTCTTCTTGACGGGCTCGGGGCACGCCGTGGGCTGGCCGCGTCGCTCGACCGACGCCAGGTCGAGCGGGGTGCTGGTGGTCAACGAGCTGAGCGGACCGGGCTGTTTCGTCGACGAGGCGCCGTTCGCGGAGGACGAGCCCATCTTCTGCTTCGCGTTGCCGCCAGCCATGGCTGGGGCGACCGTGGCCGGGGAGCCTCTCATATTTGCATTGGCAATCGAGCTCCCCGCGTTGGCTGGGTTTGCTGCGTGGGCTGCTCTGTCGGGGCTGGCCAAGCCGAGCGGAGGACAATGTCAGTCCCGCAAACGAGGGCGCTCGGGGGTTCTCGGTGTCGGCGATGCTCGCGCTGAGGGTATTCGGAGGGCAGATCGGTCGGGGTACGGGTCAAGCACGTGTTGGGCGCATCGTAGAAAGGAGAGCCTGGCGGGTGATGTGCGACAATCAGGATGAGAACAGACGGCCAAGACCAGCGTTACAGCTTTTGGTGCACGACGAGCAAAGAGCCAGGGACTCCCAGGGTCTGACTTTCTCTCTGTCCGTCTGCCGTGTGAATGCCCGGCGCAAGCAACAGCGTGCACGTACCGATCTGGAGTCCTGGGGGCTCGTCGAGCTTGGAATTGGGTCTCGCGGGTCAGCGGCGCGCGCAGCACACAAATGCATGCACGCAGCGGGCGGCACTCCGTTCTGGGGACCGCGAGGACGTATGTGCCTGGGTGAACACACGCCAAGGCTTAATCGAGGTTCGGCGCTGGTTGGAGGAGGGCTGACTGCGAACTGCCAGTGGGAACACAGCCCAGGGCGCCGATGTGTCGGGTCGGATGTGCAGAACCAAAGGTTGAGTCGGGCTCGGAGTGTTGGAGTGTTGGTGGTTTTGGGGGGAAGCAAGGGAGAGGAAGAAAGGCGGAGTGGGAGTGAAAGTGGGTGTGTGTGTGTGGTGGGAGTGGGTGTGCGGGTTGGTTTGGTTGTATGTGGGCGGGCTAGAGGCAGGTGGGCTGCTGGCCGTAGGCGGGAGGGTGGTGTGTGGTTGCGTGGTGAGTGGGCGTGTGTGTTGCTGCGTCTGCCCGTCTTTCAATGGGACCCGTGGGTTTGGATGTGGATGTGGGCGTGGGCGCAGGTGCGGGTGCGGGCGCGGGTGAGATGGAATCCGCCCAGAAGCAAGGCGAGGAAATGGAAGCAAGCAGCAGCAGCGGCAGTGGCCGGAACGAATTTGGGAGGCGCAAAACCAACATGGGCATTCGACATTCCGGCACAAGAGTGGGTCTGCGGGGGGCTCAACCAGGGTGCCACGGCACCCCAAGTCAGTCACCAGCCATCACCTCACCTTCACCTCACTCACTTCACCACCTCTTGCTGACTTGAGATTTCAACCACAATCCCTTGTTTACTTCCTACCGAGAAGCTGCACAACTCAAACCCAAATGTCGAGCTGATCTAGCCAAGCCCAGTCCCCCCATACCGCTCAAGCCATGCCCAGCCACAACTCCCGACGAGTGATCAGTCCCCTGTCGAAAAAGGCAGCAATAGCGCCGTCTGGGCCCATGATGGGGCATCCTTGTTGCACCCGCGCTGCACAGCACAACGAAACATCATCAGGCTGTCGGTGGTGAAGAGGGGAGAGCACGTCTGTGCGAGTGCGGCTTGGCATGGCCAGGAATGCTCGCGGGCGGCCGACATTGTGGACTGTGTAAATGCAGAACGCAGCGCTGCGGACCCCAGCCATCCGTGCTTGCTTGGTGAGGGTAACAATGCCCTTGTCGCCAACAACCAACAGTCCTCGGCGGCCGCAGAAAGGGTGGTCAGCCGGCGATCCCCAGCTGATGCGTCCTCGACAGACTCAGAAGTCGGAAACTGCGGGAAGCAGGCATTGCAGGACCAGACACGCCGCGACGAATAAAACTTTGGAACGGGAGGGGCCATTGCCTGCAGATGGCCTCCAATGCCAAATGCGAATGCGCGAAATCATGCACGGCGGAGGGGCGGAGGACCAACCCAACTCGAGCCCTGTGGCTGACATTGGCGGTTGCTGCAACCCGCCCAAAGCGCCAGCCCGCCCCAAGACGCAAAACGCAGGTGGTCTTCAGATTTTTTGATATCGACAGGGGGGCCGTCGGGCTTCGGCGAGTTGGCCAGCCAATCACGCATGACTTGACGTTGGAACAGCGTGCCGGGCAGGCGGAGCCACCAAGCAGCTCGCTGATCACGCATGAGCTAGCCAACCCGCAGCCAGCCCCCAGTCAATCCACAGCCAACCCACATCCGGAACCGGCAAATGTCCACGCTGCGACGGGTTCCCGATGACATCAACAGCGCCATCTTCTGTGACGAAATCGGACCACAATACCAACCAGGGCGACGGAAAAATACAGTCGAGCTCCAGAAAAAGTAGAGCATCGATGAAGGGTAAATTTAGAGCGTAAAAAAGAAAATCCGGGTATCTCAATATCGTTATAATCCTTGCCATCACTCCATCCCTCGTCGCTTGCCCACCTCATTGATCATCCCCAACTGCCCAACCATGCGCCGAGGGTTCGTCCTCGCTCATTCCTTTGTCGCCTTGGCGGTCTTCTTTGTCGCGCGTTTCCGCTTCGTCTTGAGCAGCTGCTCCACCTCCTTGCGGCCCCTAAGACGCAGCGTCATCTCCTTCATCATGGTCCCCCACTGAACCTCCCCTTTGCACTTTGGGCATTGGCCCTCGACGGGCACGATGTGTTCCGAGTCGCGGCCGCCAAGCAATTGTCGACTCCAGCAGGAGAGGTGCCCAACTCCGTTGCACCCTTCGTTGCTGCACAGCACGTGCAGTCCCCCCTCTGATGGCAACTCCTCGCGGCAGACGATGCACTTCCCCTGCTGCTCAAACTCGAAGATCTCCTGCCCCTTGGTCACATACTCCTTGATCGGCTCGTAGTCCAGCGGCAGCGCGTGTATCCCCCACGGCGGCGCTTCCACCTCCTCCCCTCCGTCCTCCCCATCCCCAGCCACCACCTCCTTGTCCTTCCCCTCCCCCCCACCAAAATCCGTAAAAACCCTCAAACTCTCCCTCACCACCTCCTTACTCGACACAACCCACCGCTCCCACGCGGCAAACACGTCGCGGTCGAAAAAGTGCAGCGCCAGCGGCCACCGCCCAAAACTCGGCACGCGCAGCAGCAGGTGCAGGTTCGACACGACCGACGCGAGGCTGCGCATCGGCCGGCGCGGGCGGCCGCCGCCGCGCTTGCGCGTCGCGACGGTCAGGCGAGAGGCGGGGGGGATGTGCACTGATATGTGCGGGTTTGTGAGGGCCCATCTGGTACCAGCGTTAACATCACATCACATCCCTAGCAGGGGGGTTTGGTGAAATTGTAGAGGGGACGAACTCAAATTTCAGCGCAGCCGTCATGCTCGGGAACCCCGACACCAGCGCGACCATCTCCCACGGGCGCAGGCTGTGCCGCGAGGTGCGGGCCGCGCCGCCGCGGACGAGCCCGTTGTGCTGGGCCAGGCGGCGCGGCGGGTTCGGCGTCGAGCCGATGTACAGCGAGGCGTGGCGGACGGTGGAGCGGAGGACGTAGACTGTGTAGAGCGCCGGGATGGGCTTGTAGGTTGCTGCTGCTGCTGCTGCTGCTGCGATGGCGGCGGCGGAGGAGGAGGCCATGGTGATGGTGGTGGTGGTGGGTGGTGAAGTGCTGGGTGGTGGGAGTGGAAGTGGTTGAGGGACGCTCGGCTGGGCGGCGCCGGGTTACTTTTGTGGCATCTCAGGCAGGAAGTGGTGGTGGCGATGCGGGTTGTTGAAACCGGCCATTCGGTGGTTACTGGAAACTCGGCTGTGAGGCTTACAATTGAGCGTTGTGGGCAACCATCGGTTTCGATCTGCCGTTTGGTTTGTTTACTAAGAGGCTCAATGTTGGATGTTGTTTGGCTTGGGCGGGTGCCTGGGCGATGAGAGGACGGATGCAAGTCCCCGCTTGAGCACTTTAAAGTGGGTCTCGCTAAGGCCGGCGTGGGGCAAACGGAGCCTTGGAAACCAACCACGCGACTTGGCGTCGAACAAGACATGCCAAGCACTCGGATGCAGGTATCGCGATTTGGGGCAGCGAGCAGATCAAGAGAAGAACAGACACAATCTTTTGCTGGGTATCAGCCAATACTCCCGACAAGATGCACGTACACGTACATGGCCCACACACTAGAAATACAACGCCGCTCCCCGCTCCCCTCACAACAGACCCTGCTTCTGCAGATCGAGGTACACCTTCTCGGGCATCACGTTGCCCTCAGCGTCCTCCATCTGCACCACGGCCCCGTCGTCCACCTGCCCCTTGTTCTGGTCCCGCTGGATCTTGTCCCACAGCTTCACCGCCTGCTCTATAGACGTGATATCCCGGAACAGATAAGTATCCGTAATGCCCAGCCGCTTGAGGTTGATGATGTGGTTCGACTCGTTGAAGTGCTTGTCGAACGCCCGCCGGCCGCGGTAGACGAAGTTGCCGCAAATCTCGCACGGGAACTCCTGACCAAGACCGTGCAGCCGGTACAGCCAGAACGGGATGGGCTTGCCGTCCCACGCGAGCGGCAGCTTCAGGGGGTTGTAGAACTTGTCCTCGCCGTCGTCCTTGTCCTCCTCCTCCGCCTCCTTGTTGTGTGACCCCGATGTCATGTTGTAGAGGTTCTCCAGCTCCTGCGCCCGTTCACGCTCCGTCATGCCCTGGCGGCGCTCGACATTCACCCGGGTATCTTCCTTCTCGATGCTCATCGCGCTGGTGAGCTTCTTGGCGCGGAACTCTCTCTCGGCAACCGCCCGCTCCTTTAACCGCTGTGGTGACGTGCCCTGTGTGCCGTCCGCCTTGTCGTCTTCACCGCCCTCCCGTGCCGCGAGGAGCTCCGCCGCCTTGATGTGTTTCCGCCCGTTGAGATGGCCCTTGTAGACGTTCTCGTTCTTGAACTCCTTCTCGCACGCCTCACACCAGACCGCCTCGGCGGTGCTCGCTGTTCGTTCTGCCGCGTCCGCCTTGCCGGCCTTTTCTTTCTGCCATCCCTGGACTTCGTCCTTCTCCCAGGCCGTCTCGAACTCCCGCAGCCAGCCGTTGAGCACCTCGTCGATGTTTTCGAGGGGTCGCGTCCGCCGCATGAACGACTCCAGGTAGCCCACCAGATCGGCCAGGTACTTGAAGTACTGGTCCGTGAGCTTGTCTGCCCTCTTCACTCCGCCGTATCCGGCCTGGAAGTTGTCAAAGACCTCGAGGTACTGCAGGTAGGCGAGACGCTTGACGTTGGGAAGGTTGAGGTAGGACTCGTGGCAGGTGTGCAAGTCGAAAAAACGGCCAAATGCTTCCTCGCCCGAAAACATGCTGTCGACAATGTACGGCTGCTCGTCGCCTCCCTTCGCCGGGCGGTACCATTGCTCCGAGTTCTCTGCCTGCTCGTTCGGATATCGCGCATGGTGATCCTTGATGTTTGCTACTTGGCGGTAGAACTCGTCGAACGGGTCGCCTGTGCTGATTTGCAGGATCTCCTTGGATCGGAGCCCGGCCCGGTCCTCGTAGAGGGGCAACAACTCGGCGGATTGACTGCTGATCTGATCGAGGAGCTGTACTACTTCGTGATCTCGGTTGAGGCGATCGCGGATCTAACAAGCGCGCAAGTGTCAGTGGCAAAAATCCCAAGTTGCAGATGGCTGGGGGAAACGCGAGACGCACGTGTTTGGGCTCCTCGCTCATGCGGTCCGCGATGCCATGTTCGAGGCGTTCGAGATCCTCGTGGATAAATCGCTGGTCTTCGAGTAACATTGTGTTATGGTGATCCCCAGAACAACTTTGAGAAAGTTTGGGGTTGTGAATCCGGTGTGGTGATATGGAAAGTTGAAAGTTGACGCTGAGGTTCTGCCACTGTTTTCTTGGCCCCAATCCGATGCGACTCGGCGCTGCACAGGCGCATGCGCGAGGCACGACCCAACCGAAGTTCAGCCGCCCTGGAACCCTGCATGAAAATCCAAGGCCCACTCTGTCCATCCGCGATGAAGCTCGATTCGCCTTCCATCAACTCGCTTCATCACCAATCCCAACAGCCCTCCCCAAGCCGCTTGTCGACGCGCAAACCACAAACTCGTTATCCCGCGATATCATTCTCGACGCAAGGCCCCAGTCAATCAGACCACCGCAAACCGCAATCATGGCCGACGCCGGGATCGACCGCAAGGCCGATGAGAAGATCCAATTCTCGACCTCGAAAGAGGTCACCGTCCATCCGACTTTCGAGTCCATGTCGCTGAAGGGTGCGTCCCGAGCTCCAGACCGCCCACGATCTTCATTCGCTGACTATTCCCCTTCCAGAGAGCCTCCTGCGCGGCATCTACGCCTACGGCTACGAATCACCCTCGGCCGTCCAGTCGCGCGCCATCGTCCAGGTCTGCAAGGGCCGCGACACCATCGCCCAGGCCCAGTCCGGCACGGGTAAAACCGCCACCTTCTCCATCAGCATGCTCCAGGTCATCGACACTGCCGTGCGCGAGACCCAGGCCCTCGTCCTCTCCCCGACCCGCGAACTGGCCACCCAGATCCAGAGCGTCGTCATGGCCCTCGGCGACTACATGAACGTCCAGTGCCACGCCTGCATCGGCGGCACCAACGTCGGCGAGGACATCCGCAAGCTCGACTACGGCCAGCACATCGTCTCGGGCACTCCCGGCCGTGTCGCCGACATGATCCGGCGCCGCCACCTGCGCACGCGCCACATCAAGATGCTCGTGCTCGACGAGGCCGACGAGCTGCTCAACCAGGGCTTCCGCGAGCAAATCTACGACGTCTACCGCTACCTGCCCCCTGCAACGCAGGTCGTTGTCGTCTCTGCCACCCTGCCGTACGATGTGCTCGACATGACCACCAAGTTCATGACCGACCCGGTCCGCATCCTCGTTAAGCGCGACGAGCTGACCCTCGAGGGCCTGAAGCAGTACTTCATCGCCGTGGAGAAGGAGGACTGGAAGTTCGACACGCTCTGCGACCTCTACGACACGCTCACCATTACGCAGGCCGTCATCTTCTGCAACACACGGAGGAAGGTCGACTGGCTGACGGACAAGATGCGCGAGGCCAACTTCACGGTCAGCAGCATGCACGGCGACATGCCGCAGAAGGAGCGCGACAGCATCATGCAGGACTTCCGCCAGGGCAACAGCCGCGTGCTCATCTCGACCGACGTGTGGGCCCGCGGTATCGACGTCCAGCAGGTCAGCCTGGTCATCAACTACGACCTCCCCAGCAACCGCGAGAACTACATCCACCGTATCGGACGTTCGGGCAGATTCGGCCGTAAGGGCGTCGCAATCAACTTTGTCACGAGCGAGGATGTCCGCATTCTGCGGGATATCGAGCGTGCGTTTCCCCTCTCCCCAACACGTCACCTGATCCAGCTAACTTGTGTGTGACAGTGTACTACTCGACCCAGATCGACGAGATGCCAATGAACGTTGCCGACCTCATCTCCTAAACCACGAGGGGTACGGCGGGGCGTCAGGGTCCGTAGCAAGGCATCAATGAAAAGAAAAAGGAAAGAAATAGCGACCCCTCGGATGGTTCCGATGAGGCGCAGGGAAAAAACCGGGTTGTGGGAGGAAAGGGGCCTGATCCCGGAAAGGTAGCGTGTTCCCCCCCTCCCGTTCGTTCACCTTGCTCACCGCGGGCTCTGTCCGTGCATGTCCGTGCATGTCCGGGGGCTAACCGGGAAGCAGCGGGCAGGCCAGGTCAAGATTGTCAGAGACGCGGCCGGTTGGCGGCTACAGAATGCAGGGGGCGGGACTGAGGGAAATGGAGCTGAGGGAGTCGTCTGATGGCAGTGCCTTGGGAGGAAAACCATTTGTACGGTACCTAGCTTTGGGGGTTTTCACGAGACGAATCTGAGCGAAGTTGAGAACAATGTCCGTCCTGGTTTGAGTCCTGATTTGGGAACCTAACCGAAGCACAAAAGAGAAAAGGAGAGAGAGAAGTCCCATTATGTGGTGTCCTTCCTTGAGAGTCGACCTCGAAATGCCCCGGGGTATCGCACGGTGTTTGGATGCAAGAAAATATCGACAAGAAACGAAGAAATAAAAAAGAAAAGGGTGCAAAGACATCGATCAACGACCATCCAACTCCCAGTCCCATGCATACCATACCATACCAATAATTCCACCTCCCTGCTTCCATTCCTCCCATCCTGCCCATTTCCCACGAAAGGTCATCCATTCCATTTTCCATCCTCAGCTTATAACCCCTCCCATCGCTCTCTCCCTCCATCATTGTCTCCCCTTCTCACCATCTCCCCCCCCCTTTCCCCCTGCGTCGCCACCACAGGCGAAACCACCCCCGACCCACCCCCGGACCCCGACCCTGTCTCAGTAAACGACGCCCCGTCCGTATCCTCCGTCTGCATCGACCTCTTCTCATCCCCTCCACTGCTGCTGCTGCTTCCCACACGGTTCTCGTCCTCCCCGTCCCCGCCCGCGGGCACATGACCCTCGCCGTCGTGGTCGTGGTCGTTGTGGGTGGTCATCATGGCGTGCGAGCGGTCGAGCGTGTCGTCGCGGCGGAGGCGTATGCGGCGCAGCGGGCGGGAGCCGATGGTCGGCGGGCCGGAGAAATTATCCCCGGCGCGGCCACCGCCGCGCATTTCCACGTCCTGTTGGCGACCGCGGGCGGCGGGGCTGGCGGGGCTGTCGCCCTCGGAATCGGAATTCCGCGCGCTCCAGAGGCTGGGGAACCACTTGTTCATGAGCGGGCGCAGGGTCATGCAGCAGGCGCAGGCGATGGCGGCGTTGATCTCGACGACGGTCAGGTAGCCGATGGAGATGTTGTCGTAGGAGTAGTCGACGCGCTTGTACTGCTGGGTGAGGTCCCAGAGGCGGACGACCGAGATGAGGCAGACGAGCAGGCCGAGCAGCATGATGGCGTAGAGGGCGAGCTTCTGGCGGATGTCGACGCGGAGGGTGATGACGACCGGGAGGGGTAAGAGGTACATGAGGAAGTCGGTGCCGATGTGCAGGCCCGTGTTGGCGTACCAGTCGCGGGGCGGGCGGCACGGCGCGCCCGGGGTCCAGATCCAGAAGGCTTTGAGGGGCTTGCAGGCGGTCAGGACGGTGTAGAGGGTCCAGATGCCGTTGGCGACGACGACGGTGGCGAGGAGCGCGTAGACGATGTAGCGCGCGTGGCGGAAGCTGAGGACGCGCAGGTAGAGGAGGAGGATGGCGATCTTGGTGAAGAGGAGCGACATCATGTACCAGACGATGCTGTACCATCCGGCCTGTTGGGATGGGGGGAGGAGGGTTTAGCTGGGTGGGTTGGTGGTCAAGGAGTAAGGGGGGAAAGGGCTCACCCGCGACATTGGTATCTTCTTGGCGGGATCGATGTCAAGGGTGTGTTTCCCATTGCCGTATACAGCCTCTGCCAGGCAATGTTAGCACAACTCGATTCCCATGGACCAGGCAAGGTGTTCGCTCACGCTCAATCATGCCAGCACTTGTTGCCCCGGAAAAGATCAAGGCCACGACGATGAGCCAGTCCTCGACGCCAATGGCGTTGCGCAGCAGGAAGCCGCGGGCGTAGAAGCGCAGGCCGACGAAGAAGGCGCCGATTGCCCATGTCACGGCCGACGCGGCGATCAGGCCGGCCTGGTGGCTCTCTTCGGGGCGGGACACGAGCCCCGGCGGGTAGAAGAGTGAAGGGTCGAGGCCCATGTTGGAGCTGGGTGGTGGTGGTGGGCGTGGGGGACGCGGCGGGCGCGGCAAATGGGCGCGTTTGGCGTGGTGGTGGTGGTGGTGGTGATGGTGGTGGTGTCTCCTCCCTGGTGTCGTCGTCGTCTCATAGACTCACCCACATACTCAGGGAATGACGTGATGGAGCTGGAGCTGGACCTGGAGTTCTTCAAGACAAGACCCTAGCCAAGGCCACATTCCTCCGAGGTGTCGAAGAGGGCGGGGGTGGACGTGGTCCGGCGCGTGGATCGCCATCTGGGGTGGCATGGCTTAAGTTCTGGCTGGCGCGATCGGGCGACGAGGGGAGGGTCTCGACCATCAACGGGCAGCTCCATGGGTGCTCTCCAACAGCTTGACCAGCAGCTCAGCAGGCCGGGGGAGACACATGGATATCCAAATGGGGTAGGGCGGCAGGTATTAGCGGCTCCTTTCAATGCCGCGGCTGGGGTGCCGGCGCATTGGAGGCGTGACATGGCGCGACCCGAGTCTGTGCGGGGCAGACGCCAGCCTGCTGGTTTCCCCGGTTGGGGCAGGGTTGGCCGGGGTTGGGGGAACACGAGGGGCCGTGCCGTGCATTAACCTGGGGGGGCATTGGCGAGAGAGGGAGAGCTGGGGGACCAGCAGAGCGAGTCTTGGGCTTTCTTGGGGCCATGAAGCCGCAAATGGCGCGCAATCAAGACGCCACACCGTCCCGCCCGCACTCGTCAGTCCGCCACAGCGTTGCCGTCTGCATGGTCAATGCGCGGGGTTGCTGTCGCCGATGCGGGCGGTGTCGCAGTGTAGCAGGCCATGCGTGGTGAGCTGGTTGTCATGTCGCTCCCAATGCGACTGGTTTTTGGTTCTGCTTGAATTTCTGCGCGGTGCTTGCTGGGTTGAGCTGCCCGCTCCACCTGCTCTCCAGCTTTTGTCTCTGCTGAGCGGGATCCGCACCCGCTGTTGGCCAGGGCTCCCAGAACATCCAGGGCTGACCCTGCTGGGCTCTGCCGTCGCCGGCAGGCAACAGGCGTCGAGCACCAAACGTCAGGCCAGGCTCTACGGCCCAGGCTAACGACATCAGGTATCGAAATCGCGAGCAGCCAGGCCCGAGCGCTGCTCCTCTCCACCACACCACCGGCCAGACCTCTGCAAAGGCCCTGTCAGCCCTCATCTCCCCGCCTGCATGTGTTCTTCCAGAACACAGCAGAACACACCGGCTTGCTGCCGGCTGCCGACTGCCGCTGCTTGTGCTCTTGGTTGTGTGCTTGTGGCTGCGTTGTGCCTGGCTCGATGACGCAAACCACGCCCCTTTTTCTCGGTCCGTGCCGAGGAATGGGCTGGGGAAAGACGAGTGCGGTGGAGCCGATTGGAGGAGTCAGGCGAGGCCTTTTGCTCTGGTCTGCGGGGTTGCTTCTGAGCAGCATCCTCTCCTGGCAACCGATGGCAACATTTGGCAAGTTGGCGGCACAGAACCGGGGGCAGCGAAAAGACTCAAGCTTCCTTGGAAAAGTGGAACTTGGATGGGCAGGCACCTGAGCCCCCGAGATGAAATCGAGTTAAGTGCTCGCGACTAGTTGCTCGGCAACCCCCCAGACTGTTGTCTCCCCCCTTTTCCCCTGAGGCCTTCAGTGGCAATCCGACTGTTACTTGTACATTTGGGTTCCCCTGCCCGGTTGATGCAGAGCATTGTCAAAGTTTCAATCGATTCCACGCTGATTTTCTAATTCGGATATGCATGCTTGGTTACCGTTTTGTTCTCGAGCTTTTTCTAGCAATAAAATACAAATTATTTTGGAAAAGGACACTCATGTCTTGTCCATCTCACTGGCAACTAACTGATCATATTAGTTCAAACTTTAGGCCACTTTCCTCCCTCAATTTATTGGTGTACGACACTCACATCTGTTTGGTTGGGTTTGCGGCCGAGACATTGCAATTTCCCACGGTCTCATCTTCTCCAAGTCCCCCAAACAATATCAAGTCAGACCAGTCGCATGTCAACAACCTCCTTTCCGACACCTCAGGGAAATGTCTCAGCCACCCTGAAGTGCCTGACGCCTTTTTACATTTTGGGTCTCTCAAGACAGTGGGAACTCGGGACCCATATGGGGAATACTTTCCAGCTTCGTTGGATTCTATTCCAGACTTTCGGATCCCGGCGTCGACTTTCGGAGCTGAAGTGGCGCTCAACGTCTTGCACCAGCTCCTCGGACTTTTGCAAGAGAGAAATCATTGTTACAGTCACTTTTGTGCTGAGCAGCTCTGGTGATGATGTTGAAATGTCGAGTGCAAACCGAACGAGATCGGAAATTAATTACACTTGGGCTGTCTAACAGCAGAGACCATCTAGAACCCATTCTCTTTATTATGGGTGAGGCAATGCTCTTGCGGTCAAGTTTTGTCTACGTAGTGTCTCGGAGTTCTTTGAACTAATAGCATGCCGCTACGTATACCCGTCTCTCACATTCTAACCCCTCATGACAGCTTGGACCACCTCACCCCATGCTGGCTCGATGCTACACTGCGTCTGAGACAGTTACACAACCCCCTCTTTGGCACGTTTTGGGGGCGCAGATTGAATGGCGCAGATAATTGATGGAGCCATTGTTGATGCAAGACAGAAATGTGATTCTGTTTTGCCCCCCGAATTCCTCACCCCGAAGTCGCACCGAAACCTCTTGGGCGCCGTAGACTCGCCTGGGCGGTTCTGCAATCGGCGGTCTGTTTATCCAGCACAGCGGCCAAATAGCCATACGAATAGCCGCATCCGGCGAGATGCGCATGATTTGGGGCCACTCCACACCTCATCAAAACCACAAATCCCGCGCCTGGGCAGGATGCAGAAGGAGCACAGAGGGGAATAAGATGGGGCACAGAGGAGGATCTGGCGTCATGGCAGCGAGCTTCCCAAGACGGCAGCCCAGAGACGCGTCCCGGACCGGCCGGGAGGGACCTGCCCCTGATCGGAAGGCAAGCGAGGGCCGCCCCGAGAGCCCCGAGGGGGGGAAACAAGCTCTCTGGGCAGTGGGCTAAGCTTTCTCGGCAGTTTTCAGATGCACGCGGGCTGGCAATCGCTTCCAGGGGGCCACCCGCCGGGCGTCACGCGCTGGGATTGGCCAATGCGGCTTACAACCTGCCAAGTCCAAACGGCCAACGCCGGCGATCCGGGCCCAAAGGGGAAGTTGACAAGCGACGTGCCATGGAGATCTATATTCCCTTATCCCTGCCGCGGGCACCACACCTGGGCCAACCGCATGCCGCATCATGCGTCAACATATAAACGTTGATGCCATTCCTCGGTTGTTGCTGCGGCTTTCCGCTGCTCCAGCGCCGGCACCGCACCGCACCGCCCTCCCTCCCTCCCTCGCTTGTCCAACACCTGAGTCTTCCCCTGCTCTAGACTCTCGTGTCTCACAGGAGTGCTGTGAGTGAGTGTCACGGTCTTGGTCCTCCCTCCTCCTCCGGCTCCTCTCTCGTTTCCCTCCCCCATCAACTCCCGACTACCAACTCCGCCATGCTTCACCGCGCCCTCCTCACGGCCGCGACCCTCGCGGCCCTCGGCCAATGCGCGTCGACCGTCTTCGAATCGGTTGCCGTCAAGCCCGAGGGCTGGACGCGCCTGGCTGACGCTTCTCCCGATGAGCGCCTGACTCTCCGCATCGCCCTGTCGCAGCCCCATGAGGCCCTCTTCGAGCGCACTCTCTACGAAGTCTCGGACCCGGCACACCCCCGCTACGGCCAGCATCTCTCGCGCGATGCTCTCTCGGCCCTGATGGCGCCCCGCGCCGAGTCGACCGCCGCCGTGCGCACTTGGCTGCGTTCCGCCGGCATCTCCGACGCGAGTGTCGAGGACAGCGGCGAGTGGATCAACCTCCGCGTGAGCGTCCGCGAGGCCGCCGCCCTGCTGGACGCCGACTTTGGCGTCTGGGGCCACGACGGCACCAACGTCAAGCGCGTGCGCGCCCTCAAGTACTCGGTCCCCGACGAAGTGACCCAGCACATCAAGATGGTCGCTCCCGTGGTGCGCTTCGGCCAGGTGCGCCAGCAGCGCAGCCAGATCTTTGAGGTTGTCGACGCGCCCCAGCAGCCGGCGCAGTTCAAGACCGCCGCCGAGATCCCGCCCCAGTCGCTCAACACCACGGCTTGCAATGCCACCATGACCCCCGAGTGCCTCAGGGCGCTGTACAAGGTTGGCTCGTACCAGGCGGCCGACACCAAGAAGGCCCTTTTCGGCGTGTGCGGCTACCTCGAGGAGTGGGCCAAGTACGACCAGCTCGAGCTGTTCGCCGACAAGTACGCCCCATATGCCGCGGACGCCAACTTTACAGGTCTGGGTATCAATGGGGGCGTCAACCAGCAGGGCCCGTCGTCGAACGACGACATCGAGGCGAATCTGGATATCCAGTACGCCGTGGCCATGGCCTACAAGACACCCATCACCTACTACAGCACCGGAGGGCGCGGTCCGCTGATCCCCGATCTTGAGTAAGTGAACACGCTCGTATTCCGTGTTTGAAAATCAAAACAGCATTGCTAACCCCGAATCCAGCCAACCGAATGCGAACGACGTAAGACAACCCTCCAAACACCCAAACTCCTCTTCCCAACCACTAACAAAAACCACGCCCACAGTCCTCCAACGAGCCCTACCTCGAATTCTTCACCTATCTCCTCGGCCTCCCCGACGACGAGCTCCCGCAGACCCTGAGCACCTCCTACGGCGAGGACGAGCAGTCCGTCCCCGCGGCGTACGCCAAAAAGGTTTGCCAGATGATCGGCCAGCTCGGCGCCCGCGGCATGTCGATCCTCTTCTCCTCCGGCGAGTAAGCTTATACCCCCTGACGTTCCTCCCCTCGCACCCGCAGCGTGGCTTGCGATGTGTCACACCGCAAAAAAGAAGACTGACATCCACCCCCCTTTCCCCCTGCAGCACCGGCGTCGGCTCCGCCTGCCAAACCAACGATGGCAAAAACACCACCCGCTTCCTGCCCACCTTCCC
>FTEL01010101.1_pt1 | contig 16824 bp, 21 predicted proteins | sample 1658911 | NCBI WGS metagenome assembly FTEL01 (sample SAMEA3914869, study PRJEB12502) | metagenome | biome: forest; material: soil | place: USA | collected 2012-03-12 | depth 0.1 m
AGCGAGTGGGGCGGGCGGCTGCGCAGGCAGGGCGCTTGGGCCCCACCCAGCCAGGCATTGGCGAACAGCCCTGTTTGGCCCTTTTGGGCCTTCCAGGTGTGTTTGGCGCTTGTCTCCAGCATCCTCCGCCAAACATGACCATCCACCAGAGTGCCCGTCTGAAGCCAAACTCGGCAACCGGACACCGACAGCCTTCTCAACCGCGCCCCTTGGGCTCCGTGCGAGGCGCAATGCGTGGGCCATGTTATTGTGGCTGAGGGCATGTTGGGCTGCACTGACAGGACTCTCCGTGAGTCCTGTAGGACCAGTGCCTTGTGGCAGCCCAAGGCAGGCAACACGACCGGGTCCAGCAGCAGCCTCGCCCTTCAGCTCTCGGCGACCCCACGCCCCCGCGGGTTCACCCAGGGCCGCTTGGTTGCATTCGGTCTCGGTTGTCTCGTTCCAATGTCGTTGAGCCCGGTCAAGAAAAGGGTTCAATGCCGCTGTCCTTGGTGGCCCTTCTCCGACCGGCTCCTTGGTTTCTTTGGCTTCCAGGTCACCAGCTTCTCGGCCCCAGGTCCCGGTCCCCAGCCCAGGTCCGGGGACCTTCCAGTGTTTCCCTGTTTTCGTTTGTTTATCCTTCTCTGAAACTGGGCAGCAGCAGGCTGCTCATTGTCAGCATCAGCACCAAACGTCGAGACGGGGCGGAGCCGGCCGATGAGTCCCTTGCCCACCTGATCCCGTTGCCCAACCACATTGGTGTCTCCTCCCCCTTTCAACCGCGCGCCCGGCGGGCGAAGCCTCGATCTTCAAACTCTCAGGTTCTCCTCATCAGAGGAGTGTGAGCAATGTGATGCGGTGGGCAAAGTACAGCGCCCGCATGGCTGAGCCCGATCGTCTGACCAACTCTCCCCGAAGTCGGCGTGCCTCGGATTGGCACAGTCTCGCTCCCCCCGCCAACCTTCCCACCATCTCGCCCGCGATGCCGCGCGAGAACGGACGACTTCACAGCCAATCAGTCACTCAAGCATGCCGTGGATCTGACACCAAGAAGATAAGATCTAATCTTCGAGGCCGTTGGAAGCATAATTTGAAACACCAATGACGGTATTGGCCCGTGGAGGTGTGCTGGAGCAGCGCCACCGTCGTCACACCCGCCTGACCTCAGGTGCTCGAGGCAAATCGCCCGTGGTGGCTGGGACTAGTGATGAATCCCGGTCCCGGATCACCAACATCGAACTACCCTGGTGCTCACCGTAGGTAAGGTAGGTAGGTACCCGGGAGGTCGGTAGCTTGGAGAGGTCAACCGGCAGCTGCCTTGTACTTCGAGGAACAAGCCACTACACCTCGATGTCGTCCAGCCATAATCTTGTTCCAGCTCTTGTCTTATTGCACCCAGCACCATCCCCATGTCGAATCCAATCCCCTGTTTAGCTCCACACGCAATTGCTGGACTGGGAGAGGAGAGCGCACATCACTCCCCACCCGCCCCTGGCCGCCAGCCAGCAATAGGTGCATCTACCCAGGCGCCGAAACAGATCCCCCGCAATGACTGCAAGCTTCTGGAGGCTCTGGAAGCAAGCAACTGAGTGAGACACCAGAGAAGGCCTCTTGGCTGAAACCCGCCAGCGACAATCTGCGGGGGGGTGGGCGACACAGAGGCGAGAGGGCAGGGGGCGTCGAACGGATTACTCGAAGATGGAATGGAAGACTCGAAAGGGGGTGCTGTTGGTCCCACTGCCCCGGCGTGTGACAGGGCGTGACAGGCCCGGTTGGCAGGCCCATGGAAGCTTTTTTTCAGAGCGTGCCAGACCGTGTTTGCAGGGCTTGGCACGCGATATTTGCGGGAATCCGCCCTTGCCATCCCCGTGTATGTACCTAGCCCCTGTCCAATCCCCATTCCAACGTCATTTCGGCAAGAACAAAGTCGCCCGCGCCAACGGCCCACTCCCCCATTCCCACGGGCAACATCGCCCGAACCTCAATCCTCAAATAATGCACGACGACCCTCCTCCTGTCCTCTGCCAGCGGTAGCCCCAGCAGCAGCCCGGCCCCCGGCATGCCCGCCACCAGATGCGCCGCTCTCTGCCGTTGCCGCCGGTCCCTTGAATAGCACGCGAGCGATCCCGTCGCATCCATCCGCCGTCCTTTGCTTCCCTCATCTCCTGCCTCCTCCCTGTCCCGAATCACACGGACGACAGACAGACGACAGACAGACAGAGCCCCGGCACTCTTCCGCGCCGCGCGCCCGGGACGCGATGGTGGCGGCTCGTCGCTCCGAGACTCGGTGGATAACGCGCATTATTCCATTCGTTCTCGCTGGTGCTGTTGGCTTTGTCACCTATGCCATTGTTAAGCGCATTTGCTGTACGCGATTCCTGTCCCTCTCGCGCTGGGTTCTCATCTCGTCTTGCGTTGTGCTGACCTTGCGTTCTTTTGCCAGTGGATTTCTTCATTTCCGAACAGCAGCGGACGGGCACCGCTATCGTCTTCCTCGTCTTATACTTCGTCTTCTTTCTTTTGATGACCACGACCTACCTCCGAGTATTCGCCGTAATCCAGACCAACCCCGGCGTTACCGAGCTGGGACCGAAAGCGAGCGAGCACAAAACAAAATCCAAGAAGCGCAGCCGGCGCGAGCGGGACCTCGAGGCGGCTTCGCGATACGAGGCGCGGCCAGACGACAACCCGGACAGCCCCGGCTTGGAGGAGTTTTACACCAAGGATGTGTTTGTGTGCGAGACAGATGGCCGTCCGCGCTGGTGCAGCACCTGCTGCAACTGGAAAATGGATAGGGCACACCACTGTAGCGAAATTGAGCGGTGTGTCAAGAAGATGGACCATTACTGTCCATGGGTAGGGGGCATCGTGGCCGAGACCTGTAAGCCGGCTTCCTCTCCCGACAACTTCCACGGCCTGCGCTAACTCGCCCACCTCCCAGCCTTCAAATTCTTCGTCCAATTCACCTTCTACGCCGCCATCGAGTGCATAATCGTCTTCGTCGCCGCGGTCATGTGCGTGCAGTCCAAGTCCCGCGACGGCTTCGGCGTCGACGGCGTCGCCATCGGCGCCCTCGCCGTCTCCGCCCTCTTCGGTCTCTTCTCCCTCACCATGACCATCACCTCGGCCCGCTACATCCTCATCAACCTCACCACGGTCGACTACCTCAAGTCCAAAAACGTCGTCCACCAGCTCGCCATCCGCGTGCCCCGCGGCACCCCGCCCGGACCAAACTACCACGTCATCACCTACCCGCTCCCCACCTCCCCGAGCGGCATGTCCCTGTCGGGCATGACGGTCACAGACGAGCGCTTCGCCCCCTCGCCGCGCGACCGCCTGGCAACCCGCACGTTCGCGATCGTCCGCACGGAGATGGGCGAGAACCCGTGGGACCTGGGCTACTACGGCAACTGGAAGTCGGTCATGGGGGCGAATGTGGTGGACTGGCTGCTGCCGGTCAACGGGTCGCCGTGCGCGCGGCACGACGAGGCGGGCGAGAGCTTCTACGAGATGGGGCCGCTGTATGGGAAGCTGAGGGAGAGGTTTGGGCTGGCGGGGCTGAGGGAGGGGGAGGAGGAGGGGGCGGTCGAGATGATGCAGCAGGAGAGGGAGAGGGGAGAGCGGCAGCAGGGGGGGGATGGGTTGGTTGGGAAGGCGTTGTGATGATGGTGGTCTTGTTGTGTGGTTGGAGACATGAGGTGGTGGAAATGCGGGACGTAATGACTTAGATGAAGATACCCCAGGGTCCTTTTTTTCTTTTTTTGGCGGGTGGTGGCGGCGGTTGGGAATGGGATGGATGGGATGTTTGGGTTTTACTCTCCCTTTTTGTGTGTTTTCTCTGTTCCTTCGTTTTCTTCTCACTCTCTTTTTGAGATTCTGTGTAATTGCTTTTTAATACTGGGCACGCCGACACAATGGGCGGATTCTATTCATTCTTCCCCCTCTTTCGTTATATTTTTTTCAGGGGGGCTCGGTGGGTGAGTTGTCTGGAAACTCAGAGAGATGCAATGGCGGCAAAGTTTGAGCACGATGTGATGGCAGCGAGGCTTGAGAGCGGTTGTGCGACAGATTGAGTCTGCGCATGGCTGAGCTCTTGATCAGGGAAAGGGGATTTTGGCTGTGACGGGTGTATGCCTGGACCGTGGGCAGAGGGCCGGGTCGTCGTGGCTGGGAGAGACCCAGCGCTGGCTCATGATCATGCGAGAGCAACGCGACAGATTGGGTTACATGGTGTAGTGAGTTGTATGGCTGGCTGGTTTGAGGAAGCGGTTGCAAACCCGCCATGAGGCGAGAGCAATATCACATGCTGCTGTTGCGGTCGGTTCCCCTCCCCTGCTTCGCGTGGACTCGCTTCGGGGTATGGTACCCGGGCCTCGGGTGTCTTGGAAGGTTATATTGAGCGAGGTCGATGATGTTTGTTTGGGTGCGCGTGTCTCTTGTTTCTCGGGTGCTTGCTCCGGGACTGCAATGCGGGTGGTTGCTCGACTGGGAAGGAGTTTATGCATCTTGATATTGTCAGGGGGGACAGAGTGAGGGACGGGAAGACGGATCGGGCACTGTTGAGAATTGTTGAAACCCTGTTTTTGGGCTAGTGGGGGGATGTTTGGGAAATAATTTTGAAATTTGGATATTCATAGAATGCCAATAAAAGTTTCTTTCTTGATTCTTGGTCCTAAGCTGAAGGGTTTGTTGTGTCTGATGAGGTTGCTGGATCAGGTCTGAGGGGTTCCCCGAGAGCGGGAGTGACGCCCCACACCAGGCAGTCAACCCCACGATTGATGACCCGGACGCAGTTTCCCAGAAACACACAACTCGACCAACTCGACGACAGAGTTTTCTCATCGGACCTTCCAGATGACATCGCAGCCCATAAACACGATCTCGGCGCCATGTCATCACCACAATCCTCATTTCTGGGAGCGTCCCCAGCAGCAGCAGGCGCCAGGAGGCGATCGCAGTTCACATACCGGAATCTCAACCAGATGGCCACCTACATCACGTCGTGCCCGCTGAGAGTGGTCACCCACATCGATCTAGACTGCTTCTATGCTCAGGCAGAGATGGTACGCCTGGGCGTGCCCGAGGACCAGCCCCTCGCGGTCCAGCAATGGTACGCGATGGCTTCATGTTGCTGTTCCGGCTACCCCTCTCCGAACGTCACACAACGCACATGCTGACCGACCACCGCACCTGCGCAGGGAGGGCCTGATCGCCGTCAACTACCCCGCGCGCACCTACGGCATCGGCCGCATGTGTACCCCGACCGAGGCAAAGAAGATGTGCCCAAACCTCGTCACCCAACACGTTGCGACCTGGCGCGAGGGCGACGACTCCTGGTAGGCCCGCGTTGTGACCGTGTGCTTCCGGCTCGGGTGGCATGCAGCTAACACGGCAGACACCAGGGCGTACCGCCCGGATGCCGCAGACAACATCGCGACCGACAAGGTCTCCCTGGACCCCTACCGCCTCGAGTCCAGGCGCATCCTGGCCGTCATCAAGGAGCATCTTCCCTCGCACCTGCAGAAAGTGGAGAAGGCTGGCATCGACGAGGTTTTTCTCGACCTATCCGCCCACGTCCATGCCGTCCTCCTCGAGCGATTCCCCGAGCTGGCAGGGTCTCCCCCGGATGGGGACCTGTCCGCGCAGCTCCCCGCACCCTCCATCTCCGCCCTGGACTGGCAGGCTGACGCGCTCGTGGACCTGGATGATGAGCATGCCGAGTTCTACGACCCGGACTGGGACGACGTGGCCATGCTCGTGGCGTCCGAGATTGTGCGGAACATCCGGGCAGCAATCAGAGACAAGCTCCGCTACACATGCGCCGCCGGCATCTCCAGGAACAAGCTACTCAGCAAGCTAGGCTCGGCCCACAAGAAGCCCAACCAGCAGACCGTGATACGCAACCGGGCAGTGAGGCACTTTCTGTCGGGCTTCAAGTTTACCAAATTCAGAAACCTGGGCGGCAAGCTAGGGGATCACGTCAGCCAGACGTTCAAGACGGAAGCCGTCCAGGACCTCCTCGCAGTCCCCGTCGAGCAGCTGAAGCAGAAGCTGGGTGACGAGACGGGCGTGTGGGTCTACAACACCCTGCGGGGACTCGACACGAGCGAGGTCAACCCACGCACGCAGATCAAGTCGATGCTCTCGGCAAAGTCGTTCCGTCCCACCATCACTTCCGTCGAGCAGGCTGTTCGGTGGCTTCGGATCTTTGTCGCTGATATCTTTGCACGGCTGGTCGAGGAGGGTGTGCTCGAGAACAAACGTCGACCCAAAACCATCAACCTGCACTATCGCCATGATGGCCAAACCCGCTCACGTCAGGGTCCCATACCTCAGGGTCGTTCACTGAACCAAGAGGTCCTGCTGGGGCTGGCCAAGGGCCTGCTGAGCCAGATCATCCAAGAGGGCCAGGTCTGGCCTTGTGTCCACCTCAGCTTGAGCGTCGGGGGCTTTGAGGACGGCATCTCGGGTAACATGGGGATCGGCAGTTTCTTGGTGAAGGGCGAGGAGGCGCAGGCACTTAACCTTGGCCCTCGGACTCGGTTGGAGCCTGAGGGCAGCAACAACGGTCCGCCCTACTCAGCGGAGAAGCGACGCCGCATGGATGACGGCGGCATTCAACGTTTCTTTACAAAGAAGGACACGACTCCGCCCTTGGGCTCCAGCGATGCCAATGCGAGGGGAAAGGGTGGCGGTGAATCGTTGGGTACCCGGGGATCAGAGCGTGTGTTGGGCACAGTTGACGACTTGACTGGGCCGTCGCTCATGTCGGGCGAGGGACCCGCAGGCCGGACTAATGATCAGGAGACGGCAGGCGGCAGTCGTGAATGCACGCAGTGCGGCGTTCGGCTGGAAACCCCGGAAGCATTCCAGAGCCACCAGGATTGGCACTTTGCCAAAGACCTCCAGGAGCAAGAACGTGGCATGCTGGCATTCGGCGCCCAGCCATCCGCTGCGGCAAGCCCACTTCCCGCCGGCGGTCGGAAACCTGGACCGGCAGCAACCAAGCGGCCAGGGCGGCCAAAGAAGAGAGAGCGCGGCCAGCAGAAGTTGAACTTCGGCTGACTGGCCAGGCTCGCTCGCGAGGCAACCATGCATCGATCATGAACCACCTGTTAATCGTCGTCGGCGAAACGGAATCCTTTACGATAGGCCCGCGGCGGGTTCCGGAGTGACGACGTCGCCTGTTCTCGGCAAGGTACCATGCCCGTCATGCCCGTCATGCTGCGTCCGAGACCAGCTTCTCGCTGTGATGGTCGAAGCCACCACGGTTGCTGGCACGCGCAAACTGTCGGACTTGACGGCCTTGACCCCTGGCCATGTTTGCTGTTGGCACATCCGCAAAAACGCCATCCTGGCCTCCGGGGTTCATGCCTCAACTTGAGGAGTTGATCGAGGAAGCAAGAGGTGGGATCTCGCATCTCAAAAGACGTCGCTGCTGGGAGTCACGATGATACCTTAAAGCGGGACCTGACATCGGTGACGCTTCGGATGGCTTCCGCGGCGTTCTTGGGCCCGCCCGTCCGAAGGCAACCATGCCGGCGGCTGAATCGAGAGCGGGAGGCACCGAGACGGGCTTGATATCAACGCCTGGTGCGTCCCACCAAATGCACTTCGGCACACGGCCGTGGAGGCGATTGATGGGGCAATGCGTGGCATTGGGCTCCTTTTGCTCTCAGTCCACTCAAGACAACTGGAGACTTCCTTGTCAGTGATTGGTTGGGTTGGGTCAAGACCACACAGGACCCGAATAGCAGGTTGGGCTTCAACATGCATTGATACCCAATCCTGCGAAATCCCCTCCCCAGCAACCGCCACCACTCAAACTCGCCGCTGTTACATATGTAGCGGGCGGGCGTTCCTCACGCAGATTCCCACTAGACCGATGCAATGAAGTCGGTCGCTTGACAGGTGTGTCGAAATCACCTGTCCATGTCATCAGGTCCCGCGGCGATGCTCTTGCCATGGACGACGCCCAATCAGTCAATCGTGGGCAGCATGACGGCGGCGGGATTGACCGCTTGACTGCCTGCGGTAGTATATGGTTATCTTTTGGCTGTGGTCCCCCCACCCTCCTGAGTTCGGTTGGATAGGCTCTGAAGCCTCGTGGGAATGCTACCGTGTACGAACGAGCACAGCCGGGATTTTTTGGTGGGCTTGCTGCGTTATCCCGGCTGACAAGAGCAGAGAGAGGAGGGTTACCACATGCCGGATATGTCTCCTCTCTAGGGAAAGACGGCGGGGATGGCGTTTTGGAAAGACGGTCGTCTCATCATCGAGGAGTCAGTCGGTCGGTGTCCATGGTTGGATGATGATGGGCAGGGGTCGTCGGTCATTGTCCTTGCGTGAGTGACTGGTGGCAGGTATCCATTCCCATCTGGTCAGCCCTACATAGAATTTTTTTGGCCCCCTCCCAGCGAAACGGACTGAGCTCGGCAGGGCCCAATCACGGCTCTCGGTGTCTCGTCTGGGAGCCCAAACCAGAAAGGTCACCGACGCTGATGCGCCTTGGTGACCACCCCTGGCTGATGGCCGAGTGGCCTGGCCACCTTCCGTAACGCAGCCCTGGGTTTGTCAATGCTTGGGTTGTTGTGTTGTCCAACCCCGCCCAGTCTGGATGGCGTCCGTTGTCTTGAAACGGAGAGGGCAGGAGGAGAGGGACATGTCTGCCTGCAGCACTCTCTGTCTGAACTTGTTTCCCCCTATCGTCGATAGAGTTCATCTTCCGCTTCACACACGCTGCAGCCCAAAGGCTCAGACAAGAGGAGGAGGGGCCACTCGGGTCGCAGGACAAGGCGTCAAGTGGGAGAGAAGCAGAGGTTTCACCCGCGTGATTGGGCATGTGTGGCCGTCGTCTGACGTGCTTTTGCCTTTCTTCTCGCCGCCGCCTTGGCTGGCTGGACTCAGCGTCGCTCGGCGCGTTTTTTGTGCGTCTTTGGGTTCGCTTGTGACCGAAGCCCCCCGCCCCCTTCCGACCGCGCAAAACGAGGCCGTAACGGTGCGCTGTCATCGTATCGGAGAGGGCGGTCGACCTGCCTGCTGGCCTCCTCCTATCCTCTCGTCTCGCTCGCTCTCACTGCCTGCGTCTCGTCTCCAGCTTCGCTGGCCAGTCGTTTTGTGGCGGCAAGTGATCCACCGCACCCCCTCCCTTCTCCCTCCCTGGCGCAGCCTGAGACGCCCCCCATTGGCAGCCGAGGGGGCCGCCTGGCTTGCTGGTCGGTCGGATTTTAGGCCTTCCTCTCCTCCCATGGGTCGCCTCAGGGAGAACCGCACGCTGGCTGGTGGTGATGGCCGCTTGCTATCTGCAGCAGGCAAAGCAGCAGCAGAGAACTGCAGGGGGACCAGATCCGTCACAGCGACGCAGGCGGTCGCCACCGACTGGCTGGGGAGTGAGGTCTGGTGGGAGGCGTGGTGCGACGCGTGCACAGCGGCCGTTTGGGCCAACTGGATGGCTGCCGACGGAAAGCCTTGTCAACGGATTAGGTGGACGCTGGACAGGTGGGACAGCAGCCCGCTGCCCAACCGAGAGAAAAACGATGCTGCTTTGCAGCAGTGGCTGCTGCAGTGCATGCGCTGGCTGTCCGCTGCTGGCTGCTGGCTGGGGAGGTACCCAGGAGAGGCAGGCAGGGCAGGCGGTACCTCCCACAAAAGGGACCCCCCCGGCCCGCGTCCCCACTGCCGTCGCAGGCCGCCAGTCATCAGCCGAGCTTGCCAGGCAGACGGGTCCCGCTTTGACAACCCAACCAACCCCGACTGGCGGCTGCCGCGTGGGTTGGCAGGTTGGCTTTTCGAAGGAAATGGGGGGACGGGGCCCGCCTTCCATTTCTTCCAGCGCTGCCCACCATCTCCGCTCCTCCACCCTCCCTCTTCCCTCCTATCCCTTCCCTATTTCTGTTTTCTGCCGCCGCTCTGCCGCCTTGCCGGATTCTCCATCCCCATCTCTCCCGTCATCATCCATCCGCCGTCCGCCATCCTCCATCCCGCGACACTTCTCGACGCCGACTCCCGTCGCCATCACCCCCCTCCCGCCCGATCCTCTCCCAGGCACCCTCTCGCCAAACAACAACACATCCACCGCAATGACTGGGAGGCCTAACAACAGGGCAAGCGGCCAGCAGGCTATACCGCCCGCCCAGGCCCGCCAGAACGAGTACTTTGTGCCTCGCGACGGCATCGACCGGGAAGTCATCACCTCAGACATTTGCAGGTACCTCGGGAACGATGCCCTCGTGCGCCCGGGCACGTATGAGGTACGCTGATCTTCAGGAGGCCCGAACCCCACCCTCATCTCGGACGCATTTCTCACGACCCCTTTTCCTGCTGCAGTCACCGGACGGTCGTGCCACACAAGGCTACTACATCACAGCATACCGAAACCTGACATCAGTGAGTGTCGAGCCCACACTGGTTGTTCACCCTCCGCCTCGTTTCCCGTCTAACCGCCCGCCCCCAGGCAATGATTCAAGACCTCAAGGCCGATTCGGCTCGCTGGGAGCAGGAGAGGCGTGCCGCGTCCCGGCTCGCGAGCGCCCCCGGAGGTACAACGCATTCGAGCCAACCGAGCGGCATCTTTGTGAGACGAGACTCTAACTCTCCAGCAGGCCGAGATATTCGGACCCAGGACTACAGCTCGTGGAAGAACCACCTGCGGGAGCAGGAGTACCACCAGCAGGCTGCCTACGCTGCCAGTGGCGGCATGGACATTGACTACCCTCCCGCGTCGGCCGGCGCAAATCAAGGCTATCCAGGACAGCAGTACGCGCAGCCCACCGTGAGCTACACGCCGACTGGCTATTCGACCCAGGCCCACCAAGCCGCGGCCCCCCAGTACGCCGCCCAGCCGACGTACACATACGCGCCTGTCCCTGCCCAAAACCAGTACTCGCCCCCTCCCAATGAGAGGTATAACGCCATGCCTCCGCCGGCTTCCATCCCCGTGTCCCACCCGCAGGAGCCCAGCCCCTTCTACGCAGGATCAAATTTCCAAACCGCCGCCCCAGGTTATTCCACTGCCGGATCAAGCAGGATGCCTCAAGCCATTCCCCACCCGTCTGCCGCGCCCTCGAGAAGTTACCCTGCCACTGCCGGGCCCACCCCTGGTTATGGGACAGACCCGGATCCGTACGGTTCTTACCCGCAGCAGCAGCAGCAGGCCGGGATTCCTGGAGCACAGAGCTTCCCGACTGATGGTCTCTACGGCCGCGGTGCGTACAAGACAGCAGCAACCAACCCTACCGAGGCTTCGTCTGATAATTTAGGTTCCCCTGCAGGTGCACCTCAACGGCAGGGCTACCCGGCGCCCTCGGACCAACATCAGCAGCAGTATGAGGATCCCCAAAACCCCGGCATGCCCATGGTGACCACGCCCACCTCTGCGCCCCCGGTTCAGATGACGAGCGGCGGTGTGCCGGCCCCACGCCGTGACCGTGACCGTGACTCGGAGCCGAGAGAGCGGGAGCGTGAGCGAGAGCGGGAGCACAGGAGTGACCACAGGAGCCGCCGTGAGCCGGAACGTGACGACAGAGACCGGAACCGCCACCGCCATCGTTGATCGCACCCAATTCCCGCAGGACTTGACTTTTGAGCCTTTGCCGCCCTGGAATATGCCCGCATTGGACCCATGGATCTTGCGTGAACGCCTTGGCGTCTGTTCTTGTTGATACCATGACCCTGGAAGAGGTCCTTGGTCTTTTTTCTTTTTTTCCTTTTTCTTGTCTTGTCGTTTTTCCTTGTCACCGGCTTTCTCATCATTACCATCATCAACCCACGGACCCGACACTGCACGACCTTAATGCCATCAACCCATGGACAAACCCGGATCAGAAGGTGGCCACAACCCTTCTTAGGTGCAAGTTGCATCTCGAGACCCAAGGAACATTTAAGGATGTCGGCTTCCGACCAGTTTCACGCCTCTCTGCCGCCTGACGGATTCTTCCCCACGGGAGAGACAGGCTGGCCATGATTTCCCTACCGGATGGATGTTTCTTTTCTTTGCGCCAGCACTTCCGGAGTCGGCGTTCTGGATGGCCGCATCAGCAGATGGGAGCGAACGACGCATGGCATTTTTTGCTGGTGATGTTTTTGTTGCCCCCACGGGCAGTTTTGCGGGAGGCGCATTGATCTTGATACCTCGAGGCCCGGGACTCGGTCGCACTGGAAAGAAGCGACGACGCTGATGCACATGGTTTCTCTCTGCCCTGGATGGTTCCTCTCTTTGCTGTCCGGACCCACTCTGCCGGGATTGCCTCTCCTTCATGGATTTGTTTGCTTCTCCGCCACATGATGCCCGGTTCACACACATCCATCTCCTCGGTTTCAAACACGGATCTCTCTTCATCGACAACCGGCCCAGGCCACGGCCGGACAGCTAAGGTGAGTGAACATCCGGCGAGCTTGTACATATCAAGTCGAACCTCCCCCTCGGATGTCAATACGCTACATAATTTCCTTTCCGGACCCATTTCCAGGCGAGACAGTGAGTTCAAGGCAACTGACAGAACGCAGATTGAGCCGAGTGGAACCCTGGATTTGATACACCATCACCGGACCAAACTTAAGCCGCTGGACATGGATTTTTTCTTGGCCCTGATCTGGATTTCTCCCCTTCCTGGATTCACACTGGGTGTGCTTGACCCTTACCATGGACCTCAAAGCCAGCGCTCTGGAGTGCGCATGAGCCAGGCTCAAGGATGCCTTCCCACGCCTCTGTTGTCTCGGGTCACCATGACCGGACTGTCTGATCGCCTTCACCTTATCCACTCTCGACCGAGGGTCTGGACGCGGACTCTCGCCGCGCCGCCGTGGATTGCTTTTCTTTTTTTTCTCGCACCGGCATCTGACGAGGATGGCACATGAGCGACAAGCAAATCAGACGGTAAGGTCGAGCATGGCGCTCCTCCCACTGGATCAAATACTTTTACTGGACAAGGACTGTCTGGTCTCGGCTCTGCCGCACCGCCACCGGGCTGGCTCTGCGTGCCTCGCTTGACTTTGAAGAATATGGTCTGCCGGTTGTTTCAAGACTGCCCTGGAGGGCATGTCAGGACTCCTGGGCGCCCATCCCGGCTCTACCGACACAGCGTTGTCACCTGACGGCCTGGGTCATGTTCTGAAAAAGACTTGGCCAGGCGTCAGCGGACTTTTTCCCGCTCTGGACTGGCGGAGCGCGGGCGTTCTTGATTCGCACCCACCCAACCGGGAAAGGACATGGACCGGCTCTTTTTTGAACAATCCGGATTGTGGAGAAACCGGGACTCAGAACCGGTGTGTCGATGCTCGGCAAGGCAGACAAGCAACCCAGACAGGACTGCCCCTGCGGAGAGGAAGATGAGGCGAGCCGCTGGCTCTTGCACGCGATTCGAGACGGGCGGACAAGACACAACCACACAGACGCCTGCCGCATGGATGGATGAGCCCCTGGATTTTGGTCCCGATGACGCCGTTGCGGGACACCACTGCCCTGCCCACTCTCCGAGGAAGGACGTTTTTTGTCTGTTTTTCTTCTTATTCTTGGCCCATGGATCTCACTCGCCTCTTTTGTCTGCTCGGCTCAGATTCAGCCCACCTCATCTGCCTACCTGGTTGTTGCTTTTGCTCCTGTGGATGCCGTCGCGGATTTTCTGGATACCTACCTACCACCACGTTTGCCATGGGATGGCGGCGTTTTGTGTGGGGATTTGTTAGTGCTTTTTTATTTTGTTTTGTTTCATCTGTTGTACCATTATTGTGTATCTGTCTGTTGGTTAAGACGGAGTGGGACGCTATAACCTCGCGGTCTGGGTTCGGTCACAGGCCAGATCGACTTGTTTTTGGTGACGTTTTAAAAGGGGCGGGAAGCTAACAATCATCTAGCCACAGCCATTGTTTCTTGGATCCGGGGGTGGTTGTCGTTTTCTTTTTAGACTTGGGAATGGCAGACTGGCGGGCAGGCCGGTTTGGGCGTCTTGTGTTGTGTCGGGGCTTATTTCATTTCTATTCTTACGTTTTTATCTATCTACGTTGGGGCGGTGGTTGGCGTCTAGATGAGTGGGTTTGTTTGTTAAAGCTGTGAGTTGGTGTTGTAGGCGGGAAATGTATCACAACAACACTCGCACGTACGGTGTCATGGTGGGTTGCAAGGGACGGATAGTTTGTTGGGTTGGGGCAAATGCCATGATGTCTGGGTGTAGGCTCATTGGATATTACGGTTAGGTTGATGGGTGGTTTGTAGAAGGCTGTGTTGTCTTGTCGTTATAGGAGTGGGATTATGAAATGGAATCAAGGTTTGGGTTTGGCAATGACTCTGGATATGGATAGGATAGGGAAGTGGAAATGGAAATGGGATTTGGTATAACACACGGAGACACTGAGACAGACTGAGTGAGGTAGAGCTTATGTTTGTGGGCGGGAGGGGAAACCTTTTTCTTTATCGGTGCTGCGTTCTATCTGTGTTGACTGGGTTTGTGTTGTTCAGTGCCTGATGTTGGTGGCAAGACAAATGGAGACTCTCGTGGTGGCGGTTGGGGTGTACTTGGAGGTGAGATCTTGCTGGTTGGAGTTTTACGACTTGACTGGTACTCGTAGACCTGCTTGTTTGCGATGTGTGCTCCTGCCCTTTGATAATGTCTCCTGTCAGGAGCTGGTTGTGGCATCTCCTCGTTTTGGCTGGGGGGGAGGCAATCTTCTTGTGCAAAACTTGGAGCCAGCTGATGGGATCACCAGCACTTTATGTTTTCATCCCAAGTCGAGCGACTCGTGATGTGTGCCGCGATCTGGCCAATCAGAACTCGACTCCTGCCCTCTCCTGAATCTCGATCGGCAACTGGGCATCGCGGATCAGGCTCGATCGTGGTTGGGATTGGGTTGGGCTCAAAGCCGGGGTTCAGCCGTCGGGCGTGTGCTTGTCACTTTGTCACGGGATTTGCCACGTTTTGTGAGACAGGGTTGTTTTGGAATGATGGACGGGATGGGGGCCGTCGGAGTTTCAATGTTACGCGGGCTGCAGAAATACTCCTTGTATGTGGATGTGGGAATATTTGTTGGTGGCGTGTTGGGGATGGCTTCTCTAACGACGGATGTCGTGCAGGAGGATGGACTGGTGTTTGTTTCCCAAAGATGGGTCGTTATTTGCATTGCTCTGGCGGGTTGGATGGATTGATATGCAGGTAAACGGTATGACGGATTGGGTTTTGATGGCGGGGGAAGGAGACCGGGGGCGCGGGGGAAGGATGTGGTGTGCGCGTGTGATTTTCAGGGGCCCCTTCCTCGCTTCCGCTTTTCCACGTGCTTGCTGCCCATGTCTCTCTCCCTCTTCCCGTGCTTGGAGCTGCGAGATGAGATTGGGGTGGTCGTGTAACAGAATCGATCTTGGATGTTGCGTTGCCCGGTTCACTTCGCGGCTGCCCGTCTGCAGACGCTGTCCTACTCTCCCGCGCGTATCGAGTATTTGTCAATCCATAACAAATAGGTACGGACGGGAACCGTGCGAGGGGGGGAAATCAACTAGGTACCTAACTAGGCGGTTGTTATCATAGAAGCCAGACGAAGAAAGAGATGAACCGCAACACAGACAGACAGGCACACCATGCCCAGCCAGCCAGCGCTGGCCAACCAACCAACGGCCACCAGCGGAATGTGCGTGTTGTGTGTTCCAGTTGCTCGAGCCCTGGGGGACCCACTACCAGCCCACCGATTCCCAGTTCGGTCGGAGGCGGGGCAGATTTTCGCAGGAGTGGAGGAGCGCCAGAGGAAGGGAGGGGGAGGGGTTCGAAGGCCAAAATCCACAAAGGCGGTGAGAAATCGGTTTCGCGACGACGAATATTAACGAATCCCAGCGGACGGATCGCGGAATCTTTGATTGATACCTGACGTCTTCCATGCCCCGTACATGACCACGGGCTTCGACCTTCGAGTTTCGAGTTCGCCGTGGCTAAATGGGCAGGGGAGGCTGGCGGTCGGAAAATATGGGATTTGGGGGCTGCATCCTGCTGGGACTTCATACCCGGAAGCGCAAAAGCCATGCGCGCGCCTCCAAGGGATGAAGAAGCAAGGAGGCTGCGAAGCTGGCCGCTGAGCGGTCCATGCCGTGGACAGATTATGCACATCTTGCTCAACCTGTGCACAGTGTTGGCGCCGTGGGAGGACTGTGCTCCCCGGTCGGACTCGAGCTCGGTTACAAAAACAACGAGCGTCAAGCAGACGCCAGATATTTATCAAGGGGGATCTTGCCGAGTTCATGTAAACAACCAACTGCGTGTGTATGACGGCACTGTGAGCAGGCGGATGGACGGCTTCAGCCCAGAGGGTGCCCGAGTGGGTTCTTGCGATGATACAGGTGGGGCAAGACTCCGACGCGAGTCCACCAAGTCACATTTGTTACCCACCTCCCTACACAAGAGCAGAACCTGAATCCTCGATCGAGTTGCCTCGCCAGCCCCCGAGTAGGGATGCGGGTACCTTGTAAAGGATAGGACATGTCAACATCGTAGCCAAATGGAGTGGGGCATGGACATGCCTGACTGAGTGTCCGCGGAAGCACGCAGGCAAGAAGAAGCAATCTGCACCAACACAACCAACAGGCCCAACGCAGAGACACAGCTGAAGCCGCGAATAAGGTGCGAGCCGGCGGCTGGCTGCGCTGACAGGGCCTGAAGGCAACACAGCGTGAACTCACACCCACCCGAACCCGCACTGACTTGGATGGACTGGGGGCGGGTGCGTTGCCCCAGAGCGAGTGCCCCGCCATCCTGGGGCCCCTGCCGGGACTGCCTCTCTTTTGCAACCAGATTTTAGCCCAAATTTTTTCTGGACCTGGACCCCTCGACCAACACCAACCCCTTGGGCTTCCGGCCATTTCCTCCCACCTCC
>FTEL01010255.1_pt1 | contig 16801 bp, 13 predicted proteins | sample 1658911 | NCBI WGS metagenome assembly FTEL01 (sample SAMEA3914869, study PRJEB12502) | metagenome | biome: forest; material: soil | place: USA | collected 2012-03-12 | depth 0.1 m
AATCTTGCCTGCTTCTCTTGGCTGAACCAGCCCGGTACCCATCCAAGTATCTTGCGGGGAAGACTCATCTTTCCCGTTTCGTAGAAGGTGAATACGTAACAGGGATGTTGTTTGTCCTGGCATAGCTTCGTGAACCCTCTCACAACCAGTCCAAGGTCGAATGTCGACCCCTTCGCCGTGTCCAGCAATTTGCTAGCTTCCCGACCTCGGGACAAGGCTTTGGCTTTCAGAAGCGGCTCGGCCCAGGCGGCAACATCTTGGAACGCCGTCCCTCGGAATGGAGTAGCAAGGAAGACAATGCCGCGCGTCGATTTCCTGAGGCGGCGGTACTCCTCCTTCCCGTCGGCGTCCACGAGGGCCTTCGCCAACACAACGCCCCCGAGACACGAAGCAATGAAGAATACAGGGCGGCCTTCTTTTCTTGCAGCGTCTGTCACGAAGAGCGTTCGATGGATACCGTCAAGGAGAAGGAGGGCATATTCCTCAATTGTCTTCTGGACCAAGTCTGAGCGTTGAAGAATATCGGCGGGCCAGTCGCAGGTGAAGATGCGGGCAGCTCCCACCTCGTTTGGGAGCATGTGCGAGTCGGCCAGCCAGTTGACGGATTTGGTGGGATCGCTGAGGTTTACCCAGGTCCAGGTGCCCGGCGACTTGGTGTCGAGGCCATGAATGGCAATGATATCTATGTCGGTGTCGGCCTCGCTCTTGGCAGGGTTGACCTGGCGGAGATGGACGCCCCGGCTCGATGATACAGCACGCGACGTGGGCTTCGTCGAAGAGAAAGCGTGCTGAGAACGCGCAAACGGAAAACGGGGCCACAAAAAAGCAGCAGCCGCACCGACCAGAAGACAGAAAACCGTTAACCATGCGGGCACAAAGTTGGCGGAGTCCATGGCCCAAGACCCGGCTAGGAGGTTGGACCGAGAGTCGTCCAAGCTCCCCGTACTGCAGATGCTGTGGAATGCTCGGGCGAAAGTGAATGGAGTAGGCCGGACGTGAAGGGCTTCGATTATGCTGCTAGCTCTTCTGAGGGATCACGCCCACACGCTTGTTGTCGATGCCAACTTGTCAAGAGAGCCTCGCTCAGCCGCGTGAGCGGGGCGGGGCGCAGGCACTCATGTTGGCTGCAGCAGCAATATGCTGCGATGTAACGTTGATTGGACACTGGCGGCAGCCATTTAAACCCCAGCTGACCTGCAAAACCGCTCGTCGGCGAGCGGGAAGCGTGTTTTGTCTTGTTTCAAATCGTGTCAAGTCAGATAGTGAGTTTGGCTAGCAGTTTCGTGCACCGTGGTCGGTCTCCATTGCTTCCATCTGCTCCTCTCCGCTGCTCCACAAATCCGCCGATCCGGCCCGCCCGCCACCCGGCTCTCCGAGGCCCGAATGGCCCCACCAAATTCCCGGCTCTGGCCGGTACGTTACACGCTCAAACCAGTCTTCTCCTATCCGTCAATCCTCCTGACCACAACATACAGCTTGCAACCGAGGCGCTTGGAAACGGGACACACACCACAGATGTCTTGCCGGCCACCTACCATTACCACACCACCGCCAGAAAGCGGGCCGTTGGCGACCCGGTAGAGGACATATCCGCCTTTCTAGGGAGGGAGCTATCCCTCGGAGAGCTGCCCGGCTTGCAGAAGCATCTCTGGTTCGCCGGCGCAGCGCGTCCCGCCATGCCGCTGCACTCCCACGTCGCCCGGGGCCGCGAGATCGTGGTCTTGGACCAGATGGACATGCACCTCCTCTGGGCCAACGAGGGCAGGCTCTTCATCAAGCCCGTCCCGCGCTTCCTCCTCAGTCCAGATTTCTGCCGGAACAACCTCCAATGTCTCGCAGACTGTACATGCCAGGACCCCCTAGCGCACACCTGCAGGGCAACCCCACGCAGAGTCGCCCTCGGCTTCCTCTACACCTACGCCTGCCTAATCTCCTCCGAAACCGACTTCCACCTCGCCAACGAAAAGCGCCTCCTCCCCCGCAAGGACCATGACGAGCTCATCGCCTGGTCCGACTGGACTGCCCTCGCAAGAGAGCTCCTCCACACCCACGCGCACGACCCCGCCCTCCTCCACCCGCGCTTCCACCGCGCCGAGCTGCGCCTCTCGCGCATCAACACCCTCAGCCGGCTGACACGCCTGCGCTCCTACACCCGCGGCCGGCACAGCTACGGCAGCTTCTTCCGCGCGCACCTCGCGTGGATCTCGGCCGCGACCGTCTTTGTGGCGGTCGTGCTGGGCGCGATGCAGGTGGGGCTTGCCACGGACCGGCTGCAGGGGGACGCCGCTTTTCAGCAGGCGTCGTATGGGTTTGCTGTGTTTGCTATCCTCGCTCCTGTTGGGGTGTTTGTTTTGGCGGTGCTGCGCGCGGGGTTGCATCTTGCTAGGGATTTGCCGTTGCTGCTTGGGGTGCGGCAAAAACGCGCTGAGCCGAAGGACCTAGTGAAGGTGAGAGATGGGCAACCAGAGCCATGAGGGCGGGATTGAGGTTCCCTCGGGGGGGTTGGATGAGGTGGCGGGATCGGTAGCGGTGGGTGATTGAGGATGGGCGGTATGTATAGGTGAGGTTAGACTGGTAGACAGGTGTTTTTGGAATTCTTGATGTGGGAGCTTTGTCAGAACAGCAAAGCCTAGGTTGGTTGTTCATGAAAATCTCCGATCCATGGATGTGAAGACGATCCGGTCAAGACCCTCCAGGCTGCCCCACAGCGGGTTCCTGCAGGGTGCCGCGGGTGGCTGCAGGGATCGCCAGGACCCAGACTCGAGCCAGAGCCTCACCAACGTCAACTCCACCCCCTCCGCACCATTTCCGCCAAAACAACACCAAAAAAAGAGGTGAAAAATACATACAACACCAGGTATTCGCTAGTCGTCACCGATCTAACTACTAATCTAGCCCTTACCAGTTTATTTCGGGGAGAGCGGACGGGATCCCAAGCTTTTTGGTAGGTATGGTCGTATGTGAAAACTGGGTCATGTTCTTGAAGTGATAAAGGAATGGAGCTTATGGCTCAAGAAGACAAAAACATACACCAACCAAGAAGAAAATACGACATACTGATACCGTGCTGCCCACCCGTTTCCGGCTCCCTCAACCCCAGTGGGCAAGCCCGTCTAGTGTGTAAGTAGGTACTTGAGGATACCGGCCGACTCCTGACCTACATTACGCCGATGCAAACGTACGCGCCCAGCTGCAAGCCCCGACAGTCGTGACCCCCGACCCCCGTGTTCCACTTAATAAAGTCCTCAGTCGAAATCCCGTTAAAGAAGGCAACAATGTCGCAAGTATCATTCGGATTGACCTTGGTGAACTTGTTACAGTTGCTCACCATACCAGGCTGGGGGGGCGAGGGCGTGGCGATGCCATTCCCAGACTTCGTCGGCGTGCCCCCGATGATTCCGATGCACGCGTACGTGCCGGGCTGCAGGCCGCGGCACTCGCGCCCGCCAACGCCCGCGTTCCACTTGACAAAGTCCTCGGTCGGGATAGGGCCGTTGAAGAAGGCAACGACGTCGCACGTGTCGCCCGGGTTGACCATGACGAACTTGTTGCAGTTGCTGACGATGCCCGGGTGCGTGGGCACGGGTGTCGCGATGCCGTTGCTGCCCTTCGTCGGCGACGGCTGAGCCGATGTGCCCCCGATGACGCCAACACAGGCCCACTGAGAGAAGCGAGGGAAAGGGGGTTAGCATTAGAGAAAGCAATGGATCAGGAAAATCAAAGAAATGGAATCACATACTGTTCTGGACCAGAGACCGGAGCAGGTGCTCTTGGCGGCGGGATTCCATTGGGCGAACTGGGCGAGGGTGATGGAGTAGAGCTCCAGAATGGCCGAGCAGTTCTCGTCGTCCTCTACCCAGTGAAACTTGTTGCAGTTGCTGACCATGCCGGCCTGGGTGGGTTGGGGTGTGTCAATGCCGTTTGCGGGGCGTGTGGTAGAAGGCTGAAGAGTTGTGGTGAGACGAGTTGTGCTGCTCGCCGTCGTCTTGGGTACCCCGCTGCTCGTCGTCGTCGTCTTGGATGCCCCACTGCTCGTTGTTGACGTCTTGGATGCTCCGCTGCTCGTCGTCGTTTTGCTCATTGCACTACTCGCGCTCGTGCGAGTGGTGGTGCTTGTTGGGAGACCCGAGGAACGTGAAGGCACGCCATTGACTGCCTCGACACAATACGAGTTTCCGGGGGCAAGCACGTCGCATTTTTCAGGAATGGATGGGTTCTTGCCAAAGAGGCGGCATCAACGCGCGTTCCAAATCTTCTATCAAGGATACACATGTACATATACATACCAGTATCCGGAACTGGGCCAGGGTTAAGGCGTTGCCCGCCAACATGGCATCGCAAGACATGGAGATGCTGACGTCGACCCACCAAGTGCAGTAGTTGAGGGCACTAGGGTCATAATTGAGGCCGGGGGTTCCGTCGCGGGCAGTGATGCGAGCCACTGCTGCGCCCAGAGCTCCATTGAAGAAGCTGGCGACGGCAACAAGAAGCAAAAGCGAGGCGAAGATCAACATGGTGGCTCTTAGCTGCCGATGATCGAAGAGAAGACAGGAGGGAAGAAAGAGCAGCACGATGGAAGGTACTTGAGATTCAGGAGAAGGCACATGTTCAGGGCGGGTTTGACCGCAGACTTATATGTCTGTCCCTCGCCTGAGCGCGGACCAGAGGTGATATCGTCCATCGTTCTGCCAGTGCCTTGCCTGTTGCATCGCCGCCATCACTTTGGTGATTTTAGGTAGCAAATGCCGTTAGGTGGACATGTTGGCCTCGATGCCCCAATCCGCTAGGGCTATCCGAAATGAGGCCTTATCTAAAATCAGTCATTGCTTCAAGTTGTTCGGTCAAGGCCTCGGCGAGGACCGCGAGGACTCCGAGAACCTTGGCTCGTGCGGGTGTCCCCTTCACAGATTGGGGCTCTTGTGCGAGCGCGCGACGCGCGCAGAGAGACGGGATGCGCCCAATACGAAGGACGTTGGCACGCATATGGCTTGTGAAATGACGGCGACCTGCGAGCGGCGTAAACAAAACGTTGGCGCCTGTGATGCAGCCAAACGGAACCGCAATAGAGCACGATATTGTCCAGCCCCAGCGGCCCCCAGCTAGCGACCGAGTCGAGAAACGAGTTAAGTGCCAGCCCGCCTCGCCACTTTGCCGGCCACAACAACCACACAGGTGCCTCGGTCGGTGGGCGCCTTGCTATTCTCCCGTCTTGGCTGTTGGTTCTATCCCAGTCCCTGGCATTTGAGGATCTGAATTGAACCCCTCAGTCCCATCTCCTTCCACGGGTCGTTGGTCAGCGCAATCTAGAAATGCAATAACCCCCGCCGCACCAATGTAGCGTCGGTCTTCTATCCTTCCGCCCGGCGCGAAATGTGTCACACCCTTGCTGGCAGTAGCGGCGTCTGGGATGGAAAGCGGGTTGTTATGTCGTGAGAGGACTTCGAAGAGACAGATGTGTTGGGGTTGATGTCCTAGAGGTGTGGTACTGTACCTATCCGTGATCGGCCACCCGGCAGGACGGGCCGCCGGTGCGGATTGTGTGAGGGGGAAAGCGGGAGAAGGACTGGGGCTGCGTTGGGGGCCATCCCAAATTTCAATCATTGACTTTGTCGAGTTGTGCTTTCACATCATTCGCGGGAACGCCAGACCATGTTGTACAACGTTTAGTTGCTGAACGTGAAGCAACTCACACGGATTCCTACCGGGCCGCACCATGCCGGCTACGACTGCAAGTGCTGTGATTTGTCTAGGGCACTAGGAAATCGGCCAAACGTCCAATGTTGTGCCAGTGTTCCCGGGAGAGAAAGCGAATTTAACCAGCACCACTTCTTGCAGCTCGGTTTACTTGCACCTACTTGTCAATTCAATCCAATCTTGGTGTGACGTTCAGACCCTCCATCAAGCTGCGGCTTCATCTCGCACGTAGTGACACACACGCGCACAGCCATCCGCAGTCGGCGTTTGCCATGGACCACGCCCTTCCCGTACACCCGCCTCGAGCGCGCCGCCATGAGTCCAACGTGGGCATCGTCAACCTCCCAACCGAGATTCTTCACGAAATCTGTTGCCAGCTCTGCCTCCACTGTCACCATGAGCATGTCGTCACCGCCAGTTTCGACCTCCTGCCAACTGCCTTCGAGGATCAAAATGCCCTCGCCCGGTTCAGTCGGTGCTCTCAGCGGCTCCGGAAAATTGCGCAACCCGTGCTGTTCCACTGGTATCAAGGCAGCAAAACAGACAATGGCCGGGAGGATGTCAAAGAACTCGGCCGGCTCGTCAGCTTCTTGCGCCCCATCATCCGACATCCTACGTTAGCCGCATCAACACAGGCCCTGGCTCTGTATGAGACCCCGTTTAGCCGTTACGTCAAGCTCGCCGATCCAGAGGGCTCTCTCGGCCCAGCATTCGAAGCAGTCGGAGGCTATCTCCTACAACACTGGCGCGACAACAGGAAGGTACTTCATCTAGACCAGCTCCAAGAGCTGGCCATGGCGAGCACACCTGCCCTGTCGCAGCTTTGCCTGCACCGCCTGTCTGACCTCCCCAATGAGACCTGGGGGGTTTGGAGTTACCCGATGCCAAACTTGAAATACCTCGCCTTTCCTGGCAACCGATCAGGCGGCGAGCGTGACACCTACGGCTATGAGGACACCTACGACCTCAAAGACGCGATGAGCCTGCTCCGCCACGCGCCGAACTTGGATACCCTCGTTGCTCCCGACTGTTGGGGGGGAGAAATCGTCGAAACAAAGGCCCATTTCGAGAAGCAACCCTGGAACCTCATGCTCACCAACCTCAGAAGACTCTCTCTCAACGATGTGACCCTAGACCAGCTGGGGCCGATACTGAATATTTGTCCTCTTTTGGAAGACCTAGAGTACTTCGATGACCACCACGTGCTTGGTTTGCTGCATATGATTCCGGAGCGGCTCTTAGGTCACTTACGGACAACGCTGCGTCGTTTTTGCTACTCAGTCCTCCCAACCAACGCCCCCGAGGACGATGAAGGCACCCCGTTTGAAGAGCTTCAAGGAAGTCAGCGCTGGCTTTTTGATCACAGGGATCCGGTAGATGAAGGATATCCGGATTTCTCCGCATTCCCCGTCCTGGAGGAGCTGGAGCTGGAGCAACTGGTTCTTTATGGCCCAGTGTTTCCGACAAGAAGGGACCCGAGGGAAGACCGCAGCTCTCAGATCACTACTCCTGACCGTCTCTTCCGCAAGCTGCCCCCTTCTCTCCAGCGACTGCGGATTGGATACGTCGCCTACTGGCCAACGGTTTACCGAGATCTTTTGGCTCTCGCCGAGGAGCCCTCGCGGCGGTTTTCGCGGCTCCAGGCCATTACGCTCGAGGTTTTTGAGGCACCGCCCCAGCACCAACACCGGCACCTGGCCGAGAGATTGGAGTCCGGTCTCGGCGTCACGCTTTTGGTCTGTTATGTTGCGAGGAGCCGATACATGTCGAGGGGTCTTCTTCCTGCCAGGCCGGGCAGGCGGAGAGTTGTTCACAAGCCGATCTTGTATTCATGAATTTTTGTGTGTGGGTAGCTTGGATCAGTTTTGGAGGCTGTGGAAATGAATCTCTTACCAATATGCCTTGGCTGTGGATTTGAACTGTCGGTTTATCTGTCATCATGAATAGCTGGTGGAGGACCTGCGCTTCCACGGTTGGTAAGGTAATGGGCGGTAGCTACGTCACCAGCATACAGAATACCGTACAGTGTACAGTAAAGAGCAGCCCTTTGAACCGACATGCGAGAGTAGATGGTCGTATACTGAAGACAATACCCGGGGGACTCCACGCCAGTCTCGGTAGGTCGGCCATTGGAGCCGCTATTGCCCAATTCAACTACATGTCTCTGGCCACCTGCCGTTTACCCAGATACAGAAATTTGTGGTCCCCAAAAGGCAGAACAATAAAGAACCCTCAGCACCCCCAGTCCTCGTGCTCGGCAAGACAACCCACCGCCCAGTGGCGTTCACCTGGTTTCGCCCCATCCCTTGGCTTGTGGATAGCCGCAACCAAGGGCCGGGCGGCGCCCCTCCCCAGCTAGCTGTTTTGTCAAGGCCTTTTGCAGTTCCTTCTCCCTGTTTATGACAGTCCCGTGTATTTCTCCGTTACTATCCCAACTGTACTTTTCCTTCCAGACTTTGGCCTCTTTCTCTAAAGCGGCTGCCAACTTTATCCTAAACTTCTCGTCCTTCTCGTCCATCCGGTTCTCCAAGCCCTTCACCGTGCGTGTGACGTCAAAGTCCTGGTATGACATCCCCTCAAACGCGCCAAGCGCGATTGTCACGGTCCTCGTTTTGATGTCGGACTCGAAGAGTTTCGGTCCCTGTTTGTTCTCCTTCAGGTCTATGGCTTCGCAAAACTTCCAAGCTGCCCTGATCTTGAACGGGGCTTGCTCCATCTTCCTCACTAACCTGCCGTCTTGGAGGTTGTCTATCATCCGCTCGAAGTAGTCGCCTGCCACGGCTGGGTTTTTCGCATACAAATCGCTCGCCCGTTTCGCGAGGATTGTGAGAACGTTGTCAAATTTGAAGTAGCTGCCCGCTGGCTCGTTCCTGACTCTCTCGCTGAGACGGCCGAGCAAATCTTCGAGTTTGAAGCCTCTGTAGCTGTACCGGAATTTGTCCTTGACATTATTGATGTCCCCTAATGGTGTGCCGTCGTCGAAAGGGAAGCGCATGATGTCCTGAATCTCACTGAGTCTCGGTGCCCACGGGTCGGCGACCCGCCTCTGCCCTTCTAGCCGGCCATATTGAATCCCAAAGCCTGACTGAGCCGTTCCTCTGACGAATCCGTGGAAATTGAGGCCGGGTTTTGACGTGTCGACGACGCCGCTCCTCCAGTCCCCAGGCTCGTTCCAGCCACCCGGGCCTGGGTTGGCGACCATCCACGGCCTCGCCTCGTTGGGATCAGGCGGCGGCGCTTTGGAATCCCGACCTGGCTTTGCGAGTTCGTCGGCGACGTACTGTGCCGAGCTGACTTCAACGTCGAGACGGTAAACCCAGTAGGCATACAAGAGTTCGGCAGCTCTCGATTGCATGCCTGCGCGGACAACGCCGCCCAAGGCCCAGACGGTCGCGAGGAGCCAGACGCCCGGAAGCATCGTGTATCGTGTGTGCGTACGTGTGTGGTTGTGTGTTTGTGTGTGTGTGTGCGTGCGTGTTTCGAGGAGGATGGCTTGACGCTGGTGTCGGGGAGCAAGGGATGCTTCTGAAAAACAACCGGGATACCCAGACGGACGGAGTGGTTGGAGTTTTGGGTCAGACACAAGAGAAGACAGGGTAGTAGACAAGGGGGACCCAGTGGTCGTTCGGGCCGACGGCACGAGAGATATGAAGGGCGTTTTGACGCAGTCCCTGTCCTGTGTTGCTGGATCACGATGGGGTGTTCCCGGAACCCCCCCCCGGCCGCCTGCAAGCCTGGCTCAACGATGGGCAGTCATATGGCTAGCAACATGAGCAAATCCCGGTTCAATAGCGTGGCATCCGCCCTGGAAATTTGCCTCCTCTTCCTCCTGGCCAAACTTGAACCGTTGGTTCCGGCGGCGTGCTCCGTTCCTCGCTCCGGGGCGGGGTTCCAAGGTTGCCTCCGTCCGAGCCCGGAAGCTCAACCCGCCATGATGCTATAATCAGTCAAGGCACTATTCATTCGGAATTTCGGAAGACCTGGGTCACGTTGGCGCTTAGCCACTGGCGAGGTATCTAATCAAATGGCTAGATGGCAAGCAATCTTCCGTCGAGCTCACCGGTGTCGTCGAGCGGCACAGCAGAACCAACGACCCGCGAAACCACCTTCGACCCGCGAAATCAACAACCGGCGAAACCAACAACCCGCGGAAGCAGCAAAAACACGCGAGCTGCGTCATGGCAGAAAAGGCGCAACACTCACCCAGATCCAATCGTAAGATTCGGCAACATATTCTCTCGGTCCTACTCGACTGCCGAGTTCAAATTCATTTCCCCGAAATGCGGCGACACGTCCCTTGAGCCCTTTGCGATTATTGAGGCAAAGAATCATACGGCGGCATGTTGGTTGCGTCCAGCCCGTGTCCATTTACCTAGGTACCTGATTCAAGGCAGCAGAAACCACCATCCATGTTTTCGTCCCAGGCTCGCCAGGGGGAGGCGCCCACTGACAGGCGGCATTTGCTCCATCCGTCCGCCTCCCGCATTTGCGAGCAATGGAACACTATCTGATTTTGAATTCTGATCAGAGTCTATGATTAGGAGTGAACGTAAGTACCGGCCTGTGAACGATTCAAGGGGAGTCTTTCGGGAATCACCTCCGTGGTCTGGCAACAAGTGGACATCAATCTACTAAGACTGCTTTGATCGCTCACAAGCTTTGCTTCTCAGTTCTAAACCACCGCCATCAACTCTGTTGTCAAGTATGAGGCTACCGCTATTTTCGGCGTGGCCGGTGGCCACCCTGATCTTGTTTTGGTCTGCTGGTGTTGCGCAAAACCGTCCCATCGGCCTTCCGGAGTTTGAATTCCCGGTGGTGGCACGACCCGCCGAGACGTTCCGAAACCGCTGCCCGGTGCCCTGCGACGAGGCCGGACCGCGGGGCTTTACGTGGTCTCGCTTGAGCGGGATCCAGGCGCTTGACAAATGCAACGAAACACTCCTCTTCCAGCCTCTGGGGCCTCTTGCCGTCGGAACCCCCGACTGGAAGGACGGGGCAGTCTGGGCATGCTCAAGCCCGACAGGTCGGCAACCTGAGAGCAACGACTATGGAATCCCCTGTCTTGCGAGCGTCAAGTTGATTGAGACCACCGTCAACGTTGAGGTTGGCTGGCGGCAGAACGACACGAAGACGGTTCGCTCCACGGCCCTCTTGAACGCCATCAAAGAGCTGCGCAAGAATCTGCTCGAGGACCCGACGTGTGAGCCCACGGCTGTATTTTCCCAGTCCGGCGGCAGAGTGGCCGGTCTCTACGTCGGTGCTGAGGTCAGAAAGGCATCGGCCGTTGCGTTGGTGGACCGCGTCATCGACTTTGTCTCCCCGGACAAACCTGGCCTGCTTCCCGCCGAGCTAGTAGCCCAAATTTGCGGACCCAAAGGAGAGCGCTCGGCTGCCCATGTCTTTGGCGTCATGTACCAGGCCGCCGACGGACTCGACGAGGTGTATGCTGCCCTGCAGGCATGGTCAAAGGCCGAGTGCGTGTCCGGTCTCGAGGAGACGCAGACTTGGAAGGACCAGAAACTCAGCATCATCCCCGCTCTCGCAATTACCATGGGCGCTGACGCAATGCTGGACGAGAACCCCCGGGCGGCGGCCAACAACCTCACGTGGGGGAGGAACAGCACTCCCGGAGCAAACAGTACGGCAACATGGCACAAGAAACGGGGACACAATGTCAGAATAGCCGACTCCGCTGGCAGAAGTGTCAACCATCTTGCGATCCGCGCTCCGTGGAACGTGCCGAGGGCCCAGTGCAGCGTGGTCAAGGTCGAGAGCGGCGACAGCTGCTGGTCCATCGCCATACAACGCTGCAACATCAAGCAGGACGAACTCTACCGGTACAACGGCGGCAGCGACTCCTTCTGCAGCAAGCTCAAGCCCGGGGACTACCTGTGCTGCTCGGCCGGAGACAAGCCCAGCATGGACCCGACGGCCAACGCAGACGGCACTTGCAAGTATGTACAGGTTCAGGAGGGCGACACCTGCTCGTCCATTGCCGACCAACGGTGTCGTGGGCTTTCACTCGACCAGCTGTACCGGTTCAACGGCGGAATCAACGCCTTTTTCTTTTTATGTAACAACCTGAAGCTGCGGTCGGTCGTGTGCTGCTCGCCGGGTACTAAGCCTGACCTGCGGCCGCAAAAGAACGCCGACGGGTCGTGCGCCGTGTACGCAGTGCGGCAAGACGACAGCTGTTTCGCCATCCAGGAGCAGCTGTACCTCGCCAGTGGCGACCTCGACAAATTCAACAAGGGCAAGACATGGGGTTGGGCCGGGTGCCAGCAGCTCGTCGTAGGCATGCACATCTGCACTAGCGACGGCGATCCTCCCATGCCGGCGCGGCTCGAGAATGCGGTGTGCGGCCCCCAGGTGCGCGGGACGCAGCGGCCGGCCAGTGGCAAGAAGCTGGCCGACATGAACCCGTGCCCCTTAAACGCCTGCTGCAACATCTGGGGCATGTGCGGGACGACGGTTGACTTCTGCACCGACACCACAGTTGACAACACGCCCGGGACGGCCAAAAAAGGGACCAATGGCTGCGTCTCCAACTGCGGCATGAGCATCGTCAACAACGCCAAGGAACCCGACCAGTTCCAGACAATCGCGTACTTTGAGGGGTGGAATTTCAACCGCTCGTGCTGTGAGTAACTCCTACCTGCCTTCTTAAGCACCTGTTTAAATACGAAACAGGGAACTGACATGCTCTGGGGCCCGTAGTAAACTTTGACGTGACTAAGGTCGGGGCTCCGTACACGACTATTCACTTTGCTTTTGGCTGGATTACCGAGGACTTTCAGGTCAACACCAAGGGTGTGGAGGAGCAGTTTGCCAAGTTCAAAACCATGACTGGCATCAAAAAGGTCATCTCGTACGGCGGCTGGACCTTCTCCAATGATGCGAGCACCAGCCACATCCTCCACAACGCCATCCGCACCGAGAACGTAGTCCGCTTTGCTCAAAATGTCGCCGATTTTGTGGTCAACAACAACCTGGACGGCGTGGACATCGACTGGGAGTACCCGGGCGCCACCGACATTAAGAACAGCCAAAACGGCACCGCCGAGGACGGGCCCAACTACCTGAGGTTTCTCCAGATGCTGCGGAGGCGCCTTCCAAAGGACAAAACAGTGTCTTTTGCGGCCCCCGCATCGTACTGGTATCTCAGAAACTTTCCTATGGCCGACATTGCAAAGGTGATATCCCCAGCCCCTGAGCCCTGAGCCCCTGAGCCGTAATTGAAACCAACAAACACAAACTAACGATGCCCCAGGTCACGGACTACGTTGTGTACATGACTTACGACTTGCATGGCCAGTGGGACTACGGCAACATATGGGCTGCAGACGGCTGCCCAAACGGGAACTGCCTGCGGTCGCACATCAACCGTACCGAGACGGAGAACGCGCTCGTCATGATTACCAAGGCCGGCGTGCCGTCGAACAAGGTCGTCGTCGGAATTTCGAGCTACGGCCGTTCTTTCAAGATGGAGAAAGCCGGCTGCACTGGGCCCGGGTGCCTCTACCTTGGCGCGTACGATGACTCGGCCGCCCAGCCGGGCTACTGCACCGGCACCGCAGGTTATCTTGCAGAGGCCGAGATTCGCCAGATCCGGAAGCTGGGTGACTCTGACCTGACCGAGGGCTACTCGTACTACGAGTACTACGACGAGCAGTCTGACACCGACGTTATGGTGTACAACGACGTTGAGTGGGTGGGCTGGATGGACACGCTGACCAAGAAACGCCGGGTCGACTGGTACAAGTCGCTGAACTTTGGTGGCGTTACCGACTGGGCTGTTGATCTGCAGCGGGACGAATCCGACGAGGACAGCGACCCAACCCTCGGCGGGCTGGCCCTAGACCTGTCGCTCTACGACTGCAAGATGGACACGGAGTACCAGTCACTGGATGACCTCTCCAAGGATGCAGACAACCTGCCTGAGGAATGCCTCGCCATGCACGCTACCAGTGTGTTGAAAAAGTCGCTCGACAGCTCGCTCACCGGCTACGACGACGCTGCCAACGGCTACGACGGGCTTTTCGATTACTACCGGGAATATATCGAGACAACGCTCAATGGCCGGTTAATAGCGTTCATGAAGGAGAAGAACAGCACGGGGCCGGACTTCTTCAACTGTTTCGCGGCAGAGGGCGAGGTGGCGACGCGGAGGCAGGCATCCCCGGTCAACTGCCGCGACCTACCGCACGCGTACAAGCAGAGCTACAGCTTTTTCTGGGAGCTGAAGGACGCAGCTGGATTCAACAAGTCGCTGAATACGGCCGGCATTGACCCGGAGTGGGTGATGCTCGGGGTATACGAGGACGTGACTCGGTGTGTACTCACCGAGCAGCCGGGCAACTGCTGGGACTTGGTGCGGCGGCACGTAGGGTTTCCCGTGCGGGGGCCGGCCATGGTGGTGCCAAACCCGAAGGAGGTGGTAGACAAGGCGCGGGCCAATTTCACGAATTTGCAGGAGGAGTACAGCCTGATGTACATGGAAATTGGGTTTGGAACATGGGAAGGCAATCTGGACGAGGCAGTTGACGTGCTGTCAGTGCCTGTGTTTATGCTGGAGGACGCCGTCTCGCTGATGAAGGAGGTCAAGGAGATCGGGCAGAAGTTCAAAGAGTACAAGGAGGAAGAGCTCATCCTCAAGATTGTCACGGGCATCTTGATGCTAATCCCGTTCGTGGGCATGGGCGTCGGCAACTTGGGGCGAGTCGGCGCGTCCATCGCGCGGCTGCTGATGGCTGCTGACCTGGGCGGCAACACGGCTCTCAGCATATACACTATTATCGAAGACCCGGAGATGGCGCCGGGAGCCATCGTCATGCTGCTGATGAGCGGGCTGGGCCTGGCCGCGGGGGGGGGCGCCGAGAAGTACCGAACATTGTCCTTGACCAAAGGCAGGATGACCGAGGACAACGTCAAGTCCATGGGACCGTCTTTCAAGGCTAACAACCCCAAGGTTAGGTCTCTGATGGGCAAGATATGCCCCAAATAGTGAGCGGGGGGCGGAGCGTTGCAGCGTGTCATTGCTTGGTACCTTATATATGAACACAGCAGTGCGGCAACTGTGGCACGCCCAAGCAGCTTCGGTTGACAGCAGAGATGTTGGGGGGTACTGGCACGGCGGCAACGTTGATGACGTGCGGGATGGTGTTGCATTGGGTGCGAGAGGGTTGGGCATGGAGGCCCTCGCTGGAGGGGATATGTAAGGGCTAGAGTCTGTACAGTTAGATAATACTTGTCAACTGAATTCAGGCCATATTTGCTTCATTTGCGTTGTTGGGAACTCCTAGGTGTGAGGAACTTGGGATCGGCCTCTCGTGGTCACTGACGAGGCGAGCCTGGGCAGTAGATACCTACCAATGTACAACTCGCCGTGTTCAGAGAAGGGCTGAGTCGATTGGATGGGAGAACCGCGAAGTTCCAGCATTACCAGGCGACGTTGTGTGGAACCCCAAGCTGTCGGCACCCCTTTCATGGGCTCTTTCCCCTCCTCACTCCCAAGCTCTTAACACGTGCCGACTTCCACTCCAGACGTGGCCCCAGAAACCCTTCGCTCAACCAGAACCCGTATATGCGGGACCACAACCGACATTTGGTCCTGTGGTGTTGTCTTGTACATCTGCGTTTGTGGGTTCCCGCCTTTCGCAGACGAGCTCAAGGGGGGTGACTTTCCCTATACCCTTACGGATCAAATCAAGCAGGCCCTGTTCGACTATCCCTCGCCATACTGGGGCCCCGTCGGTGACCCGGCCTTGGACCTTATTGATCACATGATTGTGGTGGACATGGCACAACGGTTCACTGCCAAACAATGTCTAGAACACCCCTGGATGGTCAATGAGACACCTAGAATACTTGAAGGGGCGGAGGATGTCAGGTCGGCGAGCCCTGAGCCTGTTTAGCTGCGGTTGCATTGTATGTGGTGGTTTGGTGTTGTTGTGGGACTAAATAGGGGCTAGATCATCGTAGCGGAGAAGAACACGAAACAACGCACAAGACCAACCGAATGAGGAATGCTGGGCATTAGTTGTGAGGTTGTCAGCTCAATACGTGGAAGAAAGGCAAACCAAAACAGTTGGCTATGATGAAGTTGGATTTGTAAGAAAACCCAGTGACTTTTACCCAATTCAAGCTTGCTAGTTGATTGCGAGTCCTTTCAATCGTCCTGTAACAACCGAACTCTTTTTGGGTCAGGGGGCGTCCCTTTTAACCTTGAACCATGGAGTATTTCATCTACCTTCAACCCCGGCGCCCACTTGTTCATCATATTGGCAGCCAGCTCAGTCCAGCCGTACTCGACAGCCCACCACAAGGATGAAACCCCCGCATCTCCATCTTCATCTTCAAGCGCATTCCGGTCTCGAGTCAGCGGGTTGGCGCCGGCAGAGACGAGGAGTTGTGCGACTTCGAGTTGCCGCCGGAAACAGGCGACTTGCAGCGCTGTCGAGCCTCCGAGGCCACCAGGCGCCTCCAGATCCACTGTGTGATCGAAGCGTAGGATTGCGTCGACTAATTCCGTGCATCCAAACGACGACGCGTAATAGAGCGGATGCGAGTTTTGGATGGTGTTCTGGTCTGCCATTCCGTGGGTTATTGCTGCGATCCACCAGCCGTAGTTCCCCGCGCCGGGTAAGGAACGGGTAGACAAAAACGACTGGATCTTGGTCCAATTGTCTTGTTGGGGGGCTTTGACGTGTCGTGTCCAAGCCAGTGTGGCATACCACAGGAGAGGATATTCCTCCTGGAACATCCGAGAAAGCTGGGAAGGTTGGCGGCAGCCGGCCCGGAACCGTGAAAAGGAAAGGTAGGTGAGACAAGTATTCATGACAGCTGTGTGGGCAGCTTCCTCATCAAAAGCAAAGTCGGATACAGCGCTGGACTTGATCCAGTCGGATATCAGGAACGCTTTGATTGACGAGTGGCCCAGCGAGACGATCTGCCTGGACGAGTTGTACTCGAGGAGGCCGTTGGCTAGGTCAATGAGCAGCTCTGGGTTGTCGAACCTCGAATCGCCGTCAATATCTGTGTCGCCATCTTCGACGACGACTGCTTCGTTCAGCTCCCAGAGATGGAGCGGTCGGGCTGCGACGGCTAG
>FTEL01000015.1_pt1 | contig 16782 bp, 3 predicted proteins | sample 1658911 | NCBI WGS metagenome assembly FTEL01 (sample SAMEA3914869, study PRJEB12502) | metagenome | biome: forest; material: soil | place: USA | collected 2012-03-12 | depth 0.1 m
CTTGGGGGGAGGTCAAGCTTGGGGGTGCTCCAATTGGAGGTGGTGTTGCAAGCTGATCGGGTGGGCGGGGAGGTGTAGGCTAGGCTGGTATGATGCGCACCTTCAAGCTAGCAACGAGGTCTGCCGTCTCGAGGAGGGTCAATTGGCTGATCTGGTCGACAATGGCGGAGATCTTGGGGCTGGCGGCGACGGCCTCGGTCGAGTTGTACCTCCGGGCGGTGCGTTGTTGGAGGAGGAGGGAGCTGGAGGCGCGGATCGGGGCGGTGGTGGTGGTGCTCGCGCGGAGCTGGCGGGCGCAGCACTGCGCTGCGTACCTGCACGACATGGCCATGGCGGCGTGTGAGGCGGGTGCCGGGCTGACGAGCTGGGGGGGAAGCTGCTGGATCGGGGGGGGCCGTCGGCGTGTCGTGCTGGCCTCGGCGCGATGGGGTGCTGGCGGTTGCGTGAGTCGTGTTGTTGTCGTCGAACCTTATCCCGGAGATTTTTTCGGCCGTCGTTCGAAAACTCTCGCTCACGCAAGGCTGATTGGCTGGCCTGCCCGGGCCAGGTGGTGACGGCTGGAGGAACAAAAATCCAGTCCCGCAGCAGCACAGCGGGAGGTTCCAGGTGCCTGGAGTGGCCTGGGAGCGCTGTGGACAGGCACGAGCCCCGCTGGAGCTGACTTGACAGGGGGGCGTTCAGCGGGTGGAGGACCCCTGTCACCCCGCTGCAGGCCACCCCTGCAAGTGCTGTGAGATGCCCCACGTTGAATTTCTCAGTGAAGAAAAAAAAGTTGAGATGGGAGACAGAGGACATCGAGTTGCGACTTGCAACTTGGGCCATGCCGTCGACCAAAAATTAAGAAATAATACGACATTTCTCACGTCGAAATAATGGCCACCATCGACGTGAGCCGCCAGCGGGCATCCCTGCTCAGCGACGCGGCAACACTGGCGCATCTCCCACACGAGGTGCTGCTCATGATCCAGGATCACAGCACTGCTGCATCTACATCAACACCAATATCACCAACATCACCAACATCACCATCAACATCCCAACTTTTGGAGGCCGTCGCCAACGCTGCCCTTGTTGCCCCGGCCACCGATTCCATCTTTGCCCATTTCGAGTCCGTCTTTGCCGACATCTGTGCCCGATGGGTTCTATCTCTCCCCAGACTCGATGTGCGAGTCCTCGGCGCGTTCGCCCGCATCCTGCCCTTTGCGCCCTCACTCTCCGTCTTCCTCACTTCGCATCTCCAACCTGGTGGAGGGGCGGGGAGGACAGGCACAAAGGCCCTTGAGCCCCTCGACTTGGTGTCGTTCCAGGATGCAGACCTCCCGGCAGTCCTCCTTGCCCTGTGGAGGCTGAACAACTTTGACAAACGAACCTTCTCGTCCCTTTCAAAACCCTCCCAGCTCCAGTCCCTCTTCGCCAGCCAGGACTCCACAGTCAGACTCCTTGCCATCAGGATATTCTGCCAGCTTCATGACGCCTCGGACCAAAAACTCGAGGCCCTCGTTGCCAAGCACATCCCCAAGGACAACAGTCTCGTGGCGGAATTGGACGGGAGGAGGGCGGATTATGCGTTTCTGAGTCTGTACGAGGACGCGAGGAGTCAAGAGATCCAGCGTCTTCGCGGTAGTCTTCAGCCAGCCGGGTCTGTCGCGTCTGAGGCTGCCGAGTCCGCCCAGACACGCGCCCCAATGCAAAATCTAACTCCTCTTGTTGTCAAGTATGGCAGGACAGTCCTCCCTCGGCCCCTGGGCCCTGTGAATACTCCAACTACTCTAGCCCTCACATCCACCACCGTCGAGAACCTTGAGAATCTCGCCACTCTTCTCCAGCAACCAGGCCCGATCCTGCTCCACGGGCTGTCCGGCGCCGGCAAGACATCGTTGGTTCACGAAATCGCGAGAGAGCTGGGCAAGCAGACCGAGATGGTCACCCTCCATCTTAACGAACAAACCGACGCAAAGATGCTGCTCGGCCTGTACACGACCGACTCGAAGCCCGGCTCCTTCCAGTGGCGCCCGGGTGTCCTGACGACTGCGGTGAAGGAGGGAAGATGGGTCCTGATCGAGGATCTCGACCGCGCGCCCACCGAGGTCATGAGCACCCTCCTCCCGCTGATCGAGCGCGGAGAGCTCCTGATCCCTGGGCGCGGTGAGAGGATCCAGGCGTCGGCTGGGTTCAGGATGTTTGCGACCGTCCGTACCCTTCTCGGCATGAACGACCGCGAGAATCTACCAAACCTGGTCGGCCTGCGCCTGTGGAATCTCCTGCACGTCAACGCCCTGCCGCGCGACGACCTGAAGGAGGTCATCGTGGGCCGCTACCCCTTGCTTCACAAGTACACTCCCGGCGTGTTGGCCGTGTTCGACCAGCTCATCGCCTGCACGAGCGGGTCCAGCCGCCTCTCCCTCGGCCGTACTGCCCTCGATCGCCCCATCGGTACCCGCGACCTTTTGAAGTGGTGCAGCAGACTCGACGACATCCTTCGCGCCGCCGGCTGCAAGACGGGCGAGGAACCCATCACCGACACGACGAGAGACCGCATGTTCCTCGAGGCCGCCGACTGTTTCGTCAGCTGCATGCACGAGCCCGCTTCTCGCAACATCCTGATCGCCGCGATCGCCAAGGAGATGCATTTGTCTTCTGAGAGGGTCCAGCACTACCTCACCAGCTACATCCCAGAGTTGGAGGACAGCGAGTCGAGGCTGACTGTCGGGCGGGCATCGTTCATCAAGCCGAGACGTACGAGCAGAGTCAGCAAGTCAAAGAGGCCGTTCGCCACCACCGTTCACGCCAAACGGTTGCTTGAGCAAATCTCAGTCGCCGTTAAGCACCGCGAGCCTCTGCTGCTGGTTGGCGAGACGGGTATCGGCAAGACAACTGTCGTCCAACAGCTGGCGCAGTCGTTGGGACACCAGCTGGTTGCTGTGAACCTGTCGCAGCAGAGCGAGGCAGGTGACCTTCTGGGCGGTTTCAAGCCCGTCAGCTCACAGAGCCTCGCCATGCCCCTGAAGGAGGAGTTTGAGGATCTCCTTGAGAAGACCGGTGTGTCCGCCGAGAAGAACAGGGAATACATGGAGCGCATCTCCAAGCGGTTTGCCAAGGGCCGGTGGAAGGAGGTCTCCAAGGAGTGGCGGAAAGCACCCAAGATGTTCGAAGCCATTCTGGCCAAGGTCGAGAGCAGCCAGGCCCGGACCGAGGGCGCGGACGGCCAGCCCGCGAAGCGCCGAAAGACCGAATCTTCCAAGGCGCAGCGCTTGCTCGACCTCAAGCCGCGCTGGGAGCTGTTTTCCCAGAGTCTCGACCAGTTCGACAGACAGATTGCCAGCGGCTCCGCTGGCTTCGCCTTCGCTTTTGTGGAAGGCAAGATTGTCAAGGCGGCTAGGAACGGAGACTGGGTCCTGCTTGACGAGATCAACCTTGCCTCGCCCGACACGCTGGAGAGCATCGCCGGGCTTTTCCAGACCACCCCGTCCATCCTTCTCTCCGAGACAGGAGAGATCGAGAGGATACAGGCTCACCCCAACTTCCGCGTTTTTGGCGCCATGAACCCGGCCACGGACGTCGGCAAGCGTGACCTCCCGCTCGGCCTGCGCTCTCGGTTCACCGAGATCTACGTCGGAAGCCCGGACCGCGATAAGAAGGATCTCCTCACCATCATCAAGACCTACCTGAAGGGCAACAACGCAAACATCGATCGGCTGGCCGACGATGTCGCCGATCTCTACCTCGAGATCAAGAAGCGAGCAGAGCTGAAAATGCTGGTAGACCAAGCGAACGAGGTCCCCCACTTCAGCTTGCGCACCCTGACCCGCGTCCTGACGTATGCCAACGATGTCGCCCCTTTCTACGGCCTCGACCGCGCCCTCTACGAGGGTTTCTGCATGTGTTTCACCACACTGCTCAGCGAGGAGTCGGAGCGGACCGTCATGCCCATGATCCACCAACACCTTCTGAAGCGGTCAAACATCCTCACCCAGCCCCCCAAGAAACCGACCGACGGGAAGAACTACGTCTCGTTCAAGAACACAAACAAGGACCACCAGTACTGGCTTCTCCAAGGCAACGAGCAGCCAAAGGAGCGGGACGACTACATCATCACCCCCTACGTCGAGCGGAATCTCCTGAACCTGGTCCGCGCCACATCCACCCGCAGATACCCGATCTTGATTCAGGGGCCGACGTCGGCCGGCAAGACCAGCATGATCGAGTACCTCGCCAACTACACCGGAAACAAGTTTGTGCGAATCAACAACCACGAGCACACCGACCTCCAGGAGTACCTCGGGACGTACGTGTCCGATTCCGAAGGGAAGCTCAGGTTCCAAGAAGGTGTCCTCGTCCAAGCCATGCGGGAAGGGTCGTGGATCGTGCTGGACGAGCTGAACTTGGCGCCCACCGATGTCCTCGAAGCGCTCAACCGCCTGCTAGACGACAACCGCGAGCTTTTGATCCCCGAGACGCAAGAGATCGTGCGGCCAGCCGAAAACTTCTGCCTCTTCGCAACCCAGAACCCCCCCGGCTTGTACGGTGGCAGAAAGGTCCTTTCTCGGGCCTTCCGCAACCGCTTCCTCGAGCTCCACTTCGACGACATCCCCGAGAGCGAGCTCGAGACGATCCTTCAGAAGCGCAGCCGCAACACGGCACCGTCAGACTGCCGCCGGATTGTCGCCGTCTACAAGCAGCTCACCCGCCTCCGCCAGGAGAGCCGCGTCTTTGAGCAGAAGAACAGTTTTGCCACGCTGAGAGATCTCTTCCGCTGGGCGTTGAGAGCGGCTGAGACTCGACAAGAGATAGCGGAGCATGGGTTCATGTTGCTTGCGGAGCGGGTGCGCAAGCCTGAGGAGCGCGATGAGGTCAAGAAGGTTATTGAGGAGGTCTTCAAGGTCACCATCGACCCTGCCCGCCTGTACGACTTGGAGGTTGCCCCTGAGCTGAGCAACGTCCGCGCGAGGAACAGCCAGGGCGTTATTTGGACGAGGGCGATGCGCCGGTTGTACGTGCTGGTCAAGCGTGCCATCAGCAACAACGAGCCAGTGCTGTTGGTGGGCGAGACAGGTTGCGGCAAGACGACCGTGTGCCAGCTGCTCGCTGAGTTTGAGAAGAGGGAGCTGCACATTGTGAATGCGCACCAAAACACTGAGACGGGTGATCTCATCGGTTCTCAGCGGCCGGTGAGGAACCGCGGGGCCATCATCGATGCCATGTTTCGGGATCTTGAAGAGGCTGCGAGAATTTTGGGGAGGGACAAGGACTCCCTGGAAGCTCTGCAGGAGTGGTACCGTTCCCTGGCCCCTGAAGAGTCAGCCAAGCTCCCCGAGAGTCTGAGATCCAAGATCCAAGCCGGCACCACACGCAGCAAGGCGCTCTTCGAGTGGAGCGACGGCAGCCTCGTCCACGCCATGAAAGAGGGCAGCTACTTTCTCCTCGACGAGATTTCCCTCGCCGACGACTCGGTCCTGGAACGCCTCAACTCGGTCCTCGAACCCCACCGCAGCCTGCTTCTCGCCGAGAAAGGCATCACCGACTCCTTCGTCCAAGCCACCTCCGGCTTCCAGTTCTTCGCCACCATGAACCCCGGCGGCGACTTCGGCAAGAAAGAGCTCTCCCCCGCCCTCCGAAACCGCTTTACAGAAGTCTGGGTCCCCGCCTTCTCCGACGTCGACGACGTCCACGACATCGTCACCTCCAAGCTCGCCAGCCGCTTCACCCCTAAGCGCAGCGGACCCAAAAAACCCACCGCCAAACCCATCTCCCGCATCATCGTCGAGTTCGCCGCCTGGTTTGGCGCGACCTTCCGCCCCTCTTCCGCGACGGCCTTCTCCGTCCGCGACATCCTCGCCTGGGTCGAGTTCATGAACGCCTCGGCCTTTCCTGCCGCGGAAATTGCCCTCCTCCACGGCGCGGCAATGGTCTTCATCGACACCATCGGCGCCAACCCCTCCGCGCTCGTTGCCGTTGACCCCCGCGAGATGGCTGCCCAGCGCGAGCTGTGCCTCGACCACCTCAGCACCCTGTGCGGTGTCGACCTCAAGGCTCACTACTTCCGCGAGCCGGCGGTTGCCATCGATGAGAAATTGCTCACAATCGGGGATTTCTCCGTCGACCGGTCCCTGGCCGGCGGCGACCTCGACGGCGGGAGCGAGTTTACTGTCCCGACAACCAAGATGAACGCCATGCGGGTGATTCGAGCGCTGCAGGGGACGACGAAGCCGATTCTGCTTGAGGGTAACCCCGGTGTGGGGAAAACGACGCTGGTGACGGCGCTCGCAAGGGCGTGTGGACGGCCGCTGACAAGGATCAATTTGTCGGATCAGACGGATTTGATGGATTTGTTTGGTACGGATGTTCCGGTGGAGGGGGCCGAGGCCGGGAATTTTGTGTGGCAGAATGCGCCGTTCTTGGAGGCTATGCAAAAGGGGGAGTGGGTGCTTCTTGATGTGAGTGTTTGGCCTTGTTGTGGAGGTTGTCCCTGTTGCTGGGTGGTGGAGGCTGCCCCTTTTGTTTTGTTTGAGGATGATGCTGACTGGGATTGAAAACAGGAAATGAACCTCGCCTCGCAGACTGTGCTCGAAGGTCTGAATGCCTGCCTCGACCACCGTGGCGAGGTGTACATTGCGGAACTGGACCAGGTGTTCAAGAGGAACCCCAATTTCAAGCTGTTTGCCGCGCAGAACCCGCACCACCAGGGCGGCGGCCGCAAGGGCCTGCCTAGCTCGTTCGTCAACCGGTTTATTGTGGTGTACGCGGACGTGTTTACGAAGGAGGATCTGCTGCACATCACGGCCAAGAAGTTCGACAGTATCGGAGGGGAGACTCAGCAGCAGCTTATCGAGTTCATGTCGAGGCTGGACGATGAGGTCGTCGGCCGCAGGTCGTTTGGTGCACTGGGCGCTCCCTGGGAGTTTAACCTGCGTGATACTCTTCGCTGGGGCGACCTCCTGACCTCGCAAAGTGGGCTCTTGGCTGGTCGGAAGCCGGACGACTACTTGGATGTCATCATCCGGCAGCGCTTCAGGGCCGACCGCGACCGGAAGGAGGTGAACAAGCTCTTCACCGAGATCTTTGGGCGGGCACCCGAGGAACACGGGCTTTACCATGACATCAACCCCTACCTTGGTCAGGTCGGGCTAGCGACTCTCAAGCGCAACGCCCTCTCCCAACCGACCCCTTTTCCCGCCATCGACTCGGTGCCGCGGCTCAAAGAAATCGAATCGATCATGATCTCGATCGAGCAGGACCTGCCGTGCATCCTCGTCGGCCCGTCCGGCAGCGGCAAGTCCGCCCTGCTGGCCCACGTTGCCGCGCTGGCGGGGAAGTCGCTCGTCATTTTCCCGCTCAACGCCGACGTCGACGCCATGGACCTCATCGGCGGGTTCGAGCAGGCCGATCCCCACCGCGACGTGCAGGCCTGTCTAGCAAAACTGCAGCGGTTTCTCCAAGACCAGATCCTTCGTGCTCTGCCGAACCCCGTCTCCGACACCGCGGTCGACCTGCTGGCTGCGCTCAACGCCCTCACCGGCGACGCGCACCAGTACGAGACCATCTTGCCTGTTGTCGAAGCCCTCCAGGCCGATCCCGCCATCCCGGCCGACCTTGCCGCGCTCCTCGCTACAGCCTCAGACGCCCTCCGCAAGCCGCTTACTCTTGAGAACCCCCGCTTCGAGTGGCTCGACGGCGTCATTGTGCGCGCTGTTGAAACCGGCGCATGGCTGGTACTGGACAATGCGAACCTGTGCAGTGCTTCGGTGCTGGACAGACTCAACTCGCTGCTTGAGCGGCCAAACGGGATACTAAGTATCAACGAGCACAGCGGGCCAGGCGGCGAGCCGAGGATTATCAAGCCGCATGCGGATTTCAGGATCTTTTTGACGGTTGATCCGCGGTATGGAGAGCTCTCGCGCGCGATGAGGAATCGGTCGGTGGAGATTTATCTTGAGGCGCTGCCGGCGGGGATTGTGGGCGTTGAGAGGATCGCGCCGGTGGAGGGGGATTTGCAGAGGTTTCATGCCGCGGCGGAGATACTGGGGAAGCAAGCCGAGGAGTGTCAGTTGGTTGAGCTGGCTATTGATGTCCTCTCCCTTGGGGACAGCAACCGCCTTGAGACGTACACCCAAGCCGCGCGCGAGGGACTGGCTGGTTCCTCGCCGGCTCTCGTTCGCTCCCCCGCGGCGGTCCAGCAGCTGGGCCAACTGCTGGCGTACATCCAGTCTGAGGACGCCGGGCCTCTGAGGCAGTCACTCGCCAACTTGTACGCTGCCTCGCCAGACAAGATGCTCATGCCGCTGCACCCGCTGCTCAACTCGCCCATGATCCAGGTGCTTGAGCACGGCCGCGAGGGGTTGGCGTACTGGCTCGCCAGCTGCTACGAGTTCTACCTCGCCATCCAGACCGCGGAGAAGGCCATGGAGGGGCAGCTTGGCAGGGTCAACGTCAGCAAACCGTCGTCGATGAACCGTCTGCAGCGATCGTGGGCTGCGGACAAGGTCGCGTCGCTGTCGAAGGACTCGACGGTGCATGCGGTGAGGTTCTTGGTGTCGGTGCTCAGGGAGGTGAAGGGGTTTCTTTGTGAGAGGTCGGGCGAGCCGGGGATGTGGAAGAAGCGGAGAGCTGCGCTGAGGCGGTTGCTGTTGTTCTGGAAGCGGACGTTTGAGGCGCTGGTGTCGACTTCGTTTGAGGAGGCCCGCTTCCAGGCGCACCTCACACATGGCTCGAGTCTTCTTCAGCAGAGCATATCTGCCCTGCAGGAGGTGGATGACCACAGACTGTTCTCAGCTCTGTCAGGCTTCCTCGAGCGCGACTTTGTCGTCGGCTTCAAACTCACCACCGGCCTGAGCATGGAACTCCTCTGGCACCGGCTCCGGCCGGACCCCATCCCCGACCTCCAGACCCTCGAGCAAGTCCTCGAGCTCGAGCGTCTCGCAGACCGCTTCGACTCCCTCCGCTGGCGCGTAGACGTCAACATCGCCACACTGCGCACCATCCAAGACGCCATGGCGCGTGTGTACGCCCTCATCCGCACCGGCGCAGGCGACGCCACCGCTCTCGTCACAGACCTCCACGCGGAGATCACCACCCTCGAATCCAAAATGAGCGAGCACGCCACCACCCACCGCCCCTTCTTCGCGGCCAGCTTCGAAAGCCTCCGCCAGGCCCTCGTCCTCCACCACGCCAACCAACCCTCCCCGCCCAACTCCTCAGACATCACCGTCCTCGCCAGCCTCCCCACGCCCAGCCTGATGCGTCTGCAGTGCCTCCACAAGAACACAGGCCTGCACGCGGTGGATTACCTCCTCGCGCAGGACGCCAGCGGCGGCGCGGTCCATCCATGGGAGGGTGCCCTGGCAAAGACGCTGCTGCTCAAGTACGATGCTGCCGCGTCCGCGAGTTTGGATGAACTCCGCTCGCTGGAGGTGGAGATGCCGATTATGGGGCGGGCGCTGGCCAGCGCGTCGGAGGCGCTCGCGACGGATCCGTTGGGGAAGGTCGAGGGGTTGTTGGTGATGTTGATCGGGGAGGTGGTGGCGGTGCATGATGCGGGGTGTGCGAAAAGGGTGAGGGGTGTGTTTGAGGGGTTGGTGCGGAGGGGGGATGTGAAGGTTGGGGAGCTGGGGGGATGGTTGGAAAGGGGGGAGTTGTTTCGGGGGTTGGAATTGCCCGAGCCGTTGGCGGCGGTGTTTGTGAGGCGCTTTGCTGGGGCGCTGCTCGCGCTGGTTGCATCGGCTAAGGGGTTCCAGCCGCGCTCGGCGTCGACGTCGGTTGCTTGGGTGCGGTTTGCGCTGGGGTGTATCGAGTTGTTCGTGCCGGACAAGATCTTTGACCCGCACCACCGCGCGCAGGTCGAGGCGGAGGAGCTTAGGGAGCTGTTTGCCAGCTTGCAGAAGCAGATTGCGGCGTTGGAGGCGTTTGAACTGGCGTTCACGGGCCAGAGGACCAGTCCTCGCCAGCAGCTCCTCATTGAAGAGGCTCAGGGGCTCGGCACACCGCCGGAGGTCCAGCAGATCTATCGCCCCGGCGGCGGGGAGCTCCGCAGCCTACAGGGCGAGTTCAACAACGTGCTCAACTCGCTGGTTGGGAACGACGTGGCGGCTACGCATCTGCGGTCAGTGGTCTCGTCCGAGCAGGAGGCGGCTGAGGAGGCCGCGCTTGTTGAGCAGAACGTCACGCTGCTCATCGCTCGCCTGACGACGCGGTACGGCGCTTACCAGGACCTGACGATGCCGCTTGTCAGCTTCCTCCGGTGTTTGAGGATGGGCCTGACCCTTGGCAGGGGCGTTGGAGCTGTGAAGCCCGCTGAGGCGGGCGAGTCGCTGGCGCTGCTGGGTGTCACGCCGTTTTTGAACGGGACGCTGTGGGACGTGAACCTGGAGGCCCTGCCGGTTCGATCGCTCGAGTTCCTCGCGTTTGTCCAGACTGTGACGGCGGTGGAGGGGCTGGATAAGCTGCCCGTTTCGCTGCGGCAGGCTGTTCACGAGTCCCTGGGTGCCTTCCATGAGGAGTGGAGCAGGAAACTGGAGGCTGACCGCAAGATTGAGGAGGCCAACACCAGCCTGTTCAGGTTCAAGGGCAGCCTGGAAGATCAGGAGGAGTATGACCAGGAGGAGTTTGACCAGCTCTTCCCCGACTTCACACCAAGTGAGGATGGTGTCCCGAAGAGCAAGAAGCCTCGCCGTGGTGGCCGTGAGCTCTCCGTCATGCTCGCCGAGGCGCACGAGAAGATCTTCCTGACGACCCAAGAGCCTCAGCAAAGCATCAAGGGGCTGTGCACCCAGGTTGCCCGTCGCGTGGCCCGCGAGAAGCGCGACAGCACGGTTGCGGAACCCGAGCTCGACAACATGCTCCTCCCCGCGACGGTTCTCATTTTCGAGGAGCAGGTCAAGGCCTTCAGCGCGAGCGTGGACGGGTCAAACTACAACTTCTACACCGATGCCAATCTCGCCGAGGTCCGCAAGCTGCTTGGTCTCGTCAACTCTATCAAGCAGCGCTTCCTGGAACTGCAGGGCATCGACGAGATCGGCCACCACCAGACCCTGGCCGATGTCATTGCGGCGTGCGATAAGGTGCTCGAGATGGCGATCGATGATCCGTTGGCTAAGCTCATCACCGCCATTGAGTACCTGCATGCCCATGTCTATGAGTGGCACGAGGGCGGCTGGGCTACCAAGGCGCACAAGGCGACGGTGTTGTATGAGAAGCTCAGGGACACGATTTGTGACTGGCGCCGGTTGGAGCTGTCAAGCTGGTCGCGGCTGCTCGATGCTGAGGTCAAGAAGAACTATGACGATGCCAAGTCGTGGTGGTTCATTGCGTATGGTTCCGTCATCCTCGAGCCGTGCTCGATCCTCCAGCAGGGCCTGGATCTCAAGCACCACGCCGTACAGCTGCTGAGCACGCTGGAGTCGTACTTCACTGGGTCGAGCGTCGGGCAGTTCGGCGCCCGTCTCGACCTCCTCAAGCAGCTCAAGAACCAGCTGGACCTGCTGGTCTTGGACGAGCCTGCTCTTGGCCTCATCCGCGATGCTGTGCAGAACTTCATCGCCTTCTACAGCCGGTTCCAGGGCAAGGTTGGCGAGACGATCAAGGCTGGGAGGGCGCCCCTGGACAGGAGCATGAAGGACGTCTTGCTGATGGCGAAGTGGCGGGACAAGAACATCGACGCTCTGAGGGAGAGCGCGCGCAAGTCGCACCAGAAGCTGTTCCGGCTGGTGCGCAAGTTCCGCGCCGTGCTGGACCAGCCCGTCAAGGTCATCACGGACCAGGGGGTTCCCGAGGAGCAGCACAACACTGCGGTTTCGGAAGATGGCGCGAAGCTTCTCGAAGCCCAGGCTCAAGCCGACCTGCTGGTCCTCACCCTCTGCCAGCAGAGCCTCCCTGACATCGCCAACCACCCGCAATGGGCGCGGATGGCTAACCTCCCTGCTGTCCTCAAGGCCATGTCCAGGCACGGTTCTCTGCCCACCGCCGCCGTCGACGCCGCAGACACCCTGGACAGCTACATCACCGACCTCGTCTCCTCCATCGCATCCCTAAAGAAGGAGACCCCCGGCACGCTAACCGACGAGAACAAGGAGCTCGTCCGCCACCTCAAGACCCGCAAGGTCACCCTGTTCAGCGACACCCTCAAGACCCTCCGCGCCATGGGCTTCAGCCGCAACCTCGGCACGAATCTCCTCGAGCGGCAAGCTTCTACCGCTGTGGTTTTGGTCGGTTCAGGGGTTGTCCAAGATATCGATGCTGCCGTCCTGGGCGCAAGCGAGTACTTCTACCACAAGACCCTCGACCTGGCCCCGCGGTTCCGCCACGCCACGCTGGATCACTCAGATGATCTGAACCGCGAGGTCGTCCACCGCAGCGTGGGGTATCTGGAGGGCGTGCTGCATGTCATGTTCCGCCAGCGGCAGTACCTGGCCCGCGCGGCTGGGGAGGGGCGCGCTCTGCGTGACGCCGTGGAGACGGTCGGGGATCTCTCCAAGGACGGCGACGAAGGTTTTGTGCCGCAAACACGGGTGTCGAACTATGCGCAAGTGGCTCGGTGGTTGGTGCAGATTGTCAAACTTGGGCTTCATCTTGTCGAGGTTCATGGCAGGCTTGGAGGTGGTGATAACAGTGCTGTTCGCACCAGGCTTGAGGGTTGGGCTGAGACGTTTGCGAAGCTGGATGCTGCTCATCACAGCCTTCCGGGTCTTCCGGACGGGCTCAGTTCCACTGCCGCTGAGAAGCTCCAAGATGAGGTGGAGAGGCAGCTGGTCGCTCTGCGCGCCTCCCTTGAGGAGATGGCTCAGGAACGGCCTGATCTCGTTTTCGTGGTGCGGCAAGTACAGCTGTGGACCAGCATCCAGGCGAGCGAGGTGGCCAACGGCATCTTTGGCGACGACGTCAACGACTTTGCCACGGCAGCGTTGACCCTCTCGAGCAAGATCCTCGTCGCGCTCCAGAACTTCCAGAAGGCCGCCCTATCCCTTCCCCCGACGACAGAAGACGCCGGCTGGTTCCTCAACTACAGCGACAGCCTCCAAAAGTCGATCGGCACCCTCCGCATGGCCAAGCTCACCTCCGAAATCACCTCCCTCACACAGCAACTCAAATCCCTGCCCGCATCCCACTCGTCCACCGCCTCCGCCCTCCTCCGCCTCATCCACCCGGTCCTCTCCCAATACTCCACCATCTGCACCCGCAACCTCACCGAGCACGCGGCCCTGCACCGCGCGACCTGCCGGCTGGGCTACCACCTCGCGTCATCGTTCGTGCAGATCTCGTCGCAGGGCTTCTGCACGCCGCAGGAGAAGAGCGACGAGAAGGGTGAGTCGGGCAACGTCGAGAGCGGCACAGGGCTCGGCGACGGCGAGGGCGCAGAGGACATCAGCAAGGACATCAAGCCGGACGAGGACCTGTCGGAGCTCGCGCAGGACCCGAATAACAAGGCGCAGGGGGGTATTGAGGAGAACGAGGATGCGGTTGATATGGGGGAGGATGAGATGGAGGGGGAGTTGGGGAGTGTTGGGGGTAAGGAAGAGGAGGAGGATGATAAGAAGAAGGATGGGGAGGAAGAGGAAGAAGGGGAGGATGACATGGAAGAGCAGGCGGGTGATGTGGATGACTTGGATCCGACGGCCGTGGATGAGAAGATGTGGGATGGGAGCGGGGAGGATGATGCTGAGAAGGACCAGAAGGGAGATCAAGAGAAGGGGAAGAAGGACGATGACCAGAGCGCGGCTGCTGAGGCGGACGCGCAGAAGAAGAAGGGTGAGGAACAGGATGAGGGGAACGCCCCGCCGGACGAAGTCGGGGAGGAGCAGGGGGATGAGGATGCGGAGATGGAGGCTGGACAGGAAGAGGAGGGCGCGCCGCAGGAGGAGCTGAACCGACAGGATCAGAATGTCCAGGAGAATGAGACACTGGCGCTGCCGGAGGATATGGATATTGAGATTGATGATGGGGAAGGGGAGAGCGGGGAGGAGGACGACTTGGACGCGCTGTCGGATGTGGAGAAGCCTGAGGAGAAGGAGGCTGATATGGTGGATGATGGATCTGTGAGCGGCGATGAGGAGGAGAAGGGTGAGGAGGAGCATCAGAAGGATGAGGATATTGCGGAAGAGGAAGCCGAAGAGGAGCAGGAGATTGATGCAGTCGGGGATAGGGAGGAGGAGATGGACGTGGATGCGGAGGAGCAGGGCGAGGAAGGCCAGGAGGAGGAGAAGGATGAGAAGAAGCCGCCGTTGCCTGACGATGGAACTGGCGCCAACCAAGACGATGTCGCGCCCAGCGATGTCCAGAACGGCGGAGGCCAGGCGGAAGACTCCAACATGCAGGATGACGGGGCGGATAACAAGGCTGCTCAGAGGGAGCAGGGTGCGCTCGGCAAGCAATCGGCCGAGGAGGACAAGGCTCCAGGCGCCCAGGGCGCGCTCTCAAGCATGGATCAGGAGCAAGGCCCCTCCGACCAGCCCGAAGATGCGGATTCTCGAGAGGCACAGCCATTCAAGAAGCTTGGTGATGCTCTGGAGCGCTGGTACCAGAACCAGCGCGAGATTCAGGCGGCTTCGGAGAACCAAGACAAGACGGAGAAGTCTGCTGAGGACATGGCTCGCGCCGAGTTCCAGCATCTTCAAGACGAGACCGCTGAAGCCGATACCCAAGCTCTGGGGACTGCCACCAACGAGGAGGCCAAGCCGATGGATGATGCAATGGCGATGGACACCGAGATGGACGAAGGCAACAACCAAATCATGCCTGAAGAGGAGGAAGAGGATGAGGGCCGCGATGTGGAGATGGAGGATGCTGAGCCGGCCGAGTCTGAGGATGCTGCCAACAACAAGGATCGCGAGGACGGCCGGTCTGGTGTTGCCACGCACAAGGGCGCCTACGAGACGGACGACAAGGACCAAGTCACCCGGACGGAGACCGGCGAGGATGCAGACGACGAGCAGATCCAGGAGACCTCCACCCAGCTCCTGGCCACGCACCTCAGCGAGGAGGACGAGCGGCCGCTGCGCGACTACAACGAAGCGCTCGACATGTGGTCGACCTTCCAAACCAAGACCCAAGCCCTCTCGCAATCCCTCTCCTCCCAGCTCCGCCTCATCCTCACGCCCACCCAATCCACCAAGCTCTCGGGCTCCTTCCGCACCGGCAAGCGCCTCAACATCAAAAAGATCATCCCGTACATCGCCTCCAGCTACAAGCGCGACAAGATCTGGATGCGCCGCGCCATCCCCTCCAAGCGCGCCTACCAGATCCTCCTCTGCGTCGACGACAGCTCGTCCATGTCGGACGGCAACCGGTCCTCCTCGGGCCGCCTCGCCCTCGAATCCCTCGTCATGGTCGCCCGCGCTCTGACCGTCCTCGAGGCGGGGCAGATCGGCGTCCTCGGCTTCGGCACCGACGTCTTCGACGCGCACGCGCTGACCGACCCCCCCTTCACCTCCGCCGACGCCGGCGCCCATGTCCTGCAGAAGTTCTCGTTCAACCAAGAAGGGACAGACATGATCCGCCTCCTGCGCGCGACAATCGACCGCTTCCGCGAGGCCCGCCTCACGCAGGCCGCTGCCCCCGGCGGGGAAGATCTCTGGCAGTTGGCCCTGATCTTGTCCGACGGACTCGTCCAAAGCCGCGACCACGCGCGTCTGCGCCCGTTGCTGCGCGAGGCGATGGAGCAGAGGGTGATGGTGGTGTTTATCGTCATGGATGATGTCCGTGGGGGTGGCGACAGTGGTGATGGAAAGGGGGCCAAGCACAAGAACAGCGTGCTGGAGCTCAAGGAGGCGCGCTTTGGGCCGGACGGTGTGCCCGTCATCCACCGGTATCTGGACTCGTTCCCGTTCCCGTACTATCTGATTGTGCATCACCTGGAGGATCTGCCGGGGGCGCTGGCGGCGCTGTTGAGGACGTGGTTTGCGGAGGTTAATACTTAGGTGTAGATAGATTTGGTTTTGTGGGATTTTTGTTTGTTTCTTATGTTGTGTTTGGAGTTGGGCTGCGTGTATTTAGTTGGAGTTTGGGAGGGAAAAGTTGTGGCATAAATTGCGTGATAAAATAGAAGATTGTCATTTACGATATCCTTTCGGGTTTGAACGGCTTGGTGATGTGTTGATGTTACCCCTGAAACCCGTCTGCTCACCAGGCAACGCGACTGTCCTACCTCCAACCCACCCAAGGCCCGATAACAACCAGATTCACACCGGTCTGGAAACTGGCAGAAAGTCAATTTGAACAGGACCTCGTGATGCAAAGGGGGGAGACTCTGTTGCTCTGCTATTTACAGACTATATCGACACCAGGTTGACAACCCATTAGGATGCCTCTTACCACCCTCACCACTTCAGGATCGCTGAAGACCAACAGATAGATGATGCCAATGTATTGATCCTAGCAAGCAAGTGGCGCGCGCGCGCGAATATGCAACACTCATGAGACACTCTCCCCCCCTTCCCACTCTCTGAATCAGCCAGAGAGCAAGCAGTACCATAACACTAAGTAGGAAACATCCCTCTCGAAAAAGAAAGCAGCAGCAGTCTACCAAACTAGCCTCCCATTCTCACCACCCATCAATCCACTGATCCCACCCAGCTACAAACACAAACAACGACGTATAAAACTAAAATGGGGGGAAAAGTGAGCAGGCAAAACAGAAATATCGGAAATAAACCCCCGCAACCAGACCACCATCCCAAACCGCCGTGAATGAACCACACTCTCCCACCCTTGCAAAGTCTCCAACACACATCATTTTATCCCACCCCCAACAACCATGCTACCCTCAGCTCAGCGCAAATAAATCCACGGCTCCCC
>FTEL01009553.1_pt1 | contig 16753 bp, 13 predicted proteins | sample 1658911 | NCBI WGS metagenome assembly FTEL01 (sample SAMEA3914869, study PRJEB12502) | metagenome | biome: forest; material: soil | place: USA | collected 2012-03-12 | depth 0.1 m
CCGCCGACCCGCCGCGCTCGCCGGCGTTGGTCACGTGGGGGAGGGTGGAGGCGGCGAGAGTGAGAACGAGGGGGTGGAGGAGGGAGGGCATTGTGGTTGTTGTTTTGGGGGGCCTGAGTTTGGGGTGGGCTGTGGATGGTGGTCAGGGGTAAGGGGTGAGGGTGTTGGGCGAGGTCAAGAGCATCGTTGTGGTGTTTTCAGCAAAGCTGGTTCAACGCCTGGGGGACAAAACTGGGATCCGAAGGGTTGAACCACCCGATCCGTGAGACGGGCGGATATTGCCGTCGACGGGAGACGCAGGTACCGCGCAGGATAGACGAGGTCGATGAGGGGGCCGTCAAATCAGGGGCTGGACGGCGCAACCCCGCGCAGTTCACTTGCGGGTAGTCATGGCTGAGCTTTAGCCGTAGCCCTCCGAGATGTCAAAACGAGGAGGTGGACTGGAAACGACGGAAGGTTGTCAACTGCCGGCTCATGTCACATCACCTCGGGATAATATCGACTGCCGATATTCCGTCTGTGGGGAAGCTTGTTCCTCACCCAGACACTGATCGGACAACCAGGAGAGAGGCTCAGTGAAGATGGAAAGGAGAAAACTTGTATGTTGCTACAAAACGCAGACCACCCTGTGGTCGCGAGCCGCGAGGCTGGTATCATGTCTCTTCTATCTCTATTCCCCTGCGTGGTCCTGCCCTGTGCAGTTCAAGTTCCGAGCTTGCCCTGCAAGCCCGTGCCCAACAGCAAAGAAACCCCAAAACGCCTGTGCCTGCCTCAAAACTCGAACGATCTATCGCTATCCCTTAGCAGCAGCAACAACCTCAAACCTCGACCGCCGACGCCGCGTGCATGTCGTGCATGAGGGGGTTGATGGCCCGCTCATCCCACTTGAAGGCGAAGTCGTCACCGAGCTGCGCGCGGCACGCCGAGGTGACGGCCTCCCAGACGTTCTTGAAGACGCCAAAGTTGGCCGGGTTCTCCTCGTCGTTGTCGCCGCCCTGGAACACGCCGGTGCGGACAAGGCAGGTGTTCCAGCCGTACATGTTGCCGCCGACAATGTCCGACGCCGGGTTGTCGCCGATCATGTAGATGTTGGCGGGGATGCGCTCCTCGCCGTGGATGGCATCCATCCACGAGGCCATGACCTCGTCGGCGTACTTGTAGGTCGCCAGCTCGGGCTTGCCGTAGACGACGCGCTCCAGCTCGACGCCGGTGAGCGACTTGTACATGGCCTCAAGTCCGATGCGGAAGGCGCCCTGGCTCATGCGCGGGTAGGGGTGCTCGGTGGGGCAGAGCACGTCGCCCTGGGAGAAGTAGATGGGGATGCGCTGCGAGACGGGGTCGGCGGCGAGGGTGCCGAGGCGGCCGTTCTCGGACCGGAGAAGGTCGACGATGATCTGCATGTCGGTCGCGTAGTCGCGCGAGTCGGAGAAGACGAGGATGGCCTCGATGTTGGTCTTGGAGAAGTCGCGGGGGCGGGACGAGGCGCGCTCCTCGTCGGTGAAGACGCGGTAGGGGGCGATCGAGGGGTCCCAGGCGACGATGTCGTTGGGCACGATGATGTCCTTGAAGCCGTACTCCTCGGCGACCTCGCGGCAGCGGTAGCCCTCGCCGCCGACGACGAGGACGGTGCCGTAGTACTCGGAGAGCGCCCGCATGGGGGTGTGGCTCTGGATGAACTGCTCGGTGCTGATGGGGTTCTTGAGGATCTTGGACAGCTGCTCGGTGCGGGCCAGCTCGGGCTTGCCGGAGCCGTTGGTGAGGAAGATGTGGGGGATCTTGATGCCAAGCTGGTTGTCGCCGTTGAGCATGTCGAGGACTTGCTGGCCCTGGGGGATGAGGCGGTCGCCGTGGACCAGCACGCCGTCAATGTCGAAGACGAAAGCCATGTTCTTGGCCGCCTTGACCTTGTCGGCCATGACATCCTGGATGTGCGAAGTGAGGATCTCCCGCGGAGGGGAGCCGGCCTCGTGTGTGCTGTTGATGCTGAGGCGGGACTGGCGCTTGGAGACCGGGATGGGGAGCGAGGCCCCGAACGAGTTGCGGGAGAGTCTCCGCTCCTTGGTGGAGGGGGCTGCTGAGAGGTGGTGCATGAACTGGGCCGAGTCGGCATCGGGAGACCTCACCGCGGGCACCTCGATGGTGCTGCGGAAACCAGGAGAGAGGGGGATGACGAGGTTGCGCTCGAAGCTCGCCTTCCTCCGGTGAGAGAGGCTGGTCTCATCTGTGTTCTTGAGGCGGAGGGGGAACTCCCAGGTGTGCGTCTCCTTCTCGGGGGAGTCGGGGGGAGTGTCCATCCTCGGCGAGGCACCGAAATCAACGTCCTTGAAGCCCGGCTTCGACATGATTGCTGCTTTTGGTTGTGTGTGAAAGGGGAAAAACAAACAAAAAGGAACTCTTGACCGTCCGATCTGAGGCTGCAGGTAAGGAGTGTATGCTGATCCAAAGTTCGAATTCGTATGGGACGGAACGGCCCTTATATCCGGGTCGAAGGAAAGCAGAACGTCCTCCCCGTCTCCAGCATCCATCATCGGATTCTCCCACCTCCTCCGCTCATTCGTCGACATCATATCTCCATCCCTGCTTTGCCCTCCTGCTTTGCCCTTCCGCCCTTTGCACCCAATGCCGAATTCGCCATTGCGCAGGTACCCGTTGGAGCCAGAGGCGGTGTCTATCACACTAGCGGAGTTGTCAAACAAGGCAATGCCCACACTCAGAGCTCCAGTGTGCTCCAGTTTGCTCCAGTATGACGACAGTACGGGGTGGCGTAGGAGGAGAATTCCACAGAGGGCCCCTCGAAAGCCCCTCCAATAATGGATACCGGGTTGCCGGTTTACCGCCCTCGGCTTCGCGGCAGAGACTTTCAGGTGCTCGTACTGGTTGTTTACTTGGCTGTGTTCTGGTTTGTTCCCGGTTTTGCCCCCCCGGCGATGCCGCTCATCTTTTTTTGGGTCAAGATAACTCTATCACCGATACTACGACGTTAACGTCTGTGTGGTTGCGGCTCAAACTTTTTTTCTTGGTGCCGATCCAGAACTAACGTTAGCCGGTCCCCTAATCGCCCTAATTGCAGGACCTGAGCTGGTCCTAGGACGCTTCGAGTTTGGGCAAGTTTGGGCAGGGGGTAAGGGGTGAACCGTGGGGGTCGTTCGAGGGGCTGATGTCGTCACCGTTCCCAGCACCCGCCCACCCGGGTCGTTCTCACACACGCCATTTCGAAGTGAAAGGGGTTCTGGCGGAGCCCCGAGGGATGTGGTTTTCGCCTCCGTGCCGTCGACTGCGCTCGCTCGTTGGCCCGTTCGCCCCAAGAGGCCAGGGGACATGCCAGTCGGCAGCCCCCTTGCCGGCGAAACACGGACCCCACGCGGTGTTCCGGAAAGCGCGGCGGCACACGGGAGATCCGACATGACTCGGGCGTAACTGACGATCGGGCCTCCATTGGGGCTAGGGGGCATGTGAGGTCGAGGAGATTCCCGGGAACAGACCCACGGATGGCTGGGTTCCTGATGCGCCGCAGCTGCGAATTCTTCTCAATGCGCGACGCCGTTCCTTGCCGCAGGGCAGCCTGGGCAACCTCTGATCCGGGTGGGCCCGTCGAAGATCCTATGCGGCCACTACGTCACAATGCGGGACCTTTGTTGCGGTGGGAGACGATGTCATCGGGCCCGCCCATGTTTGCCTCAGGGGGGGAGAGTGAGTTTGCAGTGAGGCCTCCTCAAACACGAGATCCGAACCAGATGCCGCCAGAGCCGCGGGAAAAAGATAATAAAAAAGGGAAAAGTCCAACCAGATAAGCTCAGCATCCCAGCCAGAAGGGGCTTGGCCACGATTTATTTGTCGCATCATTCCAAGAGTGGGTTCAGGGGCGCTCACTCCCCCCAGCCAGGCAACCAACTTTCCAGCCGTCTTCGACCAACAGCGAGTCTTTTTTTTGCCGCATACAATTTCAGCTGTGGACTTGTCTCTTTTCGTTTCTTGTGCTGGCACTCGAAGAAAGTACGGTGAAGAACAAGTCGAAAAAGCGCGCAACCAACTTACACGCTATCACTTCACCCACCCGATTCAACCCCCCTCCTTAATATCGACAACATGGCTTCCAAGACATACACGCTAAACAACGGGGTGACGATCCCGGCGGTCGGGTTCGGCACCTTCGCCAACGAGGGCGCCAAGGGGGAGACGTACCGGGCGGTGAGCAAGGCGCTCGAGGTCGGGTACCGGCACCTGGACTGCGCGTGGTTCTACCGCAACGAGGACGAGGTGGGCGACGCGCTGCACGACTTCCTGGCCAAGACGCCGTCCGTCAAGCGCGAGGACATCTTCATCTGCACCAAGGTCTGGAACCACCTGCACGAGCCCGAGGACGTGCGGTGGAGCTTTGAAGACTCGTGCGCCAAGTTGAGGGTCGACTACATCGACCTGTTCTTGGTGCACTGGCCCATCGCCGCCGAGAAGAACGCCGACCACACCGTCAAGATCGGCGCTGACGGCAAGTACGTCATCAACAAGCAGCTGACGGAGCACCCGGAGCCGACGTGGCGGGCCATGGAGGCGCTCGCGGAGAGCGGCAAGGCACGGGCCATCGGTGTGTCCAACTGGACCATCCCCCGCCTCAAGAGCCTGCTCTCCTTCGCGCGCATCAAGCCCGCCGTCAACCAGATTGAGATCCACCCGTTCCTCCCCAACACGGAACTCGTCGACTTCTGCTTCTCACAGGGGATCCTCCCCGCGGCGTACTCCCCGCTCGGGTCGCAGAACCAGGTGCCGTCGACGGGCGAGACGGTGCGCGAGAACGCGGCGCTCAACGCGGTGGCCAAGCGCAGCGAGCGCAACCTCGCGCAGGTGCTATTGGCTTGGGGCCTCAGGCGCGGCTACGTCGTGCTGCCCAAGAGCTCGACGCCCAGCCGCATCGAGAGCAACTTCGGGATCCCAGAGCTGTCCGACGAGGACTTCGAGGCTGTTCAGGAGGTGGCGCGCGGCAGGCACGTGCGCTTCGTCAATATGAAGGACACCTTTGGGTATGACGTGTGGCCTGAGGGGACTGCCGAGTAAAAGCGGCAGGGGTGATGATGGTCGACGGCTGGTTTGGTTGAGAAAAGTGCTGGACGCTGGGTTGTTTTGTTCACCTTGTTTTTCCAGACCTGTGCTGTTCGTTCGTGGAAGCTCCGGGATTGAGCTCTTGTTGATTGGATATGGCAATTCTTGATAGATCTGCGGGCAGGGTTGAAGGCTGGAAAGGTTGTTGAGAAGAGAGAGTTGATGGAACGTGGTTGTTCCGTTTCAGGATGAGTGGCACAAGACACGGACGAATCCCGGCCACTTTTTTGTGTTTTCTCCCCGCGACCATTTCTGCTTTCAGCGGTCTCGGGCGGGGACGAGGGCAGCTTGGTAGACATTTCCCCGCTGAAACATCACGCAAGCCCCGCTGTTTGTTCATCTGTAAGCTCTAGCAGTGAGGTCATTGCGCCATCCACCCTCCCAACAACCACCAGCATCTTGGCCTGTATGTACCTCTGCAATTTGTCATCCACCACCAAGCCACCATCTCGCGTGCTCTGGCGCGAACGTGTCTCGGACGAATGGGGACCCCGTTTCCCCGCCTGGCTTCGCACAGCTTATGCAATGTCTTGATGGCGACGGCCTGTTACATGATCCCGATGCAGCATAAATGAGGCATCAGTGTTGAGCAGGAGCAGATACGTTAGAAGGTTCACAACTTACCTTACCTTCCGATATCTTTCCTTATCGGCACAACCGCCAAAATGGTCAAGATCGCTATTGTTGGCCCGGGCCGTACGTCTTTCCTGTCTGGGGATCCCTCCCTCTACCACTGCCCTCCAGACTGGACTGACACGGAAACTTCGCAGAGGTCGCCCACGAGGTCGTTGACGGTTTGGTTTCCACGGGGAAGCACGAAATCCTTCTGTTCTCCCGTAGAGTCAGCACTGACTGTTTCCTACTGTCTTGACATCGACGACTAACAGCATGCCCAGGAAGCCACCCCTGAGCTCACCGTCCCCGGCACTACCTGGGTGACGATTCCCGACTACCAGGACAAGCCCAAGCTGGTTGAGGCGCTCAAGGGTGTCCATACCGTGCTCTCCTTCATTGTTGCCCACCAGGACATTGGCAATGCTACCCAGACCGCCCTGATCGATGCCGCCATCGAGGCCGGTGTCAAGCGTATCGCCCCAAGCGAGTGGGCCGTGTAAGTCGACTCTCCCTCAACAAGACCATACCGGCGCTGACCATAGACCGACGCAGCGCTGATTTTACACACCTTCCTTGGTATCACGGCAAGCTTGCCATCCGGGACTACCTCGCTGAAAAGAACAAGGACAAGAAGGTGGGCTGCCCGTTGACACGCCCCACCCCCCTGCCCCAACACTCACAATTTCTGCAGGTCATCGAGTACACCCTCTTCCAGCCCGGCTGGTTCCTGAACTATCTTGCTGGGACACGTCAGACAGCCAAGCACGTCGTGGCTTACCCTCTTGCTTTGCTCGACCACAATACCCTGACTGGTCGTTTTGCCGTCGGGAGTCTGGATCGCCGGACCACCTACACGACCATTGCCGACTTTGTCAATATTGTTGCCAAGGCCATTGACTACGAGGGGGAGTGGCCCACGATTGGCGGCATCAGTGGCCAGACGCTGTCTGTTGCCGAGGAGCTCGCTATCGGCGAGAAAGTCAGGGGTAAGTTCACGGCCACAGTGTATCAATTTGGCACACCACTAACGCACCAACCCAGGCAAGCCGTACGAGATCGAGGAGCTCCAGCTCGACGACCTCAAGGCCGGGATTGTCAATGTCAAGCACCTGCCCGTCCTCGCCCACCCCTCACTGCCCGAGGCAGACAGGGTGGCCTTCTCCAAGCAGGTTCTTGCTGGCGTCGTGCTCCACGCGGCTGAGGGCCACGCCGAGGGCTCGGACCAGTGGAATCGCATCTTCCCAGACTACAAGTTCACCTCGGTCGAGCAGTTCCTGACGGAGACATTTGGATCCGCGTAGGGAGACCCGCCGTGGCTATTGATAGCAATCAAAAGCAGTCTGCTCAGTTCTGTTCCTCGTCATGGCCCTTCCCCGTCAAGCACAACCTCCCATTCTGCGTCGGCAGCCCCCTTCCCTCCTCCACTCGCCACCTCTCACTCCCCGGCGTCGTAACAGCCCAAAACAGCCCCCACGGATCCCTTTCCTTCTTCACTCTCACCAGCCTCTCATACGTGTCCCCCCCACCCCCAAAAAACGTCCCCTGCCACCCCGGCTCCAACACATCCGCCTCATTAAAATACGACCCTCCCCCGTCCTTGGTCACCTCCCTCAACCCATCCATCACCACTTTCAACTCCCCATGCCGCTTCCAAAACCTCCCTTCCACCCCTTCACTCCCCATCGCCCCCACCAGCGCCCCAAACTCCCGATCCATAATATCCGCGTGCATGATCGCCCCGCGCCAATCCTCCCTGCCAGCGAGCGAGTTCTTGCTGCCCGGCCACCCGGCCACAACCGCGGGCGTCCAGAAGTTGACGCCGTGGAAAACGAACCCGCCTTGCTCGACCGTCGCGCGGATGGCCGCGAAGGTGGCGTTGTAGAGCGTGCGGTTGGACCAGTTGGCGCGGGGGAACAAGCGGGACGCGAAGTAGAGGTTGCTTGGGGCCGCGCCGGTGCCGGTTTTGACGGGGCGGGCGGGGTTGGGGGAGACGGCGGGGGGGATGGTTAGGTTGACGGGGATGCCGAGGGCGGCGAGGCCGGTGTAGAGGGGGGTAAACAAGGTGGTGATTTGGGAGGGGGTGAGGAGGGGGAGTTGGAAATCCACCGTGAGGGAGTAGCTTGTGGGGGACTGCCGGCTGATGTAGCTGTAGTGGGTGGCGCCAGCGTCGCAGATGCTGGGGGACAGTAGTTGGTAGAGCCAGACGCCGTCCCAGAAGGCGGTGGAGGAGTTGGTGTTGAAGGGGAGTTCGGGAGAGCCAACGCGGAATTCGAGGTGCAGTGTGGTGACCGGCGTGGGGGGATGGACTTTGATGATGGCTGAGGTGAGGACGCCGTATGTTCCTGTGCTGGATGTCAGTCATCTGCTCTTGGACCGGAATGCTTCCTGGGTGCCCTTGAACTGACCTCCGCCACCACCAAGCATGGCATAAAACAAGTCTGCATTCTTCTCAGGGGTGACGCTGTGGTACCTCCCGTCCGCAGTCACGACTTGAAACGCCAGGACCTGGTCTGCGCCGTGACCGTAGAGCGAGCTGAGCAGGTTATGCCCACCCCCTGCGATCCAACCACCAAACGCCCCAACCGTCTCGCCACCAGGCACTTCCACCGTCATGTTGTACTTGTTCATGTAATTTGTGAGCTCCCAGGTCTCGATGCCAGCGCTGACGCGCGCGACACGGCCCTTGTACTGCCCTATGGTGTACTCGGGGATGTACTCGAAGTCTTTGAGGTGGTGGGTGTAGATACTGAGGGCTCCGTAGCCGGTGGACCTGCCGTTGAAATCATGCCCGGCGTTTCTGATGTATTGTGTCAATAGAGACTGAGACAACTACAACCTTGGTAGAGGTACTCACCTAATAACCACCCGAAGGTGCCGATTCCGGGCAAAGTTGACGGCCAGCTGGATGTGCCTCACGGTCGTGGCATTGACTACATACACAGGGAGGCCCCCCTGGGTGCAGTTGCCCACAGGAGAAGCCGACACCTGGCAGGTGTTTCCCGTGGCCCAGTCGGTAAGGACCGTCAAGGGATGATCCGAGTAGAATCTCGTGCCGCCGGCCTGGGTGAGGAGAAACTTGCACTTGTCGGCATCGTAGTGCTCTCCCGGGTAACAAACTGCTCCGGGGGGCACGGGCTTAAGGAGGACTCCGCCGAGAGTCTTGTTGAACTTGTCCCATGATGCTTCAGAGGGCCAGGTTGGATCACCAGGGGCGACTCTGCACTTGGGCCCGGTGTACCTGGCGCCATGGGTCTTGCCAAAGGCAATGTCGGGATAGACCTCGTCTTCGGTAAGCTGTATTTCTTCCCAGGGGAAGTTGGTACACGACGCGAGTGTGACGAGGGAGAGAAGGGTGGTCGTTAACCACCGCATGTTGACTGCAAGCAAAGTCTAGAGAAGTTGGGTGAATTCGTTCTGCGGTCTGGGATCTGCAAGCGGTGGGGGGCTGTTGCACGGTCTCAGAGATGAGCTTGGCGGGTTGTATTTGTGCTCCCCGCCCTTCTTGAGCTCGTAGACCTGTCATACTCCCTTCCACTCGCCACCATGGTCCCAGCGGAACTGAGAGACACGGTCAACTCCGTGTGACAGTCGGAATACCCCGTGCGAGCCCGATGGGGATCTTGGCAATGCAGACCTCTTGCGGGTGGGAGGATGGCGAACACCCAACGCCACCGAGGACCAAATGTCCTGTAGGCGTCAGCCCGTGTCATAGTCCCTTTCACTTACACGCCCCGTGCCTGCATGACTGGGGCGCAACCTCAGACTTCCAGAATGGTAACACGCTGCAGGAGTGTTACAGTGACGTCCCGGGAAGCCCGCACCCCAAATAACCGGCGATAGTACGGCTCGGACTAGATCTAGGTCCGCTTCCATCCGGGCTTCTGGACTGATGTTTGTCGGTCCGTTGCCAAGAGCACGGAATCTTCGAGCTGCAGGCGGGTGGTAATGAAGAGACATGCCCTCCCGCCTCACCCCTGAACTCTTGGCAGGTCTACCCCTGAGCTGGGATGGACTCCTCACAGCAACCCAAAGGTACTTCCATGAGAGAACCTAGAATCCCCATTCGTATTGTTTCTATTCTTGACCAGTCGCAAGGTCACATCCAACACATGTTGCAGCACCCAGGTCGCAGCCTTGGTCACCCACGGATGGCCGCCTGGCAGGCCAGCAAGCTCCCTGCGACGGTGAGCGAGAGAACGGGCGAGGCGATGTAGGACATCTAGACAACACCATTGTCAAACCAAGTAAACCATGACCAACTAGGGTACCTACCGTGAGCAACTTCGAAATCTGCCTCTCCGTATCCCTCGACCCCCTCGCCACCTGCACCAGCGTGATCAACTTCATAGCACTCGGCCCGGTCGGCATCATCATCAAACAAAACCACAACATCGGATCCTGCCCCAGCACCCCCGTCCTCGTGGCCAGCAAATAAATCACACTAATCGACACCGCCGGCCACGCAATAAACCTCACCCCAAGCACAAACCCCAACGTCGACAACGACATGGCCAACGCGCTCTCATGATTCTCCTCCGCCTCCTTAGTCGCGCAAAACAACGTCACCCCAGCCACAACCACCGGCAGCGACACAAACAACCCCCCCACCGACCCCAGAGACGACGTCAACCACGCGGTAAACACCCCGCCATCCTCAGAGTTGTTGAAGAACGCCCGATGCAGGACCGGCACGAGACCAATAACCGCGCCAGCGAGAGCCCCCAACAGCGGGGCGTTGAAGAAATCCAGCAAAAACAACAGCCACCATTTCGTGCGCGGTGTGAGACAGATCCAGCGTTGCTCTGGCACGAACCACGGTCTGCGGTGGTCGGGGGTGTGGTCGTCGTACTTCCCGTCGGTTGTTGCAGGGGCGGGGAGGATGAGGCAGGGTCTTCGGCGGGTTGGGGGACCGGATGGGATGAGGCGTGGGCTGGTTAGCAGGCCGGTTTCTTCTGTCGCTGTATCAGAGGGTCGGGTGGCTTCGGGTGGGGGGCTTGGGGTGTGCGAAGATGGGTCCTCCTCATCTTCCTCGAGCACGCGGGGGCCGACGGCAAAGGTGATGCAGTTTGAGACGGTGCTGAAGACGAGGAAGTAAGCTTTTGCGCGCTCGATGGCGTCTTTCGTGCTCCCGTCTGTCAGGATCAGCGAGCCGAGCACGCCTGTTTCCTCGAGTGAGGTGATAAGCAGCAGCGGGTAGCTAGTGGTGTTGTTGATGAGCACAGCGACGACGGCGTAGTGCGGGAAGCCGAGGACGTGATGGCCCAAGGTACCGACGAGGAAGCTGACAAGGTGGGTGAGGATGCCCCAGACAAGGATGACCACGTAGCGCTGGTAGCTTCCGGTGTGCAGCTCGGCACCGACGCGGGTGATGAGCAGCGCGGGGAGGAAGATGCGGGCGCAAAGTCGGGAGATGGGTTTCGTGTTTGCGTGGTCGATGAGTCCGAGTCGTGCGGCGAGGCCGCCGTAGGACATGACCAGCAGGACAGAGAGGCTGGCCTGGACCGCCGCGAGGAACGATTCAGAGAGGCCAGCGGGCATGCTTAGTGGCTTTTCGTCGATAGTTGTTGATGAATGGATGAAAGAAGTTTCAAGTTTTGTTGCAAGCTATCAGTCGATGACGTCGAGAGAGTCAGGGGTCATGTTTGCGACTCCATGTTTGGGTTTGTGTGGCGAACAAAGAACCAGTTCGTCCCATCACAGTATTGGTCAAGAGAGACGCGAGAGGAAACCCCATTAATTATGCAACTATCGTCCCCTGCAAAGCAAACAAGCAAAACAGTCTCCGCAACCAACATCCGCAAGTGACAAGCTCTCCCCCTCAAGCACCATACATCTCCTTCACAGCCTCCACCAGCTCAGTCTTACCCACCTTGACCGCCCCAGTAGGCTGCGGGTCCTTGTAGATGATCCCGCCCTCCAGATAGCTCGTGTTCATCTCAGTAAAAGCCTGGGCGACCATGGGCGGGAAGACGGCGGCGTAGAAGTCGGGGAGGCCGGCTTTCTCGACGGGGCGCAGCTCGACGCTCTTGCCAGCCGCCGCCTCGAACGCCTTCTGCGCGTCAAGCGAGTTGTAGGTGCGTGGCCCGTGCAGCTCGTAGATGTGAGGGACGGCGGGCAGGGGGGTGCCTACGGCGAGAACCTCGGCGGCGCAGGTTGAGCCGATGTCCTTGACGGCGATCTGGAGGTGGGAATGTCAATAAGTGAGCTTGGCTGGGGATGAGTCGGAAAGGGGTTGGGGTCGCACCATCGGGAGACTCATGTCCACGGGGGTGATGGTGGTGAACATGAAGCCGGCCTCCCTGACCGTCTCGATGCTGGTAGCCCAGTTCTCCATGAAGAAGCTGCAGCGGACAAAGACGACCTCGGGGGCGGCATTGTTGAGGATGCTCTCAGCCGCGTTGTTGGAGAGGATTTCGCCCTGTGCGCCAGTTTGTTAGTGCGACCTGGGTCTCACGGCAACACACACCCGAAGACTTACAGTTCCCTGGTCGTACTGAGCACCGACACTCGAAAGCAGGACGAGCCGCTTGACAGACCCAGCCTTGGCAATGGCCGCCTTGACGTTCTCAGACACCAGGCGGGCGTGCGGCACAATCTCCTTCTCCTCGTAGAGGGGAGGGGTGATGTTGAGGACCGCCATGGAGCCCGAGAAGTCGAGGGTTGCCAGATCCTCAACGTCGCCCTGCACGGCCTGGAACCGCGGGTTGGCGGTGAGCTCGGCGGGGACCCGGCTGAGGTCACGGTAATAACCCTTGACCTCGAGGGTCGGGTGGGCAGGGTCGCTGAGGAGGGAACGGATGGCGGCGAGGCCGGTCTTGGGGGACGCGGGGACGACGGTGACCTGCATGTTAGCGGTATTGGGGTTGTTGTGTGGTGGAAAGCTGAGGTGGTGATGGAGCTGGCGCTGAGGTGGAAGTGGAAGTGGGAGCAGAAGTTGCAATTGAAGGTTGAAGCTGAAGGTGAGGCTAGAGTTGGAGTTGGAGTTGTTGGTGATGTTTGAGACCGAGAATGGTGAGGCATGTGGTGGTTTATATCCTCACCACGGAGGTGCGTAGTGTAGACAGCTTCGTATTTCTCTGCAACCTGTCCAACTGAGAAGCTTACGACCAGCCGCCGGGGGCGTCGTCATCGACGGGTACACTCCGACCACCATTTTGTCGAGCCAAGAGCCATTTCCCTTACTGTCCTTACCGCTTTTCGCTCCGAATTCGTCAACAAAGAAAATGTGGCGTTTCGGGCAGAGCGAAGGGCCCCAACGTTAAGGGTTCAGCTACGCGCTTCGATGGCTCTGGAGTCGTCATCGTTGAGTAATCCATTGGTTGAGGGGTCCAGGCCAGGCAGCACAGGGGACAAGCTCTGTGGAAGCGAGTGCGGTGGTTCTTGGCTTGTTGCAGTGCATCAAAAGCCAAGCGAAGCCAAGTGAAGCCAAGCGTCAGACGGGAGGACAGCCCTAGGACACGCGCAGGTGGTTGACTAATCGTGTTCCAGCACTCATATGACTTTCTGTTCCTGTGGTGTAAGAAAAGGAGACAGAGCAAATGGGGAGGATGAAGTCATACCAGATTGAAGCGAGGAGGGGTGGTCAGAAAACAGGAACGGATGAAGATATCTGAGGATTACTTTCCAGAGGAAGAGAGGAAGATCAGGAAATTGGGTCGGTGGTTGCATAATCCGGGTTTCAGATGCAGATCCTGTTAATTGACCCTCGAATTCACCGTGGTGGTGTGTTCCATGGGTAACGCCTGCGATGAAGTTTGGATGGTTGTGAAAAGGAACTTCTCTTCTTGGTGCGAGATGGTGCCGTTCTGGATAGTCTTGCCTTTTCAAGGCAGAAAGTCCTCAACACCTGCCTGCTCGGTCTTCCCGTACTGCTCATCGCGGGCCTCCGACCATGGTCATGTTTCAACAAACTTATTGGCCACCCAGCACCACCACACCGGGTGGCTCCGTACAGGTCTTTGTTGACACCTTAATCTCGGCAGCTCTTTCGTCTTGTCTGGGAGACTCGATTGTATTTGGTGCATATTTACATGTCTCCATCCGATTTTGTGATACCCGCATTGTTGGTGTGATGAACGCGGACTTGTGGCACGGCCAACGGTCTCCCCTACTTCCATGTCACACCTGTGACATTTGCCCTCCACGGCGCCGGATCAGGCGAGGCACAGCGAATATTCGTTCCTGATGTGACACAATTGTAGTCCGGCAAGAGAGTTCGCACCTCTCCGCTGAAAGTGACCCTGGTACCCCTGAATTAGCCCCTGACCCAGCAACCAAACACGTACCGTCGACTCCAACGAGCAACGTGAGCAACAGACAAGAAAGGACTTACGGGTTTGCCGCATCCAAATCCGCACACTTCCAATCCACCTTGACCCCCAAGAACCGACTAGCCATGTCATACCTAAACTCGCACCCTGTCGGCGCAAGCGCGGGATCCCCAACCGACTCAATAACACACTTATTCCATGGCAGCTCTGCCGAAGAGTTTGTCGCAACCGAAGCATTAGAATAATGCACACCATTCGCAACAATGTTGGCCATGTTGCCCGTGGACTGGGCGCTGGTCTGCAGTTCCATGGCGAAGCGTGCCGTCACCACGTCTGTGTTGTTGGTTGTCGTGTTGGTCTCGAACGCGCTAAACCACCAAGCGGGCGAGAGGACTGAGGAAATGGTGCAGCTCTCGGCTGTTGCGAGCGGGTCGTTGAGCGAGTAGGGCTGCAGGAGGGCCCGCGAGGTGATGTTGCCTGAGAAGCTGCCGTTGGTGCCGCCTGTGCAGAAGGTCGTTTCTTCGTTGAAGACTTGGCATTCGAGCGGGAGGGGTGTGGTGCCAGTGGCGGTGATGGAGATGCTTTGGCGGGTGTGGTGTCAGTTTGCCTGTTGGGCAGTGAAGAGGGGGGCAGGTGATGGCAGGGTTGGGGAGCAAACATACGGCTGCGCCGGGTCCTGGTCGTCACAGAACCAGGTCTGGTTGACAGTGAGAGCGTATGTCTTGGGGTCAAACAGGAGTGATGTGCCAATCTGGTACTTGTCCGGGCGACGGAACGCGGTCTGCCCTGCGCAGGACAGCGGCTGGGCGCCAGCCACACCAGTGAGCACTCCTCCGCAGGACGCTGTGTATCCCAGGCGGTCATTCCGCAGGATGATGAAGGCATTTCCGCTCTGGAGACTCCCTGCGACCGACCTCAAGTTCAGCTGCGTTGCCGCGACCTCCCACTCAGGTGTCCTCGAATCGGCGGTGCAGCCCTTGGTGTCGTGACCCAGCGGTCCGCTGCCGTATGCCGGGCTGACCTTGACGGGAGTGAGGAGGGATCCTTTGAGGAGCGAGGGTTTTGTGGATTGGCAGCTCGTTGTGTTGGTCTGGTCCGTCGTGCAGCTCAGGGGAGCTGAATTGTTCGCGATGGCGGCGAAGGTGAGCCTGGGGGTGTCAGCACACTTCTCCGAGGGGATGCAGGAGAGGGAACGTACGGCTTGCTCGGGTTCACATCGTTACAGGTCCAGGTGTCATTGAGCAGGAATGAGACCGCCGAGTTGTTGTTGTTTGTCTGGAAGGCAGCGAGGAAGGGCTGGTTTGTGTTTGTCCTGTTTGCCGAGCAGCTGTGCCATTCCCCTGCCGCGGTTCCGTTGCTCGACGAGCACCTGAGCTCCAGCGAGACGCCCGAGGCTCTGTTGAGCGCGTGGAAGTCGGCCACGATCAAGGACGCCGACGACTGCAACCTGAAGTTTTCGACCAGCCAGCCCGGTGTTGTGAAGGAGCTGGACGTGCAGCCCGCTGTCAGCTGCGCCAGGGCGACGCCATTTCCGACCACAGGGCCGAGGACCAGGAGGTCCCGAACCAGGGATCCGAGTGATGGGCTTCGTGCCATTTCTCAACGTGTCGGGGCCGGTGCTCGTTGTTGGACGACAAAGACCAGGAGGACAAGAGGGCAACAGGCACGACAACCTACCAGCAACACAGCAGCCAGCACCCAGGAACCGCGTGCCCGTGTCCCACGACAGGACGGACATTCGCAACTTGTAAACCCGCGCAAGTTTCCGACCCCGCAGTTCAAAGCAACCAAGGAGCTCCATCATTTCGCTGATATGAATCCATCTCGGCTGTTCGATTCTTGCCGGCGTGCGTCTGGAAGAAGAGCCGGCAGTTAGCCTGATGCCCGATGGCCCGTTCCTGGAGTCTAGAATTGCCACGCCGACCCGGAAATTGGGTTGGCTGCATGGCCTCCGGGTCGAGCTGCAGTTGCTTCGTCCAGCTGCTTTGTTCGAGAACATTCGCCGCGTTGCAGATCATGGGGGGCTCTGGATGGTGGTGCGGCGATGTAGACGGGGACGATGTGATGTTTGTTTGTACAAGATTAAACATTATCATTGTGTCAGAAATACGAGAGGAGTCGACAGATCCGTCCTTTGTCCTGCCCACCCCTCCCTCCCCATTCCGAGTATGATCCTCCACTCCGCCTCAACCCCAATGCCAAACAAACAACTTTGACTCGAATCCAAACAAACAAACTCCAACCCAGAACAACTCCAACCCTGAACAACTCCAAACAAATCCAACCGAGTCCAAACACAACCGACAGCCCACACTGGTGCAACTCCAACTCCAACAGATGAAGCCAGAACAAGCAACCCAGCCATATTGGTGTGAGCTGCTGCGAGTTAGCGGCCATCGCCACGGACACACCAGGAGGGGAATGACCTACCGAGTCTTGGGGGTCGCGGTGGAATCCACATCGGGCGATTTCCACTGTACACGCCCTGCATCTCCACCAGAGGGCGGTGCTGGTCCGACTCGTCGCCGAAGCGCATTAATCCGTACCCGCGGGACCGGCCCGTCGGTCATGATCTTGGCCGACTTGCACGATGGGAATCGCGACTGGAAAAGCGAGACCATCAGCCAGCCGTCGGTAGGGTGTACCTGCACCCGAGTCGAGTTGTTCTGGGAGCGACGCCAGGAGACGCCCGGGTTGTTCTGGGAGCGACGCCAGGAGACGCCCGGGTTGTTCTGGGAGCGACGCCAGGAGACGCCCGGGTTGTTCTGGGAGCG
>FTEL01003999.1_pt1 | contig 16737 bp, 23 predicted proteins | sample 1658911 | NCBI WGS metagenome assembly FTEL01 (sample SAMEA3914869, study PRJEB12502) | metagenome | biome: forest; material: soil | place: USA | collected 2012-03-12 | depth 0.1 m
GAGCGGGGGGTGGTGGCGGGTCAGCAGGCTGGGGGAGATGGTCTTTTGGTCCGGAGAGGTGTGGTCGCCGGCCCATGTGCAGCTGGTGCTACTGACGTCGGATTCTGAGACGTCGACGCAACGAGGGCCCTCGTAGCTGGCCGAGGTTGCGGGCTGGAGCGGCCAGGGGGGGTGGGGACTGGGGGAGTCGTCCAGGGCCATGGATCCGAGCAGGTCGGGGGAGGCATACGGCCTGGAGCTGGAGCTAGCAGTGGACCTGGCGTACAGCGGGGGCAGGGTCAGGCCGTGGAGGGATTCGCTGCCGGGGGAGAAGACCGTTTGCGGGACCATACTGGTGTGGACGCCCAACGGGGTATCGCGGTACTCGAGTAGGGCGGGGTTGACGCCCTGAGATGCCTGTTCCCACATCGGATTCCCGCCGTTTGGTGCAAACGGAGGCAGGGAAGAGGCCGACACGAGCTGCCAGTAGGACGAATCATGGACCTCGGGGGGAACCGGTGCGTTTGTGCCCGATGGGGCCGAGAGGGTCCTCTGCCCCAACGACGAGTAGGGCGAGACGTAGGTGGATGTGGGCGTGGGCGTGGGCGTGCGGGTGCCCGCCAAGGACTGCCCTGATCCAGTCTTCCCGACCCCCGACCGGAGTGTCAGCTTTTCTGTTTCTTGTTTTGCAAGACAAAGGTATCTGAGTCAACATACCGCAACCGAGCCGTCGGTGGGCGAGGGGCTCCGGCCGTTAAGATGGTCGTCGGTGCCAGAGAGCGGGAGACCGTGCTGCGGGATGTCTTGCTTGGACCCGAGCTGGGTCCACCCGTCTTTGAGAGCCAGCTGGGTGTAAGACATGTCGTGGAGACGTTGCTGGTGGAAGAAGAGGGCCGTGTTGAGATGACTCAGTTGGAGGAGCCAGTTGCCAACGTCTGTCGCTGAAAAGGTGAGAACGTCGTCTGAAGGCGAGACGGCGTCCCCTTGGGGTCTTGTCGGGCTGATAAGCATTCTCGCTCGCTCGTGGGCCGCGGGGCAGCCTGATCTCTGGAGATCCGGGATCCTATGCAGGCCACGCTCTCGCCGGCCGTTGCTTGGCTGCGCTCTCTCCCACCGCTCTCTTCCCTCCTGTTCACCGCCGCTTGTCGTGGCTCTCCTGTGGGAGTGGGAAGCGCGTTGGGCCCCGCTCGTGGGAGAGTCTTGAGATCACCGGACGCCTGTGTTGGTGGGGGCGGGGGAGGCCGTGGGGCTGCACCGTTGAGCGGTCAAGCCGTGTGGTGTCTGGTTCGTATGCAAGGCTGTGTGGGTTCCCGAGGACGGGGGAACGCCTGGACGTCCCGCACAGCTTTGGGCAGGAGTTGGTTGGACGGGTCTGCGGGAGAGCGAGAGACAAGGCAGGGGTGGAGGCCCAATTTCGCGAGAAGCAGGCCCAGCACTGCCGCGGGACGTGTGGTGGCCCTTTGGCTGTGACAGGACAACGAGCGGGGATGTTGTGATGCTCCGTTAGGGGAATCCGAATGTCCTCGGGGATGTGAAAGGGGTGGATGAGACAGAGAGGCCGCAAGGACAAAGAGAGCTGCCGAGACCGCGGAGAAGGTGGTGGATCTGGTTCACCTCGAAGGGCAGGCCTCAGTCGTTCTTGTATGAGACCGAGAGATTGAGACGCGGGGTGGCAACGGGCCGCCAGGCGGGCGGCGTCCAGGGTCGGGCGAGCCATTGTGTACCATGTACATGGACAGCTTCCATGCTTCCCCCGCCATCGAACCCATCGTCAGCACCTGTCATTTCTGGAGAGATTGCGGAGGGGGCTTTGGCACGGAAGCTTTGCTCGATCTGGACACCAGACTGCCAGAACAGTACGAGCTCGGGCTCGCCTGCTCCCAGCGGAAGCCATCCGGTGCCAGGGAGTCTGCTCAGAAACCCGCCTTCCCGAGCGTCGGGCCGGTCTCCCTTGGGTGTCTGCCAAGCCGGTCCAATAAGACGGCATCGTATCTTGCTGCCCGGCGGGAGTGGCCCGCCGTGCCCGGTCTCTTTCGGAGGGAGGATGTAAACGCCAGCCTGATAAGGCCACGGGGGAGGGGCGTGGCAGGTCGTGGGAGTGGGCCAGATGCCCATCATGCCACTGGCTGGAGGCTGTCGCGGCTAGCTACGTATATGTCAGAACTGTTTCGGCAGCACCCAGAAACTCCCCCCACGTGGAGGGCCAATCGGCTGGCTCTGGGCAGGGAGCTCAGGGGGAGAAACCGGATGTCAACGACCCATGCTGCAAACAGGACTGGCCGGATGCCGGATGCAAGGGGGAGGAGAGAGAGGGAGAGGGGCCTTCGTGGGCTTGTTGGCGTTTCTTCCTCTCCTCCTCTCCCCGTTCTCCCCCCCACACACCCAATCTGAGAGGAGACATATCTCCGACTCGGGTATCGGGGTTGAGACGCCGATCTCCAAAGCCTCAGATGACGCTGCATAAGAGAAGCAATCGGCGCTAGGTCCGTCACCCTGGCCCTGGAAGACGGATCGGACGATCCACACCTCCCATTGGGGGCCCGGCGATCTGGGCGATGCTTTTCTGCAGTTGGGCGGGCGTTGGGGCGTCAGCCACGCATGCATGTAGCGACACGTCACTGGGAGATGCCACTGGCGTCCGCCGCAGCGAGGGCCGCGAACTCTGGCGCTCTGACATGCGGCGCTCATGCGGCGCTCGTCTGATCCAGGGGGGCAAAAACGAGACGTCACATTCTGCCCGCCCGCGGTAAAAGGCCCAGGACTCCTGTGCTTCTCCACGTTTCCCTTTTGGGAATTACTCGCATGCCGCCACCAGATGGGACCCGTTCGCCGGGCCAAACCCTGGCAAGGCACCCTCGCGACCATGGCCAGGCACTATCCCGGCACTCTCCTGGCCGGGGTTTGGAGGGGGGGTTGGAGGGGGCGGTGCCCACCCTGTCAACGACCCCTTTGGGACATGTGCTTGCCCGTGGACCCGTCTTCCGTCAGATCAGGGCGTGAAGATCAGATGCACCACGCTGGATCCAGGTCTACCCGGGCCACGATGGCTGATGCTTGGTGTTTGTGGCCTGCCTCCGCGACCCCTGCTTGCGTCCCTGAGACATCGCGCATGCATCAAGGAGGAGAGGGGAGCTCGGAGGAGATCGTTCTGGGACTGAGGCCGGAGCGGGGTCAAGATGGGCTTCAACGGAGCGGACGGGGCATGGTCAGGGACGGTGTCGACCCCGCTGCTCCCAGACCAAGCGCGTTTGTCACTGGCAATTCGTCCAAGTTCTGAAGCCTTTCAGGTGGACCGGGAGGCACAGTGCGGAATGACTTCAACGAAAAGGCAGACAGTCTTTGGGTACGGCTGCGTAGACGCCTATCGGGGATCTGTAGCCAGGGACATGCTGATCTCCAGTTCGGCATCGATCTTGGTCGCGTTGTGCATCGGACTCTGCGCAAGGCGAGAAGCCTGGGTCCGGCATCCGCTGCGAACGGTTTCGTGTGGGTTCGAGGGCGTGGGGGGGGGAGAGAGAGGGCAGGCGTTCGGCGTTCTGATTCATCGGGCGTCAGATTCGGCCGGCACCCGTGGAGGGGCAAAGCCTGACCGAGCAGAGCCGAGCAGAGTGGCGTCCATCGCTGGACCGGACGTGCCGATTCGCCAGGTCTGTGTTTGGCGATGGACTTCCGTCGGGTTCTCTAGCCGAGACTGCTCGCTAGTAGCTGACTAGTAGCTGATCTTCATCCGAATATCGACGAGCAAGGCTCTGGGCAGAATCTGAGTCCAGATGACGCCCCAGGTAGAGTACCTGAGAGCTCACCGTAGCACCCGAACGGCCTCGCTTGAGTCGTTTGAACGATGGACCCGTCCGGACCCTGATGACCGAAATGATGCCGAGGGAACGGGATCGAAGATGGAAGCTTGGACGAGGCGATGAGTCGAAAGTGGAAAGTGGAGAGTCCAAAGAGATTCTGGATCGTTGCTTGCTCCTCCAATCTCCCGTCCTCTTCGGGAAGACAATTCAGATGAGACGGGAATCAATGGACAGATACCCTCCCTCCTTCCCAAACGAGCTCACCAGTCATCTTTCCTTGACCGGTCTCCCCGAGGGACTCCACTGATTTGCAGCCTCATCATTCTATTGCAGACGGAACTCGCCATCCACAAGTCATGGTGACGACGGGGCTCCGTGACTCCTCCAGTTTCCAGCTGGCAATGGTACCCAACATTGGACGACCCCAAGATACCGTACGCTCCCCGTTTGCCATTCCTCGCTCTTCGACCAGTTTCTCTTGACATGTTCTGTTTGCCTCGCGTAAAATCCAGTCAGGCAAACGGCGGGCGCTGCCAGGCTGAGTCAAGGACAGTTGGGAGCTGGGCCTCGTCCTTTCACACCATTGGTAGAGGTTCGACGAGATCGTTCTGCCTTGTCCAGCTATTCTAAGGGCAGTTGATTGACCCAGACTTTGGAATCGGATCCATCCATTTGTTCTTGAAGAATGAGAGTTACTTCGGGCATGGCATGGTCTACAGGTACCCATCTACTTGGGCATCTTTAGATGCGACTGCCGTAAAGACAATGGGATAACAATGATTGAAACATTAACCCTGTGGTATTTTCTGTCACAAGTTATTCCTCACTATACAGATAATGGTCTCTCTAAGTTGACCATTCAAAATGTTGTTGTTGATTGCTTGCCCAGGTTGCCAAATCCTGGCTTGTTTCTATTCACGATTCTGTCGATATCAGCGTCCAACACACAGGACTATGACCGTGATGGGGGAACTCGATAACATAACTAAAACAATTCGCCTTGACCGATTCATTAATAACAAGCCTGAACCTCCAACACTACTTCCCTCATCCCAAACATCCTGTGATCTAGCCCCTGAGCCATCTGGGCCAGAACTGGCAAGACTCCGATTTCCCACAAGACTCGGCCCTCCAGCGTCAAGTACATGACTGCGTTGAACGCACCAACTGAGTCGAACTATGCACGTATGCATCCAGCTATAACCACGAAATGCCATGTGTCCTACTACCTGACCAAACCAATGGCCACGTCCTCCACGTGCTCTAGTTTGAGGACGGAGAGCGCTGGCTGGCCAGAGTTTAGATGGCGTAGCCGACTGAGGCGGCAGCTAGGGCGTTGCGAAGCAAGGCCGACAACACAGCGACCGTCCGGGAGCGGACACGGGTGCCTATATCACGAGTGTTTATGTACGAGGTTGATGACAACGGCACGATGTTGGAGTCTCTTGCATGTTGATCAAGTTCTTTCCCGATAACGTCGGCAACAACTTCAACGGCGGATACAAAGCCCACCAATGGTAGGCCCCCCCTGAGCGTCGGCAGGGCTTTTACAATGCCGTAGCGCAGATTCAAGGTCGTCCCTCCATCGTCAACGCCAACCCTCCCCCATCCCCTAGACGGTCACTCACACAGTCATAACTTCATCCAGGTCTAACTCCGCTCCCTCCGCTTCCCCCAAATCGGGACCATCACCCGCGCCCCCGACAGGACCTGCACCATCGGCCCCCCTCCTCCACCTCAGCAGCCCCTTTTCCACCGCAGCGGAGTTCTTCACCGCCTGGGTCTCCCACACCACCTTCCCCCATCCGATGCCTCAATCCTTGAGCCCATGAGGCGCGTAACAACCAGCGGACACACTGCAGGCCTGGCAAAATGCGTCTTAACCTCCATTCGCGCGTTTCCCGCTGCGATGAATTCTCTAGCAGCCCGCCTCTCCCCCGCAACCAATACCGGGCCCTTTACCCTCGGCCCACCCCGATTTCTACCGCAGCAATATAATTACCGACACGTCTCACACCCCGCTTGGCGTGATTGACTGGGATGGAGCGTGAACGGTCCCCTGGACCTTGGTTGAGTTCCCGCTCTTTCTCGGGGCGTTAGCGCGGGTGATGGACGCGCCGTGGAATCATGACAGGCAACAAGTGGATGGGGATATGCGGTTGCGGTGGCGGGAGAGGGCGGGGGATTTGGCCGTGGGAAAGGGGTGGAAGAGGAAGGTTGGTTTAATGGTGTGTTGTCGGTGGTGCTATGGGAGGAAAGGATACAGGCGCTGGGCTATGCGAAGTGGGTGTATTCCGAGCCTGGGGAAGTTGGCGTTTTTTGTGAGGTTTTGGAAGGGTTGGGAGGGTGGGGATTTGGCGCAAGGTGCCGGGGCAAGGGACCGTTCTGGTGTTATGAGGGACAAGCATTCGGGGTCCTTGGTTGCGAGAGCTACAAGACTGTGGGTACCTATTGTTGTGGATGAACGGCTTCATATTCTGCTTACTGCCGCAGGTACCCATTCTTCGGTGGTGCTCTGCGGATGTCATGGGATGGGGCTATGCATGTTTGATGCTGCGCCACAAAGTACTTGGCTCTGTCCTCCAGGATTGGCTCGCAGTGCGGACGAGAACCTCCCGCCCAGTCCCCCTCGGCGGTCTACATCTATCCCCTGGCCAATCCGTGGAAAACCAGTGGTGCATGTCAGCGAGGCTCTGCGGGGTATTTCGTCCCCACCCCATTCAATTCTGTCTCTTATCCCCTTGTGTGACAAACGCCAGCAGCCCATTTTGCATAGAGCCGGGGTCCAGTATGCAAATCACGAACATGCGCAAACCCCTCAAACACCTGCGAAAGCGGGACCAGAGATCTGCAGCTGTACGGAAGGAGTTGGCTTCTCCGGGTCACGGGGCCCGGCATAGAATTGAACCAAGGCACAGAGTGAATTGGGTTCAAGTTCTAACGGCCACAGTAACCAACAACTCCATCTCCATCCGGATCCCTTCCTCTGTGGCAAGCTTATTCCATTCCGTCTTCATTTCTTCCCTCGCAGCGCCCCTCAGATGCAGCGGGATGCCGCCGTACGTCTTTCCAGGCGAACTCGTATCCAACCAATTGATCATGGCATCCGCATCCTCGACGGCCTTTACAATCTTGTTTACAACAATCCCCCTATCAGCGAACCCGGCATCACCGAGCAGACTCTCCAACTCACTCTGCTTGAGGAACTTGGGCGGCGCCTCCTTCGGATAGATCCGGTAGGGCTCCCGCGACAGCACGTCCGCCTTGATCCGTTCCTGCGTCGTGCGATAATCGCCCGATCCGCCCGAGATGCCGAGGCGGCCCCCCAGCTTCAGCACGCGAGCATATTCTTTCAGGGCTGCGGGCTGATCCCGCACCCAGTGGAGCGTCGAAGGAGGAAGAGATCGGCATTGGATTGGGTGTCGTTGGCGCGGGTGTAACCAACAGCCAGTTCCTTGGTGTCCGCCATTGCTGCAGTGATATTGGTTGGATGCCTGATGCGTGTTGAGAGGCTTCGCTGGGCACGGACGCAGGTTCGATATTCGTGTCGTCCCCCGTGATGTTCGAGGATGGCAAACATCCCCGCCACATTCGACATTCGGAGGCTTGGTGGCGTCGGACAGCCCCTGTAACTGAGCAAGTTTCATCCCGGATCTTGGGTAGGACTGTAGGTACCAGTACAAGTCAATTTGAGCAGATTAACCCTCCCTGCCCCCACCCCCACGGCAGGTGCCGCACGAGTCCTCAGCCGTTCGGAGGTTGGTCAGCCGATACTTGTCACGAAACTCACGCATATCCCCGTTTTCCTTGGGTCACGGCGGAATGCGGGGAGAAAGGATGTTTGTATCAAAAGCTCCAAGTTTCTTTTTAAAGAGTGGGCGTTGCTGTCTGGGTTCTATCACCTCCTATCTCTGACGGTTAACTGACACACCAGAAATCTTTCTTCAGTGTACTGGGTACTTGAACCACACAAGATCCGCATGCGAGAATACAAGTCAAAATGACCATCATGCTTTCAGCAGTGGCTGCATCACTTGCTACCGTCGTGAGTCCACCCATTTGCCATGTTGCTGAAGAGCTCGTCTTAAGATGTCCAGTTGGTCTTGAGACTTGTTTTTCAAATCCTGCAAAGACGACACTTCCACCCGCTTCGCTCAGTCCCTGGTCCCTGGGCCAATAGCGTATCCGAGCTACCTGCAGCCCTCGCACTGGTCAAAGGGAATCAACATGTGTACTACAGTTCTCTTCACGAAAGATATGGGCCGGTGGTGCGAGTGTCCCCAGACGAACTTAGCTTCATCAGTGTTGAGGCGCGAGAAGAGATATACGGTCTAAGAGTGAGTAGGTTGATTCTAGGTTTGGAGATCCACACAGCTGACCTTTTCGATGCTTCCCGCGCAGAAAGGCGGTCTCAACATGGAGAAAAGCCCCATATTCCTTGGCGCGGTTGGAAATGTCGACGGGCAGACGGGCGTGAGTCTGGCGCTGAACAAAGACCACGCCCGCCAGCGCCGGGCGTTGGGATACCTGTTTACCAACAGCGCATTGGTGCACTTGGAGGATTTGGCTCAGGCTCAAATTCGCAAGTTCATTACCAGGCTCAAGACGATGGCGGGGGAGAATCAAGCCGTGGATGTCTCAGATTGGTGTAAGCGCCAGATGAAGCCCATCCTCATGTCCGCCAGCTAACAGTACACATCTAGACACGTACCTAGCCTTCGATGTCATGGGGGAGCTCTGCTTTGCGGAGCCCTTTGGCTGTTTGGACCAGGCATCGGCAACAGAGTGGTCTACGTCCGTTATCAACGTCTTCGTAGCAGCCACGTGGACACAAGGTATCCGTCGGATCTCAGGCGTGGGCACCTGGCTAGAGTCTCTGATGACGCGGCTCCTTGTTCCACCGCAAGCTGCCGCCTGGCGGGAAATTCATCTGAACAACGCAAGGGAAAAGACGGTTCGCCGCCTGGCCGACCCGGACCGCGATCACACCGACTTCGTGTATCAAATCCTCAACAGCTCCTCTGCAAAATCACTCTCCCAAACCGAAATCATTCTCAACATGGCCTTATTCATCAGCGCTGGAACCGACACCACGGCCACGGCTCTCACCGGCTGGACGTACTTCGTGTGCACACACCCAGACGTATACAGCCGTCTGACCAACGAGATTAGGGGGGCACTCACAGCGGAATCCGACGTCGTGTGGGAAAAGGTCAGGGAACTGCGATACTTGGAAGCCACTCTCATGGAGGCTCTCCGTCTCTTTCCGCCCTCGCCAGCCAGTCAACAACGCATAGTCCCACGAGGCGGCGCCACCATTGATGGTTACCATCTGCCTGCAGGGACAACAGTCGCTGTATCGCCCTGGTCGGCAACACACTCGCGCTTGAACTTTTACGAGCCGAACATGTTCCGGCCAGAGCGTTGGTTGGGCGAGGACGAAAGGTTCGCCACCGACCGGCTCAGTGCGTCGTTGCCGTTTGGGACGGGGCCCAGGGTGTGTATTGGGAAGAACCTGGCTTATATGGAGATGCGGCTCATTGCGGCGCACCTGTTGCGGAACTTTGATCTTGAACTCGACACGCAGATGCACGAGAGGGAGAATCGTGTATGGGGCTTGGATGGTCGCATGAAGACCATGAAGGTGTATCATTCCATGACCAAACCACCGTTGTGGGTGCGGTTGAAGGCCGTGAGGCGGTGACCCTCTGGTTTGGGAGTTGGACGAGCGTGAACCTTGTTGTGTCACGTCTCCCGACCCCAACCCACCCAGAACCAGAAGCATCATCCCCTAAAACAAGAATATACCGAGACGGATGGTTGGTAGAGCGGTGGCGCTGAAATAATGCTGTACAAAATTCGACTGATAATCAGACAAGAATCCGCAAGTATTACCGCGTTGCTGAGCGTGATGCATGAATGTGATTGTTGATTGGGCGATGAACTTGAGTCCTTGGAAGTTGCAGTTTTCCATTGTTCGATACATGCTCGGCGTCGGCCAGTAACTCGCAGTGAATGTTCCTTGACCAAGCTCTCGAGCTCCGAATTTGCGAGTCTCAGTCCCCGGAGTTCATCGACAGGGATGCTTTGTATAGGCGTCTGTTCCGACAGTGGGTGTCATCAACAATGGAGGGTCACCAGGAGGATGCTACTGAGTTGGAACGGATCATGCCCACAGAGATGTCTCTATACACAATGGACTGAGCCTTAGGGACCAGTCTTCCCGATGGGTTGGTGCCCATGGGAGACATGCAAATACATGGGTGCGCCAGTGCTTCGCCCCTGTGGCGCTGGCACTGCACTGGTGATGTCATTCCTTTCCATCATTGCAATTGCCAACATGGGGTTGTTGGCATTGCCGCCGGGCAGGACGAGAGTCACGGCCACAGTCCGGAGGGACGGCGGGAGAGCCTTCTTGACTCGCGGGCCGCGAATCTTGACCTGCGCATCCTCCCGGCCAATGTACAGCACCTCGCCCGCGGCGTTCTGTCTCACCACGTCGCCGGTTCGGTAGAAGCGGCGGCCCTGAAGCTGAGGGAGTTGTGCGGCCCAGGGAGGATCGACGACAAAGCTGGCGTCCGTCTTGGCCTGATCGTGGTGATAGCCGCGGGCGAGCAGCAGGCCCTCGATCCAGAGCTCGCCAACACCGCCGACGGGGCAGATCGTATTGTGGATGTCATCCACTTGAACGAAGAACCGATGATGTTCTGTTGCAGTGTGGTGCATGAGCATGTGAACACGTCGAGACGCCATCGTTCAACGCAGCTCGCGCCCAGATGTGACGTGTCGTGTCAGCCCCGCGTTGGTTGGTCGGCGGCATGGATGATGGAGGCGCAGGGCCGTGGAGGGGGGAGGGGAGAAGACCACCGCTTTTGGCCCAGTCAATCAACCTGTTCAACCCATTCAATTGAGCCCATTTTTACCATGCCCGCCTCTCTAGCCGTGGAAGAGCAGGACGTACGGCGACGACGTGATTGAGTCGACGCATAAACTCTGGTGGGACTACTACGCTGAGGTGGAGAAGGAGTGGACAGAGAGCCCGGACGACAGTAAGCGCAGGCTATGGAAGAATGTCGTGGTGGAGGAATACGACGCGATGCATTGTTAGGCCGAAAGAACTTCAAGGGCATGGCAATGTGAAGTCCCGCGCTTTGCCTTTTCTGACTGAAGCGCCGCATACTGGCCTCGGGGGGACATACTGGGGGTGTTGGAGGCGATTCATTTGCTGGTCCAGGCTGGGTGTGACCGGACGGCCAGGAATGGAGACAGGAATCGGCCGATTGATATAGTCCTCTCTCATGATCATACTGAGAAGGCTGTGGATCATGTTGGGACCTGCGGTTCCTGTACCAAAGGGAGGGAAGATGTGAGGATGAGGCGAGGGGTTAGATAGGTATTGGGACGTCCGCCTGAGGAGTGCGTTGAACCGTTCTTGGACACCTACAGGCTAAGTACCTAGGTAGCTGGATAGCTGGAGAACATAACAAGCAAGGCAAACACGCGTTTGAGACGCCGCGAGGAGAGAAGACGGAATTTGTCGTAATATCACGACAGTGGTGGAAAAATTAAACGCCATGCAGTGTTCATCCTCCAATTACCTACCTATAGTGCAGCCTTGCGTCCACATCATCAACACTTGAGCTTCCAACACATCGATTTGCGTAGTTTCAGGAAATTCCAGTCACCTTCACCTCCCCTTTCATGCCCCCATCACGCAAACCTCGCTAGCGCAGGTTCCACCTTGGCTATATCCTTGACTGTCTCCTCCCACAGCCTGTCAACAAACTTGTCAGCATTGGGCCCGTTAAGGAACGCAGCGCCGCTGGTAGTGGAGAGAAGGTTGTTGTCAGCAATTGCGGATAAATCCCCAGGAACGCGAGAAAAGGGAGAAAAAAGACAAGCCACTCACTCATCATCCTGGTTATTCTGCAAGAACCGCCCATTACTCCCCTCCCCCGCCAGCGCGGCCGCATACACCAGCGTCCGCGCACCCTCCTCCACCGTCCTCGCCGCCGCCTTGCGCACCCACCCCATAACAAACTTAAGCGGCCCCGGCAAGTTCTTATCCAGCCCCGTCTGCACCAGCCCAGGGCACAGGTTATTCACGATAACCTCATGCGGCGCCAGCGTCGCCATCCGCCGCGTATACGCGCTCACCAGCAACTTGCTGTCCGCATACCGACGGAACCGGCTAAAGTTCGCGGGATCATCAAAATACCCCAGCAACGATCCCCCCTCGGGCACGGGCATCCCCGGCCCCAGCGTCGCCTGCGACTTCTGTGTGGCCGAGCTCACAAACGTGATGCGGCTGGGCGTCCCCCGCTCCAGCGCCGTCTGCCTCAGCAGCGGCAGCAGCGCGAGCGAGACGAGCACGTGCGTGAGGCAGTTGACCTGCAGGGTGCGCTCGTGGCCGCTGGCCGAGGTCTCGTAGCGCATGGACGCGATCCCGCCGTTGTTGAGGAGGATGTCGAGCTCCGAGATGGTCGAGTGCACGTGCCGGGCGAAGCGGGCGCCCGAGGCGTAGTCGTCGAGGTCGAGCTCGTAGACGTCGATGCGCGATGTTGGGTTCGCGGCCAGGATGGATGGGTCGGCGCGCAAGGAGGCAGCGGCGGCTTCGCCTTTGGAAACGGAGCGGCAGGCGAGGACCATGTGCGAGCATCCGAGGAAGAGGAACTGGCGCGCGGCTTCGAGTCCGAGGCCTGTGTTGCCGCCGGTGATGATGATGGTTTTGCCCGCGACGCTGGTGCCCGCGGGCGTGGGGGGTATCGGGGGTTGGCCCATGGCGGTGGTGAGGATCAGGTTGGGCTTCGAAGTTGGCTGGTGAGAGGTGAATTAATGAGTTCTAGACCGATCTTCAAGCTGCCTTATAAGTTGGCCTGGCCCGGCGGTGTTGTGGAATCATCATCGCCAGATCGGGAACGAAGGATTCGCGGAGTAACCCGGGTTGCTGGTCGAGGTGCGGATGACAAACCATGAGAGCTCGTTCCCCCGCGCCGGCTTGGCTCAGCCCAGAGATGTGTTCAACTCGGGGAATCTTTCCCTCGGTGAAAGTTGCCGATAAAGGTGCTTGGCAGGTTCGAATGCGAAACTAGGTTGTTATGAGCAGAGTAAATATAGCGAAATAAACACGAGAACTCGTGCATCGTAGGTTCTTATGCGGCAATAGTTGGCCTGAAAGCACACAGGTGCGCTCTGGAAATCTCGGCGCCGTGCCAGCTCAGCCCAACATGGGTGCTGGCAAGCGAGACAGCTCCCCAAGCCATGGATGGCATGGCATGCGGCGCAATTCAGCGCCGAAACTTGCCGCGCCTCGCAACCTCAGCCCATCCGCTTGGCCCTGACAGTCCGGTGCTCTACGGAGTATAGGGCGAATGAATCACTGCATATCTACCTACCTTATCCACCACCTGCCGTCCTGAATGCACGTCCTTGGAACAGGGCTTGCCACGGGAACACTTCGCCCTCCGTCTTGGAAGTTTCCATGTTGTTTGCCATCACTCGCTTTGCAGTGTCCTGGTGGGGGAGGGGGAGGTCGCCCGCTCGGCCACTCCTCTAGAAGGCGCCGCCCGGGACGGGTGTTGGCCACTGCAGCGAAGTGACGGGAAAGTTGTTCAAGATAACTACTCGGTGTGCTGGTCGACAAAGGATTGGTTGCTACTCCTGTATTCTGTGGTCAAGTAGCAGACCCGGTCGCACATTTCCGCGCCCTCTTCGTCTCGCTGCTAGTCGATCCCTTCGATTCTAGTTTTGAACTTGGCCCCAAGCCCGGAATCGAATGGATAGGAGGGACGGGGGTGGGGAGTGGGTGCATTCGTTGGACAAGGCCCCCATCCGGGCTGGGCGGCTGTCCCCCTGTCGACACCGTCCACGCCGGTTTGAATTTTGCACTGGGGCGATCAGCCACCCAGCCTGGCGCGTTCCTGGCTGGTCAGAAGACGATTGCCTGAAATATTGGCCTGTCTTGCTGCCTTGTGTGCGAGGCAGTGAACCTATTTTGTTCCAAAAACACCCCCTCCGTGCTCTGTCCCAGGATACCTACCTACCGTCCCCCGTTGTGTCGCAGTTTTGACCTGGGATTTGGATTGAGGCATCGCCGCCGCGCCATATTCAGGCTGCGTTTCTGCCATCTCCATTCTCTACCCCCCCACCAGACGCGTCAAGATGTCTGTCACGACCATGGATGCCCAAATTGCCGACCATGGCGTCCCGGCCACCAGCTGTGAACTCGAGGATGCGTAAGTTATGCCTGACCGACATCTCGATTCCTGATATCATCTCTCTCGCCCTGCTAACACGGCATTGACTTACAGGTGCCTCGGTATCGATATTGGCAGCCATCGTACCCGCGTCTGCATCTGGGTAGTAGGCACAGAAACGGAGCTCGTTGTCGAGAACACGAAATACCTCGGTCTCTCAAACCCGTATACGGCCTGCGACTTTCCCTCGGCCCTCTACCCCTTTGACGACATCACCGAGGACGTTTATCTGCTCGACGAAGACGACACCGGGCGGCGATGCGTGTCGGCAAAGTACGTCTTCTACGCCCTTGCGAACGCCTCAGACGCGCTTCTAGAGCAATATCCGTCGGTCCACGATCTGATAGAGAGCAAAGACGATCCCGAGTTTGCCTGCCAACTCCGGAGGGGCATAATCGAACTGCTCTCTGCCCTCCGGGACGCTACCGACGACTTGTGTCGCGAATATGGGCTCCGTATCGTCAAGATCGGCCTCACGATACCGGTGCAATGGGGTCTCGAGTTCGAGGACGTCTATCGTGCCCTTGTGCTTGAAGTATTCGAGAAGGTTAATACATCTCGAGTCTACTTCTTCACCGAGGCGGAAGCTCGGGCGAGGTACCTGTACAAATCCCAGGCACGCAAGCTTGATCCTCGCGATCAACACAATGCGATCCTGTTCTTTGACTTTAGAGGTCACAACATAGTAAGTCAGCCATCCCCTTCTGCGTCGGTCGCGGCAGTATTAATAATGCTAGCGTCCAACAGAACGGCTGTCTCTTTGTGATCGCTCGAGACCCAGACCACCCTGATGGAAATAGCTTTTTTAGAGTCGGGAGCCCCTTTGGTACGACTTGCTGCGCCTGCTGCTATCAACCTGAAGACCAAAGTCTTGGAGTCATACTGATCAAGTCCCTCCTCGCAGGCGCTGGCGGCGGATCCGAACAATGGGAACACCACATCGGTCAATGGTTTTCCAATAAATGTTTCGAAAAGACCGGCCTTCACGCCCCTCCAAGCGAGCTTGATCTATTCCTCCGCAGATTTCGTCCCCAAAAAGCGAAGCCAACCGCGTCACGCAAGGCGATCCGCGTCATCCAATCTCTGCCCGACGACTCCGGCACCTAGAGATCCACCTTGACCGTAGAGGAGATCACCCGGGCCTGGGAAGAAGGCCTCAGCGGGCCGCTTCGTACTGCCAGACATACGATATCACATCTACTCGATAATATGGAACAGAGGGTAGTATCACGGCCGCTCGTTATCGTAACGGGGGGGACGGCCCGCAACCACGCAGTAAAGTCGCACATGGCAGCTCTATGCCGCGAGGGGGGGGTTCCAGTGGTTTTCACCGATGAGCTCAACTTCCGTACCACACACCTATCAGTGGCACCCTCTTCTTCCATCCTGAACCGCTTGCTTCACGGTAATATCCGGTCTAACTTGAACTTGTTTATACAGCTCGGCTCAGGTAGCGACCGCGGCAGCTTTCGTCGTCAGCAAAACCCTTACCGTCGAGCAGTTCTTCCAACGCGGGGCCGCGATCGCATTGCAAATACGGCAGCCTCTAGAGAAGGGCCAACCGAGGACGGACTTTAGGGAGTAGGATGACTCGGGGTACTTGTTGCTAGACACGGTAAGTTTGAAGACTGGATTGTGCCTCGGTGTACTTCGGGTAACAGGGTGGCTGACATAGTAGTTGCTTTCTGAGTAGAATGGCCCTCACACGGCCTTGATTTCGGTGCGAAGCAGCGACGAGTTTCGCCTCATCTGCGACCCCTTTTTCAACATACAACCTGGTACCCAACGAAACCGAGTTGCAGCAAACAGGTCGTACGATGTGGTCGACCTAGGCAGGCGGAGACAGGGGTCTTGGGCTTTCCGATGCACACTGGACAGGTCCGGCGACGAGGTGCATCTCAAACTCCACCAGTTGTATAGGAAGAGGAAAAGAGGCCTTGGTTTCAGGGATCAGGAGACGCTGGATCTACGTCTCTACTTTGATGGGAGCAGCGGCTGCATCCATGTCGGCGACAGAAATCGCGACATTTCCGAGCTCGGCCTCAGTCTCCCGCCGTAGCCCAAAGACCTGGGAGTCATGACGGCGGATAATAATTCCAGCCGGCAGGATTCTGACACGGACTCGGACTAGGAAGATCTCGAGCTCACAATAGCAGCATGGGGTGTCTACATATCACTTTGTAGTAATTAATGGAGTTATTTGCCTGGCATGAGATGAGGGTTGTCGATGACAAAGATGCACCACCCCGTTTAAGAAGGAACTCGGACTTCACGAACACCTGTTTGTCCTAGTCTTACGACCTGCCATGCCCCCGTTTTACGGTCAAACGGACACGGCCTGTATTGCTGGCGTAATCCGTACTGCTGGCATCATTACCCGTGCAGCAGCCCCGGCTATCCCCACGTTCCCCGCCTCGCAGGATTCTGTTAATCTCTATTTTGTTTTTCCTTCCTATTTGACACTCCTCCAGCGACATATTTCAGGGGTTCCACAGCTAATTATCCACGGAGTTGCCCAATAAGCCATCTCACGTTGCCTCGGTTGTCCATGTCCCAGCCCCTGAATCCCGCTGCAGCCCTAACCCTGAGACCTGCACGACTGCTCCTTACCACCGCCTGCCCCCCGAACTCAACTCTTACCCCACCGCCCTCCTGCCTCTCCTTCTCCCCTGTAAGAAAGCACCTTGTTCTCCTCCGTACCCTCC
>FTEL01008410.1_pt1 | contig 16731 bp, 10 predicted proteins | sample 1658911 | NCBI WGS metagenome assembly FTEL01 (sample SAMEA3914869, study PRJEB12502) | metagenome | biome: forest; material: soil | place: USA | collected 2012-03-12 | depth 0.1 m
GACTCGACTCGACTCGACTCGACTCGGTGCGGGTAGGTGCAAGGTTGGCGGTCGGTGGTGACAAGGAGCGACAAAAATTAAGACGGAAACGAAAGGCAGCGCGACGCACAACGAAAAGATGGGACGAGACGAAGGCGAAGCAAACAATTACCGCCAACGGGCAACAACCAAAAGAGGGGGTTGAGGGGACGAAGGGAGTGAGTGGCTGCGTGTGGGCAAGGGTGAAACTTGGAAAAGGCCGTCCGTCAGTCAGCCCTGGCGCAAGGAGGAGGAAAAGGGAGCCCGGAGTGCCTCCCGCCCCTCGCGCTGTGAGTGGCAGTTCGTCACAAAAAGAGAAAAATAGGGCGGGCACTGGCTGGGCGGGAGCACCACATTGGCCCCCCCTCCCTCGTCCCTGTCCGTCCCTGTCTGTCCCTGAGTGAGTCCCTCAGTTTGGTTCTGCAAGGTACCGACCGACGGCTGCTTACCCCCTGCAGCAAGGGGATCAGCCGTCCTTGCGCCATCGGAGGAGACACATCAGCCTTTGGAAATTTAGACAGAAAAAGTGCACTCCATCTTCCCCAAATCCCCACAGTCCCGATGGGGACACCCAAGCACTCAGCAAATGACCACTCTTGGAACTCGTATCCAAACCCATCATCATGGTGCTGTACTTGCACCCGTACCCAGACAACATCACAGACCGTTGAAACCATCGAGAGCGACGGAGCGATGGACAAACGGTTGCGCCTCAGCCAACAAGCCAGCCCGTTCCGAGTTCCGTGCCAAGTAATCTCTCAAATCCCTGCTCCTGCTTGCGCAGCGCAGACCCCAACCGCCCCAAATCGGGATCGTCAACCAAACGCCCGGCGCACGTGGATCTCTGCCCTTCTTCGGCCGCGCCAGGCCGGGAGAACGAAAAAGAGCTGCAGTCGAAAAACAAGAATTCCCGGCGCCTGCGGCTCAGACCAGCCGAAAAAAAAAGCCCAAGACGTCAGAATGCGGGTAATCCTGGGATTCCGCACGCCGATGGATCGCCCAACGAGGGAGGACTCCAATCCATCACACATGGACAGGCAAGTAGGTAGTATTATGGAGACAGGACAGGCGTTGAGAGCGAAAGCATCATCGTGCCCCTTACTTTTACCATTCCGGCGTCAGAACTTGGGACGAAACAAAGCTAAGTCTCAAAACCCCAACCTCGACGAACGAACCTCAAGCTCGCACCGCTAGGACTCGCTTGTTGTCGTCCGCGAAAAAAAAAAAGATTCGACGGTCCTGTTTATCCCCGATGTGGCTAACCGAATGATGTGGTATTTTGCGCAATTGCCAACCGGCGACCAAGCCCGAATTCTCGGAGGGCGGATGCGGATGGCTGCTCCGTTATCGAAATCCAACCCCGACTTGGAAGAGATGCGGAGATTCCTCCAACGAACGAACGAAACTGTGGAGAAAAGGGACCGACCCTGCAAGGGAATAGACCTGTGGAGTTGAGTTTTGGTTTACGATTCGGCAACAGAGCCTGTCTGCATGGAGCTTCAGCATCACGGACCAGGAGCCACGACGTCATGCCTCAAGGGGGCCAGATGCTAGCGCACCCCGGAACTGGGTTGTTGGGTTATCGATTAATACCAAGATTGGACAATATCAATACAACTAAGTTGGTAGCTACTAAACCGTCGAGACGGAGATTGGTGGTGATCCTGGCGTGAGCCAGATAATAATAGAGACGTAATGAGAGTCGTATCCCGACCGTATCGAGACGCTGCGAGATCGTGAAATTCCCGTTCGTTTGTTCGTGTCCCCTCCGTTAACAAAACAAAAAACCATCCCGTAACGCCCCCGTCCTGTTTACCGTCCCTCCGCCGCTTTATCCTCCATTCCTCCTCCCGCTCCGCCGAGCAACTTCCCTCCCAACCCGCTCAATTCCGCGCTCCACCCTCCACCTCGGCATCGTTTACTTGGCGGCATTGGGCGGGGGTCCGGGAGGCGGCGCGTAGTCGCCCCCGGCGTCGGCGCTGCGGTGGTACGTGTTCTGCGGCTGCTGGAGCTGGATGCCCTCCTGCTGGGGGCCGCCGCCGTAGTTGCCGCCGTAGTTGCCGCCGTAGTAGCCGTCGTTCTCGCCAACCTTGTAGCCGCCGGGCGGGGGGCCGTAGGGGCCACCCTGGGGCGTGTACTGCGGGGGAGGTGGGTAGTAGGGCGGCGGCGCGGGCGCCATCCAGCCCGTCCCGTACATCGGCTGGACGCCTTGCTTTCTGCGACGGCGGGAGTTGCGGCTGTTGAGGGGTGTGTTAGCGGCGGGTTTCTGCGCTGCGGGGTGGGGGATCGCGAGCGAGAAGATAACTTACAAGGCGGCAGCAAAGACGAGAAGCACGAAGAGGATGGCGAGGCCGGCAAAGACCCAACGCCCCCACCAGTACCAGCCTGAATATGAGTAGCAGAATCCGTCGCTGCCGCGGTAATTGCCGTTGCCGCAACTGGAGAAGAGGTCGTTTGTTAGCGGTAAGCGCTGCAAGTGTTATCGCGAGCTCGAACGTACCCATCGGCGCGCTTCGCTAATTCGGCCATTTTCTCAATGAGAGGCGCCATTCTGGGGTTCTTCTGTGTTGATCGCTCAGGAACCGGATATTTTTCGATGTGGAAACCGGGATGTTTTTGATAGAAAATCGCTGATAGGCGACGATGGGCCTCGATGGTGGTTGGGCGTTGGTGGTCTGAGGGTGGATGCGGGCAGGTGGCGCTTTTGAATGCGGCGGGAAAGTTGCTGGGGATGATGCGAAGCAGCCGGCAAGGTGACGTGCCGTTCACTGGCCGCAGTTTCAGCACTGTGGATCAGGGTTGGGCTTTGTGCTGCTCGGCATGGCAACACTGTGCGACTTGGCGGGCTGGGCGTCAGGCCCACCCCCTACCACAAAGGCACAAAGAGCGTCACTGGGCGTGGCTGAGCCAAGCGAGTCCGTTCTTCTGAGACCTCCGCGTCCCAATAAGAAGGCTTGCTGAGGCAGCCCGCCAAGCGGCGCAATGAGGGGGAAAGGACATGTGCCTGCCTCTCCCGCTTGTATCACCGACGGCATTTCCTTGCCGGGCGAGCTGCCTTTTCGATTTCTCATCTCTGATCGCGGGCTCAGGCACGGCGGATGCATGGGAGCTATGAGCCTCGAGAAGCCTCGAGAAGCCAGAAAAGTCGAGCATCGCCCATCGCGACGGGGTCCCCCGGTGTTGACTTGGGCTAGTGCTGATCTCATGACGGAAGAAGAAGAGGCGCAGGAGAGCTCGGCCTCACCGTTTGCCGGGTTGCCCGCTCGGTGTTGCTCGGGGGCCAGCTGCCCGCGGGTGCTGACAATCCTCGCTGGAAAGCGCGCTTGTCGCCACAGACTCCATTGTCAGAGACAACACTGCCCGGTTCTTTATTATCCGAATGATCGAGTGCTTTCGTCTTTGTTTCCTATTTGGGCTGCCCGATTCCATCAGCCATGTCAATCAAGCCTGAGAACCCGATGTTATTGATTGAGTGGGGTGGAGGCTGAGGCACTGGTCTCGAGTTTCTACGAAGGATCCGTAAGAGAGATTCAGGATTCCATTCAGTGACACGAATGCACCGCGCTCGGGTCCATCCCAGTCTGGCTCTCATCGCCGCCGGATCCAGTTCTGCCGAATTCTGCGAGCAACAAAGTTCGGGATCGGGCCGGACGAGACCCACTTGCCTGGGAGACCCGCTTATCGGGCTGCCAGCCTTATCTGCCGCGCCGCCACATTGCCTCGCCAGCCACACTTACCGCCACGTGACTGCAGCCGCTAGCCCCATCTTTGATTTCCCCTCCACACACAAAATTTGGACAAGGAAAAAACCAGCCCCGAACTAACAAACAGGACGGTATCTTGCCAGACAGTCAACATGGCGACCACCCAGGCAGTTCAGGTGTTTGGCAAGAAGAAGAATGCCACAGGTACGGATTTTTGTTCCGGAGGTGGGAGAGTGCGCAATCGGTCGCTGACAACGAGTTCGCAGCCGTCGCGCGCTGTGTGCAGGGCAAGGGCCTGATCCGGGTCAACGGCAAGCCGCTCAAGCTCTTCGCCCCCGAGATCCTCCGCGCGAAGCTTTACGAGCCCGTCCTTATTGTGGGCGCCGACAAGTTCGCCGAGGTCGATATCCGTGTCCGCGTCACCGGTGGTGGTCACACTTCGCAGGTCTACGCCGTGCGCCAGGCGGTAGGTTACTTCCAGGGAGAGCCGTCTGCGCCAGGATTTGGAAACACGGAAAAAGTTGCTAATGCGTGCGGTTTCAACAGATTGCCAAGGCCATTGTCAGTTCCCGGACCCGTTGCCTCAAGATGCGCCGCGCGAACAAGGACCGAAATACTGACAAGTGGAATTCTAGATCGCCTACTACGCCAAGTACATCGACGAGCACTCCAAGAACCTCCTCAAGACGATCCTCATCAACTTCGACCGCAGCCTGCTGGTTGCCGACCCCAGGCGTTGCGAGCCCAAGAAGTTTGGCGGAAAGGGTGCCCGTGCGAGGTTCCAGAAGTCCTACCGTTGATCGGGGTTTTGGTCATGTTGGGAATCGGGGACTTGCGTGGACACGGACGGCGTTCGGCATTGCATTGATCAGCTACGAGTCGAGACTGGCCTCCAACGATGGCCTGCTGAGGCGCACATTCATGGCGCCTTGGGAGATAGGAATAAGACTCGAGTCTACCTTGCCCCCACTACGATACTCCTGGCAGGGTTGCGCGTGGATCATGTGAATTCGGGAACCGTTGTTTTGTCGGGGGGAGGGTGGGAGTTATGGCAGCGATAGAGCAGCTCGAGTGACCATCCGGTTCGCCCGCGCCCGGGTCGGAATGCCATCCGTGTTTCTCCATCCAGGCGCCCAGCGCCGTGTTTGCACATGGCCGGGATAGTGGAGGCGTTGGGAATACCTAAGGGGTTGCTGATTTCTCGCAGGTTGTCCGAGTCCGACTTGCAACAACCCGACGAGCCTCGAACGCAGTCGGCGGCACTCACTCGGTGGCGAGAGCAGCGAAGATTGCTCGCCTCGTTCGCTACCAGTCCGTCGCCTACGATCGCCTTCTGGCTGGCTGGCCGAGAGACTCTCCGACAAGGCTTGGAAAGTGCGCGATGGCCTTGCGATCACCCCTGGAAGGCGAGACCGCGGTCAGCCACCGTCTGCACTTTTCGATGAGCACTTTCAGCACACGACTCCGGACCGGGCTCGAGGCCGATGAAATCCGTCAAGGTTGTGTGGATATCGATATATCCAGCCCTGCGGAGTATCCACTTGCGCCAGGCGTGCTGGGCTGCCAGTCCACCGCAGCACCACGGCTTGTCCCAGAGCGGGCGTTGGTTGCAAGGCTGCCCCCTCTGGTGAGTGGAAGACACACTCGAGCAAGCCATCAGGTGTCAAGGGCGAGAGAGAGGATGGCCGTCCGGGGAGTGCGACGTGCCCGTGCCCGAGTGCCTTGTCTTGGTTGTGTTGAGACTCTCGCGGGGCAATCGGCGTGGCGCTGTAAACACACAATGACAACCAAGAGAGGGACCGACATCGGCGTCTGCAGTAGGCTGCGTCGTAAGCCCGAGATCTGCCGCCCCATGAAGTCTCATCCGGCCGTTGCGGGTTGGTGATGCTGATGGGCTTCCCGCCCGGTCCACCCTGAGGTTGGTGTTGAACAACACATGAGGTGGTGGCCTTGTCTTGCTGGCCAGCCTTGCGCTCCTCACCCGCGACCGAGGGGCGAAAGGTAAAACCCCAACCGCCCGCCTCAGTGTATAAGTCATCGGAATGCCGGCTCCCCAAACATCCATCCATCCAAGACAAAACCGACCAGCAGCGGCCATCGCTACGTGCTGCGCGACCATCCAAGCTTGCCCCTGCCTGCGCCAGCTTGCACACACACTTTGGTTCCAGCCGGGAAACCCAGATCGAATGGGTTTTTCCCATCCCATGGCGCCCGAAGGGCGACCAAAGGCAAGCCAGCCAATGGCGCCCTCACACGTCAATGGGCCGGCCGGAAATGGTCCGTGTGTAAGTCCAGGAGACCTTGACTTGGGGGGGCAGGCCCGACCGAGATCCCTTTCTTTCCCTCCGTTGACGGTGTCCGATTTTTTCTTCTCCTTCTCCTACTTTTCAACTTTCTTGACCTTGTCCTGAGTTTTCCCCTTTCCCCCAATTCTCGCGCGTTGCGCGGCGTTTTTTTCGCGCCCTCGCTCGCCGTTCTTGCGCCCCTGATGTGGGGTTTGCCGCTTTTCGCGCCCGCCATGGAGGGGTGTTGGCAGCGGCGGGCAAGCGCCCGCCCCGGTCTAACACGCCTGGCGGGGTCCTCGTCACTCCCTTGCTGCGCAGAGCAGCAGACACGATCGCGAATGCGCGCCGCCTCGCAGGAGTGCCATACGGTGGTTTGCTCTCTCCACAGTCTCATTTTCTCTTATTATTCATTCAAAAACTTCATCATTCGTGGTCATGAAAAATTAACTGTCAAAGTTAAAAAACCAACCCGGAAAATACAAACTGCCCACCACCCAGCCCGCCACCCCTCCAACACCCACCGCCCCCCGACTCCGGACCCCTTCCCTCGATTCTCATAAAAAAAAACGTATTTCAGAAGCAACCCTTTTCTGAAGCCACCCTCATTCATCATACCCTCCCTCATGCCATGCCTGCAAGCGGCAAGCGCCACTCACAGATGTTGCTACCAACCGCACCATGCCCGGCCTTGCGGCTCCAGTCTGAGCTCCCGAGAACTTTCGTCGAGCGCCGGAAGCGATTTGAGTCTCGTCGTCTCACAGGGAAGACGGGCGTGAGGACCACCAGTTTTGTTGGGGAATAAACTGACTGCACTGCCCGCAGGCTTCCAACGCCAGGGAGGAAAGGGAGGGGGAGAGGGCGTTGTTGAGAGAAGAGTTTGGTCGTCGCCGGCCGATAATCGAATGTCTTAAACCCCGAAGAAAACTTGCATCGATAAAGGACCGAGAAAAAAAGACAATAAGGGAAAAAGGCAAAGAAACAGAGGCAGGAAATCACAGGACCAAACCAGCCCGGCCCGGTTGTCCGACCGAACCACCCATGCGAACCGAACCGACCCCTCCACCATCCTCTTTCCTCCCCCCCTCCGCCGAAAGTTGGGTATCCAAAACAAGACTTCGCGCGACAAGTTCACGGCGAACACATACACCCACCCACTCGGAGCGAGCTCACTTATTAGCAAACTTCATCAGCCACTGCAGCACAGCCTCGAGGTTGGTCTCCTCCTTGGCCGAGATGCCATAGCATGAGACCTCGCGGTGGGCGACGTTCTTGAGATCCATGGCATCGATCAGCTCGTCGACCGAGAGCTTGTTGGGCAGGTCCGACTTGTTGCCGAGCACGAGGAGCGGGATGCCGTCGAGTGAGGGCTGGCTCATGAGGATGTGCAGCTCCTCGCGCGCCATGGGGAGGAGGTCGAGGTCGGCAATATCCACGATAAAGAGGATGGCGTTCACGTTGCGGCAGTACCTCTCCCACATTGGCCGGAAGCGGGGTTGGCCCCCCAAGTCCCAGCACTTGAGTGTCACATGGCCCCGTTGCACACGCTTCATGTTGAAGCCGACTGTGGGTATGGAGCTGCGAAAAAAAGAAGGGGGTCAGCCGGGGGAGCGGGAAACCCGGGTGTGGTGGTGGAGGGAGGGGAGGTTTTGAATGGGCGAAGCCTAGAGGAGCAGGTGCAGGTGCAACAGAAAAGGGGAGGGGGGGGAAGAGTGAGGGGAAGGGGGAGGACGAGGAACAGGAAGAGGAGGGAAGGACCGCCGCAACATACTCGATCGCGAACTCTCCGCCCTGGTGACAAGGATCCCGAAGTCAGCATTTTCTGAGGCCTCAGCTTTGCGGTTTGCGCCGTCGGAAACTCACCGCAAGGACGCGCAGCAACGATGTTTTGCCAGCATTCTGCAGCCCAATCATGGTCACATCCATCTCGGTCGCCCTGCATCGAATTAGCCCGCCGGCCAGCAGCGAGGTATTCGCCCGCGATGCGCAGCAGCAGCAGCCGACGCGATGCGGGCCGGTAGTGTGCCCCGCAGCTCCGCGGCGCGGAGGGGAAGGTTGCATGAGCGGCGGTGGCCAAACTACTCACCAAAACGTCCGCAGCAGCCAGTCGTACACTCGCCTGAATAGCCCCGCCATGATGTCGGTTTTTGCGAAGCACGCCGCTGTCGTCGGGAGAGTTGGTGGAGAAGGGGCTTGCTGGGAGGAGGAGGAAGTAGTCGGGGAGAGCGTCGTCCGGGCTCTCGTGTTGTCAGAAGCGGGAAAGTCGCGCAGGGCGGGCGTTTGCGGTTTCTGGGATTTCGCGAAGGCCAGTCCGTTCGGCGGCGGCGGTCGTCCAGGGTGTGGCGGGTGATGGTGTGGGTGGTGGGCGCGGCGGGCGGCGGATGGGCGGTGACAGACAGCAGGTAGGTCTCAGCCCGGTCCAGCTTTAAATATTCTGCGCTCAGACTTCCCCCTGGGCGGTCGGCGCAGAAAACGGGAATAGATGCTCTTCTCTCGTTCCAGGCGCGGGGCCTTTTGTATAAGGGCCTCTCTTGTTTTTCTGCAATTTCGCAAGAAGATAGGAACGAGAATAAAATAGGCACTTCCTTTTTGTGATGGGGCCGAGAGAAACGACGACGCGGGGCAGGTGAGGGTGAGCGAGTGACCAGGCCCACCAAGCGAGATGCCACCGGGGAACACAAAATCTAGGTAACTGTTGTGCAAGTCAAGCTGGGGTCCGTGCCTCGGTGCTGCGCAGTGGTAGCAAAAAAAGAGAGAGAGAGAAAGACGGATGGGATATTATGTTGAACAACGGGCGCAGGCGGGCGGCTAGAAACTTGGGAATGCCGGGGGGGTGGAGCCACCGAGACGGGGGGAGGCGATATGGCAACCAGGTACGGGAGCAACAAGGAGGAGGAGGACGTGGGCAGGGCTATCGGCGAGACGAGACGAGACGGCGAGACGACCGACCGCCGGCTGTTTGTGTGGTGATGGATGGGATGGGGGTGATGGGTGACGCCGGGTGATGGGCGTGGCGAGGCGACTTGGGGTGTGTGCGGCCGCGGCGGCTCGGGAAGCTCCAGCCAGGTAAGGTAGGTAGCTCACAGCCTAGCAAGTTGCAGTCGGCGTCGATGTGCTGAGACGACCGAGGGCCAAGCGGCGGCGGCGGCGGCAGTGGCAGCGACAAGCGGCAGGGGGGGGGGGGGACGGCGTCAAGTGCTTCGCTGCCCCGTCCGTCCGTTGCCAGAGTAGGTAGGGTGAGAGTGAGCGAGGGTGGTGTGGTGTGTGTGCGTCGTGCTGTAAGTGATGGATGGATGGGTGGATGGCAGACTGCAAGGAACAAGGAGGGTGGTATCACGCTCCGGTTCTGAGCTTCAGGCTGTCCTGTCCGGGTCCAGTCCAGGCAAGGAAAAAACGGGCGCGGCAGGTCAGGGCAACGTAGGAGGAGGGGAGGGCAGCCAGGAAGGGGAGGGGCAGAAGATGCTGCTGCTGCTGCTGCTGCTGCTGCTGCAGGAGGTTGCCGCTGTGGATGCTGCAGGGACCTGGATGTGTGCGTGCGTGCGGGCGGGCGGCCGAGCCGATCTGAGATGGGATGCTGATGAGATGAGATGCCGTCGTTGCCTTGCGTGGTCCCAGGTTGCGTGCTGCTTGGGGTGCTTGCCCGCTTGCTGCTTGCTTGCTGCGTGCCAGGTTCTGTGGGGCAGCCCTGGTCAGTCGGGGTTGAATTGGCGCGAGGGGTGTGTGCTGGGTGTGCCCGGCGGCTTCTTCTGTGGCGCTGGGGCAGCTGGGGCAGGCAGCTGGCAGGCGGCGGCTGCTGATTTTCCGAGCCGTGGGCGGCTTCTTTCTCCTTAAAGCTAGATCCTGGCTGCTGTCGAGGTCTACCCCGCGCCAGACACATTCAGCACAGCTCAGCTGCGCCGGCCGGGATGGATCGCGGGTGCTATTTATCTGGAAAGAAGCACAAGCAGCGACGTCCACTAAGGTGGATGGGGATGCAGTTGTGGAGGTGCTCTCCCCCCAGCAAGAGGCCACCAACAGCGGGGTCACAGGGGGCTAGAGCGGTTGGGTGGTCATCCCCAGGCCACCAGGCCAAGCACGGCTCATCTTCCCCACGCCGCTGAGGCCAATGGCAGCCCCTCTCAATCTTCACTCGTCCTCGACGGGATGGGGGGGGGAGGAAGACGGGGGGATGGGGTCATGAAACCAACCAGACCGGGAAGAGAGGGCCCTTCGCGGCTCCAGATGGATGGGCCTTGGAATCCCGACCGCACGCCCGCCCTCCTCCTGCGCGCCCTGCCCTCTCAGAGCCCGCCGGGGTACACGTCCCATCGCCCGCGGTTCCTATCCGGCAGGGCATGGAGGCGCCCGGGGATGGCGAGCATCTGGCTGCGCAGCAAGCCTGCGAACATGGAACCCGTCAAGTTGGGCTTCAACCGTCGGCCCTGCACGCTGCACGTCGTCTTTTCGGACCAGACTGGGCCGACCTGGTTGGCTGCTCCCATTCGCGGCCGGTCTTGGGGCTGAGAATGTTTGGATGCCAGAGCCATTGGCCATTCGACTGGACACGGATAGAGGACAGCCAAAACCCCCACTGGGCCGCAGCTTGGGCGGCCGGCATGGCAGGCAGCCCAGACAAGCAACGCTCGGTCGGGTCAGCTTGGGATAATCCACGACTCCGGGAAGCCGTCCCACGGCTCGCGGGTTCACGGGAGGGAGGCAGGCATCCAGAGAGGCAGACAGGCAGGCAGCTTCGACGCGGCGTCCCAGATCAAAGCCCGCAGCCCGCAACCAGTAGCCGCCGAATTGGCCAATGTCCCATCCCATGCGCGACCGTGACACACCCACCAGGCTGTGGCGCCCAAGGCCCCAGCAGCAAATCACTTTGGTTGCTGTGGCATGACCCTCATCGGCCGACCGAGCTCGGGTTCCCAAGCCGGCACGCCCCGAAGCTGGATCCCGTCCTCATCACCAGGAGGGGGGTCGTTACTCCATGGACCAAGAGGGGCCAAAGTTTGGGAGGGGGCGTTGATAGGACGTGTTGAAATTTGATGAATCAAGATATCTCCGCTGTAGCCGTGTGTTTGCACAACAAGGTGAGACGTTCGAGGGCGGACACAAGCCCCGAGCTGCCCCAGAGGGCAGTGAAGTCGAAGTTGATGGTCCCCTCCCAGATCGTGGTGATCAATTCTGCGCGGAAATCAGAACAAGGTCCCTCACCTCCACCTGCACATCCCTGTCGGGAGCTGGGAAGCGGGTGGGGATTGCCCCTGTTGCACAGTGGGGCCAAAAACCGCACCCCACCATCGCAGCTGATGGCCCCAGCATGTGCCGGGGTCGAAGACGATAAGCGATAAGCAAAGAAAAAAGTTCTGGCAAACGGACTTGTTTGGTTGAGCAGCGCCCTCACCACCACCACACCAGCGACACCCAGCTTCCGCCGGCGGGCCAACATCGGGACGGCCTCAGTAATGCGCAGAGAGTAAACCGCACGAATTGGACGAGGGGCCGCTTCCAAACCACCAGGCGGCGTGATCTGTCGCATTCCCAAGCACCACACTCTCTCAGCCTTCCCTGGCCAGCAACTGGGACAACACAGCCAACGATGGCGCCCGCACGCACCGAGACATCGTGGGATCACGAATACAACACGCTCCGCCGTGAGAACCTCTTCCGCAACCCCCCCACAGATCGCACCGCCTACCCGGCCCTCCAGCTCGCCGTCGACCCCCACATTGAGTCCTTCAATGCCCTCTTCCGCACCGACGGGAAGCCCAGCCTCCTCGACCATGCGCTGGCCGAGATCGGGGAGAAGGTCTTCCTGGACGGGGACGACAGGGCAGCCGCCTCGGACAAGAACCGGCTGACGGTCCGGTACAAGAGTATCACGCTCCAGAGGTCCCAGGTGCCGCCGACCAACAAGTTCGCCAAGCGCCGCGAGATCTTCCCGGCCGAGTGCAGGGAGCGGCACGTTTCATACCGAGGGAAGCTCACGGCCGTCCTCGAGTATCGCATCAACGATGGCGAGCCCCAGGAGTTCGTCCGCGAATTGGGTCAGATGCCCATCATGGTCAAGGTATGCAATGCCCTTCCGTCCGCCATTGGTTTCTTGGTCAAGTCCGCCGCACCCAGCTCGGTTGCCCGGCCGCTTGCCTGCGAGTGCTCCTCTAACGCGTCCTGCCCCGCCCGCCATTAGTCCAACAAGTGCCACCTCGAAAACAACCCGCCAGCGCTTCTCGTGCAGAGGAAAGAGGAGTCTGAAGAGTTGGGAGGATACTTCGTCGTCAACGGCATCGAGAAGATCATCCGTCTGCTCCTGGTCAACCGGAGGAACTTCCCGCTGGCTATCGTCCGCCCGAGTTTCACAAACCGAGGTCCTTCATACACGCCCCACGGTATCATTGTACGATCGGTTCGGCCGGATGAGACCTCTCAGACCAATGTGCTCCACTACCTGAATGACGGCAACGTCACGTTCCGCTTCTCGTGGAGGAAGAACGAGTATCTCGTGCCCGTCATGATGATCCTCAAGGCCCTGGTCGAGACCAACGACCGCGAGATTTTCGAGGGCCTCGTCGGCCCGTCCAACTCCAAGGGAATCGAGAACACCTTCCTGACCGACCGCGTCGAGCTCCTCCTCCGCACCTACAAGACATACGGCCTTTACACCAAGACACAGACCCGCGCCTACCTTGGCGAGAAGTTCAGGGTCGTGCTCGGTGTGCCCGAGACCATGTCGGACTACGAAGTCGGCACAGAGTTCCTCCGCCGCATCGTCCTCGTCCATCTCGGCTGCGTGGACGTCACTGAGGAGCAGGACCTGGACAAGTTCAAGATGCTGCTCTTCATGTGCCGGAAGCTCTATGCCCTGGTTGCTGGCGACTGTGCGGTCGACAATCCCGATGCGGTCCAGAACCAAGAAATCCTGCTCGGCGGTTTCCTGTACGGCATGGTTCTGAAGGAGCGGCTCGACGAGCTGCTGTCCGTCTCGCTCAGGGGGGCGCTGCGGGACTACTTCAGGCGAAACCCGACCCTGTCTTTTACTTCGTCCACTTTCGCAAAGGATTTCCCCATCTCGATATTCAGGAGGACAAACGAAAACCTGGGCAATGCGCTCGAGTATTTCCTATCCACAGGCAATCTCCTGAGCCCCTCGGGTCTTGACCTGCAACAAGTCTCGGGTTTCACCGTGGTGGCCGAGAAGCTCAACTTCCTCCGCTTCATCAGTCACTTCCGCATGGTTCATCGTGGTAGCTTCTTCGCCCAGCTGAAAACCACCACGGTCCGAAAGCTGCTGCCCGAGTCGTGGGGCTTCCTCTGCCCCGTGCACACGCCCGATGGTTCGCCCTGTGGTCTCCTGAACCACATGGCTCACAAGTGCAAGATCGTTACCGACTCGATGGACGTGTCGGCCGTCGCCGGCGTCGCCATGGAGCTGGGAGTTAACGATTACTCGTCGGCCTCCACCAGCGAGAGTGTCGTGGTGATGCTCGACGGGAGGATTATCGGCTGGTGCACCCCCCAGGCCTCCAAGACAGTCGCCGACACCCTGCGGCGCTGGAAGGTGGAGGGCGGTCACGGCATCCCCGTGCAGCTCGAGATCGGCCACGTGCCTCCGTCCAGGGGCGGGTCTTACCCCGGCATCTACATGTCGTCCCAGCCGTCGAGGATGGTCCGGCCCGTCAAATATCTGCCGCTGGGCAAGGAAGATTTTGTCGGGCCTCACGAGCAGCCGTACATGTCGATCGCGTGTACGGACGCCGAAGTCATCCCGGGCGACTCGACGCACGTCGAGTTCGACCCGACCAACATCCTGTCCATCCTGGCCAACATGACTCCCTTCTCCGACTTCAACCAGTCCCCTCGCAACATGTACCAGTGTCAGATGGGTAAGCAAACAATGGGCACCCCGGGCGCGGCGCTCCGGCACAGGACGGACAACAAGATGTACCGCATCCAGACGGGCCAGACGCCCATTGTGCGGGCGCCGCTGCACAACACGTACGGCTTCGACAACTTCCCCAACGGCATGAACGCGGTGGTTGCCGTCATTTCGTACACGGGCTACGACATGGACGACGCCATGATCATCAACAAGTCGGCGCACGAGCGCGGATTCGGCCACGGCACCATCTACAAGACCAAGAAGATCAGCCTGAAGGACGACTCGAGGACGCGGACATCCAAGATGATCACCAAGATGTTCGGTTTCGCCCCCGGCACGGCACCCAGGCCGTCGGACCGCGAGATGCTGGACTTGGACGGACTGCCACATGTGGGACGGCTGGTCAGGGAGGGCGACATTATCTGCGCGTGGCACACCGTCTCTGCCGATTATAGCGGGCAGTTGATCAACCGGGACGGCATCACGCACTGGGAGAGGTACAAGGAGTCGGAGGACGCGTTTATCGAGGAGGTGCGGGTGATTGGCAGCGACTCGGGCGCTGAGCCGCTGCAGACCATCTCGATCAAGCTCCGGATCCCGCGTTCGCCCGTCATTGGCGACAAGTTCTCGTCGCGTCACGGGCAGAAGGGTGTCTGCTCGCAGAAGTGGCCGGCGGTCGACATGCCCTTCTCGGAGACGGGGATTCAGCCTGACGTCATCATCAACCCCCACGCTTTCCCGTCCCGCATGACGATCGGCATGTTTGTCGAGTCGTTGGCGGGCAAGGCTGGCGCGTTGCACGGGCTGGCGCAGGACTCGACGCCGTTCAAGTTCAACGAGGAGCACACGGCGGCGGACTACTTTGGGCACCAGCTGATGAAGGCCGGGTACAACTACCACGGCAACGAGCCCATGTACTCGGGGATTACGGGCGAGGAGTTCTCCTGCGACATATATATTGGTGTCGTCTACTACCAGCGGCTGAGACACATGGTCAACGACAAGTACCAGGTGCGCACGACGGGCCCTGTGGTGCCCACCACTGGGCAGCCCATCAAGGGCCGCAAGAAGGGTGGTGGTATCCGCGTCGGAGAAATGGAGCGCGACGCCCTGCTCGCGCACGGCACGGCGTTCCTGCTGCAGGACCGGCTGCTCAACTGCTCGGACTACTCCAAGTCGTGGATCTGCCGCGACTGCGGGTCGTTCCTGGCGGTGCAGCCGACGGTGTCGCCGTTCATTGGCAAGCGCAAGCAGGTCGGCACCGTGCGGTGCCGCAACTGCGCGCAGCGGCTCGATCTGATGGAGGGGCTCGATCTGATGAAGCTGGACGGCGAGATCTGGGAGGACGGCCAGGGCGCGCAGTGGATCGGCGGCGAGAACACCACCATGGTGGCCGTGCCTGGCGCGCTCAAGTTCCTCGATGTCGAGCTGGCCGCGATGGGGGTGAAGCTGAAGTACAGGGTGGACTCGAAGGACGCGATCCGGAGAGGGCCGCTGAGGCCGACGACGCCGAAGGCGCTGCTGAACGGGGCCGTGGCGGCGTGATTTGTGGTAGCATCTTGTGGTTTGATTTGGGTTGTCTGGTTTGGTTCATGTGATGGATGGGTCAAAAATAGATATTTCTGTGTTCTGCTACCTAATTAATAACGTGGTAGAGTCGACGTCTCTCTTTTTCTCCCTCTCCAGTGTCTCGTCTCGGGCTCACCGGCCATAGCGGCGTGCCCACCACCACCACCCATCCCTCCCTCCCAGTACCCCCGTTAGATCTATTTCTATTTCCGGTATGTGCCATGTGCGTCCCAGGTGAGCTCGACAGGGAACATGGGCCTTGTTTGTTCGCGCCTGTGGCACATGGCCCGAGAGCGTCGACACGAGGTGGAGGGGAGGTGCTGTGCATGCAGGTCTACGAGACATGGCCTCATATGGACCCAGGCGTGTCTTGATGAAGGCGGCTACAGCGAGTGGCCGAGGTCGAGGGAGGCTGTGTGTGGGAGACAAGGGAAATGAAAGAGTATGTTGTGCGGAGTGGGAAGAGGATGGATTGGTGGAGGAGAGAGAGGGGGGTTGGTGACGGTTGCGACGGGTATATCATGCAGTCGCCCGCTGCGTTGCGCTGCGCAGGCCGTTTGGGCTTTGCCATGTGTCTGTTGACAGGGCAAGTTTGGTGACGGATCCGTTTGGTTGTAGGTACCCCCCTCTTCTCTCTATTCTCTTGGGATTGTGGGTTTGGTGTCGGGCAATTTCTCACGAGACCACGCGACGAGCAGGGACGGGACATCTTCCTTGCTGCTGCCTGGCAGGTGTTGGCGGGTAGGGAAACTACCCTTGAGATACCCCTCGACGGGAAGTCGCGCCCCTTTATCGGGCATGCCGTAGGTGAGTGATGGTGTCTCCTTGCCTCCTTCCGGTTGTTTATGCACCTTCCCATATTGCATGGAGAAGAGGACGAGGTTGGAGCTGTTGCGAGGCTCTGGACTGTTGGTTTATCCTCCTCCTCATCTCTCCTAAGACACCTAAGACCGCACTCGACTTTACCTATCTGCCCCTCAAGACATCCAAACACATGGGAGAACTTCCTACCCTAGACGCCACCGTTTGATCCTCGAGCTGACTCCCTGAACTTGACACTTAGCACTCGTTTCTACGCCCACGACCTTCGTTTAGTACCGATCCACGCCGAACACACCTGGACAGACGCAGACAGATCACTCGTTTCCAACCCAAGCCTCCATCCCCTCGACACCACTCGTTGCGTCGAGGCACATATCACCACCAACTCCCTCCGCCACCCCAAGGAGCAAGCAAAAGGAGAACCCCTTCCCCAACCACAGCCATGACACCCCTCCTCCTCCTCTCCCTCCCCCTC
>FTEL01009111.1_pt1 | contig 16712 bp, 22 predicted proteins | sample 1658911 | NCBI WGS metagenome assembly FTEL01 (sample SAMEA3914869, study PRJEB12502) | metagenome | biome: forest; material: soil | place: USA | collected 2012-03-12 | depth 0.1 m
CCCCCCCCCCCCCCCGGTCGTGTCCCCCCACCCGAGGCCCCTCCGCAACCCGCCACAGCGTCCACATCGAATCCCGCGCCCCGTCCTCGGCAACATAATATATGCTGTCAAACAACCGCCCCCAGGTCTCCTTCTTGTCCGCCGCGAAGGTCTCCTCCAGCGCGCGCAGGAGGTGCTCCGCCAGCCGGGGCGTGTAGTCCTCGGGGGGCAGCGAGAGCGTGTTGGTGATGGTCTGCGTGATGTCCGGCCCGGAGAGGGGCGGGGCATGGACTAGCAGGTCGCGGATTGTGCGCGCTGTGCGGTGGTCGCTGCTGGTGAGGGCCAGGGGGAGGTAGCGCATGGGCGCGGGGAGGGCGGGTTGCGAGTCGAGCAGTTGGTACCAGCCGTTGTCGTGGGTGGGGTAGAGGTTGTCTGCGCTGCGGAAGCAGGCGGTGAGGTAGTTTTGGAGGTTCATTTTGGGGGGGCTTGAGGGGGTGGGTGAGGGGTTGGCAGTCGAGTTTGGGTTGGAGCTCGAGGGTGATGAAAGCGGTGTTGAGACCCGACCGATCTTATGTATTGACGATGGTTGGTAATAGGTGGCCGAAAAGTTGGCGGCTTTCATTGTTTGCCTGCCTAGGTAATTATGCACAGTGCCCCACAGGAGACACCAGGCCATAGATGGTAAGCAAAGCGAAGCATACCTTGGCCCGAGCTGCCTGCCCCTGTGTTGGAGTCCGACGCACCCACGACAGGGCAGGATATACACATTGCTATCCAAACAGAGTTGCTTGGTTGTAGAGCCACGAGAAGGCTTGGCCGACGCGGTTGGCTAACACCGTAGTTCAAGAATATCCCATATCAACCAAAACAAGTGCCCCAAAGCGATGTCGCGTATGTATCTTGCCTGCCACCTCTCCAGCAGCTCAACAAACCGCGTCTCAACCCCCCCGGCTGCCAAAATCCCCAGCGCGTCGATATGATGGCCAAAACTCTCGTACGACGAGCGCGCAAGCCTGGCCAGCTCCTCGTACCACTCCTGCTTGGTGGCCGGGTTCATCCAAGCCAGGACCACTGTGAAGAGCTGGTGCGTAGGATTGGACCCCTCAGGGGTCGCGTCCGCGGTGGCAGCGTCCAGCTGCCAGCCACATACGTTGGACACGACCGTGAACGCCCGAGGCGGGCCCGTCACGGCTGTAGGGTCTGCCATTCTTTATTTGTTGTGCCAATGAAACCCCAAGTTAGTCTCTCGGCCCCGTCATGTCGCCTGCGTGGTACACGCCCACCAGCTTGGGCCGGGGGCGTATGGAAGGGATGAAAGGGGAGGAAAGGAGAACAACTAACCGGAGATAAGTGCCCCAAGCATGCTCGAAGAGCTCTCGTTCCACAACACCCGCTGACACACGAAAGCTGATGACTTCTAAGTGCGAGACTTCCCGCCTACCTAACCAAGTATACCGCCCGCTACATTCGCACATGAGAAGGACTTGGTGTTTCATCGGCGCGGACGGGTGGACGTAAGACGTGGCAACAGCGTCGTCCAGTATCCGCCCATAGTCTCGTTCAGCGGCCTCCCGCGCACGTCGGTCCTTCCAGACCGTAATAAGGAAGCGCCGGTCAGCAAACATCGCAGGCGAACTTTGTGCGCGAGCCACAGCCGCAGCGAAGGATTGAGTCGGGATCTTTTGGTGACCCATCAGCACCGGAGGTGTCTCCTCGTACTCGACACCGCGAACCCAAAAGCACTTGACAAAACCCGGCAATGCGCTCATCCGCTCCGTGAGCCCGTCGCGGACCTGACTCTCGTCGGCACGGGATTCGATTTGCACCCAGGCGACGTCAACACAGTCATGGTCAACGCGGGGGAGTGCCAGTACGGGGTCTCTCTCCCAGCGCGGGATCAAGGGCATGTTGCCCTCGTACAGGGTGCCCTGGCGGTTGTACGACGCAAGCGGCCCCGGGTACTGGCCACCGCCCCCCCCCCCCATCCGTGTATTCTGTGGTTGTTCGTTTGGTTTGTCTGTTCTCTGTAGGTGGGCGGGCGGGCGCTGTATTGTCGTGTGAAACCCGCGTTGAGGATTGATGCTAGGCTGCTGTGCTGTGTGGCTGGCTGTTGCGATGCGCTGAGGTAGCGTTGGTCTGGCTGTGGGGTTTGGTGGTTGGCAAGGCAGAATGCCTTTCTTGAGATGGTTGTTGTTGGCCCGACGTCGGTCTGGAAAGAGGACAGGTAGGCTCGTCCCTTGTCACATAGCTCCGTGGCGGGACGACTGTCATAGAGGTCTCCGTCCCACAACAGAAATGCTGTGAACACGGCACGCGTGGTCACGGCGGCAGGCTCCTCTGTTGGGATTGGACCCCTGTACATCATGGCGTTGTTCTCGAGCCATACGGCGTACGAGTGAAGGAGCCCATCGTGCCCGGGCCCATTGGTCGCCGAAGCAACAAGCGTGTTCCAGGCCTCTTCGAAAGCGAGCCGACGTTCTGGAGATGACGCACCTTCGGCGGCCATGTCGACCGAGACCACGTCAACCACCGTGGCTGGGCCGCGGGCGTCGGCACCCAGCTTCCCCCGCGGGCCAGACGGGCCCAGCCTTGCGCACCGGTTCGACACGGCGGAATCGAGCAGCGCAAGAATGGGTTCAAATCCCAGGGAATACTGAAAGGTTCGCCAGGCGGTGGTACTGTCCCAATGGATCAGGCACAAGATAGATGTCCGGCCGGCTTCGACTTCATGGGGGGTGTCGAACCCCAGCCCCCACTCGACCGCGCAGCAGCCGGGGATCGACTCGATGTAACTCAGGGAGGCGTCCCAGAACTTCCGCGGCGACCCAGACTCGTCGCGCATGTCGATGCCGTGCTTCAGCGTGAACTGGAGGATGCTAAGGATTCCAGGTCTTGGCCCATCCTCGGCTTCCTCTCCCGGACGGATTCGGTTCCAGCTCACGCCGTCGACAGCGGGGCCAAAGCCCAGGGGCGCACCGCGCCACGCCTCCAGGAAGTGCTGACGCCATCGCTGTGCCGCCTGCTCGTTGTAGTTGTGATTCTCACCGGACATGGTGAAAGTGCGGCCTGAGGTGGTGTATGGAGAGGGATCAGATGATTCAGGCGTAGAGATGATGTCGGCCCACAAAAGAAGGAATGGACTTTGAACAGGGAAGAAGCGGCAGAGTACGTGTGAAGGGGATGAAGATTTGTGCGAGTTAAAGCGAGGATCGTGTGCGCGGGTATCGTGCATCGGCCCCGTGACCAGGCCACGGCTTGTCTGAAAAGGGTTAGATGGGCCCCAACATCTCCGGTTGCATGTGAGTCCGCAGAGAACCCGGCCATCGTATGGCGATTGCTTCCTCTGCACCGTCGTTGTCAACCCCGCTTCGAGTATCTACTCCCTCTTCGCCAGCATAATGGTGTGAGACCGTGAATTGGCCAAAGCCAGCTCTGGGTTTGGCGGACTGAAAATGAGATAACGGATTGGAAGGACCGCGAGGCTTGTTGACGCACAGGTAACAACACAGCAGGCATCTCCTCCTCCCCCTTCCTTACATTGTACATACGAGAGACTCTAACCACGACGAATCCATCCAACTAGAGCTTCTCGTGGTCGTAGTGGCACGACAATCGTGGTCCGGAACAACGGGTTAATTGACCCAATGCTAAAAACGCCCAAAAGATGCCCAGGCAGATCTTGGCTTGGGCTGGTGTGTCCCGCAGCCCAACCGCGCAGCCCCTTATCGTCTCCCTCCCTGAGTCCAACTTAAAATGCCTGCGTCCAGTTTCCAACCCAGGGTCAAAGAACAGAGCATCGTCCCTCCCATGCTCTTGTCGCATCTTTTGGGGCGATGACCGACTTCTACCGCTTTCTCCCAAAACATCATCCGGCGCTGTTTGTCAAGAAGGCTGATGACCCAGACAGCGGTGACGATGCGGACGAATCGGAGGACCCGTATCCCACGCGCAGTTTCCCCGGACCGACCGTGAAGAACGTTGCCGATTACAGTCGATGGAGGAACAGACTTCGTCGAAAGTCGACGCCCTCGTTTCATGTCTCTCGTCCAGCATCCAATCCCGCAACAAGTAGCAACCAAAGCTGTCCCCACGATTTCCACAACGGAAGTTGACGTCATTTAGGTGGAAGTGAGCGAAACTTCATGACCCTCTCCACCCTCGCCACTCTCCCGTTGTACAACTGCTGCTTTCTCGCTCTTATCGAGTTCGAAAAGACGAAGAATGACCCGAGCCGCGGACCGTGGTGTGTTACGGCCAACCGCTGGGACGGGGGAGACTTTGTGTGCGGCGTCAAAAACGGCTGCCGCATCTGCCAGCGACTCTATGAAAAGCTCGACGAGGAGACCAAGCGGTGTGTAAGGGAGCACAAGGCCCGGGAGTGTGGCTAGTGTTTTGTTCTCCGCTGGTCTACTCAGGACGATGGCTCGTATGCTGTTGTCATCTCGCTCTCTGTGCTGCGCAGCAAGAGGGGCTGCGGTCGGCAGACGTTCCAGTTCCTCTCTTGGTGCGCGAGGCGAGTAAGTCATCAACTGTTGTCCACGCCACCATGGCCAATACCAAGCTGCCTGATATTAATCAACGGCAAAGAGGCGGAGTCGATCAACTCCCCACCGAGAAAGTCCAATACCAAGAGTGTCTCCTGGAAATTTGTCAAGCATCAAATCAACACTTGCGCCACAAGCCATGACTGCGGACATGCGGCAGATGGAACAACATTCCCCGACGACGCTTGGTTCCCTGCACGGCTGCTTGACCTTGGGGCACTTGATTCCGACACCCCAGTTCGGCTCATCGAGTTCGCTCACACCCGGCCCGAAGGTCCTTACCTCGCTCTCAGTCACTGCTGGGGAACGACAGGATGCCCTACCGAGACCCTGACAACAAACTTTGGAGACTTCCTCCAACAACTACCACCCCTCCCACCCACCTTCAAGGACTGCCTCTTCGTCGCAAGGAAACTAGGAGTCAGGTATGTCTGGATCGACAGCCTCTGCGTCGTCCAAGACGACCGCGACGACTGGGCGCGAGAATCCGCCCTCATGCACAAAGTGTACAACCACGGTCTGTGTACCGTCGCGGCGGCAGCCTCAAGCGACAGCAACAGCGGCCTATTCTGGGAGCGGAAGCAGCCGCCCTTGTCCGAGCTGCGGCTCCGCGTAGGCGAAACCATCCTCCAGGTTGTCGACGCCCACATTGTCGCAGCAGAAGTCGACCACGAGGTCCTGCAAACAGTCAGTCCCGCCCTCCCGCTCACCCTCACCCCCTAACCTCCCACCCCAGCGAGCATGGGTCCTCCAAGAGCGCCTCCTCTCCCCGCGCACCCTGCATTTCAGCCGCACCGACATCTTCTTCGAGTGCTCCCAAACCATCACAACCGAAACCTTCCCCACCGGCCTCCCATCCTACTGCCTCTCCCACGCCAAATCCACCATCCTCCAAACCTGGCCCGCGACGGTCGAGGAATACACCTCCCGCAACCTGACCTTTCCCTCGGACAAGCTCACCTCCATCTCCGGCCTCGCCCGCCTCCACCAGACCTCCAACCCGTACCTAGCGGGCCTCTGGGGCGGACCCGCCCTTCTCCGGCAGCTGGCGTGGCACTGCACGCTGACGACACCCCGGTTGGTGGAAACTACCCCCGGCTGCGCGCCGCGCGCGCGGATTTCGACGGAGACGCCGACGTGGTCGTGGGCGTCGCTGCATGCGCAGGTGAAGTTTATTGAGTTTGACTCGCGGGAGGAGGAGACGGTGGAGGAGAAGGCGAGGGTGCTTGATGCCGGGACGGTGCTGGCGAGTGGTGATCCCATGGGGCCGCTTAAGGGGGGGTGGGTTAAGATTCTGGCGCCGGTGAATATTATTTCTGTGACGTCTGACGGGGTGTTTTTGGGGGGTCGGAGGTTGGAGGAGGATGTGATGGAGGTGAAGCTGGATGGGATTACGGAGTTGACGGGGGAGTTTTATTTGTTGTCGCTGTGTAGGAGGAATGTGGTGGATTATAGCGCGGATCGGGAGAATGGGGATATTAATAGTTATAGTATTTACTTGGTGCTTCGGCCGGAGGGGCGTGAGGGATATTATCAGAGATGTGAGCTGGCGGTGGCGGAGCATTTTCACATTCCGGAGAATAGGAGAGAGGAGAATGGGGAGGGAGTTGGGTGTGTTGAGTTTCGGGGGCGGAAGGAGGGGCATGTGGTGTACTTGGTTTGATGGAATGCTCGAGGGAAGTGGTTTGAATCTGGCGCCTGAGACCGTGGGCTTGGTTCTAAGTTGCTGTTCAAGCTAGTTTGGAGCAATAAGGGGTGCGTCTGTGAGGGTGCTGGTTGCTCCAGCAACGCCTTACCTTTGTTGATAGCAGTCAATGAACCTCAGTTTGTTAGGCCATTGTCATTCTCCAACCATGAGAAGTTGGAAACGTCTCGGTGCTCACAACGGTTCGGTAAGTCGACGGCACGTGTCGGTGTCTAAGTTGACGTCATTTGGGAAATGGCGTGGCCTGGCCTCGAAATCCCAAGCGGACATCAGCTTGGTGATATAGCCTTCTTGGCACGCCTTGGCTTTCCTTATTCGGCCACTTCCTCAGGGCAGCTCGGTCACGAAGCGGGGTCAAGCTCATGCTGGAGCAACCGTCCAACTCGTCGGACGGGCCAAGACGGCCAATCATGACCACTTCCTCGCCCATGTGTGTCCCTGTGCCGCGATGCCCCTGAGGTTTTCAGGAACAGCCCGCTGCAACCCCACTCCAGCCCGCAGCTGGTTCATTGACGAAGGATGAGCTTGCCTTGCCGGACTGGGTCACCACGTGCCTGTGCAACAATCGTCTGTGGAAAGCGGGATGCGCTCGGTCGAGCTTGTGGCGCCGTGAGCAGGCAGCGCGTGCGGCATTGACATGTTGGGAGTTCGGTATGTACGACGCTGCACGGGCAGATATAAGACGCGTCGTCGTGCTCCACCCGGCGATCCGTTACGGGTTGTAGGACAGAGGTGAGGCGCTGTCGATCATCACCCAATTCTCCCAGACATCCATCTCCTCGCTTTCAAAATGGTGTCCCTCAAGCAGCTCGCCGTCGCGAGCTTCGTCTCGAGCGTCGCGGCCGCCAACGTGCGCCGCGGCGCCGGTGCCCCTGCGCCCGCGTCGTCGGTGACTTGCAATGGCAAGGCCTACGCCTACAACAGCCTGGCCGGCTTCGGCTCCGTCAAGTCGGACGCCCGCGACGAGTACGGCGACACCATCAGCATTGGCTCGTCCATGGTCATCCGCGACTGGAAGCAGGCCGGCAAGAAGTACAAGGGCACCATGTACGGCCTGCCGGACCGCGGCTGGAACACCAATGGCACCCAGAACACCATCCCGCGCGTCCATATCTTCGACATCACCTTTACGCCCGCGCCTGATGCGTCGGTTGCCAAGCCCGCCGGCCCGAACATTGAGTTCGACTACAAGCGCACCATCCTGCTCTCCGGGCCCGATGGCAAGCCCATGACCGGCCTGGACCCCGACTTCACCGGGGGGTACACCTACTCGGGCTTCCCGACCATGCCGGCGGCGACATACCCCGGCGATGGCTTCGGCGGGGCCGGCCCTGGTGACAAGCGTATCTGCCTCGACGCCGAGGGCCTGGTGGTGCTGGACGACGGCTCCTTCTGGATCAGCGACGAGTACGGGCCGTTTGTGTACCAGTTCGACAGCAGGGGCAACATGCTCAGCGCGGTCCAGCCGCCCGACGCCCTACTGCCCATCCGCAAGGGCCAGGTCAGGTAAAAGCCTACTTCCCCATAGACACTAGCAACTCGACAGTTACTGACCACCCCAGCTTCAACTCCAACACGCCCCCCATCTACGACCACTCCCTGATCCCCACCCCGGCGGACCCCGACCACGGCCGCCAAAACAACCAAGGCTTCGAAGGCCTCTCCATCTCCCCCGACGGCAAGACCCTCTGGGTCCTCCTCCAATCCGCCGCCCGCCAAGACGGCGGCGCCTCCTCCTCCAAGCGCCGCAACACGCGCCTGCTGAAGTACTCCCTCGTCCCGTCCGGCAGCAAGAAGAACGACCCCACCGCCAAGGCGACCTATGAGGCCGAGTACGTGGTCCCGCTGCCGACGTTCCAGAACGCGGACGACAAGACCCGTGTCGCTGCGCAGTCCGAGCTGCATTACGTGTCGGACACGCAGTTTTTGGTGTTGCCGCGCGATTCCAGTGTGGGCCGGGGCACGGCGGACCCGTTGTCGCGGTACCGCCATGTGGATGTGATTGATATTTCGGCGGCGACGAATATCAAGGGGGCGAAGTATGATGATATTCAGAATGGGAATATCACCGCAGGCGGGATCGAGAATGCTTGTTCGTCGTCCCTCCCTCCCCTCCCCCTCAACCTGGCCGTTTCCCCCTTTCACCCCAAACTAACACCCTCCCCCCACAGCCGACAAGCTTGTCGCGGGCATCACCCCCGCCACCCTCTGCCCCTTCGTCGACTACAACCTCAACACGGAGCTGAACAAGTTCAAGACGGTCGAGGGCGACGTGATCCACAACGGCGCGCCCGTCAACATGGGCCTGCTCAACGAGAAGTGGGAGGCGCTCGCGCTCGTGCCCGTCAACCCCAAGGGCGGCAAGGGCAAGGCCTGTGATGGCGATGAGTACTACCTGTTTACGCTGTCGGACAACGATTTCATTACCAACAACGGTATGTCTCCGGTTTGGGGGGGTATTGGGTGAGGGTTGTTGCTGACGTGTTTGAACAGGGTATGCCAACTTTGGCAAGATCAAGTTTGCGGATGACACCGCTGCCGTGCCGTTCTTGGACAGCCAGGCGCTGGTGTTCAAGATTACGCTGCCCAAGGGGAGCAAGCCGCTTGTTGGGTGAGAGATTGGGGAGTATGTGGGTTGGGGTTTAATATGCTTCTTCTTTGTAATATCTATTGATAGTAATTAATACGTGCGCGTTGGATACGCATCTCTCGCGGACGTCGTCTTTGCCATGGGCTTGGTGTGATTCGATTCCAGAGCTGAGTGGACTTACCCTGGCTCCGATGGGCTGGCCTGAGGGAGTGGCCACTTGCGACAAGTGGGCATTCCACCTCGTCCGCCCACAGAGCTTCCAACGTTGGCGGTGGGAGGTGGTCGTCCGGAGGCAAGCCTCGCTCCAAGCGCATCTCGGCCACCTGCGGCTCGAGGGTGTCGAGTCGATCCCGACTGGCACATCAAGGGGGATTGGTTGCTTTGCTGGGTAGTTAATTAAACGGACTCGAGACAGCCAGAATTCACACCCTCTCGTGAATATGACAGCTGCTTCACTCAGCGTGTGCTGCCCCTGAGGGTTTGGTTTGGTAGACGGGGAACCGTGACTTAATCAGCTGGCTAAACCGTCGCAAGGAGTGAAACGAAAAAGTAATGTGCATGTGACTGTCTAACGGATTACATGGGAGCTATAACTAAGCCCTCGGTCGGTCTACACTGGCGGTCGGTAGGGGCTGGACATGAACAAGCTAACGCCGCTTGAGAGGAACGTCCCGTGTATGGAAACAACCCCTCGTTCCCTCCTGCCCTCCCCAGGAGGTTTACCGCTGGCCTATCAAGTGAATCCGCACTAGTATGTCGTCGTTGCCCCACGCGTTCTGGGACCCCTCGACGTTGCCGTCGGTTCGTGCGCAGTTGTCCAGAATCAGGCCGCCAGCGCGGGCGATATCGTTGCTATCGGAAAGTCAATATCAGCCGATGATATCCCAAGAGAGTTGGTAGACGGATGAAATATAATGCTAACCAGTCCGACTGCGTTTTCTTTGACGAGTGCCCGTCGATCTCGGCTGTGCCGGATGTTCTGAAGCTGGAGTAGTTCAGCCAGATCTGGCATGGCGTGCCCCTGATGCTCGCCAGATAGTTGATGCAATCCACGGCGTCAGTCACCCTGGCCGCGCTGTTAGGCTGCTCGTCACAGACGACGCGCTTGCCGAGGAGGGCGCGCTTTTGGTGGTCTGCGATCATGTGGATGCCGGCCACGAGCTGTCAGCGAGGTGGCTGTTCATCGCCGGCCGCCCCGTTTCAGGGGTGGATGAGACAGCACATTGGGTGTGGCGTGTCACGTACCCGAAGGACTGAGGGTCTGGTTTCGGCCAGCGCGGAAGGCCGCCACGGCCTGAGCGGGCGTCAGGTGGTCTCCGTCGGGGTCAGCGATGATTCCGTCAACCCAGTCGGCGAAGGAAAAGTTCGAGGTGATGGTGTTGGCGACCGTGGGGACAGCCCCGACAGCGCGGCTCATGGCCAGGAGGGCGACGGTGGTGAGAGCAGCGTGGACCATTGTGTTGGTGTTTGCTGTTGACAGACAGTGGAGAAGCTGGCTTTGAGGAGTGAGGGTGCTGCATCGTCTCGAGTGTTTTAAGGGCGCCGAGGAGGGCCCCTCTTATAGCTCGAGCCGGGTCTTGTACAACTTTGATATACTAGGGAATTAGTTATGGTAGACGGTATAACAACTATAGGTCTACACACCGCTCCCATCCATCCACCGTGGATTTCTTTTCACGAAATTGAGCATGATTGTTGTTAATTGCTCCATGCGGCGCGGTCGGGAGGGACAGCAGCTCAGGGGCCCAAGTTACATACATGCTGTGAACCCAGGCAGCGCCGGCCAGCGTGCCGTTGGGGGCCGTTGGGGGCCACAGGGACGGGGACAGGGGCAGGAGCCGCAGGAAGTCGGGCTCCAATGGCTTTGATTAATTAGAGAATCGTATTCTGTAATCCGTGCTATATACGGATCCCACAGCCTGGACACCTGGCAGATCCTGTCCGTGTGCTCCTTGCGCCAGGAACGCGAGCCGTGGAGCAACTTGCCACCCCTTTCTTCCTCGTTGGCACATGGTTGGCGACTTCTGGGGCCCAACACACAGCCACATCTCGATGTCCGGGATATTATTTTTCTGGCCCCCATTTTTGACGAGCACCATCAAGTCACGGAATAGAAGCTGATGCATATCGAAGCCGGGTGCACAAGTTCCCGGCCAAGCCGCCCGGTTACGACGCAGCCTGTCAGCGCGGGAACCAGGGGCAACACCGGGCAAGAGTCAAGGGCAGGATTGCCGAGCTCGAAGCGGCCCTCGCAGGCAAAAAAGACTCGCTTGAGGGGGCCCCTGCAGAGGATTGGAAAGTTGACCGCCGAGGCCCGGCAACTGCGGCATCAGCAGGGTTCCACTGCGGGCTCTCTTACCTGCATGAGCAAGGCATCACACACCGCGACATTGGCAGGTTCGTAGGCCACGGCACCCCACCAGAGTGCACGTACGCCTCTAACAACCGCCCAGAGCCATCGACATTCTCTCCGGTCCTGAGACCCTGTCGATGTCGCCTTCGCCGACTTTCGCTCGGCCAAAGAATCCGAGATTTCCGTGATCTTCTTCCACGGCAGCACCACACCCCACCGCGCCCCAGAGCTTGTCGCCCACCAGCGGTACCGCAACCCCGTCGACGTCTGGGCGCTCCGCGCGGTCGGCCTCCAGTACCTCGAAACCATCCCCAACGAAGATGACACCACAGAAGCGGAATACACCCGCCGGGTATCAGACCACGCCCGGCAACTGGCGAGGAAGGACCCGTCATCCGCCCACCGCCGTCTCCTAACCAGGATACTACACATAGGCAGCCAGCGCGGACCGGCCCTCCACCCGGCGTCTACGCCCTCGCCCTCCGCGACCACCACGCGGGCGCTTTTCGGGATCGGGCTCGGGCTCGGGATCGGGGGCGGGGCACCGGCGGAAGGTGTCGAGACACCTGGTGGCGGTGGATGAGCATAGCGGGGACGGGAAGGGGGGTGGGCAGGAGGGAGGTGTCGGCCGTGGGGGTGAGTGATGGGGGGGACGGCGAGGTTGTGACTTGCGCTGAATGGGTCGGTGGGTGGGTTCGTGTCCGTGTCATCTTCAGTACTCAGGGCGGGAGCCGCTGCTGGATACCTTGGCGCGTGGGATACTTGAGGTGCTTCGGGAGGAGTGATCAATGGGCAGTTTGGGGTCTTGGATACTTGATCTGGCCGATGCTTCGGGGGTGGTCGGCGGGCACATTGGGCTCTTGGATAGGGAGTTGCTCCAACTACCAGGGTCAGTGATGAAAGAGGACAAAGGCGGGAGACACCCGACCAGCTGTCGGGAAGCTCCCGGGAGAGGAAAGCCGGTTGGAAGCCATCAACCACCGGATGGATGCCCGCTGCCTCCTGACGGCGTACACAACGAGTGTCAGCCACGTAGCTGGACATGGCACAGGCTCGCCTCCGTGGCGCCAACGTCCCCTCGTCGAGGCACCCCAAACAGCACCACGGGCTGCGAACCGTCCCCGTGTCGAGGCACCCCGAGCAACACCACCAGCCGCTGACCATCTCCTGACTAACCTCCCTTCACGCACGCCCCAGCAGACCCGTGATGCATAGCTGCCTCACCAGCAGCCGGGCAACATGTCACACCTGCGCACAGGCATCGTCAGAGACGCCAGACACAGCTGCCGGCCCCTTTCCGTCCATGCCGCCCCCCCGCCCGGCCCGCGCAGGAACATGACATGTCCGCTCGCGCCCGCGTCCCTGCATGCGCCAGGCTGCGAGCGACCAAACGGGGAAATGTGGAAACACCAAGTTGAGGTTCAAGTGAGGTTGCGTGCCCGACCAGCTTGAGGTCGCTTCCAGGCTCGCCACATGTGCTTCCAAATCCAGCTCTCCCTGGGCAGAGAGCCAAGCTGTCAACAAGCCAAGCCTGTCAAAGTCCCCTCTTCGGGAGTCTCCCTGCTGCGTATCCCGCCCCTCTGGTCCAGTCCAGTCCAGCAGACCTCGCTTGCGCATCTTCTCCACCCCCTCCCAAAAACAATCCCTCTCTCAAGCCTAACCCCCTCTTCAACAAACCCACTATCACGACGCTAATCCCCCCTCCTCTCCTCTTCCCGAATTCTCCCAAGAGCAGAATTGCCGGATACAGCCTCCCCCATCCCAACCCATCCCAGCCAGCTGGATCGGACCCGACAAGAAGGAGGTGTGGGGAAGTGGAGAGGCCAGTCCTTGGGTTCAATCTAGCGCCCTGGCAATTACACTTCTCCACCAATCACCTCCCTCCTCCGCACGCACACCATCTGCGTTCTGGGTGGTTGCCTGCCGGGCGAAAGCCACGTTCACCACCACGAGGGAAGGCGCGACCTGGACCTAGACCTGGACCGTGACATGTCAAAATGCGGCTGCCACGTGAAGGATTCTCATGGCATGGCATCAAGGGGGGTGCGGCGCCTCCCTTGGTTCATCCCCCTGGCTAGGACTAAAACCGGCTTCCGATGGTAGGCAAAAGGGCATGGTGAGCTGGATGTAGGAGGGGGTTGTCTCGACGGCGGGACGCTAGGGGATGCAGGTGGACGAAGGGGGATGGGGAGGGGATGTGGGCGCGCCGGGAGCGTGGGGGATGTGGGCGCTGGTGGGTGATTGGACCGCCAGGGGATTTGATGGAAGGAGGCATTCGAGTTGAGCGGGGGATGGCTGCATCAGCCTTAAGCATGGAGTCGCGCGGCGGTGATCATGATCAGCATGCCGCTCTGGGTGATGGGCGTGATGAGTTGCTTGTGCTGCATCACTGCATGTGTGTGATGGTGTGTTTACAAGGTTGTTCCCCTTTACGCACGGGGATAAGGGGGAGGAGGGAGACAGGTCGTTTTGTTGAGAGAGGGATGGTCTCTCGGTACCGAGTACAATGTCGGCTCTGGTGTTTCGAGTTGTTTGTTGATGTCCAAGGGACTTGCCCTGTCTCAGCTTCCATTCCCTGTCCGTACGCGCTCAGCAGGGGGGGTTTCCAGTTGAAATCGGCGACCCGGCTGCGCGGCATCGGGGTTTGGCCACATGTCGAGGCTCGAGTCTCGAACATGCAGGGTTGATCGGCCATGCTTTGACGGTTTGGCGGATCAGCCACGCGAGGCTAGCCCGCGAAGGGAAATGAAGTGTGTGGACGGAATATTCGGTGCATCTTGATATCGCCCGGGCACAGACAGTGGGAGGGTTTTTGGTCAGCGAGGGAGGCAACTGACAGAGACCGTGGACGCGTGTGTCTTCGTGTCTGGTTCCGATTGAGCCGCAGGAACCCGCGCTGAGTGAGCCAAGGGGAAATGGCGCGATTAATTAGAAAGAGCCAAGGCCGATGGTTGTCAGTGATGCCGCCACAGTTTGGTTACTGAGGCCCGATGAATGGGGGGGAGGCTGAGTGATGATAAATGGAAACGAGCCAAGTGTGGCAACAAAAGGTCTGGCAAGGGGATGCATGCTGGGTCGTGTCTCCTGTCGGGTCTGGGTCCAAGAAATGGGCAGACAGCCAGACCCGACCTCAACCTCGACCCGGATTCAACGGACTCGAGTCTGGGACCCGACTCCATGTTCCGATCCCCCCCAGTGCGACCCGACCCCATGTTCCACTCCACCCCCCCATCTCCCCCCTTGCTGCTGTTTGAGCCCGATCTTGCAAGCTGCAGCACAACGGGGCGGCACTAGCCAACGTTAGGGCCTCAAAATTCCTCCTGTCAATCAGCACAGACAATGGAGACGGAATCGGGCCGCAGTCGAAGAGCCCACTGTCCGCGCAACCTGCAGACTGGGTCGTATTGCTGATTTGCCGCATTCATTCTGCGCTGTTGCTGTCTTGTTGGGACCATTTCCTGGATACGGCCTGTCATCTCATTGACGTCGGATGGATGGATTGCTGTGGCGCGACACCGTCACCTTGGGACGACGCCACACCCGCAAGGTCTGCCGTCGGTCAGCCCAAGTAGCGAGTGCGAGAGATCACTCCTTCACATGCCATCACAGTGCAGCGCGTCAAGCAGCTGACAGTGACAAACTGCGGCTGGCCCACTGAGAGATGAGGTTCCTTCCCAGAGACCGACAGCTGGCGTCTTGGCTGGCTGGATTTGGCCCTCGAGTGGGCCGCAGGAACCCCAACGCGCTGGTGATCAGCGAGTGTGGATCACCACGCCAATCGCTCACCAATCCGGTTGCCACTTGGTGAGAATTATGGAGCCGGCAGCAACGAGCAGGAGGCAGGCCTCGAGGAGGACCCAGTCGAAGCGAAACGAATTGCTGCAGGTCCGTGCGGGTCTGGGGAAGCGGAGCATTGAGCGGAGTCACACAAGCAAACGCGCCAGAGCAGAGCGGAGCATCTCGCAAGCCCTACCAAAACACTCGCCATGGGCACTGCATGCAATTGTCGAGATGCATCTTTGCTGCGAGCGCAGATTCGCTCCCTTCGATGTGGCTGCTCGCGGCCGAGGCATCGCAATCCCATTTTCCCCCATTTAACCCCATTTCCCCTCATTCGCTTCCCTCGGTTCTCGGCTGGGGGCGCTGCAAACCACGGGTTGGGCAAGCCACCTGCAAGCCCTGGACCAGCGATTGCGACGTTAATCAGCTCCTTGGGCGTTGCGCATTGGTGGGAGGGCGTCGCGTTTCGCATGGCAGCCCATGCCATTCCCGGCCAGGGCCCAGCCGGCAGGGTTCATCCCCCAGAAGACCCCCCAGCGCCCCCAGCGCAGCAGGAGCGCACGGGCTGCCCAGACCTGTCAAAGCCCGGTGGAGACGCTGCAGCAATGGACGGATTGGGGCATGTCATCGCCCAGGAGACCAGGAGGGCGACCAGGAGGCACTCGGCACTGACCAAGCAGCTCCAAGCAGACCAGGGCACTCCAAGCAACCCCAAGCAGACACCCCGGCAGCCCGGCACACCCCAGACCTTCCCAGACGGGGTCCAGCACCCGGGCTCGATCCCCGGACGCGCCATTGGGGAGCCAGCGCGCCGGGGCGTTGCTCACATGGAACACGGCGGGAACAACACCACGGATGTGCGAGATCCAGGCCCCTGGGTCGTATTTAGACACAGGCCGCGCCCCCCCTTGTTTCTGTTGTGTTCCCCGCGTGCTCCAGCAGAGCCATTGTTGGCCTGGTATGGGTGTGGTAACCACCTAATTCTGGTATCCTCGACTTGACTCGACAACCTCGACAAACCATCCGTACTCACGTTCTCATCTCGCTCTCGCTGCCGTTCCCAACCCCACCATCGACATCCAAGCCAAGCCAAGCCACCGAATAACACCCCGCTGACACCATGCGGTCGCCGCCCCCCGAGGTGCTGGCCACCTGGCCCAAGCCCAACTACGTCGACCCCGTCACCCGCGGCCCCGCCCTCGTCATCGTCGAGCTCACGGCCCTGTCACTGAGCAGCATCATCCTCGGCATGCGACTGTACACGCGGGCGTACGTGACGCGGAATCTCGGGTGGGATGATTGGGTCATGGTTGCTGGCGCGGTAGGCATACTCCGCCCGAGACATATCAGTGCTCCAAGGGCTGTGTGCTGAGTTGGTGTTTGACAGATCTTCGGCGTCGGCGTGACCGTCTGCGTCGTCATGGCCGCGACCAAGTACGGCTGGGACCTGCACATCTGGGACCTGACCACCGCCAAGATGGTCGCCAGCCGCCAGGTCTCGTTCGCGGGGCAGTCGCTGTACTGCCTGTCGACTGCGCTCATCCGGACCTCCATCTTTGGGAGCTACCTGCGCCTGGCCCCGCGCGGGACGTGGTTCCGGCATCTGGCTTGTGAGTCTCTGCGCGACCGCTGTCACGGACCGGATCCGCTAACACTAAACTGAAGGGGCCGGCCTCACAATCTCCGCCCTCGTCGGCTTCATCTTCACCATCACGCTGTACACCGAGTGCCGGTATGTGCCTTCCTCCCCTTGCCACCCCC
>FTEL01002142.1_pt1 | contig 16711 bp, 18 predicted proteins | sample 1658911 | NCBI WGS metagenome assembly FTEL01 (sample SAMEA3914869, study PRJEB12502) | metagenome | biome: forest; material: soil | place: USA | collected 2012-03-12 | depth 0.1 m
ACACCCCCCCCACCCGGGCCACCCCTTCCACCCCACTCAGCCCATCCTCCTCCGCCAATCCGGCGGCTTCACCATCGGCGGCAAGACCATCCCAAGCCCCTTCAACCCCAACGCGACCCTCTCCTGCGACCACGGCTACGTCGAGTACTTCCACCCGTGGTCCCCCCGCCGCACGAGCCTGGTCATGTGGCACAGCTCGAGCACGCAGACCTTCCAGAACCGCTGGGACGGCGGCGAGGGCTTCAAGGACAAGTTCCTCCGCCGCGACTACCCGGTCTATCTCTGGGAAGGACCCCGCGTCGGCCGCGCGAATTGGGCCTGTGCCAACACCTTCTACGCGCCGGATTACCGCGACCAGGGGAACTTCGTCGCGTGGAACTTTGGCCCGGCGTACCCGCAGTTCTGGCCGGACGTGCAGTTCCCGACGGAAAGCGAGTACGCCTGGCAGCAGGCGACGAGTTCGCGGTATGTGGAGTATGATTCGGAGGCGAGCGTGAATCTGGAGACGGATGCCGCGGCGGTCGCGGCGGATTCGGGCAAGCTGGGGAAGAGTATTGTTTACTTGACCAACTCGGCGAGTGGGCTGCGCGCGCAGATGACGGCGGTCAAGAGCAACACGACGAATATCAAGGGGATTGTGTGCTATGAGAGCTATGGGTTTGTGTTTCCCGACAATGCGGGCATCGCGCGCGGGGCGGGGTTGAATCCGTTTGGGCCGATCTTGGTGCCGGAAGAGGAGTTTAAGAAGTTGGCGAAGGTCCCGGCGATTCAGTTCCTGTGGGGGGATCATAGGGATGAGAGTTTCATTTATCTGAACCAGTCGAGGCAGGCGGCCGCGTTGATCAACAAGTATGGGGGGAATGCTGAGGTGGTGCTGCTGGGGAAGGAGCTGGGGCTGAAGGGGACGACGCATATTGCGTTTGCGGATCTGCATAACGACAAGGTGGCTGATGTGCTGGATGATTTCTTGAGGGATAACAGGCTGAGCCGGTATGAGTAGACGCCGTATCTAGACACGTGGCGTTGAGATGCTTGGGCGAGATGGTGGAGGTGGAGGGTGAGTTCACTTCAGGGTGGAAGTCCATTGGCATATTTTGCTTGTTTCATGGGTTCTTGGTAGGAGCATCCTTCTACAAAATAGTGTGCGGTGGTTCAAGGAGCACGGCGCGGGCCTGTACAAGTCGTAACGAGTGGTGTAGGTAGTCGTTAGGCACCAGTCATGTTCAATGTGTGAGCCTGGGGCAATAAACGCCGTGGATCTCTTGTCGCAGGTATAGATACTGCTGGTAAAAGAAACAAGACACAAGAAAAGAAAAACGGACGATCGACCTTGTATGGTTGAACGAGCACCCCAGCTACGGCCTGGTAACCATAGAGACCCCCCCAAGCAATCCATCCAAGATTCAAATACTATTGTCCTTGGCAATCATCAGCTGTTGGATGATTAGTAACATGATAAGTTCGCCAGTTGCGGGAATCCTCGAAGCATACACTGTCCCTGCGGCTCAAGAGGTCGGCTGACATCTTCTCGACTTTATCGACAAGCTTTCCGTGTGATGCCTCAGCATGGTCGATCAGCAGGGCCCAGTTCCGGAGCAGCGCCAGTTGGGTCGGATTATCGAAACGCTGAGTGAGATCCGAGTCGACGCCTGGGTACGTTGTCTCCCACCTCCACCTCATCTGCCGAAGGGAGCGGGGCAGGACGTCAATGTGCCGTCGGAAATTCTTGAGCAGGTGTGCGGTGACAAAGTATTCCTTCGCCAGCCACCCGTTAGGATCAAACATGAGATCCCGGAGCTTCTCAGGGCGGCTGCCATCGATATCCTCAACCTGATAGAATGCATCGTTAGCAGTGTGAGCGGTATGGATGTCCTGCTGGGAGATAATGGAGGAGAAGGTTACTTGAACCTGATGAAGTCTCTCAACGTAATCGAGGCAGCGGTTCCAGCATTCACTCCACTGGTCAACCCCGCCCCAAAGGAGGATTTGGAAACCTGTTACGCCAGAACAACCTCTGACAGGCTCCAGTTTCCCACAGTCCTTCCGGCGCATTTGGACCTGATAGTGGTATTCATCGGCCAGGACAACCCCAACAGTACCCGGCCCCTTAAGCCTGGCCTCATCCGGCCAGCGACTGTCTTGGTACGCCGTTGCAGTTCGCATGCTAAGCCAGATCCGCTGCTCTCGGAATGTCTTCTTGCCACCAGGACCTCCGAGGGCGACCGAGATGGAACGACGCTCGCAACGCATCCCGGAACCGATCCACTCTTCAGCCCCGACGTCCTGTGGGGTGAAGTAGGAAAAGATGAAGTTGAGATACATCCAGCGGTCCGGGAAGGTGCCTAGTGACCATGAAAGGTTTCGGTCGCTTTCTTCAAGACCTTCCTTGCGGCAGAAGTGGTGGAGTGAACCTAAAGTCCACGACAAGTCTCTGTCAGGATTGTCGGCAAGGGCGTTGGCGTTTTTCGTCGGATGCGTCATGAGGAGGAGAATGGTGGCGACCACAGGCAACGATAATACCCATTGATCTGGGCCTGTGAACGACCTAATTAAGGCAGGCACAGTTAGCCGCGATTAGACAAACTGACGCAAGTCTTGGGCAGAAAGAGATTTGGAGGGTTCATGACGAGGACTGGACGTACCATATCTGGCCATCAGGCTCGGCAACGTGGATATTTTGACTGTCGTCGACAGAAGTCGGTGCTCGGTCTGCCTCTACCAACGGCTTGACAGCAAGTCCACGCTGTGAAAGCAAAAACAAAGTACAATGTCAGCTGGGGCCCGTAGAGCTGACGAAACAACGTTTATACAACAGACAACAATGTTCCTGTTATGTTGAGAAGCGACAGAAATAAAAACGCACTGATTTCTGACGAACGAATCTGCAGAGCAATCCCCACGAGTCATAGAGATCAGTCACAAAGACCCCTTCGCTGACAGGGTTGAGATCCTTGGAAGCAAGCCAGCTAAAAAGCTGATCATCGGCGCTTTCAGGGTCCACAAACGGCAGGCCGAGTTGGCGACGTTTTGATAGACCAACACTCGCGTCCGGCCAGGCAAAGAGCAGAGCATTGGCCGCCCGCTCGGCCAACTTGGTGGCGATCGCTTCGTCCAAGGTGGGATGTTGTGCGACGTCACAGAGCGGGAGACAGATCTTGCCCGACCCGTCGTCCTGATCGAGCTGGAGCAGTGCTTTCCAGGAGTGATCGAGGCTGAAGCTCGGTTGGATGTGGAAGTCGTTGCCAACGATGGGTCGGATGACGGAGGCGCGACGTCTATCCTCGGTTTCACGCTGCAGAGGCTGGTCGGGAAGTCCTCCCCCTTCCAAAATTGACTCGACGGAAAAGACTGTCAGTAACTTCTCCAATATCTCGGAGAGATTCCCTTGTGTTGGCAGCAAGTGGCTGGGGCTGACGCGAGCGCCCGGACCGAAAGACATATTGGATGATGCTGGAGCGCAGGGTTGGAAAGGGATGAAACCCCAAGTCGTAGGGAATGTGCGATGAAGGGAGAAGGAACACGAAAGGAAAATGCTTGTCAACGGATCGAGAGTAAGAATTAAAACGGGAGATGGAGTCACGACTCACGAGTACATTGAGAGAATCTGCCTAACGAACCAAGGAGCAACCAACCGCAGCGACCTGCATACATCCGACCCAACAGCCAATTATCTGGCATAGGCAGCTAGTTGGACATGCCACCCAAGCATGCCAAAGCATGCAGGTTTCCCAGCTGCTTCGCCACAGGCTAGTCTCGAGGCTAACTTCTCGGGGAGTTGCAGGCCAAGGTACAGAACGTAGATGATACTAGCCCTGGCTGCGGCTTGCATCGGTAAGTGTGGCAGCGGACAGCCCCATATGTACAGCCGCCACCACACCCACAAAAGTGGCTGCCCATCTCCGAGTGCCCTGTCCTTCTTTGTCATGGTCAGTGTCCCCTTTAACGTTTGCCCAGCACCCCCTTTGCTTTCCTCTCCTGAACATCCCGCCCCTCCCGGCTTGGACCAACCCAACGTCAAAAGACAAATATGGCCGGATTCCCGCCCTCCCTCCGGAACTGCTCCAGCACATCCACCCTCCTCCCCAACGCCTGCTGCCGGTCAATAGTCTTCACCAAAAACGCCCTCGCGCGCTCAAACCGCGCCCCAAACCGGCCCAGCCCCTCAAACCGCTCCAACACCCACTCCCGATGCAGCACATCATCCGTCTCAAGCGCAACCATAAACAACGGCTGCGCGATCCGCAGCATGGCCTCGTCCCCCTCGTGCCGGAACGCCTGCACCGCCAGGCCCATGATGCCCTGCAGCGCCTCCCGCTGGGGTCCGTCCGGCGCGAGCCCTAGCCCCCCTGCCACGCGCCGCCCCGCCGCCGCCGCCGTCAGCCGCCGCAGCTCGAGCACCACGGCGTGGTAGTGCGGCACCACGAACCGCAGATTGGCCACCAGCCGCCGCGAGCCGTCCGAGGACAGCGACAGCGCCGCCGCCGCGGCCAGCACGTCGGCGAAGCGCGCGCCCACGGCTTGCACCGTGTCGTGCACGCCGGCGAGGCACTCAGCGTTGGCGGCGGCGGCAGCCGCCCCCGCGGGGTAGTCCCCAGCAGCAGCGGGGTCGGGTGGTGTTAGTGTTTTGGAGCGCTGGCTTAGCAGGAAGCGGAGCTGGAGGATGGCGCAGAAGAAGGAAAACACGGGGCGGTTCTCGACGTCGTCGGCCAGCTCGGCCGGGGGGTACGACTCGCCCCAGACGTTGCGGTAGAGGGTATCGGCGTATCGGTCGAGCGAGCTGATGGTTTCGAGCGAGTCCAGGGAGGGCGTGTCGTTGCCGCCCAGACGCAGGCCCATGACGTCGTAGAGCGCCGAGATGACCTCGCCGCCGATGCCGTACGAGGTGGCCGCAGCGTCCGAGAGGGCGAGCCGGGCCAGCAGGCGGGACGAGTACTGCGACATCTGGGGCTCGCTGCCGGGCTGGGCTGTTTGTGAAAACGCGAGTTGCTGCTGCCGCCGGCCCGGTGGCATGATGCTACCTCCTCCATCTCCTCCTCCTAGCCCTTTTTCTCCTCTCGGGGCACGAAGCCATGGCGCAACGAGATGGGCACAGTGGTGCTGCACAATGATGGCAGCTCCAGCGAGGTGGTGGGAGAGCCCCTGCCGACTGCCGAACATCTGTTCGTACAAGAGCATCAGGTAGAGCGCCGTCAAGACGCAGTCGAGATCCATGCCACCGCCGCGAGGCTCGGCCGCCGCCTGCCCGACCACATCGGCCATGAGCCGCAGCGCCATCGAGTAGTGATACAGAGCACGGGATTTCCGTGTCGATATTTGCATCGCGGTGTCTTGTCGGCCTCGCCTGCGGTCCACCTCGCTGCCGGAGAGCGCTAGGATCATGTGCATGGCCATCTGGCTCCGCTCTGCCACGAGGAGCATGACGGAGAACAGCGAGTACCTCGGGTTCTTGGTGTGGTAGAGCTTCGAAAAGGACGTCCGGTAGTGCGAGATGGCCTCGTGATCGTCGGTCGTAAGCTCCACGGAGCAGGCTGCTACATTTGGGAAGGCGAGCTGAACGAGCGGCGGCAGGGCCACTTCTTTGGTGGGCGGTGTTGTGCCGGATGACCCCATCCAGTATGGCTGTGCGGCGTCGGCCTCGACGGTGACTCTATCTTCCTTCTCGGCTCTTGCTTCCATGTCGCATTCTTGGGCGAGTGCTGACGTTTCTGACCCCAGCCCGTCGCTGGCTATTATTCCCCAACTTCCGACCGCCGGCCGACGCCGCCGCGGCTCATAGTCGCAGACAAGGCCAAGTCGCGTGCAGCGCGCGCAGATCGGCCGCGTCTCACAGCACTTGACCTTTTTTGCTCGGCAGGTCCAGCAGCCGTCCCGGGATCGGGGTCCCGAGCGCCCGCGTCGTGGGGTCGTCCCGTTGTCCATGTCGTTCGTTGAGGGGGGCAGGCCCAGGCATCCCACCCGAAGTCGGCTCTGCCAGCTCGGCAATGTCGTGTGACGTCGTTGTATTGCTGAGTGAGAGAAGAGACGAGTGGAGAGGAGTTCGCCGTCGGCTATCGGCTGCCGGCTGGGGGTGGTGGAGGCGATGTTGCCCCCTTGTCGCCCCTTTCCCCCTTGCCCCGCGCTGCCAAGTGGGCCCTGGAATCTTAGGTTGTCGGCTGGCGACACAGCGAGGGATGGCCCTGGTAAAGTAGTTGAATGCTGAATAGGCACATGTAACATGCCCACCGGCGATGTGGGCGGGCGCCGTCGTGGCCCGAGGTTTCCTCCTGGAAGATGAGACCCCCTTTTCCTGCTTTAAGTCGATTACCGGGCCTGTGGTGGCTAACGTGCACTTCTCGTTCTTCTCATCTTTCCCTCCTCATTGCCCCGAACCCAGCAACCCAGCCACAGACGCTGTCCAAGCAGCAGCCATGACGGTCGTCCCACTCCTCGAGACAGCGACAGCTGAATCCAACGCTCTGCCCTCTCCCTCTCCAGATGCGGCGGCTGGTTCTCCCCCCTTGGACAAAACCGCCGCCCGCAACATCATCAACACAACCATCGACTCGCTGAATCCCGAGCTGCGCCAAGTCAACAAAAGCCTCCATTCACACCCAGAGATCGCCTTCGAGGAGGTCTTTGCGCACAAGACACTGACCGAGTTCCTCGAAGGCCGCGGGTTCGCTGTCCAACGCCACGCCTACGGCCTCGATACCGCCTTCGATGCCAGCTTTGGCAGCGGCGGGCGACAGGTCGTCTTCTGCGCCGAATACGATGCCCTGCCCGGAATCGGACATGCGTGCGGCCACAACTTGATCGCGACATCGTCCTTAGCCGCCTTCCTCGCCGCCGCTCAGGTCCTGTCCGAGACCAAGACGCCCGGTCGACTCCGTCTCCTCGGCACGCCAGCCGAAGAGGGCGGCGGCGGCAAGATCGAGCTGATCAAGGCGGGAGCATTCGATCCTCCCGAGGACATCGCGGCCGCGATCATGGCCCACCCGGCCGGTTCCCAGCAGCCCGATCCCAACGACCCTATCGACGGCTTGGCCGGGGTGAGGCTGATCGCGAGCGCAAAGACGCGGGTGGAATTCAGGGGGCGCACCGCGCACGCCTCGTCTCACCCGTGGATGGGCGTCAACGCCCTGGACGCCGCCGTGTCTGCCTACAACAACGTCTCCATGCTGCGGCAGCAGATTCGCCCGGATGAGCGCATCCACGGCGTGTTTGAGGTCGGCGGGGCCGTCCCCAACGTCGTGCCCGACTACACCAGGATGAACTGGTGCATCCGCAGCCCGACGATGCCGAGATGTGAGGACCTGGTCAAGAGGACCAAGGCTTGCTTTGAGGCGGGTGCTGCCGCCACCGGCTGCGACATCAGCTACACCATGTGAGTGCCCCCAACTTGCCATCGCCTCCAGATTTTATCAGTCACTGACGTGTCCCCCTCCTGCCAGGGCCGAAACGTACTCCGATCTACGCATCAACTCGTCGTTGTGCAAAGCCTATGTCGAAGACATGGCGCACCTCGGGCTCAAGATCAAGCAAGAACTCTGGACCCCTACCGAGGCCTCGACGGATATGGGCAACGTTTCCCATCTGGTCCCGAGCTTCCACGGCGCGTTCCCCATCCCGACGACCCCAGACGTGACGCCCCACAACCCCAAGTTTGCCGCGTGCGCAGGAACGGACGAGGCTCACGCCGCGGCGCTCAACTGCGCCAAGGGCATGGCGATGCTGGCCATTCGGGTGCTCACCGAGGATGACGTGGCAGACGGTGCGAGAAGGGATTTTGAAAGGAAGGACCGGGAGTAGAGCGTAATGTGTCCCGATATGTGTCATTAGGTAGTTAGCTACATCGGAGTCGAATAATTACATGCCAATAATCATGCCAACCCTCCCAATCACTTCCCAATGAGACGCGTCAGGCCTGAGATTTCGCACATAGCAATGTCATGGTTTGGTTCTCCCTCAGCCCCTCTCGGGGGTTTCGATTCGCACTCAGCCCAGGCAAGATTGCCACTGCGTCTGGCTTTGGCCTTTCTCGGAGGTGGTTTTCTGAGAAGGAGCCAGACATTTACCACACCTCCGAAAAGGGGCAGTCTGGGCCTTTGGGACTCTCAGAAGCCAGGAGCCTTTCCCCCTCCACACCAACACCTCATCCGGGGTACTCCGCAACTCCCCCGCCCCTTGTCGTCAGCAGCACCCCCATGGCTGGCAAAAGTTCTCGTCGGCTATCGCCCCACTTGGGAGCGTGGGCTCCCCACACTTACCACACCTTGGGCGAACCCCACAGTTAGCCGACGAGACTAACTGGAACCAAACACCATCTAAGCGCAGAAAGTATGTACATACCTAGCTTCAGGAGGACGCGTTTATCTTTGCCAACCATTCTCAGGCTGAAGACAGGGGCACATTCATGATATCGTCCACGAGACGTCCATGTCCGCCAAGGATGTTTAAAAGAGGAGGATCTAACGCCCAACTACCCCAGATTCCGGAACCCCACGAGTTCGAGAGCTCATGTACTTGTCAAGATAAAAACATCAAGTTTGGTTTTTCGCCACTTGTTGTGAGCCATGGCCAACAACAAGCGCCACCACGACGACGAACTCGCCAAGGCTCCCGCCGCGGTCGAGTACGAGGTCACGGCAAGCCAGCTTCGTTCACTGGTCGACGCAAACATCTCCAGCAGCGATGTGACACCCGACTACAACAGGCGGATTATTGCTTCGCTGTCTCAATGCCCGGAACGTCTAGGGGTTTTCCCTTCTGATTCCCGCAGCTGCCTCCTCCTTTGTCTGCCTTTATCTTGGCAATAATACCACTCCAGTCCGGATACCCGAAATCCAGCTTTACACCCGTCCTCCTCTGCACACGGTTCGCCATAACCGCCGCAATCGCCCCTGGGCTACTCAGAGTGCTGGCTTGCTCCCAATACTCGACATCCGGATCCCAATCGTCCTCGTCCTCGTGCCACCCGCACTGGTACCATTTGCTCACCATCTCATCCCGAAAGATGCACTGTGCCAGATCGACGATACGCGGCGTCTGCGACTGCCTGTCCACGACCACGTTGCGCGGCGCACAGTCATGCATGATGACGCCGCGCTTGTTGATCTCATAAGCTGCATCAGCGGCCAACTGGATGATGTGGTGCCATGTCCCGAGGTTTCGTGGCAGGGGGGCGAGCGTCAGGTCTTGGAGACAATATCCGTCGATCCGTTCCAGAAGGATACCTCTCACTTCAAAGTAGGGTGCTGTCTCCTGTGGGATGATGGTCGCGAGGTTGGTTGGCGACAGAATTACATGGGCGTGGATGCGCGGGATCAACGTCTCTTGGAGATCGGCGAGTCGGTGATAGGCCTTGGTCTCGCATTCAAAGTGCTCGAAACAGTCTTGCCAGAGCGCGGCCTCGTACTTGGCCAGACCTTCGGTGCGATTGGGCTCGTCAAGGAACCGCCGAGCCCTGACGGGGAGGCTCTCGGTCTCATTTAGTTCCTTTCGATGGCGGAGGAACCCGGGCATCATTCCCCGCCTGACAAAGGCCTCGAACGCTGCTTCCTTTTCCTCTGCGTGCGGCGCGGCCCTGTCGTTGCAAACATCGCGTAGGGAGGAGCCAAATCGACGGTCGTAGAGCTTGAGCACACGGTGGACAGGCGGGCCCTGACGGGGCTGGAAGGTGACATCGAGTACAACGGACATGGTCATGGAGATGACTCTGCTGATGGTGGCGGTAACGCGGGACGGCAGGTCAGGGGAATAGCTCTTGCGCACTTGGAGATCCAGTGGCCTCCCTTCTTGGTAGGGCGTAGGACCGAACGTGGCCGCCCTGGTTGGTTGGGTTAGGTAGCGAGAAGGGTATCGCGCCGCGGTGTGCCGACCTGGTGGTTTGCTTACGTACATTGTGATTTTGTTCTGCGCTGGCGGGAAAGGTCGCAAAGGAAGGGTGAGAATCGCGAGAGCAGAAGTGATTTTTTATCTTTTTTTTTTTGGTTGGCGAGGGACACCCGTGATGAGACGGTGGTGAGATGCAATCGGCTTGGAGGGGAACGACCGGAAGTTGGTGAGTGGAAGGCGTTGAAAAATGCCGGCTGTAAGCTAATGAAAAGAGAAAGAATGGACGGGAAGTTGGGTTGGTTGTCCTGTCACGGCGCTGAAGGGCTGGCCGCGTGACTTGGCCCCACCCCCACGTGGCCTGTTTGTCAACAGTCAGGGCGGTGCGGGAAGCACCCACAGCTTGTTTAGACGAATCACGAAGCCCGATCGAGGCCGCGACGATGGGAGGGTTTGGGGGCGAAACCTGGACGTGGCCTTTGACAAGCCCGGGCCATGTCGGACTCGCGAGAATGGTCCCATGGAGGACACTTGGGGTCGCCAGGGTTCGTAACTTTGTGAGGGCTGTTTTGGATTCGGCTGCGCCAACGGCCGACAGCCAACACTGTAACACTTGGCGACCAACGACCAAGTGCTACTGGACCTGTATTCTCGCCAACACATCAAAGGGGCCCCTCTGGGAGTATTTCTTATGCGATGCTCAGGGCAATGAGATATACTATACCGACCGGCTGGATAATGAAGAGTTTACCACGGTTAAAAAGTTCGGGCTGTCGGACTATCAGGTCATCCACCGCTAGTCCGAGACGCCGGCTGGTGAGCCAAAAACAAGAGCAATACGATGTGGGCAGTGTGGGTGCGAATGGCTTCAATTCTCGTTCGCTCTGTCTGTGTCCTCTGTTGCGCACCTGGGGCCGTCCTTGACCCCGTTTTATGCCTGGCCCTGGCCTCTTCGGCCCTCGGGCCTTCCCCCAACGCCACCCATGACGCCACCGTAGCAATGTTGATTTGTTACCTCTTTGGGCCTTCAACTGAAGACATCACCACAGTGGCCTTTTGCCCGTTGTAGTAATGTTTCGCTGCGGAGCGCCTGCAGGTCGTGGTTGTAGCTACCGTGCAGCGTTGCTAGCCAGTCTGGTGATGACCCTCTCAGCTCGGCTGTCGTGGTCTCTGGCCAAGGCTTCCATTACATAGAGGCACCCACCCCCATGGCTGGCTAATGCTCTCGTCGGCTATCGCCCCACTTGGGAGCGTTGCACTCGTCGGCTCCCCACCTTGGGGAAGCCTTGGCAGGGACCACAGTTAGCCGACGAGACTAGAACCAAAACACCATGTAAGCGCAGGCAGTAGCTTCAGGAGGACGCGTTTATCTTTACCAACCATTCTCAGGCTGGAGACAGGGGTAACATTCATGATATCGCCGCGAGACGTCTATGCCCACCAAAGATGTGTTTAAAAGAGGATTCAAGACCCAAATACCCCAGATTCCGGAACCCCACGAATTCGAGCTCCCGTCCATACTTGTCAAGCTAACAACACGAAGACCGGTTTTCCGACACTTGCTGTGAGCCATGGCCAATGACGACAAGATGCATCACGACGACGAGCTCGGCAAGGCCCCCGCCGTCGTCGAGTGCGAGGTCACGGCAAGCCAGCTTCGTTCATTGGTTGATACAACCACAAATGTAACACCCGACGACAACAGGCGGATTCTGCGCAAGCTGGACATGTGGTCTGTTGTCCTTCCTCCGCACACCAAAACCACTGGGCCCCTGAATAATTAGCTGACACAACCGACCGACGGCGCGGTGGTCCACAGCCTGCTTCCCATCATGGCGACGGCATATCTCTTCCAATTCCTCGACAAGTCCGCCCTGTCTTACACGGCGGTCCTCGGCATCCGGGCGGACCTCCACATGACCGGCACCCAGTACTCGTGGTCCAGTGCCATCTACTACTTTGGGTACTTGATTGCGACGTATCCCGTGGCGGGTGTGCTTCTGGTGCGGTATCCGGTGGGCAAGCTTATTTCGGCGTCCCTGTGAGTTGAGTCCCCTTGCGCTAGCTGTCGGTCGGTGGTTGGCTTGCTAATAATCCTCGCCGGACAGACTCGCATGGGGTGCCATCCTCATGCTGACCGCGCTGTGCTTCAACGCAGCCGGCTTGCTTGCAACGCGGTTCTTCTTGGGCATCGCGGAATCGGGCATCGCCCCCGGCATGTCGCTCATCGTCGCCATGTGGTACACGCGAAAGGAGCAGCCGCTCCGCCAGGGCGCCTGGTTCTTGGGAAATACGGTGGCTGGCTTGTTTGGCGGGCTGATCGGCTACGGGCTGGGTCATGTCGATGCCATTGCCCCTTGGAAGGTGTGTTTCTTTCCGGGTAAAACTTGATGGTGAACGGCGGGGTCGGCATAACTAACGAGAGTTGGATGGATGATGCTAGGTCGTTTTCCTTGTCTTCGGCGGCTGCACCGTGGCCTTTTCAGCCCTGTGCTTTTTCTTCCTCCCCGACACGCCGCTAAACGCGCGGTTCCTGACACCCGAGGATCGTGCGAAAGCCGTTGTCCGGGTTGAAGACAACCTGACTGGCATCAAGAGCGACGAGTGGAAGCGAGGACAGGTCGTTGAAGCTCTCCGTGACCCGAGCACTTGGTTCATGGTGCTCCTCCAGCTGGCATCCAATATTCCAAATAATGGAATCATCACGGTGAATATCCTCGGATATCCAAACCCCCAGGCAGGTGCGAAGAGATTTGCTGACAAAATGCCATGACAGTACGCTGGAATCATCATCATGGGCTTTGGCTTCTCAAAACACGACACGCTGCTGTTGACCATGGTTGGCTCAGCCTTCCAGCTGGTCTTTGTACTTGTGGCAACGATTGGCAGCACCCGCATCCGGAACTCACGTACCTACTTCATGGCATTTAACTTGCTGGTGAGCATGGCGGGAGCCATCATGGCCCGCCAGATCCCCGCGTCGAACAAGTATGGACGTCTCATCGGTGTGGGTTTGTCCATCGTGTGCGCGTCCAACTTTCCCCTGATCATGGCCATGACCTCGAGCAACGTGGGTGGCTTTACCAAGAAGTCAACCGTCAGCGCATTGGTTAGTACTTTCCATCCTTGATGCCTACCTAGTGTGTCGCCGAACGCAGGGCTAATCCAGAGCAAATCAAACGGCAGACCTTTCTTGCATACTGTGTTGGCAACATCATTGGCCCCCAGCTGTTCTTCGACAGGGAGACGCCCAGTTATCCGTCAGGCTTTCTGGCCATGATTGTTTGCCACGGCTTTAGTCTCGTCGTGTGCTTCTTGTACCGTTTTTACCTCGTCCGGGAGAACAAGCGCCGTGACGCGGCTGGCACCGTGGCCGAGGTGGCGGAGAAGGCAGAGCCGATGCTGAATCTCATGGACAAGACGGATAAGGAGATCCCGGAGTTCCGTTATGTATATTAATTCTGCTCACCGAGTCTAGAACCGTCTTCGTTCTTTCTTCCTTTTTTTAACAAAACAAGTATTCCTTCCCCCCTTCATTTTCGCCATCATCCTCCCCAGGCACATGGACTGTCAGCAGCCCACTGCCGTGCCACGCTGGTGCAGTATTTCGCGGTCAGCGACGGCTCGGCCCACTGGCACAGCCCCTTGCTGCGCTTGCGGCCCAGGCCACGACCCGGCCACCGTTTGACACCTCATGTCTTGAAACATGCCAAACCCCACCCAGGCCATGTTGGAAAACGCGAAGCGAACTCGGCACTCCCAGCAGCCAAACCTGCAGCATGGCCAAACCACAAGAAACGAGTGAGCCCCAAACAGACCCGGCGCATCTCAGACCATCCGCCGCCCCGACGGCCTCAAACACTCGCATCTCGCCATGTCTCGGCCCAACCCACAAGCTGGGGCGATGGGCCGCGGGATTGAGAATGATCCCCCATCCGCCCCCGAAATCCAGCGGCTTTTCCTCCGTTCTGCTCAAGCTCAAGATCCAGTGATTCCCGCACATCACTGACCCTCGCCGCACATCTTACTCTCCCACGCTTGTCCCGTTCTCGAAACATTGTGCGGAGCACCGATTGGGAAAAGATTGGCTGACTTCTGCCTTTCCCTTCTTCCATGACTTGTCCCCAATAGCATCAACCACTTCCACCTCGTCCATCCACCACGATCCGGACTCTCACTCACCACCCCCCAGCCAGGCCCAGCATGGCAGTCCATGTACCTACCTCCCCCCCTCGGCCCCCCTCCCTTCTCACAGTCACTAACCCACCCCGGGCCCAAACCTGGCAACCCAAGCCCTCTTCAACATGGAGTTCCTCCTCCGACCGCGACAACCTGAACGTCCCGAACCTCTCCGTCCCCGGGCTTGACCAAGACCGCCAACCCTCTCCCACCAGCCTCCGCGGCAGACTCCAAAGCCTCCGCCGCGCAACCTCTCCCGCCCGCACCAAGACCTCCTCCCAATCGCCCGATGGCTCCAAGGGCGCACTCGGCCTCACCCTCTTGCACGAGCCGTCCGAGCCGAGGGTGGATTTCATTTTCGTACCTCCCCCCCTCCTCCCCCTCTCCCTTCCCAATCCACGATGAGCTAACAGCAGCAGGTTCATGGCCTAAACGGCGGCTCCAAACGCTCGTGGAGCGCGTCGTCGTCGGACCCGTCGACGTTCTGGCCGAAGGAGTGGCTGCCGTCCGAGGCTGGGTTCCGGCACGTCCGCATCCACAGTTTTGGATATGATTCCGACTGGACCAAGTCGCAGCAGAGCTCGCTGACGCTGCATGATTTTGGGCAGGCGTTGTTGGCGGATTTGTATAACGCGCCGGGGTTGAAGAGGAATGGGAATGTGAGTGTCTCAGGGGGGGAGGGGAGTCGGGCGTGAATGCTGATCTGGGTTGGGAGCAGACGCCGATTGTCCTCGTGGCGCACAGCATGGGGGGGTTGGTCGTCAAAAAGGTATGCCCCTGATCTGTCTTGGCTCGGGGGAGGATGAGCTAACTCCCTAGGCCTACCTCCTCGCGCGACAAGACCCCATCTACGCCGACATCGCCAAGCGCATCCACAGCCTGTACTTCCTCGGCACGCCGCACCGAGGCGCCGACTCAAGTGCGTTTGTCACGACCCTGATCTCCATGTCCATCGGGTCTGGGTCCAAGGCGTTTGTTAAGGAGCTTGTGCCGGGGTCGGGGACTCTTCAAGTAGGTGTTTTCTGGGCAGAGATGTGATGTTGCGACGGCGGGCTGACATTGGCCAGACCATCAACGACGAGTTCCGTCATGTCTGCAATGATGTCAGGCTGTGGTCGTTCTTTGAAGGTCTGCCGACCTCGACAGGGCCAACGAACACCATGATTGTTGAGAAGGAGTCGGCTGTGATGGGTAAGTCCGATATGCACCAGTTACTGTTGGCTTACTAACCCCTACCAGGACTTCCAGGTGAGCACACGCAATATCTCCAAGCAGACCACCGACGACTCGTCAAGTTCGAATCCACCGAAGACCCAAACTACAACATCCTCCTCCGCTGCTTCAACACGACTATCGAGGAGATCGAAAAGGACAGTAAGTCGCCCCCTTTACCCTGATATTTGCGAATAGGGGTAAGTAAATCTGACAACACCTAGACGTCGCCGACAAATCCGAAACCCACCGCGCCCAAATGAAGCAGCTCGCGCAAGCCTTCGACGTCGCCGAGCGCCCCGACGGCGACTTCATCCGCATGCTCGACAAGCTGCACGACGGCTCCTGCGAGTGGCTGACCGCCCACCCGGCCTTCCACGACTGGCTCGAGTGCGATCTCCTCGACGCCAACCCCTCCATCAAAGCCATCACCTCCGGTCCAGCAACAAAAACCACCCCCCGTTTCTTCTGGCTTAACGGGCCCCCCGGCTCAGGGAAGTCCGTCGCCTCCGGCCACGTCATCAAGCACCTCACCTCGGTCAACCTCGACTGTGCCTACTTCTACTTCAAGAACAGTGACAAGACCAGCCTTACCCAGTTCCTGCTTTCCATGGCCCTCCAGATGGCCGAGTCGAGCTTCCAGATCCGCCACACCTTCCTCGCCATGCTGGAAGACGGCGAGACCATCGACAGCCACGCCGACCACGTCATGGTGTGGAACAACATCTTCCTGGGCCGCATCTTCAAGATGGCCCTGTCCCAACCGCAGTACTGGGTCATCGACGCGCTGGACGAGTGCCCGCCGCGGCTGCTGGCGTCGCTAATCGGCATGTTTGCGCGGATCGAGACGACGGTGCCGCTGCGGGTGTTCTTTACCAGCCGGCCGAGTGGGAATGTGGAAAGGTTGTTGAATCAGGAGAGGATCATGAGAGTTGAGATGCAGACCGGCCAGGCCGAGTCCCTGAGGGATATCGATGCGTTTGTGCGCTCGCGGCTGTCCCCTGATATCATCCAGGACTTTAACGAGGAGGAGGGAGACCTGGTGGCGGAGATCATTGAGAAGTCGAACGGCATCTTCCTCTGGGCGTCCTTGATCATGACCCGGCTAGACGAAGCCCACAGCATCGAAGCCATGCGGACGACCCTCGACCAGGTCCCCTCCGAGATGAGCGGGATGTACAGCGGGATCCTCTCGACCATCGCCGACTCTCCCAATGCGGACCTCGCCCACTGCGTGCTGCGGTGGGTTGTCTGCGCGAAACGCCCCCTGACGACCGAAGAGCTCCGCGAGGCCGTCCGCCTCGACATCAACCAAACCCTCCGCACGCCCGACCGCTTCGCCCAGGTCTGCGGCAGCCTCATCACCGTCGACAACAACTTGGTCCAAGTCATGCATCAGACCGTCAAGGAATTCCTCACAGGCGAACAATCCGACTTCTACATCCCGCGCTCCTGGTCCCACGCCCGCATCGCCGAACTCTGTCTCCAACACCTCAACTCGCGCAACTTC
>FTEL01003159.1_pt1 | contig 16642 bp, 23 predicted proteins | sample 1658911 | NCBI WGS metagenome assembly FTEL01 (sample SAMEA3914869, study PRJEB12502) | metagenome | biome: forest; material: soil | place: USA | collected 2012-03-12 | depth 0.1 m
GCACCGTACTCGGTCGGCACCTTGCTGCACGAGACCTTGCCGCTCGGGAAGTCGACATCGATGCCGGCGGCAACCGCCGCTGCTGACGGGGCGGCCGAAGATGTCGCTGCAGGCGGCGGGGCAGAGGTGGTCGTCGGCGCGGCGGGGGCCGAGGTGCTGACCTCGAAGAACTGGCCTCCGTGGTCGGGAACGCTGGTCGAAGTCGACAGGACAGGAGGGGGCGCAGTGAAGCTGGGCTGCGTCGAGCCCATGACGACGTAGGCGCCCTCCGAAATCTTCTGCTCCGCCTCGGACGCATCAATCTTCTGCCCGTCCAGCTCATACACGACGACGGTGGGGCCCTGGACGACTTCGGTGACGATGACGGTGTCGCGCTTCTCGGCTTGCACCTGGTGGTGCTTCTTGGCGTGGAGGTGGTGGTGGCCGTGGTTGTGGGGTTGGGCGGCGACGCTGGCAACGACGGCGGCCGCAACCGCGGTCTTGATGATTCCCTTCATTTTCGATGAATGCTTGCCGATCCGTGGGGTTTCTTCAAGGACAATGATTCGGCGGCTGGCGCACTGATCGGGGATTTCGCAGTATCGTGTTGATTTTTCGCTGGCGGTTCCAAATGAACGTGGGAGAGAGCGCGGGACTCTCTGTTGGATGGAAGGTGGTCGTCGCAAAAGGAGCGTGCGACGGTCGGGCGGAAAAGCGAGTGAGTGACCAACGGTTCAAGAGAGGGATGAACCGAAGGGGTTGGTTTGGGCGATGAATGAGCGAGCGGCAGGGCGAGCGGTGGGCCAGGTCGAAAGGGAAAGGAGGGAAATGAGCGCTGCTTCGCCCAGGCCAGGCCCAAGATGAGGACTGTGACCGGGGCGTCGCTGCTTGGCGAAATTGCGCTGTCCAAGGGGGGGGGCTAAAACATGCAAATTGGGCATGGCGGCTACTGCAGGTACCGCAGCCAGTCATGAGATGACGGGGATTCCCATAGCCAGGCCGTGTTTCGGAACAGAACCGTCCCCATTTTGTCCACGCAATCAATCCAAGGGTATCGCAACCATCGGCGGCATAATAACGGAGGACGAGGGAGGTTGAGGAACAGCGCTCCGTGCCTAGGTACCGTGATCTGTCGGCGACGGGCTTGGAAACCCTCACCGTCACATCCCCGATAAAAGTTCCCTTGGGCAGGGCCTAGCAGCGGCCAAGGCACGCCAGCGTGGTGCCAAGATGACTCAGGCTGCTTGAAAGGGCCCAGCACCCTTCCCGTCGACTGCGCTGCATTGATCGTCGTGAGAAAACTTGAAATCTCCCGATGACGTCTCCCTCCTCCTTCGTATTCCGGCCGATTTCGAGGGGGCAGTGACCGGCTCCGCGTACCCTGTGCAGTCCCGCAGTCCCGCAGTCCCGCAGCCCGGACGCGTGTTGCAGGGTGGAGCACTTCCATTGCAGGAACCGGGATGTCCCACTGCTGCCCTGCATTGGCCCCTCGGGTACCTGACTAGACCCTCCTTGGGCCAACTTCAAGGTTGACTTGGCGAGCGCTTGGCAGCAAATCTGCCCAGAGGGTGCGTCAAACTTCTGTGTAGAAACCAGCCATTGGGTCTGGCCAGGCTTGGCTCTTGATGGTCACGAAAGTTACAGAATGGGGGATATTAGCATACAATTTATGCGGACAACCGTGTGCAAGTACGGAGCACAGAAGACTTGACACTGGTGCCGGTTCATTCGCACAACCACCGAGGCAGGCCAAGCCATGAACAAGGTGCTGACGAGATCGGACCCGCAACGGCTGCCGACGATCCATCCCACATAGAAAGGCGGACAGACAGACAGACAGCATCTCAATCACCTTTGGCTTGCCCAGCCGAGCCAGCTTCGACTGGCCTGGCTCAGCCTGGTTAGGACGGCCATGACGGGCCAGGATCAGCAGGCTTGTTTCTCGCCGCCTTGTTCAGCCATTGATGAGATTGACGGCCAATCCCCCAGACGAGGGCCCGTGATGCTGATCTTCCCGCTGCCGCCGGAGAACTTGCCGTGTTTTGGCGGGTTCTCCAATCGGACAACGAAACACACAAACATGGCATTCTGCCTGAAGGCGTTGATGAATTAAGGAGCTACAAGGTTTCGCTCGTTGATCAAGCATTGCCGAGGTCAGTATGGCCTCGTTATATTATCATTCTGTGCAGAATTCACAGGGAGACCTTTCTTCAACGGCAAAGCCACGACACGGCATGCCAGAGCCAATGACAGGTCACTCGGAGTGCATCACTGGCCAAAGATCCGTCGGAGTCCACGAGACTACCAACAAAAGGGAATTTGTCTTTGCTGCTGTTGTTTTCTTTCTTGGTTTCTTCCTTGATTTCTTCCTTGATTTCTTCCTTCCTTCCTTCCTTCCTTTCTTTCTTTCTTTCTTTCTTTTTTTTCTTTCTTTCTTTCTTTCTTTTTTCTATTCTTATTTCCCCCCCCATCTGTTGTTAGAATACACATTGAGGCTACTGTGTATCTAATCCAACCTCTCATCAGTTGTCTCACCTGATATTGGTAGAACCGCCCCACCGACCATGTCCCCCAACTCGGACGTCCATACCCCTTCTAACATCTAACTGCAAATCAAGGCGCGTTGTTCCACAAGCACAGCATCTGGCACCAGCGTGGGGAGTACCGCCACGTTGTCAAGGGCCGTCAACCGCTCTGACATACCACGCGGCGTACCAGTCCAGCGCTCCCCGGGCTCTGGAATCCTGACCACGACACAACCATCGTCCCGTTGGATTGTCCGACAGAAGGTTCTAAGCAGGCGCGTCGAGGTTCCCCAACACAGTCAAGCGACTCGGATCTGCACGAATAAGACGCCGTGATACTCCTGACCAGGCAACAGGGACAGCTGAGCGAGCAGCGGGGAAGTTGAGCCAGGCCCACTCATGTGCATACACAACCTGGCTCTGCCCTGGAAACGGCGTGCTCGTTGGCTGCCATGTGCCTGTGTCGTCGGGCTACTGATCTGTACACGGCAGTGAAGCTGCCTGTGGGCAGCTGGAACACGGAAACCACGCAGTCAAGTCGGCAATCCCATTTGCTGGGCGAGGGAGGCCACCGCTGATGCCTCAGCGATTGAGTGGTGTGCATTGAGCCTCGGCGTTTCTATGGCAATCTCTCCGGCAAACCGGGCGGTGTGCAGAGGGTGAAAACCAGGTGTTGGTGATGCCCTTGCTGCTCGTGTTGCGCCGAACCGGGTGATCTTTAATGCAGCGTGCTTCCGTGCGAGAGGAGATCGCTGCCGCTTGGTGTTCCGGGCTCGTGACTCGGGACTCGGGACTCGACCTAAAACGGGCTCAAAGGGGGATTCGCGATATGTTTGTGAGACCAATTCGCGTCACGTTTGGCACCAGTGTCTAGTACAGATCCTCGACAACAAACAGGCTGGGCAAGGTAACATGGAACCTGTGTGTGGCGTGCCACAAGTCTCAACACCAGAGTTCCTTGCAGAGTGTGTGGTTGCGGTGGGAGGGCGCGCCACTCTTCCTTCGTGTTAAGAGCAACTTCCAGCATCCAAGCTGCAACGGGACGGACCCCGCTCGGAAGAACGGCTGCCCTCCAAACATCACCGACTCCTTGCCGGGCAAACATGCAATATTCCGGTAACGCAAGCTCGCCGACCCACAGCTGTTCCTCCCACCGCCTCGAGGGGCTCTTGATTCGCCCTTCGACCACACAGCCACTCCATCATGCTTGGGCTGGTGACCGGATGAGGAGAGAGCTGAGCGTGCCCCGTCAGCAGTAACCGCGAATGGCAAAATGAAGCGGTGGCTTGCCCACCCCCAATCGGCTAGCGCGGCGAGGCTGGACGACGCCTTTGCAGCTGTCGAGCCAGCGCCGACGCAGACGCAGCAGCAAGCATGACGAAGCTTGGACCCCCCCAAGGTACCGCCTAACAGCCTGCCTCAAGGCGTCAGCGCGCCTTGGCGTCCGCCCTCGGCAATCCAAGTGGGGCCTGGGAGGCTTGCCCAGCTGCTGCGCCCATTTTTCCTCCCGCAGTCCCCGTCGCCTCTCAGCCTTCTTTCCCCCAACTTGAGGCGGCTCCCTCACGACACGTCCTCGCAATCACAAGACGCTCGCCGATGCTGATTGCGGACGCGACCGACGGCAGTCCAATGCAGCCGGATTTCTCCAGCGTGTAACCCATAGTTTCCATTAATTCCCCCACTTGTCCGTCGATTCCGGCCTCGTTGTGGCATCCCGTCGACTGCCACAGCTTCGCATCTCGGGAAGCTCTCGCCACGATCCCCAGCCACACATCGAAGCCTCGAGCACCCCCATCAACCCGACGACACTCCCGGACCGCCGGCGACGCTGTAACCGTGGCAGAGCGGCATTCATCACTCTGGGGGTAGCGTCTCCGTCCCGACCGTCCGTTTCGTCCTGGGAATCGCTCGTCTCACTCCTCGCCGCTGCCATGGCCTCAGAACGGGGCCCCACCGCAGCAGAAGCTCCGCGTGCGCCGTCGACCTCCATCTCGACCGTACCGCAGCCCATCCCGGACTTGACGCGCCAGAAATCGCTGAAGCGAGCCCGTGAAACGACGCCGACCCCGCAGGATGCTCTAGTCTCGGGTGGTGACATCTCGCCATCCAAGATTGCACGCCTTGTAGGGTTTGCGAGGCAATCACATCCGCTCGCGGCGGGCGAGGCTGCCGAAGCTGAAGGAAGCATGCAGGAGGAGGAGGGGCATCACCATCATCAACTGGCACAGCTTGAACACAGCGGGCACCACCAGCCCTCAGCAGACGACCTCATGTCAGGTGTGGTCGCAGCGGAGATCAACCGCCCGCAGGACGTGCCAGACACGGAGAACGCCGAGATGGAGGCTGCTGCCGCCGCCGCCGCGAGGGCACTTAGCTCGGTAAACATCCCGACGACACATGGTCATATTGCTGGTGAGGAACTTGACGACGTGAGTCCGCAGAGCGGCACAGACGGAGAGGGACATGTGGTCGACAGCCCGACAGCGATGGACGTCGACTCTCGCAACGACGAGAGTCTTTATGCGCCACAACCCGAGGCACAGATGGAGGACAAAACAGGGTCTTCTCTCTCATACCCGGGGGCCGTGCCGACGCCCGGGCATCCCCAGAGAGTCATGAGCATGCCCATGCCCAGCCCGCAGTCTCCCACCCTCGACCTCACCCCCCGTTCGCCAAATTCAAGCAACAAAAAACACAAGTGCCCCTATTGTGAAACCGAGTTCACGCGCCACCACAATCTAAAGAGCCACTTGCTCACACACAGCCAGGAGAAACCCTACCTGTGCCAGTCATGCCAGATGCGGTTCCGCCGGCTGCACGATCTCAAGCGTCACAGCAAGCTGCACACAGGCGAGAAACCACACGTCTGCCCCAGCTGCGAAAGGAAGTTTGCGCGCGGGGACGCGTTGGCGAGACACAGCAAGGGAGCGGGTGGCTGCGCGGGCAGACGGCAGACAATGGGCTCATTCGGCCTCAAGGAGGGCTACGACGGGGCAGACAGCTCCGCCATGTCGGGAGACTTGTACGAGGGCGGGGGGGAGGACATGTCGGATGATGAGCAGCGGCGGCTAAGCATGCCGAGCATCAAAACCCCACACGCCGCAGGACAAACCGGGGCGGAAGGCTACGGCGGCGGGCATTCCAACACATACCCTCCGGCCGGCCCGCGGCCCGGGGCGGCCGGCGGTCTGTATCCACCCAATGCCGACCGCGGGTCTTCGAGCACCAACACATCCCCCAGCGTGCCCAACAGTCACACGCCACAGACAAGTATCTCGTCGATCCCGCTGAGCGCAGGCAGCTCATCCATGTACTCACAGAGCGGTATGACGGAGAGCCCGAAACCCCTGAGCCCGGCAGGCGTTCAAACCAACCCGGCCGGCCAGCAACGGGCGGCCACCGAGCAGCAGGGCGCTCCAAGTCTGTCTCTGCCTACGCATGGTATGTCACCGGCAGCCAAGCAAGCCTGGCTCTCTCAGTATCCCCCCGCTGACCGAGCCGGAAATCAAGGCAACGCAGGGCCTGGCCAGCACACGGCCGGTCGAGGGCGCGGCCGTGGGGCGAGCGGCACCGCCCCCACGCAGGCCGCCGAGAACAACGGCTTTAGTGCGCCGGACCCGGCCATGTGGACTTATTTGCAACATCTGGAGGGGACAGTCAAGCAGCTCACGAGCCAGGTAGAGGTGGAGGCGAGGAGCAAGGCCCAGCTGGCGGAAAAGTTGGACGCGCACGACCAGCACATTGCGGCGCTGACGGCTGAGGTTGCGGCGTTGCGGCAGCAGCTCGCGGGGCCGCACGAGGGGGGGTCTCCCGTTGATCCTGGCACTGCTCCGCGGTAGGACTGTTGGTGAGTGTGCCGGTCATTTGGACCCATGACGCGGGCCCTTGCGTGCCTGCGATGGGAATTTCTGTGCCCCATTTTGGGGGTGCTTTGTATTTTTTAGATATCTGCCGGCCGGGTTCGGCTGTTGGCGGGCGTTGGGAAGGCGGCGGGCAGGGGGCGGGATCCGGACCAAAAAGATGGGATGGCGTTTGCTTGAAATGGGTCTGGCGCCGGGCGAGACTAGCCTAGGTACCTAGATTTAACACACAGAGATGTCTGGCTGCTTGCTGAGCAGGTATCATTGCATCTCGAGGGCCCGAGGGTACCGTGCTGCAGTGCTGCCCTTCAGAGGCTCTAGACTCGACTCATTATCAGACTGCATGTCGTGATGTGCCTGTCTCGTATCTGACAACGGACCCTCGAGGAGGTACCTGATTCTGCGCAGTAAGGCAAATCACGCCACTTCGAAGCGGTAGTAGCACACAACAATCCGCCGTTGATTTTGATGGGTTTCTCTTTATTTTCCGTCTTTTTTTCCTTTCTATTTTGCAAGAGCAAACGGAATATTCGGCTAGCGTTGCAGCATCACCAACACATAGTGGCTAGCTCGGGGGTCGTCCCTTCGGGCTTGGCGTTCCACATGACAAAAGTGAAGTGCAGCTGCGGCCCCACATGCTCGGCCAGCCCCACCTCGTAACGTCATCAGAGCACCTTCCTCTCTCCCTTTCTGCGCCGCAGCCAGTCCCGAATCCCGACAGGCAAGGAGCATCTCGGAGTCAGGAACAACCAACAGACGGCCAAACACGGGCAGCTCGGGCAGGCACGGCAACGGATCCAGCGTACCCATCCCATATTCTGCGTGCGCATCATCTGAAACGCTTCGACATGCATCATCCCCTTGGCCACCCGGACCACCTGGACCACGTTGGCTTCCCCCGGCGCTATCTAACCCTCCGACGCTGAGGCTTTCCTGCTGCGATATCCAGCGCAGCCAGAGCCGAGCACTAGAGGTGCGCCCTGCGCGCTGCATCCTTGAACCCTGCGCGCTGCAAGCACGCGGTTTTATTCACAGACCGGAGTATACTCCGTTGACACGCCCGTCGGCGTCGTCAAACCCGCGACTTCTGTCGCCCATCCCATGCGCATTTCACCACCCGCTGAGTGAATTAGTGATTCCATACGGCGGGCTCCGTTCCCACCTGGCCGGTCCTTCTTTCCCAGCCACGCGATACCCCCCCGCCCCGTATCTTTGTCCTTCCTCCTTTCCATTACTTCCCCCTCCGGTTCGTCGCAGGGAATCCACCATGTCTGCCCCGGATCTTGTACCAGGTGAGCAGCCAACCGCTATTTCAAGCCAAAACTTCCGGCATCCGCCATAGCACTCAGCACGCGAGGAAATCGTGCAACTTGGTCGTCAGCATGGCCAGGCCCAGGAGCGCGCGAAAGAAGACGCAGCTACGCAAGAAGGCGTCTCCAGAAGGGCAGGGAGAGGAGGCGGCGCACAACCGAGACGCAGTCCAGCCTGTTGACACCGAGACAGCTCCCCAGAACGGCGGCCTCGTTCCTCCCGCCCCGAACGGCAGCATGACGCCAAAGCACGAGACGCCAACGAACGAGAAGACGGAGGCAGTGAGTAGCTCGATTAAGAAACGCCACTCATTTTCTTTTCTGTGCTATGAGAGCTGACAGCTTAGACACAGCAGCCCAACGGCGGCTGCCTTACCCCGATCTCGATTGCCAGCTCTCCCTCGTACAAGAGAGCCAGCATAGTGCACTGGGCCGACCTGGCAGAGTCCACCGGCGACATTGCCGAAAAGGAGGCCGACGACATCTCGTCACTTGGGATTTCCGAGTCCGTCGACCCTGTTGACGCGTCTGGGTACCGCACGCCAGACGGGAACACACGGAGCAATGGGGTTACCAGCAAACCAGAAACCAACAGGTCAACCGACGGGTCGGCTCGAGTAAATGGCGGCCTCAAAGAGCGCCGCAAAGCCGGCTTCCAAAGACCCCGCGCCACCGACTACCCACCACTGAGCAACGCCGCCGGCAGAGAGGCGGCGGCCCGGGAGCGGGACCGTATGAACGCGTACAGAGCAGGCGGCATCCGCTTCGCTCCCTGGAACATACCATACCGGCGCCGGATGCAGACCATGGCCGTCCTGGCCCACTCTCTCAGCATCGCCGTGACATTCTCCTTCTTCTTCTTCCTCTGCGCCAACCCGCTCCTCTGGCCGCTCCTCATCCCCTACCTCCTCCACATGCTCCTGTCCAAGTCGGCGGTCGACGGCCGGCTCCGTGCTCGCTCGGAGCGCCTTCGCCGCCACTCCGTATGGAAGTTTTTCAGCGGTTACTTCCCCGCCCAGCTGCACAAGACCCACGACCTCCCGCCGACTCGCAAGTACATCTTTGGATACCACCCACACGGCATCATCTCGCACGGCGCCTTTGCGGCCTTCTGCACCGAGGCCCTCGGTTTCTCGGAGAAATTCCCCGGTATCACGAACAGCCTTCTGACGCTAGAGTCCAACTTCCGCATCCCGCTATACCGCGACTACATCCTCGCCATGGGCATCCAGTCGGTCTCCAAGGAGTCGATCCAGGCCATCCTCACGCGCGGCGGGCCCAACGGCGAGGGGATGGGCCGCGCCGTGACCATTGTGGTCGGCGGGGCGCGCGAGTCCCTCGCGGCGCAGCCAGGCACCATGAGCCTGGTGCTGGGGCAGCGCAAGGGGTTCGTCAAGATGGCGATGCGCACGGGCGCCGACCTGGTCCCCGTGCTGGCGTTTGGCGAGAACGACCTGTACGACCAGGTCAGTCCGCAGCAGCACCCGCGCCTGCATAGCGCGCAGATGTGGGTGCTGCGGACGCTCAAGTTTACGTTGCCGTTCCTGCATGGGAGGGGCATTTTTAATTATGATGTCGGGCTGATGCCGTATCGGAGGCCGCTGAATGTGGTGGTGGGCCGGCCCATCCCCGTGAGGCAGGCACGCGAGGGCGAGGGCATCGAGAGCCGCGAGGTCGATAGGCTGCACGCCGAATATGTCGGCGAGCTGGAGAGGATGTGGGAGACATACAAGGACGTGTTTGCCACGGAGAGGAAGGAGGAGATGAAGATTCTTTCGTGAGGTTGGTGGGCCGAGGCATGCTGCGGGTGGCGCACTGGGCAGCAAGCAAGCAAGACGGATTGGATTATTCCTTACCAAGTCTATATGTTCTTTTAGGGGGAAGGAGGCCGGCGGTTCAACTGGCTTTCGGTCGTTTAGTCCGGTTCACTGGGATGTTGTTTTACTCTGTCTTATTTCCCTGTAGGTTATCAGGGACGTTGGGAGTCACGGCGGAATGGGTCGGGGGGTGAGCACGGAACGAGTACGAGTGTAGGCAATCGTTGTACCATCTTTAGTGTTTTGGGAGGCTCTGGGAATGGAACAGTGTGGTGTTTCCGGTATCTGAAAGTAAAGCCTGCTGGGGCTGGGACTGTTGGGCTCGCTCATTGATCCTTCAGGGGTGGTTTTTGTTGAGTTTTAGGCGGGTTTGGATTTTATCCAGTTCACCACGCGAGTTTTTCCACGTCAAACTGTGCTTTGTACCCGACACGATCAGTGACATGACATGACATGGTGTTGGATGTCCCAATATTCCTTCTTCGTCAAGCGAGAGGGGTCGTGGAGCGCTTGGACTGGGTGTGGTCGGATGTGCGGTGCGGTATTCCGGGTCTCCTGGGTTCATGGTGGTAGAGTGGGGATTGAGGATCGTGAGATGAGTTGGGCTAATGTTAGACTTTTTCGTGGGTGTAGGGGTGGATGGATGGATGGATATCCTCCGGGGCTACCTGGGCTGCTGGTTGGGTTCGCTTCGTATGGATGGGATGGGTTCTCGCTTGCTGCTTCGGGTTGTGTGGTACACTGTACAAAATGCCTACCTGTAACACCAGGCAGGTTATATCAGGAGGGGGCCTGAGGGCGAACCACAGAGCCAGTGTTGTGGTTAGTGTTTGTGTTTTCTTGGTCTTGTTTCTTGTCTTGCTTTTGAAAAAAAGGGGGGGACGGAGGCGTTGGCTGCTGCCGGTGAGCCATCCGTCAACCATCTGAGTGGCAGCTTTCTGTTGTCAAACCAACTCAACAGAGCGCCTGTTCATTTTGATATGCCTCCTGTAAAAGTATCAGATTCCCACGGTAGCAGAGACTCTGGTGAGCTGCTCCAGATAGCTACCTTGCATGGGATGGGCTCGATAGATCGCCCGATAACTCGCCCATCGAGCAAACCGACATCTTGCAACCCATACGCTGGCTTGGGCCAATGCTGGGGCAGAGGAGCAAGTCTTATACATGGTAGCAATTAAACAGACGCTTTCAACACTTCGGTTGGGTTCCTCGGTGACAAAGCCAAACTCCGGGGCCTTGCATCATCATCCAGTGCAGTCCTGAAGACACAGAGCCCACCCAGAAGATGTTGGGTTAACAGAACGTCTGCTTTACAACAGCTACCGCCTCGGCTTCAGCTTGAGACCAAGGCTTTCCTAGGGTCCTCCGTCCCTCACGCTTCAGGGGCAATCACAAGTGCGGAGCTGGAGCCACGACCAGGGAGGGGTAAGAACTTGTGAAGAACAGAACCCAGCCGCACCATGACCATGGAAAGGTTACTTCAGACCTTAGACACCCGAGAGAGCGGATAACTGCCGGGTAGAGCTGGTTCTTGTTCTCGAAGGGTCTAAACCAGGCATGGGGATCAGAAATACTGGTGGTCGACCTTGAAACACTGACATATGGCCCTCTCATTCCCAGTTGGTACTGAATTTTTGACAAGTGCTACAATGCCATCAACAACGAAGATTGGATTTGGCAGTGTATTTGTTCTCCGTTGGACGCAAAAGGCCTGCTAGATGCTAGACGACACTCAATCTACATCAGATGCATAGAGATACCTTGTCTCTCGGACTCGAATATCTGGTTATCAAAGCACGAGGATTCCGAAAGACAATTACGGTTCCTTAACACTGCCCTGGGAAAACAGGTCTCCTGAACCGCCCGAGCGTGAGACGCATTCATGAGATATAGCGCTTCAGAGTCTACGTGTGACCAACTTTGCCCATCTCCCTTCAGCTTTTGAGGACCAGCTCCTGAGGGGGGGGAGAGAGTCTTACACCGAAGATGAAAATAAGGAGCAAGCACTTTGCCAACACCTGTCATGCGAGCTTTCCTGACGCCTCGGTCTCCTGAACTTGCACACATTGTTATCCCGGTGACGCCTCTCGCTGACATACCCAGGATCGGAGAAAACTTGAAGCCTGGGCTCCTCTTGTCTGCGTGAATAGTCAGGACGGACCCAGTAAGGCGAGCGAGTGACCTCCCGTTGAAGCATCCTCGACTGGCGCTTCTCACCACCCTTATCTCTCCGCGACGACAACCCCCCAAAGGGCCTCTAGTCACTAGTTTCAGAGCACCATCTCACATAAGCTGCCCAAGTAAGGCACGCCCGGGACCCTGACCAAGTGGGTGTGACCCGGTTCGATGAGAGTTACAGATGTATCGACAACTATCGGCCACGGCCCCCAAACCCAGTCCCATCAGGGCTTATTGTCCGACCGGAGCAGAGAGAAACGAACAGCCAAATCAGCACCATAACCGCCCCTCCAACCCCGCCATGTCGTCACCTTAGGCAGGCACTCAACTCGAGAGCGGCACAGGCGTAAGCGGCGCGGCGCGGCACGGCGGCAACCCAGGACTCAACTCGACGTCCTTACTCGGCTCTTCCCGCCCATCGCCGCCAGGCTTGGGCTTAACAGTCGGTTGGTGACACAGGGAGGCCAGAAAAACGCCGTGGGAGGACAACGAACTGCCGGCGCTGCGTGCATGAACTCGGCGCTGCTGACGAGGGCCGAGGCAGAGGCCCGCCAGAAGAGAGGGAGGGGCGGATGGGTGGATGGACGGGTGATGGGGTTGTGCTACGCAAACACGAGCCGATCCTCGAGTCGTCGTAGGTCTGCCTCATCCAGGACACCGAAGATGGTGGATGTACCGCGGGATAGACTCTACATTGGCACCAGGACAGCATCAGGACTCGCATGGCGGTCGGTGACGGTCATGGTCACTGGCGGCGTTGCCGCAGCCGCGGCCGCGGCAGTTTGCCGCCATCACCCACAAAGCAAGCCAAGTGGCTAAATGCTTCGGTGAGTTTCGGTTTGACAGTCGTCGGCGTCCCCGATAACATACACACAGCGACGGTGAGGTCGAAGCAGCACCAACACCAACCAACCAACGGCAAGGCACACTCCGAGCCACCACAGCCACGGCCACCACAACCAGCCCAACTACCGAAACGATCTGCAGCCAGCGAGTCAACAGACCCCATTTCCTTCATAGAGGGTCACTTCGGAAGGCCCGCCAACATGCCGGCACAGATCACTCCGTCAATCGGCCAGTCAGGCGAGCGCATGATGGACGGGTCGACAGCACAGCAGCCGGGAGGGACGCCGGCAGTGAAGGCAACCAAGCCAGCCAGCCAGCAAGGCAAGCAAGCGGCGGCCGTGCAACGCGCAGCCGGGTGCAACAAGGCATAACGTCGTCCAGATCCAGGCGCGCACACCCAATGAGCCGCCCCGACGGGAGGGCAAGCTTGGGCCGGGCAAGGGCAGCCGCGGCAGGTCAGCACAGCAGCAGCAGCAGCAGCAGCAGGCGGCGGAGTGGGTGATCCGAGGGCAGAGCTTCTGTGGGAAATCGATGTGACTGGTCGACACGCGCGATCCGCGGCCGTCGTCCCGCGTTTTGTCGTCCGTCCTGCCACCGCCGCCGCAGACGGACAGGTCTGGTTGCAGTTGCAGGCTGCAGGTGACGACCTGAGACTTGGGCCTTGGACTTGGAACTTTGGGATTTTGGGACTTGGGAGAGGCAGGGAGGGAGTTTGCCCCGCCGATGGTGCTGCTGCGAGGTTGACCAATACCAATGCATTTGGTGTTGGTTGGCTTGATGGACTTGAGACACTAACTCGCTCGAGGTGCCGGATGGTTGCATGGCCCTTCAGCCTTGGAGACCGACCTTCTGTGGTTCCAGGCACCGCAACACCGACCATCCATTCGGTTCCTTCCACCGCACACCATGCCAACGCCATGACGTAGCCTGTAAGACACCCCCGACACACACAAAACTCACATTTTGGTTTTTACATTTTCCGTGGATGCCACCAACAAACCACCGACGGCGACAACCTGTCATCATCACTCGCTCCCAGCCATCATCAATCAGCCAACCAACCATGCAGGGCGATTCGACAAACCCTCCAGCCCCCTGACGCCGGCATTCACAAGTCTCCTTCCTGGTTGGCTCCCGCCATCCATCACCCACCGACCGGCGACCGACCGACCAAAACTCTGCCGGGCTCGTTCTCTGACAGACACCCACAGCCAGCCCGCAACACCCAAAGAGCCAAACCAACCCCCGGTTCGCAGGGCGGCGGCGGCGGGCGGCCAATGGGCAACCAACCATGGACTGACCGCCAAGTTTCGAACTTTTTTTTCCTTCCCAAGACGCGAGTGAAGCCGGCCACTGCGCTGCTGCTGCAGCATCTGTCCGGGGGGCGCTGCCGGCCGGCAGGGGCCAGGCACGGGCCAATCAACGCGGCGTCGCCCGGGGATGGGGCGTGCCGTGCTGCAGGTGCCTGGCTGTGGCGAGGTGTTCCGGCTGGCGTGATGCAGCAAGGGTTTGTGTTTCTGATTTTTTCTTCTTCCGATTTTTTTTGCTCTTGGATATTCGCTATCTGATCCGAGCTTTTGTCTTTTTGGCCGCACAGGGATGGATGCTCAGCTCTTTGGGGGGTTGGATGGTGTAATCGATCCGTGGGAGGTTTGTTGCATGCCACTATTTCGAGACTAAACAGTAGTTCACTGCGCTGTGGTCCGGACGGGGTGTGTGCCCACCCCCCGGCGAGCTGTGAGGGTTGGCGGAGGGGAGGTCCGCGCGCTCTCTCTCACTCTCACATGTCTCTTGTCTTGTCTTGTCTTGTTGGGATGAATCTGACACCGGCCCGGCGAGCTGATGAGACGGAAAATGAGTTCCTGGAGCCTGCCAGTAGAGGCTGGGCGAGACTTGCACTCGTACTAAGTATGCGCGAGCGAGCGGTGACATGTCATTGCGGCCGGCGGTACATACCCCGTCCTACTACACTCTGGATGTTACCTATCCACGCGCCACACTGGACCTTGGTGTTTGTGTGTCCTTCTGGATTCTATGCAGACCTGACACAGTGGACCCGGCGTGGGAGAAAAGCAAGGAATGCAGAATACGAGGAGGAACCGGAAACGACTTGACAGTCAAACACAGCCTGCACTGTCCGGCCACCGTCGTTCCCACGGCGGCAGTTGAACGCTAGGGTCACTTGGCAGATTGGCTGGACGTGGTGTTGTCAGTTTGCACGCAGATAACGTCAAACATGATGAGGCGATCATCAAGTCGAGTTGATAGCAGACACTCCAGCCATCCCACTCCATCCCGTGGAGTTGGCAACTCCGCTGGTATCGGAAGCCGCCGCCATCTTATCGCCACCCGCAAGTCCCAACCCCACGGACCAGCAGCACGCCTTATCAGGAACAACCCGCTGTCCCGTCCCACCCAGTCGGCGGGGGGTTTGCTGTGGCCTTCCTTTGCTGGCTTGGCGCCCCAAAATCTCTCTCTCACCATCCCGTTTTGTCAACACAGACATGCTCTGGACTGGTCGTGAAGACACACCCAAGGCCCCCGTCCGTTCAGATGCCAGCAAACCCCGGACTGCCGGAAGGCGCACGGTATTCCATACCCCTCACGCCTGTGGTGGCCCGTCCAACACGCTAAAGCTGACGGCGTCCCCAAGCTTCGGGGTCTAACGTTAGCTGTCCTCCGCACAGCGCCGGTTGATGAATCGACAACCATTGCCTTACGTAAACGGACCGCCGATCTTCAGATGCAACGAGGTATCCAGCGATGCGGAAACACTGGCTGATTGGGGCTAGGTTTACGGCTTCTGGATGTGCGGGGTTGGTGGTTGCAGATTGGCACAGACCGGTGGTGCAGCACTGGTGCTTGGGCCTTGGCCAGACTGAGAGAAACGTCACGTCAAACCAAGGGTATGCGGACACCCAACCGCTCCACCGGAGCAAGTTTGATGCTGCTCTGCAGCCTCTGCCTGCTTGAAGAAGCGGAACGGGTACGGAGTACGGAATACTGACATTGTGCATGCACAATCCCATGGACAGAAGCACTCGCCCAGGGCATGCCGCGTCCCCGAGACGAGTCAGTCTGGGGTCGACATTTGAAGAACTGCAGCAGCCTGTTCGCATGATGGCCGGTGCTGGGGCCGGGAGGGTCTCGGTCACGCTTGCTGGGGTCCGTCGGGAACGTCAAGACGAAAATGGCAAGATGGCCTTGCAAGCTTGGATTCAGAGGTGGCGTTTCTCATGCAGCAAGATTGGACCCTGAAACCTTCGAGAAGACCCATCGACATGGCCCGGGGAAGCCCCCATTGGCGAGTCCGTGTGCTGTTCCTGCGTTAGTGGATCCGCGTGGGAACGAGCACTGGGACGGTGGGGGACTGGGGGGGGCAGACGAGACAGAGTGACAGGGAATGATGGACCGGGGGGAGGGGAAGAGAGAAGACCAAAGTTGCAAGGTGCTGCGATTGGAGGGCATCAGTTGGTCGTGCTGCCCATCGCCGAGACGGGAAATAACGCGTTGCAGATTATTGCGCCATCGGCAACTGTCGTGGGAAGATTGACGGTGGAGGTTGCTTTTGCAGTTTTGCTCGAGACAACGGCTTTTGGGGCTGGTGTGTCGATCGTTGACGAGCAGACGTCCGGCATTGATGGGCCTCTGGGCCAAACGCTCATCAAGGCCCCACGCCTCGATGGGTCAACGCCCATCAAGGTTCCACGTCTCGATGGACCCCGACGGAGGTTGGTTGCACAAACTCGGCGCCACAACGCTCGGAAAAAGCAACCTGGCGCACATGTGGCTGGCCTTCCCGTTGCACGCCGCCACGCCTCTCGTAAATGTCAACGCGCGAGGCACAAGTACGAACACGGAGCGCTCCGTGATGTGGCAGTGCCGTTGTGGCATCAGGCGGCGCCCGGAACCCATCCTCACCATGCCATCCCCATCCCAGTGGCCAACCGTCAAATTCCCCGAAAATGCGGCCGCCATCTTGGTCAACCAGGCCCCCGGTGCACCCTCTGGCGGCAACCCGAGAAAAAGAGATCCAAGGTTCGGAGAACGGCTCGCATGCGGGTGGGAAATGGCGGTGGAAGGGGTCCCCTCGAGGGAGCAAGCGAACTTAGCGAAGTGCCCAGTGC
>FTEL01008233.1_pt1 | contig 16612 bp, 8 predicted proteins | sample 1658911 | NCBI WGS metagenome assembly FTEL01 (sample SAMEA3914869, study PRJEB12502) | metagenome | biome: forest; material: soil | place: USA | collected 2012-03-12 | depth 0.1 m
GGCTGGAGGGGGTGGTGGCGGTTTGGGGGAAGGGGGGGTTGTTGGGTTGGTGTGGGGATGGGTGTTCCATTTTTGTGTTGGTTTTGGTTTGGTGGTTTGTTGTGTGGGTGTGAATATGTGTGTGGTGATGCCGTCGTTGATCGAGGGCGGTGGTGGTATGTGTCGATGTGAGGAGCGTTGAACAGTCTGGTTCAGGGATGACAGCGGCGGCGGTGGTGAGAGAAGAAGGCGTAATATATTCCCTTCCGCAAGCAAACACAAAAGAAAGCGGCCCTCGTATTGCCCGCGGCGAATATAGCAGGCTCTTCCGGAGTTGGTCTTCGGTTGTCGAACAGTGTCTCGAAACAACCCCCTCGTCTTCGCTCGTTGGGCGTGGAATGTGGAACTCTGAATGGACTCTGCCAGGCCAAAAACCCAAAAACCCGTTCCCAACTCCGGGGCCTCTTGTATAAGTGCGCACGAGACGAGGACCGCTCCTTTCGTGGCGACTGGCGCGAGCTCTTTCTCCCGAATCGGAAACATCTTACACTCCCCCGGATCTTTGTTCGCCATGCTGCTATCTTTGGCCCCCCTGAGACAGCTTCTCAACCGCGCCCCCTTCCGCGTTCTTTGGCTGTTCTGGGAACAACCAAGACATTGTCTCGCTCACTAACAAGGACCACATTCCAACAAACCCTCCGCGCCACCAAAGCGTCGACACAATGCATTCTCTAAGCAACCCAGCACCCGAATTCCCCCAGCACAACAACTGAACAAGACACAAGAACAAGAAACAGCTTCCTAACAAAAGACCGGAACCCCCCCGACCCGAATCCGGTTGGTTCCCCCCTCCCGCTCCGCCCTGCTCTCTCAGAGCCACTTCAGCTTAGCAACGTGATCCGCCTTCTTTTTGCTCCCCTTCACAAAGCCCATCATCCTCAACTCCGCCAAACCCCGATAGAACCCCACCAGCGCCTCCCTCTCCCCCCCTTCACCCTCCTCCTCCTCCTCCTCCTCCTCCTCATCACCCACCACCAGCGCCCGAAAAGCAGCCCACAAATCCGCCGCATTCACCAACGCCCCGGCCTCCAGATACAAATGATACAGCACCGCCGTCGGAGGCAGCGACTTCCCCACCCCGCCCTTCACCCCCGCGCAGCAGGCACACGCAAGGTAATCGTGCGGCCTGGCCAGCGCGCGCGCGAACGTCTGCCCGGGGCGCGGGACAAAGACGTCGCGGTAGGGCGCGCGGGCGTCGAGGGCGCAGGATTCGTGCAGGAAGAGGGACGCGAGCGGGTCGCTGCGGAGGGTCTGGGAGAGGAGCGAGAACAAAGAGTCGATAGCCGTGGTGAAGGCTTTGTCTTCTTCGGTCAGGGCGGCGCTGTCGCGGCTGAGTTGGACTTTTTGCGCGACGACGGTGGTGCGGAGGACGCGGCTTTGGGCGCTGTATTTGGATTTGAGGGGGGTGGTGGTGGTGGAGGTGGTGGTGGTGGGTTTGGTGCGGGCGATGAGGGCGTCGACTTCGTCGCGGAGGTCGGTGAGGGGGGTGGTGAAGTCCTCAGCGGAGGAGTGGGACCAGTTGGTGAGGCCGAGTTCGGGGCTGCCGGTGTGCACGGCGGAGAGGAGCCGGTCGATGAGGGAGATGAAGTCGGTGGGGGTGAGCTGGCGCACGGCGTCTTCGAGGGGGAGCGTGCCGGTGGATTGGTCGATGTCGATCCCCTCGCTTAGGGCAAGGATGTAGAGCTCGGTGAAGGACGCCGTGGTGAGGCCGGATGAGGTGATCAGGTGCAGGGCGCGCAGCAGGCGTAGGATGTACTCGTCGCGCTTCTGCCCCTGCTCCATGATCTGGGAGGCGAGGTACTCGTCGTCCTCGATCAGCGATTGCGCGTGGGTTAACTGCCGCGCCTCGACGGCCGCCTCAGCCTCCGCCTTGAACGAGTCGAGCGTGCGGACGGCCTCGAGGTGCTCGGGCTGTAGCATGCCGCGGGTGAGTTTGTCGGGCCCCGCGAGCAGCACGCTCAGGGGGTTCGCGTAAAAGTGGCACATGTAGGCGTACTTGAGCGAGCTGATAAAGACCTGGATGCCGGCGACCTGGTCGCGCTGGCGGTCGACCAGTGTGCGGAGCAGCGAGGGCCCGATGCGCAGGGTCGCCTGGGTGCCGGCGACGGCGCTTTTGATGACGCTCTCGAGGACCGAGTTGGCCTGCACAACGTCGAACTGGGCGCCGTAGAGCTGGCGGGCGGTGGACTTGAGAAGCCGCGCCTGGAACAGCTCGACCGATGTGGCGACGCCGAAGAGGAGGTCGAAGTGGATGCGGCCGCGCCAGGAGCTGTCGGGGTCAGTTGGTGGACAATATGTTGCAGATGTGAAGCCGGCTTACTGGAAGAGCGTAATCAGATCGGTCAGAAGCCCAGTCTCAAAGGCCTCGCTGTCCTGGAACGCCACCACAACCCGCGGTGTCGCCTGCTGGTGTTTCTGCTGCCCAAGAAACACATGCAGCGACTCCAGATCATAATCAAGATACTTCCTCCCCTACAACCACTGTCAGTCAACTTCAGCTTCCCAACCCCTTCAACCGTAATACGAAAACTTACCCCCGCAACCCCCCCATCCTCCCCATCACCCTCCTCTCCAGCCGTAGCATCCCGAATAATCTTCTTCAACACCCCCTTCAAATTCGGCGCCTCACTCGCGCGCAGCCTCACCACCCTTCCCTGAGCCGCCGCAGCGCTCAGCCGTTCCGCGAGCTGCTCGAACAGCAGATCCTGCGAGGCAATGTTCGGGCCGGTGATGATGAAGCCGGCTGTGATTTTCCCTCTGTGAGGTGTCAGCCATCCACACCCAGAATACACACACAAACAGAGGGGGAGGGGAGGGGCGCACGTATCCTCCTCCGCGGCGCGGGTCAAAAAAGAGGTGACCTGGTCCAGGGTGGTGCGGTTTGCCTCCCTCAATACATGCTGGATGCGCTCCTCAAGGACGGGCCAGGCTGTCTCGAAGAGGGTCTTGCGTAGGCGGGTGCAATCGGGGCTCTCGGCGCCATTGAAGAGGGTTGGCCAGGCGGGAGAGTCATCTTGCTGGTTTTCTGGTTGGTGGGAGAGGTCGGGTTTGGCGACCTTGCGGCGTTTGGAGGGGCGGGCGGTGGGCTGGGTGGTGCTCGGGGTAGTGGTGGTTGTGGTGCCGGAGCTGAAGATGAAGGCGGTCTGGTGAGGGTGATGAGCAAGCGCGCAAGATGGGGATGATAGATAATGGTGGTAAATACCCTGTGATCGTCCTCTTTAAACGGCACGTCAATCATCTCATTTTGGGCCATGCTGGCGTGTTTTGTTGATGCCGTCGCGACTTGAAGGTGAATATTCATGAGTATTCATGAGTATTCATCCAGGTTGACGCGACGGCTGAGCCACTCAACTGTTTGGAAGCTACCCCTGTCGCGCCACACCCATTTTCAGGGTGTGGCTTTGCAGAGACACAACCATCACCGTGAGAGCAACTCAGGCAAGAGCATATGGGAATCTAAGAAGGAGCAGGGAGATAATTACGACTTCTACACACGCCTGGCATTGGCAATCATGAATCAACAAATCAATCAATCTACTACCTAGCCCTAAGCAACCCCCACAGCCCCTGTTTTATAAGTCCCCATCATGCCAGTCCTCTGCCCTGCCATCATCACCATCCCTCTCCCCTCTCCCTCATCTCCAACGCTCTCTCCCTCCTCATGATCATTGCCAAGTAGGTAGGCACCCCCCTCCCCCCTCTCCCACTGCCCACCAAACAATAGCTAAACCGCAAGCAAAAGGCAACCCGAACATCCCCACATCATCAAGATGCACTCCCCTCCCCCCCCAGGCCCGAACCACGCCACCTCTTTCCATTACGACCCCTTTGTCCCTCTCAAAAAGGAGACACAATGACAGCGAGAGAAAAGATCGGCAACAAAGGAGTCCAAAGAGCCGCGTGGCCAAAGGCCGTGACACACGAGCAATAGCCAAAGCGCGCAAGGCGCAAGCGAGGCGAAACAAAGAAGCAGTCCATCACAGCCAAAGCCAACCAGCCACTTACTTCAAGCCAAACACACTCACCCGACAAGGGAACTTGCAAGGCAAAAGGAGAGGATGGGAAAACCAGCAAGGAAACATGGTCGACAATAAAAGAGAAAGAAAAAGTAGAAAAAAGCACACGCCTGTATTTGCTCAAAACCAGAACACCCACCCACCCGCCTACCCATCCACGATCACCAGACCCTTTGCTCCCCCCTCACCCCAATCGCAAGGGGGGACTGGCTGGCTTTGCCCCTTGCCTGCCTGATGTGTGCAAAAAGGACATCTGAGAGAAAAGAGAAAAAAGAGAAGAAAAAGAGAGAACAAAACAACTCGATGGCATCATCGCACGCATCATCACCGTCCTAGTTTTACAAAAGCCCCCTTCCTTGTCCTGCTTGAGCACCATCCCTTCTCTGTTGGCTGGTGTCTCTCTGTTTAGTCGGGTGTGGGCTCACAGCCCCCCCCCACCCTGCTTTGTTTCCTCCTCCTTCCTTCCTAACTAGCCAGCCACCCCTCCTCTTAAATCCTGGCGCTGAAATCCCGGGTGGTGGTGTGCTGCTTTTTCATCTCGACTGATCATCTCGACTGATCATCTCGACCGACGGCGGAAAAAAAAACGCGGAAAAAATTGAAGGTTGTTGTCGTGGCTTTATGCGGACGCCTCAACCGCCTCGGGAGCCTTGGTCTGGGACACGTGACTGTTAGCAACAGGGCTTGTACGAGGGGGTGTTGAGGGTGGTGCTGCTTACCTCCTCAGCAGGCTTCTCCGCCGCCTCCTCGACCGGCTTAGCCGCCTCCTCCTTAGGCTCCTCCTCCGCCTCCGACTTCCCGCTCTCCTCCTTCGCCTCCTCAGACGACGCCTTGGCAGGCGGCTCGCTCCCGCTCTTGTTGCCGACGCCGTTCGCCTTCTTCTCCGCGGCGCCGCCATTCACCCCCTCGGCAGCGGGCGTCCCGTCGGCGGACAGGAGCTTGTTCCACTTGTCGAGCAGGGCCTGCGACCGCGGCTTGAAGCGGAACTCGTCCTCCTTGGGGATGTTGTCGAGCTTGAGGATCGCCTTGAGCACCTTGTTGATCTTGGTCAGGCGGATGATGCTGACCTCGAGGTCCGGGAAGCCCTCGAGCTTGGTCACGTAGTCCGACATGAGCTTCATCTCCTCCTCGCGCGGCTCCTGGTCGCGCGTCAGGAGGCCCTTTTGGAGCTTGTGCCGGAGGAAGAGGACCTCTTTCTGTGGGGGCTGTTAGTTTCTGCCATCCATCGCCGCCGCCAGTTTCTGGAGGGTGGACGTACTCCTTTCCTCGTGTGCTTGTCCTCGGCGGACAGCTCGGGCTCCTTGGGGCTCGCAGCCTCCTTCTCGGCCTTCTTCTCGTCGGCGTCCTTCTTCTTGGACTTGGACTTTGTGCTCTTGGCCTCGCCCGTCTTGGCGGCCTTGGGCGCCGCCGTGGCCCCGTTGGCCGTCTTAGGGGTCGAGCTCGTCGTCAGCTTGATCTTGGGCTTCTTGACCGAATCCGATCGCGCCGGCGTCTAGAGCGGAGGGGTTAGCGGTGCCACGAGGTCCAATACCAAAAAAACAAAACTCACCTCCGCGCTCTCCTCAGCCTTCCTCTTCTTAGCCTTCTTCTCCTTGGCCGGCGTCTCGTCAACCTCGGGCGCGTCCTCCATGTCGACGTCCTCGTCGTCGCTGACGACCGTTTTGGATTTCTTGCCCTTGGGGGTGGCGGCCTTGGCAGCCTTGGCCTTCTCCTGCTCGATCAGCTGCTCCTGGTAGTTCTGGAGCACCTCCTTGTAGAACGACAGCGGGTGGCTCTCGGAGGCCAGCTGGTGGGCCGACTGCAGGGCCTTGCGCATCTTGTCCATGTTGACGTCCAGGACGGTCGCGGGGTCGAGGTCGATCAGCTCGGTATTTGGCACCCAGCCGCTGGGAGAAAGAGAGGCGTTAGCTTTCTGCCAGCCAGAAAGGTCGATCAAAGGCGTGCGTAAGAGTCACAAGCACTCACAATTCATTGGTATCCAGGTACATGACGGGGAACGTGCGGTCGGCGACGTTCTTGCCGCCGTCAGCATAGTCCTCGCGGTAGGTGCCATCAGCGCGCTTGGCCGTGACGGGGCGCGACTTGAGGAGCGAAGCGGGCAGCATGTCCTCGTCGCAGATGATGACGGGCCATTGCGGGAAGCCCTTGAGCTTCACAAAGTAGTGGTCGCCGGGCTCGGCGTCGAGGTGCAGCAAACGCGGCTTGGAGGCCTTCTTGTTGAGCTTCTTCGCCTTTGCGCTGCCGGCGCCAATTGACTTGCGGTGCGCCTTGGGCTTGGGGGTCTCGACGGCGGCCATGCCGGCGGCGTCCTCCATGGCCACGTCGGCCTGCGCCGGCTCGGAAGCGCCGGGGATGTCGTCGGGCGGAAGGGACACGTCTTCGGTGGTCATCTCGACGTCGGATTGCTCGGCAGCGGGTTTCTCGGCCGGTGCTGGAGACGAGGGCAGGCAATGTCAGCACAAGTGAAAATTGCACAAGAAGAAGAAGGAAGAAGAGTTCTCGCTCGGCAGGTAGCCGTACCTTGGGGGGCCTTGTCAGATTCTGCGGTGGGATCGGCCGAGGCTGGCGCAGGCGCGGGTGCGGCAGCAGCAGGCACAGGCTCAGCCCCAGACTTGGCGTCGGCGGCGGCGGCGGCAGCAGAAGCTCCAGACGCACCTGTGGTCTTTGTCGCGTCGTCCTTGGTCTCGACGGCGGGCGGCGCGCTCTCGGCGGCGGGTGAGGCACGACCGTTCTCGCCGGACATGGTGTGTCGCGAGGTGGCGATGTGATGTCAGGTCAGCGCACGCGACCGGGGGGGTGCAGGTGCAGGGAGTAGTCTCGGTGGTGAGTGGTTGGAGGTGTGGTTGGTGTTGTGGTTGTATGCGGGATTGTTTTGGGAGTTTTGGGTGTCGGCGGGTGCAAAAGGGCAAATCGCAGCTGGCGACGCGTTCCTCGCGTGCAGAGTGGGCCGCGGGTTGCGTGCGTGATTCGCACCGCTGCGGCTGCTGCGCGTGGTGTGGCTGATGACAACGGGTCGGGTGCGCAGGATGGCTGGTGGTGGTGCTGTGGTTGTTGTTGTGATGGAAATGGGGATGGATGGGGATGGGGATGGGATGGAGATGGCGATGGCCGATCGGGGAAATGGATGGATGGGGTGGATGGGTGATGATGGAGGGACCCGATGCGCACGCGCGACACAAATGCAAGTCGAGGTTGCGCCGAGCGGAGGCAGAGACCAGAGCTTCGCGAAAGAGAAATTATTTGCCCAGAGCACACACGACGCCTTGGTCCGAGCGTCTTGGCGAGGGAACGAGGGAGCTGTCTTTCGGCCTTGGTTTGGCCTTGGTTTTGACTGGCCTGGGTCTGTCCAGCAAGACGGAGACTGGCTTGGTCAAGTTACGGAAAGGAGAGCAGGTCCTGCTTGGCCCAAGCAAGTTGGTGGCCTGCTCGAGTTGGTGGGCGAGGAGCTTGGGGGAGCTTGGGTGGGTGCGTGAGTGGATGGCCGTGGGCCAGCATGTGGGTTTGGGTGTGGGCTGCTTGCTCTGGGGGGGGCGTGGAGGGAGAGAAAGGAGGGCGCTGGAGGTGTGCGTCAGGTCCCAGAGCACGACACCAACCACCACCCACTGACACCTCCCTCCCCCGGTCCTACTGCCAACAGCCGCCACCCTGGACATGCCTCAAAAGACCTCAAAGACGAGACCACCCAGCCCTCGTCACCCAGCCCAGTCCACCCATTGACCTCGTAGACCTCGTCCATCATGCCCCCTAGCCTCGTGAGGTGAGGTTGACGACCCACGAGTGCCACCTCAACCCCAACCCGACCTTGACCATGACCACCAGACCCCATTCGCCACCGACTTCTGTGAGGTGAAGTGGCCCAACCCCCCACCTCCAACCCCCAAGGACCTCAACCCGCGCCGCCAGTGCCCCCCAGCCAGCCCTGGGCTGACACAACGCCCGGCACCCAGCCGCTGTCCCTGATCACAACAGACCACCCCCCGGCTTCCCCACACGGCTTCCGGTTCAGCCTGATGACCTGGCCGACGCCCCTTTCACCCCGCCCTCCCCTTCCGCCCGAGAACCACCAACTGCCGAAGGCGAGATGAAAGAAGACAGAAACAAAAACAACATCATTTTGCATTACCTCCCTTCCACCCAACTCCTTTGAATACCATACATCTGGCCCATCCAACACCCACCCCGTCCACCCAACCACCTCATCACAAACTGATCCTCCCTCCCTTCACCACCCCCCCAACCCGTCCGCCCCTCACTCATCCTCACTCTCCTCCTCACTCTCCTCCTCACTCTCCTCCTCACTCCCCTCCCCCTCCCCGACCTCCACCACAAACCCCGGATCCTGATCCACCCCAACATAGCTATCGCTCATCAAAAACAGCTTCAACTTGTGCCTCCCCGCCGTCGGCACCGTAAACTCCAACCTCACATTCAGCTCCTTCCCGACAGTAACCCTCTTGATCGCCAACAGCGTCCGCGCGCCCTCCTCGCCCACAACAAGCCACCAACTCTCCGATTTCTGCCCGGGGTAAAACGGCGCGTGCACCGACGTGTCGACTTCCGCGTCCTCGTCCTCGTCCACCTCCCGCTGGATCTGGATCTTGAGATACGCCGGCTCGCCCGCGCGGATGGAGGTCGGGTCCTCGACGGAAAACTCGAGGGTGATGTCGGGGTATTTGGAGTTTGTGAAGTTGGCGGCCTGGGCGAGTTGGGATTGGGAGAGGCCGAGGTCGCGCACCAGGGCCGCGTAGTCCGGGTTCTCCTCCGGGTTCATCTTGTCCATGAAGTCGAAGATGTCCGTGATGCCGTGCCGGCCGGCGGCCTTGACAACCTCCGGGGTGAAGCCGGGGATTTGCTTGAGCGGGCTGTCGCGGTCCCACATGGCTTGCACAACCATTTGTGACATCTCCATGGCGTTCATGGCGTTGAGGTGGCCCTCGGAGGAGAGGATGTCGACGACGGCGCTGAGGAGGCCGAGGAGCTTGCTGAGGATGGTTTCTTGGTCCTTGGCCAGGTCGATGGGGAGGTTCATGCGCGAGAAGTGCGCCTGAACGAGGACGAAGGCCTTGCAGTGCGGTGAGTCGAAGGCCGGCTCGGCCATCTTGACGGGGACGTTGTCGTAGATGCGCCGCAGGACCGCCTCCTCGTGCCGGCGCATCTGGATCGTCTCGAACTCCGCTGCCGACGTGACAATCTCGAGGATGCTCTTGAGCTTGGTCTTCTGCGACAGCGAGAGCAGGAACGTCTGCATCGTGTAGTACGAGATGTTGTAGTACGCCGCGATCATGGCCGCGTTCTGCGGCGCCACCGTGCCGTCCTCCTCGTCCAGCTCCACGATCCGCGACTCGGACAGCTCCGTCAGCGTCGCCTCCACCATGTCCGACAAGTACTGGCTCAACCCCTCGTGCGTCGGGTCCGTCAGGCTGTAGTAGCTCGGGTTCGCCAGCAGCCGCCGGTAAAAGTACGTGAACGTCGCCCAGTTGATGGCGTCCTCGCCCGACTCGATCGTCTTGGTGCTGATCTCGGTGACGAACGCGTCCTGCAGGAAGTTCTGCAGGTGTGACTCCACGGGGAGTGCCTCGTTCAGGAACTTCTTGTAGTACTCGCGCTTCACCGCGGGGAGCATCAGCACGCCCCGGCTGCGACCGTCCTTGGACGGCTGCACCGCCTTGCCAAACATCTGCAGCACCTCGCTGAGCGGGTAGTCGACGTAGCGGTGTTCGCGGCCCTCAAAATATTGCGTGCCCATCACGATGACAAGGTGCGCCGTGCTGTCGAGCTCCCAGCACACGTCGCGCGACGCGATCAGAACCTGGATCGCCCCGTTGTTGTAGAGGTGCTTGACGATGCGCTTGTCGCTCTGGCTCAGCGCCTCGTGGTAGTAGCCGACGCCGTGTGAGAGGGCTTCCGCGAGAGCCTCCTCCTGGACGCGCTCGAGAAGCTTTTGGATCTGCGCGACCTCGACGTTGAGGAACCGGTCCTCGTCGTCGTCGGCAAGGCACGCCGTGAGGATGTCGCGGGCAGTGGCCCTCGTCTGCTTCCGGCTGGGGACAAAGATGAGCGCGGGCTGGTTGGGTGACATCTGCGTGACCGCGAGGTAAGTCGGCTTCGCCATCGCGAGCATCAGCGACGGGAAGTGCGGGATGGTGTACGACTGGATGTGCAGCTCCAGCGGCACCGGGCGCACGTGCGGGCTGAAGTTGTAGATGTCGTGCTTCTTCGCGTCGATCCACTCGCCGATGTCGCGGGCGTTCGCGAGGGACACGCTCAGGCCGACTATCCTCAGTGGAAGCTCCGTCTGTGTGCGGATATAGTGCATCCGCGACACGATGATCTCGTAGATGTACCCCATCTGCCCGCCGAGCATGTGCAGCTCGTCCGCGATGAACAGCTCCACGGTCTGGACGTTCTTCCTCCGCTTCCACTGCCGCGACAGGACGTCCCACTGTAGGGGGGTGGCCAGGATCAGATCTCCCTTCTCGAGCAGCTTCAGGTCGCTCGTCGTGTCGCCCGTCAGCTTCACAATGTCCTTGCCGCCGCGGAGGTTCGAAAACCGTTTCTGCCAGTCCTGGTACCGCAGGTCCACCAGCTCCTGGAAGGGCGCGATGTAGACGGCGCGCCCAGACTCCTGGTTGGACCAGTGGCGGAGCAGGGCAAACTCGGCGCAGACCGTCTTGCCGCTGCCCGTCGGGGACCCGATCAGGACGTTGTTGTCGGTGTTGTAGAGAGAGTTGAAGGTCTGCGTCTGCAGCTTGTTGAACTGCTTCCAGTCGGGGTACAGAGCTGCGTAGTCCTTGGCCTTCAGAGCCGACACCGGCAGGGGCTGCAAGTCGAGGAGCTCGGTGTGCGGCGGGAACCGCTCCGGCAGGATCAGCTTCTGGAACGACACCGCCATGCGGGTCTCAGAGTGCATCCACCGGTCCGAGACGACCGAGATAAAGTAGTTGGGCGGCATCGGCTCCGAGATTGGCACCGTGAACTCGACGATGTGCTCGTTGGACTCCGACTCGGCGTAATCCTTGCGCAGGATGAACTGGTCGTGGAAGAGGACATCCTCGCCGTCGCAGTCCTCGACGACGATCCAGAAGCTTTCCGACGCGCCATGGACGTCCACGTCCCACTGGAAGTTGGGCGTGATGGTGAGCTCGACACGCAGCATCGACCTTGTCATGGGCTGCACGTTGGCTTGGATCTCGACCCGAGGGAACTTGGAAACCAGGCCGCACACCGTCTTGCCCGCCTTGGGCAGGCCGAGCAGCTCGCCCATACGGGGAGGATCCAGGTCAAAGTAGCTGCTGAAGGGCACCTCGATCCTCTCTGCCTTGCGCACAATCTCGGCCGGGCAGGCGGCAAACTGCCGCAAAGGCGACATGGTCGGCCACATCCGCTTCTCGGCCATCTTGCAGAGGTTCAGCGCCAGCTTGGAGACGGACGCCCAGCCCTTCTTCATGGTGATCTCAAAGATGGCACGGAGGATACGGCCCGCGGACTGCGTGACGTAAACCATATCGGCCATGAGGGCCAGGCCGTCGAGCTTGAGGCGCGAGATGTAGGCCTGGAGGAGCACGTTGATCTTGGCCGTCGGCTCCTCGATGCTCTCCTTGACGGGGATGGGGACGCGGGCAAGCATCTTGGCGAGCTCGAGCTTCTCTTCTTGCCGGACGGGAATGTACTTGAACTCGCCACTCTGAGCAAAGACGCGGAAGAGCTCGACGTCGTTCATCGACGGCTGGATCATCTTGTTGTAGGTGTCCATCGACCCATGCCCGATGTAGTAATGCGAGGCGATGCGTCCAAGCTCGGTGGATTGTAACTTGCCTGTCTTCTCGTCGTACTTGATCAAGCTCGACTTTTTGAGGACCGTCGCGGCAGAATGGATCAGATCCACTCGCTTCTGTTCCAGGGCCACGTCGTCTTCGTACTCGGCGCCGACGCTGTAAAGCCCGGGAGAACGGAGCATACGGACGAAGAGGTAGGTGTACCCGAGCCACTCAACGCCTTCGTCGCGGCTCCTGACGTTGCCGAGAACGATTTCGGCATTGAGGTTGTCGACGAGCTTGCTCGCAAGCTGACTCTCGATGGGCAGCTGCTGGTTGAGCAACGACAGGTAGTAAGGGATCTCATTCTGATTGGTGATGATGATACCCTCGCCGTACGTGTCGAACTGGGGACGACCGGCACGGCCGAGCATTTGGAGGACATCCTGGGGACTCAGCTCAACCCAGCTACCCTTCTCGGGCGAGTAGACTTGTGTGCCCTTGATGATGACGGTGTGCGCAGGCAGGTTGACACCCCAAGCGAGGGTTGCCGTGCACACAAGGACCTGGATATGGCCGCTCGCAAACAGATCCTCAACATCGGTCCTGTCAGCTCGGCTCATGCCGGCGTGATGGATGCCGAAGCCGTAGGGCAGGATGTCCTTTAGATCCGTGTTGTTGACCGAATTGGCTGCCTCACTCAGGACCTCGCGCGTGCCGGCATCGTGCTTGAGGATCTGGTTGATGGTCTCCATCTCCAGGGCCTTGTCCCGAATGTACTTTGCCGTCTTTGCTGTCTCCTTCCGGGAATGCACAAACACGAGCATCTGGTTGCGGTGTTGACCGACGTGTTCCAGCACTTTTTGGTAGGTGATGTCGTTCATCGTCTTGAGCTGCTTGATGGCCTTCTTGTCCGTAACGCCGATGAACTCCTGGCGCAGGGGGCAGGGGCGGTATGTGCTGTCAAAGTGGAACATGCCCTTGCCAAAGTCGACACGGAGGAAGCTCGCAACATCCCGATAGTTGGGGAGCGTCGCAGACAAGCCGATGATGCGGACCGGCTCTCCGGTCTGCTCAGTCTTGCGGATGGTTCTGCTGACGATGCTTTCGAGGACCGGGCCACGGTCGTCGTGCAGGAGATGGATTTCATCGATAATGATCAGCCGAACCAGGTTGGTGTAGGAGATATCGGTGGCCTTCCGCGTGATGACATCCCATTTCTCAGGGGTCGTCACGATGACTTGGGTCTCGGCTATTTGCTGCTTGGTGAGCTGGCGGTCACCCGTCAACTCCGAGACCCTGATGCCGTACGGCTCCAGCCTCTTGCCAAAGTTGCCGACCTGCTCCTGGACCAGGGCCTTGAGAGGGGCAATGTAGACGATCTTGAAGGCATCCAGCTCGATCTCCCCCGCGCTGTTCCTGTTCTTGCCGATCTCCCGGAGAATGGTGAGCATGGCGACGTTGGTCTTGCCACTGCCTGTCGGGGCGCAGACGAGCATGTTGCCGTCGTCCTGGAAGGCGGTAGGATAGCACTTGGACTGGATCCGGTTGAGCGACTTGGTTGTGCTGAAGGGCGACTGAGCCCACTCCGGCATCTCGGAGATAGGAACGTTCTGCTCGTTGGGGTCTGACCGCCTCTTCGGGGGCGGGACGTGGACCTCCTCGTAGCCCTTGAACGTCCGCTTCGTCGTGCCCTCCGGGAGTGTGACCCTTGGGTTGGTCATGAGATGGTTGCCCTGATCGAAGATGAGATTTTCCAGGTTGATCAGCTTCTTTGGTTGGAGACCTCCGACCAGGCCCCCTTCGGGGCGCTCCTCCTGTTTCTGGGGTTGCCCGTCGGCAAAAGCCTCCTTGTCGATGTCCATCTTGATCTCCATCTTGGGCTTCTTTTGGTCGTCCTGGGACTTGCCGTGCAGCTCGTCGAGGATCCAGCGCAGCCCTTCCGAAGCCATCTCCCGCTCGATGGTCTCGCGCTCCTCCCGATCCTCAGCCCGTGCCAACCGCGTGAGCCACACGACCTTCTCCCGGTTCTCGATCAGTTTTTGCACAATTTCGTGGTGCTCGTAATCGAAGAGCTCCATCAGGTCGTTTTCGATGTCTCGGAGCTGCTTCTCCTCGCCACCGGGCTCGTCGGGCTCCCCCGACAGGATCTTGAGCGCTTGCAACGACTTGTCGTGCTGGGTGTGGGCATCCGGGTACAGGCGGCCGATCTGGCGTTGCAGCCAGTAAGCGTCGACGTCCCGGGCGGGGACAGCGTTCTTCTTCTCCTGAGACTTAGCTTTCCCGCCAGGAACCGCGTCGATCACCATGGCCTCCCCATCCGCCAACCCTGCTTCCTCCTCGTCCCGGTCCTGCCCTGCTTCCCCGCCCTCGGCAACTTCTTGAAGACCCGGGGCATCCTCCTCGTCACCCACTTCCTCTTCTTCGTCCTCTGATGACTCGTCCCGGACCACGTCCAACATGCCATCGTCCTCCTCCTCGTTCTCAAAGTTGACCGCAACACCTTGGCGACCATCGATCTCGTCCTCGCCGGCGCGTTGAACATCCTCCATGTCCTCATCCTCATCCTGCGCGTCGTAATCGGTGATCTTCTTTCCGAGATTTACCAGCTCGTTGAACTGCTTGGGGTTCATCGACACGCCCAGGATGTCGTCGATCTCCTTCTTCTTGTCAAAGTCCTTCAGGTCGTCGTCCTTGAGGTACTCCAGGGCCGCATCGGCGGCACTCCTTACGACCTCGTGGGGGACGTCTCCAAGGTGCTCGGCGACGATGGTCAGGATGAGGTTGAAGGCGTCGCGTGTGGGCTGTGTTCGCGGCCGGTACTGGATACCTTCTATGAGGGCGTCGGCGCCAGAGAGGATGCCGCCGGCACGGGCCTCGGTCTTGCTCTTCTGCTTGACGTGCTGCAGCACGTCAGCGCCCTCCCGCATGCTCCCGCGCTCGACGTGGGGCATGGCGCCGGCCTTTTTCGACTTGGGGGCGGCGTCCCGCCCGACACGGGAGCCCATCTCCTTGATGGACAGGCGGCCGGCCAGCGACTCCGGGTCCCCAGTGGCCTCGTCGGTTCGGCGGGTGACGAAGCGACGGTCCGCCTGGAGGACCAGGTTGGACATGGCCGAGTACTTGTACTGCGACACATCGCGCTGGTAGTCGGACGACATGGTGGGCGACGGGTGCTGTGGTTGGAGAGGGTAAGATGGTGTGGTGTCGCGGACGGGATGGGATGCTCGCCGAGATGGAGCGGATGTCCCTCGGGGCTCTCGTGTGTTGGGTCTCGATGCGCGGCGGCCCTCGCGTCGTCGATTACCGCTTCAAGCTGGTGATGATAGGTGGTGGTGGGCAATCAGCCCGTCCCTGCCCAGCTCGAATCGGGGTCTATGTTGTAGACAAAAAATACACAGGTCGACGCATCGAAATTCCGGAGCTCGCGGTGGGAAAGGGAGGGGGTCGGGGTCGGGGTGGGTGTATTTGAGGTTGGAGGGATGTTGTTGTTGACGGCATGAAAATGGATCTGAGGACGGGACTGAGGACGCGGTGATGCTTGCCTGCACCTTTTGGCGGCTGGAAATTTCTGGGCCAGCAGTCAGAGCGACAGCCTGTGATTGGCTGTTGCAACCCCCCTGCAGAAGCTCTGGCGAGCTTCCCGCTGCAAGGCCCCAGCAACTCACTGGCTTAAACCCATCTGGGCAGTGGGCCACACCCCTACAGCGCCCACTCAGGGAGCCAGGGACCACCAGTGCAGGCATCAACAACCCAACGACTCACAGAGAGCAAATCAAATCGACCATGTCACGACCACTCCAGTGACTCGACGGTACACATGATGGAGTCTGCAGGCAACGACACCATCAATGGCATCCAAAAGACGCTGGAGCCGTACATCCGCCCGCGAGAGGAGGTGACGCGCATCAGGCAGATCCTGGCTGCGCACCTCGACTCATGCCTCGGTGACGGCGACGCATCTGGGCCCCTGGCGCTGGCCGATGCCAGCAAAGTTGCCCCCTCCAAGGCTGCCCGGGGCTTGCAGAAGGAGTATCTCGACGCGCTGGCCGCGAATATCAAGGCTCGCACCGAATTCGCTGCGCGTTGTCGCGAGCAGGGACGGAGCCATGAGGACGAAGGGCGGGGGGCCAGCGGTGACCAAGGGGCAGACCGCCTGCAGGAGCACCTCGCCGTCCTCCGCCTTCGACAGAGGCGCGAGAAGCTGCAGGTCATCGAGCGGGGTCTCAACTCGCTCGAGCAGAAGCCCGCGGCGTCGCCCAGCTTCCTGGACCCGGCTGAGATCTTCCGCGACTCCAGGCCGCTGCCCAGCGTGCCGAGGGAACTGCTCACTGCTCTCACCATCGACAAGGCCGCCGCCGGCCCAGACCTGAAGGACCTCATCGACCAGCTGGAGAGGCACGTCCTGCAGACGAAGCTACTCCTACGGCGCGAGGAGCAGCTCCTGGAAACGGTCAAGGAGCGGTCGACCGCCAGGCCAGACAACGTCGCCCACCACGCCAAACTCGTGGCCATCGACACCACCCGGACCGAGCTCATCAACTGGATGGAAGCCGAGCTCGGCAAGGCCTCAGGGGACGACCACGACGCGGACGGGCCGGACTCCCACAAACACCGCGCTCCCCCCACCGCAGATTCTGTCAACATGGAGGAACAGCTCGCCAGCATCAAGGAGAAATACACCCAGTACCTCGACGCGCGCAAGACCCTCCTCCACCTCGTCAGCCAGCAGCCCCAGCCTGTTATCAAACCACCCACAAGAGAAACCGCACCACCACCACCACCCAAACCTGTCCCCCAACC
>FTEL01004032.1_pt1 | contig 16608 bp, 24 predicted proteins | sample 1658911 | NCBI WGS metagenome assembly FTEL01 (sample SAMEA3914869, study PRJEB12502) | metagenome | biome: forest; material: soil | place: USA | collected 2012-03-12 | depth 0.1 m
CCAAGAGATCGGACTCAGTCGGTTGTCTCTGATCAAACTCGATCACGCGGGACCAATCCACCTCAAAGCTTGCTGTGCTGCACATCACTCTCGATCCGCGAATGTGATGGGGGTGCCGTTAAGCTTCTTCGCCGCGCTGAAGAAATATCATATTGGATGCAAGACACTCTATTTCGATTCATTCTGCAGAGGAGCTAACAAAAACCCTCGATTTGCAGATGCAGCCTCAACACGGTCCCGGAACCCCGCCCTGCCCAGTCCCAGCCTGAGGATCGACCAACAGAGTGTCAAAGCGGCGCTCGTCCGTCAGGCTCTGGTCTCGTGGACATGAAAACCTGGGTTGGGGCCACCGCAGCAGTGTGGCATCATTTATCATCCACGAGAGAACGAACCCCTGGCGATGCATTCAATCCCTGCCTGCGTCTCGGCTCGTGGCATTGTCAACTCGACCGGGTCGGCTCAATACCTCAGGTCACATGCTTGGCCGTCCGGCGGTCGAGACCCGAGGGCAAGGATCGTCGCGAGATTGTCCAATGTCCGCCTCCCCCGCGGGGGCCGCGGAGCCCCTCCCTGTGTCAGGTTGATCTGGCCGCGCCCGCTGCTGTGGGGGAGGGGCCGGATTCCGTGTAAGTGACCCCTGTCTTCTCGGCCACTCTGATAGTGCAGGGCAGGATCGGACACCTCCAGCTCGGTGAAGACGGGCCAGCCCCTTGCCCGCTTCCAGAACCTCGCTCCGTGTCCCGTTAAGCGAAACATATTGCCGTCCAATCGTCGGGGGCGCCGCACGCCTGCTCCCGGCATTGAGGGCCCGCACCGGCGATTTACCCGGCCAGAGTTGATTAACTCGCCGCCGCCGCAGATACACCGTCTATTATTAGCTTCAATATGGGATCGCTTGCTCGGCCTCCGCCTCGCCAGATATCATGTATCATGGGCGCATTGTCTAACCTTGGCCTGGGGATTTGGCCGCTCCCAATGCATTCCGGAATCCGGAACCCGGTTTGGTTGCCCACGCAAGGTTGCCGTCGACAGCCCCCCAACGACTGTGTTTAATATCAGCCTCTCCCCCTTGTTGCCGCACCATTGCAACCTTGTGTTGCTTCCACTTATCTCGACCGCAGCGCCATTTCGATGACCCGCCGGTCCAGAAATCCCAGGCGCCTCACCGTCTCCGGGCTAGTGCGCCCACCGCCTCCCTCCGCGCCTCCGTCTTGCGTGTTATAACAGCGGTGGCCCGGATTCGGACTTGACCAGCGGCCGACGTGAAGTCTGATTTGACGTCTGAGATCTACGAGCGAGCCAATATCCCTTGTGGCAATCACGATGAGGTCCATATTTTTCGCCATCGTTGCTCTCGCGCTCGGTGCCGCCGCTGCCCCGGCCGTCGATTTCGCCGGCTCTTGCGACCCCAACTCGGTCAAAATCACCGGCACGACCATACAAGCGAACTGCAAAAACATCTTTTCAACATACTCGTGCTCGAAGCTGGACCTCAACCGCTGTATCAAGAACACCAACGGGCGCATGGCCGCAGATCCCACTGGGGCTGGGTACGTCTCAGCTCTCACTGCGGAGGTTCCTATCCGCCAGGCTGACCAGAAACAGACCACATATAGGCGACCAGTGCGTCAAGTGCACCAATACAAAACCAGACACCGGGGTGGTCGTGGACGGCTCGCCGTCCCTGTTGTACTGCACATGCAACCCGGGCACCGGAGTTGCCCAAGGGAGCTGGCCAACGGCCATCATCGATATGAGTCAGTACCGCCCCGGACCTCTGCGTGTCCTATTACTAATCATCCACACGGCATGTTTAGACACTGTCATCGACAACAACAACGGCATTATGGACTGCTACAGCGTCAAGGGTGTCGCTTGCTAGGGTGGCAGTCATGCCACGTCTCGAGTGCGAACGACGATGCGGTTTGGGGCAGTGACCACGCAGTACACCGTTACCACCTACGCTGGCCCTCATGGGTTGTCCCCCTGCAGCGGCCCACGAGACTTTCCGTCACTCTATCTTGGGTCCCATTAACCGCGGTATAGGAAGGTTCAGCAGGGGAGTCGGGACTGTTGAGGAGCACAGCGATGAACGGCTTCCTAAAGCAGGCACTCAGAGGAAGTCGGTTAAGGAAGGGGAGAGTTGATGTGGACAACCCACCGTACTAATGAACTGAGAACAAGCTTGGGCGAGTACACTTATCTAAACACCCCACGTACGACTGGCCATGGTATCACGTTGTGAGGACCAAGAGATCGAAAACAAACAAAATGCATCTGACCCCTTCGATGATCCGTTAAACTTGCCGAGATCCATCACTGTCACACACCGTCCAACCCTGCATTCGAAACTGGTTGCATTATTGCTCCGAAGAGCTTTATTACAAGAGAGACCGGATAACCCCAAAGCATTCCCACCATTCTAACCCAACGCCATCCAATGTATGCCAACACTCCCCCGAATGGCTCCCTCCGTCAGCTCTGTGTCTTCCAAACGTCCGGCTGCTTTCCCTCGAACCTCGTCTACTATTCGCCCTCCAGCACCCGTCCTCTCAATGACAAGACCGCATTCTCCATCCCAAACCTTCAAAGCCCCATCGTCAAACATCAAACAACATCAACCCAGGCTTCACACCCTCCAAACTCCACACCTCCTGCCCCTCTCCATCTCCCCCATCACCCCCAAACACCTCCCCCGGAAACACCCACACACCAAGCGCCGTATCCCCCTCACTCTCCATCGCCCCAAACACCTCCCCATCAACAACCGTACTCCCATCCTTCAACACCGCCCCCTCCAACTTCGCTTTCTGCGCCTCCCACTCCCTTGCCTCCACCTCCAAATGCAACCCCAACTCCCCCCTTGACCCCGCTTCCGGCCTCCCAGCCTGACTCCGCCCCAAAAGATGCACGTGTCGGTGCCAATCAAGCGTGGGGCAGATATACAACCGCGCCTGCGCCATCGGGCGCTCCTCCTCCCCCGCTTCCTCGTCATCGGGGTTGGCGGGGCCGGTGGCGAGGCCGAATCCCTCCGCCATCTGCTCCCACGTGCGCGTGATGTCGCGCGGGGAGGGGCTCAACGGGAGATGGAGAAGATCAGCGGCTACGCCGGCGCGGGGGTCGGACGCAAGCCAGGAGAAGGAGCCCGCGGGGGCGGCGGGGCGGTACAGAGGGAAGGTGTGGGCGAAGTGGGAGTGGGTGGTGGGGGTGGTGGAGGATGGGGGAGAGCCGAGGACGCGGAGGGGGGATTGGAAGTTGGTGATGCAGAGGAGGCTGCGGAGGCGGGTTTGGAGGATGGAGGTGAAGGAGGTGGCGGCTGCGGGGTGGAGGGTGGAGGGGGTGATGGAGGGGGTGGTGTGGTCGGCGAGGGGGCCGGGGTTGTAGGCGTGCTGGTCGAGGGCGGTGGGTTGGAGGGCGAGGTGGGTGATTCTTGGTGGTGGTTAGCATGGCCGGGAGGGGAACAATGGTGGGTGTGGTTTGCGGCTTACCCTTGGTCTTTGGGGTCGTAGGCTCGGACGTCGTGCAGGAGGTCGGGGATCAACGCGGCGTGGAGGTAGCCCGGCTGGACGTAGAGGACGTCGTACTCGGGATTCAGGTACAGCTCCCGGTGAATGCCATTCCTGGGGAAGGGGAGGCGGACCCGGTAGAAATTGAGGGCGACCTGTCGCGCCTCATGGTTGACCCAGAGCAGCGGGCTCAGGGCAGCGGCGTACCCGCCCCGGCCGCGTATCTCAAGCTCGTACCCCCGGCCGCTGACAACATTGCCGAGATGGTTGCAATCCGCGTAGTAGCGTGGGGATTGTTCTTGGTCGTTGGTGTAAAAAGGAGTTGAAATTTCAACTTCGATTAGGCGGTGCTGCTCGACGAAGAGCTGCCATATGTGCAGTCGGAGTTCGGTTGGGAGGAGTGAGAAGGGAGCCCATGGAGTGTCATCACTGGGCCTGGCAGCGAAGTGCAGGTCGTTGAAGAGTCGGACCGGAGCATTGCTGTGACGACCCCGGATAGGGAGAATGATCGCTGGTGTTGCCGATTCGTTAGGCAGACCTATCTCGCCTGCGTCGCCTGCGTCGCCCATGATGAACTTGAAATAATGCGGTTGAAGTCGGATGGAAGAGCCTGAGTGTGAAACTTTCCAAGCGCTGGCGGTCACGGTAGGGCATGGTCTGGAACAAAACATGTTCTGTGCCCCTGAATTAGCGTCAGGTACAGCCGCAAGTCGCAGGGAGTGGCATGTCAAGCAGATCTATCTGATATTGTGGAGCAGCCAGGCCCTTTTGCCCCTGTGGGAACCATTGAGCGAACCGTCGCCTTTGTCCCACCAAACCCAAAACCTCTTGGCAAGGCATGTTGTGATGGCCCCCACATATGGTGGCGAACATGAGCCTGGTCAATGGTGGGACTGAGCCGGGTGATCCGGAGAGTTCGGCTCTGAGTCTTTCGCAAGACTGAGACTGGCCGAGAACGGAGCCTGGCTGCTTGACGCCAAGAGAGTCGTGGATGCTTGAGGCGCCTTCTCCGGGCTGGCGGTTTCACGAGCTCAACAACAAACAGATATGAACCACCTGTCTACCCCGTCCTGGTACATACGACCATATCCACAAGAAAAGTGAGGAACCCGTCCGCTCCTATCAGTGAGGCTTGTTCTGGGTCTCCAAGTCTTTAGGGGAGGATAACCGTAACCAGGGCTGTACACGATCGTTGGCTGCCTGATGCTGCTGCTTGTTGTTGACTTGAGGCGGGGTAAAATTAATTGATTAATAACTAGGGTTGCCACTTACCCTGTGTTCCTGGTGTGTTCTGGTCATGGACTCATGGCCATGGTCGAAGCTCACCTAGTCCAATCAGTCGGCAAGTGATATGGCACGTGATTGACCCTGAATCCCAATCGCGCTGCTGAGAAACCGAGAACCCAATCGCGATTTCCTCTTCCTTCAACTCAAGCAGAACTCGCAAGACCCCTCCAAACCACAGCGTCAAAAGGCACTCATTCAATGGACATCGCCGACCCCGCTTCGACTGAGGCCGCCGCCGCTGCCGCCAACGCAGCTGATCTTGACTCTCCTGTCCGCATATTGGTACAGACCCAGACGCACCTCGTTCCCGGCGACAGGTTTACCGAGTTTGGGGAGAGGTACGACGCAATGGTGGACCTGATCTGCCGGCACGTCTGGCAGCGTGCGTACGACAAATTCCGCGAGCGCGTCTGGACCTACCACACCCACTTCGCCCTGGATAACGTCGAGTGCTGGTTCCTCATCGACCACCACGGCCCGGACCCGAGTCCGCCGCCGGAGCCGCAGATTATATGGCATCGATGGACCGGAACAGAATTGTTTGTTTGCCTTGATCTCTCGAATTGGATGCGCCTGCCGTCGTGGTTACCTAACTTACTGCTACAGCGTGATGCTACGCGACCCGCTCCCTCGTAGGGTACGTCGTGAGCTTCGGCATTATCCATTCCGGCGGGTTGCATACCATCTCCTTGTTGAGGAGTTTTGTGAGCCGCCAAGTCCAATAGTTTACAAGTCCCCTGCCGAGGAAATACGTATGAAACGAGCGAGGCTCCTCAATACGTTGCGCAGTAACCTGGGCTTGACCGAGGAGCTTCTACGATTTGTACAGGATTGTCCTGACGGGGCGGAATGGGTCAAGGCACGAGTTCCGCCCGAGACTCGGGCGAGAGTCGAGCATCTTTCGGAGATTCGGGTTATGTCCTCGGATCGGGTTAAGCACACAGAGAGTTAGAGCAAGCCCGCAGCCCAGCACCTCGCCTCGGCTCAGCTGAACATGACATGATGCTGCCTTTCTCCCCAGCCTTACCCTGCCCGATTCCACCCACCCAAGGTTTTGTCCAACCACCCCAATCCTGTAACCTGGATTCCATTCCGGTAGGAGCAGCCGGAGTGGTGTTCTCCCACAGAGTCGCCCAGATTCAGCAGCTAACGTGAACAATTGAATATAGTCTTGAGTTAAGCTGTTGAGCATCACATACGACCATATCCATGAGAAAGTACGGGATCCCGTCCGCTCTCCCCTAGTCAACCTCGTGAGAACCAGATCAGTAGTTGGGTCGCTGACCAGCGAATCCCTGGTGTTGTCTGTTCATATTTGCAGACTAAAAGTCTTTCATTCCGACTTGGCGTTCTGCGTGCCTAGCGGGTCTTTCCGGCCCTTGCAGCGGCCCAGCAGCGCAGGAGCTCCACTATGGTGTGTAGCACATCGATCCGATCCGGGGGCCTTCATCGGAACGACCCGCTGACATGACTGAGAACGACCACATCTGATCTTTCTCGGGAACGACCCCTTGCAAGACTGACCAAACAAAGATCTATAGAGGGTCTATGCCCTCCAGGACGATCTCTAAGCCCTGACAGGGGTCGGAGACTGCAACAGGAATAGCGGAGGTTGCACCAGCTAAAGGGGGGCCGGTGCGTTACCGGGCGGCGAGAGAAGTGGACTGGCACGGGGAAGCAGCCACGGGCACGAGAGCAGTCGGTCTGGTAGACGGGGGAATGAGGTCAGTTACGGCCGTACCTAGGGCGGGATAGGCAAAGAGGAGACACAAACCGGGTAGTTACGCTCGACGGCAATAGTAGAGTAGAGGAGGCCATAGCGGGAGGGAGTTTTCTTCGCCTCGAATCCATTTTCGGCTCCCCATCACAGCAGCACAGCGGCACAGCGGCATAACCAGACTTCAAATGGCTTCCCTCCTGCCTCCCATCATTCCCGGCTTGTCGGCCGTCATCGTCAGAGTCGATAGCCCTCGACACTCAACATCAGGCACCGCACGCAAAGGCGCCTACCGCTCAAGCCTCGACGTCGACACACTTCGTTCCCGAGATTGTTGCCCAGGGACGTCGTGACGGCCACCGACTCAACGCCAACCACCGGCACCGAGATCAGCAGCCTCAGTACGGCCGGCAAGGACGAGTTGGAGGCGCTCAACCTCGGCCGGTATGTTTCGACTCTCCCTTGGCGATATTCTTTTCGGCATGCTAACCCAGTCTACCGCGGCGCGGGCGATAACAGCGTGTACACGTTCTTTGCGAACCAGACCTCCTTAGTGGCGTGGCACTCGGACGTGTCGTACGAGCAACAGCCCCACGGAACCACCGTCCTGTACATCTCTAACAAGCCGAAGACAGGCAGCAACACTCTCTTCGTGGACGCGCTACAGAAAAGCCCGGCCCCGCCCCCGCTGCCGACGCCGCCGCCAAAATAGCAGCCCCGCCCTGGCGGTCGAGGTCCCCCTCGCCCTCATCAGCGTTGTCGCCGAGCCCGCCCCGCAAGCGGAGGAAGAGGGACAGGGAAGAAGCGCAGCCTGAGGTTCCCGCTACTGAGACCGCGCCGAAAGATGACGTCGCCGTGGACGTCGCCTTGGTGGATGCGCATATTGTCTCCAAACGTGTTTTCGCATATATGGTCCCTCAAGTTGCAGTTGGTTCGACTGCTCTGCATGCTGCTGGTGTTCCTGGGAAGACATGTCTGCAGATACATATGGGGAGCCGCGGAAATTCACTTTGGTCTGTCCCCTTGCCAGGTTGAAGACGCGTTCTAACAGTTAGAAGCTTCAACGGTCCATGTCCAATCTTCTAGCGAGGTGTACGACATGGTTGGCCTCTGGACGGCCTCTCAACCATTCGCTTATAGAGCTCGGTCATCCCTCGCCCGAGTCGGCTGGAGAGAGTCAGTTGTTGTCGACGAAGATGGGGATGCAGAAGAAACCTCTGCGCTACTCCCCTTGGAAGGGGACGTTTTACTTCATCTACAACAACCATCCGTTCTGGTTCCGCTCTGTGGAGGAAAAACTCGGCATCCGCACGGAGGAGGTGGTTACGGTCTCGTGCTTTGGATCTCCGACAATCCTGAAGCAGTTCTTCAATGACTGCCGGGCCGCATACCTGAAGCTGACCGAGAACAAGACCACCATATTCGAACACCGCAGCGGCAAGTGGAAAAGGACGTATTTGAAGAGCACCAGGCTGGTCTCGGGTGTTGTCATGAATGAGGATGTTAAGCAAGAACTTCTACGGGACATCGAAAGCTTCCTAGAACCGAAGGCTCCCACATGGCACGCCAACCGCGGCATACCCTACCGCCGACGGCCACTCCCTGGGCGCTCTTTTCCCGGAACTCCCGTCCCGCTCTCTCCTCCTTTTGGCAGATGTGGATGCCGTTGGCGTAGCGCAACCTCGGCAAGGCGAAACGGACATCACCCAAGCCAAGGAAGATGCCACCCAAAGTCGCCCCCCATCGCAGGGGCCTAGGCTTTACCCGTACCACTCTGAGTATTCTCGGCCTCCTCATCGTACTTGACAGTGATATTCGTCACTAGTACAATTCCGTTCTTCGCCTGCAACCCATTCCCTCTGCTTCCTAGGATGCTCCGGTCGCTGCGGTCGTCGCCTAGTTTGTGCAGCTCGACGTCACTGCTATTCGGGGCGGGTCTGCTCCCGATGGTGACGAACCGACTGGAGTTCCCAATCACGCCCACCTCCTTGTCGAAATAGCCGCTCGGGTTCTGTCGGGAGGATTTGGCGTCTTTTGACGGTCCGATCTGTGAATGCCGCGAGCCTGAGCCAGGAGTCGGGATGTTGTGAATCTGAACGTTCGAGCTGTTGTGGAATCGCCGGTCCATCTTGGTGTCCTGCTGCGCGCGCGTCATATCCATGAGCTCGTTCAGGATGCGGAACTCCATCTTGAGCTTGACGCTGTAGACCAACGACTTGTACGCCGTCTGCAGGTCGTACAGGCCCGTGTACTCGAGGATCAGGATCGGAATGTCGAGGAGGATGACGACGATGTTGACAAGTAGCAGGTGGTGGCGCATCTTGCGCACTGCGTCGCCGTACAGGCGGTTCTCGGTATCGAAGAAGGAGTAGCACGTCTTGATGTAGATGGCCGAGATGATGAGCTCCTGCAGGCAGAACATGGTGACCTGCACCTTCTCGTAAATGTCGTACACGGGGCCCCAAGAGTTGTTGGCCGAGCTGTTGGACCCGTACATGAGGATGATGATGGGGACGTGCAGGACGAACGCGTTGGTGAGGATCATGACCAGGACCATACGGAGCCAGAAGGGGTTACGGAAGATCAGATGAAGCCGCGAGTAGAGGACGAGCGACTGGCCCGTGACCATGGGCACCCAGCCGACGGACACGAGCGTGATGTAGAGGCCGAAGGTGTGCGAGTTGAGTACATTCTTGAGGAGAAAGCCGATGTTATGCGGTATGATGCCGTTAGCCGCGGCGAGGAAACTCCAGAAGTAGAGGCCACGCCGGCGCTTGAAGGACGAGAAGACAATGACGTTGAGCTCGACGGCGTTGTAGACTGCCAGAACAATGAACGCAAGGATGGCCGTGCTGAGCGCTGGCCCATCGTTCGAAGGACTCCCAGTGTAACCCATGTTGAGCTGTTGGTGTTGTCAGAGCGCTGACGCGTTGAGGTGTTGAAGTGTCGAGAACTGTCGAGGTGAGATCGCGGTGAGCGAGCTGCTCCAGCTTTAGGGCTGGCAGGATTCTCTCATGGCGAGCTGGACTCGAGAGGGTCGGCTGTTGTCTTAATTAACCTTAGGGGGGTGATGGTGGCGCTGCAGCAAATTGACAATGACAAGATGATGTCCAAGTGCTGGTGCCCATCGTCGACAACTCCACTTCTTCCAGGGTTATGAATGTTAGTGTGGCCGGGGTTCACTGTTAGGGCGAATGGGAAAATCGAGCCTACAAGCAAACAGTCGGCCTCATGCGGCGCTAACATTCATAACCCCGGAGCGGAGTTGGTGTACTTGGTACGAGGCACGTGTATTCTCCAGCTTCTCCCCCCTTTTTTTCCGGCTGCATCGGCCAGATCGCCACCCTTGTCGGCGTCTACTACTATGCGGTAATAGCGCAAGCCATCTCAATACCCTTTGGCCGCCATAAGCCTCGCGACCAGCCTAGGGTGTCTACTGGCCAGGAGGCCCTGGACTGGGTTGCCCGGTGGCGGGCAATGCCATTAGGGGTCGGGTTGAGCACGAGATGTGGATACGGCCTGACCTCATGCTGGTGTGCTCTGGTGACTGGTGAGCTCCACGTAACGCTGGCATACCTGCAGGTCCCGTGGACCGGTTTGGTCACTGCTTTTGCCTGTCCGTTGTTGACGAAACTCGTGGCTCGTGCCCGCGTGGAAACAGCATGAAGCTTGGCCAGGGATCCTTCTCCGCCTGGAAATGAGCCGAGGGGTGACAGGGTTCCGTCCCCGCAATTTCACACCAGCGTCCTGTCGTGTGGCAGCCACCCCAACGCTTCATGTTGCTCAGGTGGCGACTTGGCCCAGCCTGCGGGGAACAAGTCTGGGGTACGCTGGACATGGGTTAGCTAAGTTTATTGTTGACTGTTACAGCTGCAGCATGCCGTTGTTCTTGGCCAGCGGCACGTTCCGTTTCAAATGGGCATTGGCTTCAAGGTTTCGTGGGGGATGGAGGAAAGGAGGCGCAAACGTAAGGAGTTGCACTTCACCACGGCCACCGACTCATCGGATTGTAGCAAGAAAGTGGGCGATTTTGGAACCGTCTCATACAACTCTGCGCTCACGCCAGCCAACTTCCTTCGAGAGGCGTCCCTTGGAAGCAGCCTCACCACGCTGGGGACCACCTGGCACAGACCTTTGTCTCGGTTGCACACAGACCACGTCTCGGGCGGACAGGCGTTCTAGACGCCCATCCCATCGTCGTAAGCTCAAGCCACCATCACACCATCAGCGTACCGTTGCCTTCGTGGTGACAGCGCCACATCCCCATTCGGCAACGAATTAGCCAATTAGTCGCCGCCCGAGTTCGCTAGCAGCTCAGGCCAGGCCCGATATGAACACAACCGTCACGAAATCCCATCACCACCAACAGGCCCAGTTTCGCGAGCTCTAAGTTCCACATGGCAGCCATGGACGCTCCTATGGTGACGGCACCTCTTCAGAATTCTAGACCTACTAAATCCATGCTGACAATTAGCCTAGCCAAGCCACAGCAGCAGCCCCCTCCCGCTCTCGAACTGCCCATTGTCTATCCGCAGTCGTTGGAAGTTAGCGATGGAATGATGGAATGTCAAGGTCTAGACCCTTCTCCCATCACTCCGTTCTCAGAGGCTTGCGAGGCGGTCCGTGTACGGCGGTGGCGACCCGAGACGACGGGCCAGTGAGGCCACTTCCCCCTAGCGGCGAGAAGTACCTAGTGCCGCGCCAACGGTTTTGGTACGTACAGAGCCCGCCTGCCATGGAGAACCTGCCCTCGCCCCGTAAACCCTTTGCAGTGGGCCAGCGCATATCGCACCATCTCTGTCCATGGAAATTGCTGGCGGGGCATTGTCGCCCTTCTTTTGTTCCTTCGGTCGAACCATTTCTCATGCCCCCCCGGTGCATCAGGCACCACTCCACCGACTCGAGCAGCTTGACGACGGCCTCGTGCCCCTTCTCGGCAGCCCACAACAGCGGCGTTTGGCCATACTCGTTGTCTCTCGCGTCGACATCGACCTTGCCTATAGCGACCAGCAGCTTGACGACGGCCTCCTGCCCGTTCTGGGCGGCCCATACAGCGGCATTTCGCCATTCCTGTCTCTCGCGTTGACATCAACCTTGCCTATGGCGAGCAGCAGCTTGACGACGGCCTCCTGCCCATTCTGGGCAGCCCATGACAGCGGCGTCCGGCCGACAATCTCTCTCGTGCCGACGTCGACCTTTGCTTCATCCGCCCTTTGTAAGATGGCTATCAATATCCCAAAGACCCTATACCTCGATAGGTCGGGCAATGTGCATAGTGGGCGACAGTGCTATAGTCACATGTCATAGTCCGGGAGGTCATTTTGATGTAGTCCGACACGGCTATCTCTTTCTTAAAACGAACAGCACTAACAGAGGGAAAAATGCACCCGATCTGGGATCCCGAGACTGACCCCTCTTATCCCAAAACACAAGCTTTAACAGCCGAACTAGGAGTTGGCTCGGTGACGACCAGCGAATCCTCGGTGTTGAATCTTTTTGTTGGAGTTCAACGGCCCATCTCCACCACGGCACCACCACCCCTGAAACAAGGGGCGTTGTCCGCAGCCACATCGCAGACCACACCTGGCTCATGACTTCACGCCGCAGGCTAAACCGGCCAAATGAGATAGTGCCCTGGACAATGTCGTGTCCAGAGCCCGCTTGGGAAAGGGGGGAGGTCTGTGATGCGCCCCGTCGGGCCAGCCGCAGAAAACCACATTACCTCGTGCTGTCTTCGACACAATTACCCGGTAACGAGCCACACTGGTGCAACAGCGTGAGTTCAGGCTATGCGTCCCTCGAAGCAATTGGCTAGCTGCGATGTCATTACTGTCAAGACGGATTGATGAATCCCCGGAATGGTGACCGCTGTATGCTATAAATAGTAGCTCGACATTGAATCGGGTCTCTATCTCGCAAGGCTCTGGACGCCTCATGCCCTCGCGCCGCAACCTGCGTCGTATTTGAACCCAACGATGGCAGCCGTTGCCCGGACTTTCGGGGGAGAAGAAAGATGGGCCCGCTCTCACAGCCCTTTACCGCGGAAACTCAGCCTTTGTGACGGCCCACCGCTCAACCAAGCCCTCCATACATACAACCTCGTGCCTACCCATTGCACAACATGCGTTACATCCTTCGCCTAGCTGCCTTCGTCGCAGCCTCGGCGCTGACCGTCTGGTCTCCCGTGGCAGCCCGACCGTCTCCAGAGGCCGTCCAGCGTGACCTCGACCAGCTGGAGGAGCGCTTCATCAACTCCCGGAGCTACAAGCACCACAACTCGACGGTCAAGCTCGTGGGGTGCGCCAAGATCTCGGTCCCGCACGACGGCGTCGACGAGTTTGAGCGGGGATGGTACGACAACCTGCACCACTACGAGAAGCTGGGTCGGCACTTCTACGACGCGTCGCGCCGCGAGCTCCGCATCTACTTCCCCGTCCAAAACGCCCTGGTCGAGCACGGCGGCAAGCTGATCGAGGCCAACGAGCTCGGCGAGTTTGACCTGGACGCCCTCGACGGCGACTACGCCGTGGTCGGCCGCTACCAGACCGACTCCGTCCGCGGCGTCGACTTCAACATCATCCGCGACGGCATCATCTACCTTGCCAAGAAGGTCGAGCCATACCGCCGCGTCGGCAACGTCTTCGTGTACGACTTTGGCTACAAGGGCTTGGATGATCACGGCCACGACCACGGCGGCGATGGTGTGACGAAGCGGTGCGACGAGCTCGGCTGCCCCAACAACGGCTGCGTCAAGAACCATGGGGGGGTCAATTGTAGCAAGAAGTTTGGGATCAACCACGGCCGGTGCTCGTTCAGGTCTAATGTGTGCATGGATTTTAACGGGTGGGTCACCGACTGCGTGCGGCATACCGACAAGGTGGGCAGGTTGTTGAGGTTTCCAGGGAGTGACTGTGACGAGTCGATGGGGCGCGGGCACTGCTTTAACGAGGCAGCGGCGTTTGCTGGCGGTGACTGAGGCGGGGGTCAGGGGGTATGGTGTCCGTGTCGTTTTCTATCATGTGTGTGGATTGAAATCTCTTTGGGTGGTTATGGCCTTCAGAACTTTGTGATTTGGAGACGCCTGCGTAGCACACTTGACATAACGATCCCCTACTTTCTTGACGTTTGAGGCACGGTTTAGGTACCTACCCGGGTGATATCTACTTAGTTACTGATTCAAATGACGGACTTGAACCTGAGTGTTGTTGAGTCTTCATGGGCATCTTGGTTTCTCACCATAGCATTACCCCCCTCGCTTTTACCAGCTTTGCCCTCCCCTGACTCGAGTCTCGAGATTGAGCAAAGCTCTCAAGTAATTATGCCCAGAATCTAGGAAATTTGCCCGAGTCCTTTCACGGAACTAGCAGAAGGGCAATCATAAGCCTACACTTAAAGAACAGCGAACATAATAGCAGCCAAGACAGGAAGTATGGCTTCTTATCAGCCAACACCGGACACCTTCTTGGCCTCGCAGATCCAGTGGAAGAGCTCCGTTTCTGGCATGGCTGGCATGAAAACTGGCACTATGATGGACCCCATGCTCCTAATTGACTGGCTCCCTTGGATGATGCCGAACTCTGACATCGCGAACCAGATTAACCGCGCTGCCGGCCTCCTCCACCAGCCTCCCTGGGAGCGCCCAGAACTACGCCTTCTTCCTTGTGCCGCTTACCTCAAGGAGACGATCAGAAGGAACTTTGGCGATATCGAGGTTCGCTATGCCCTGGCTTACCAGCTTCCAGCACAAACCTTGCCGCCGGTCTCCATCACAACCACTGCGAGACCTAGGACGCGCTCCCTCCGCAAGCTGATGCTCAACTCGGCCAAGCATGGCCTCCAGCCCCCACTGCTAGAGACACGCATAAACCTGGCCCGCTCCCTCTGCCGCGCGATGCTGCTCTATCTCTCATCAGGCTGGGTCCACCACGACTTTCGTTCTCACAACGTCCTCTTCACCCACGACGTGACGGACACGCCGGGCACCGGCGCCACCGACGCAGACGCCGCCATCTACGCCGGCGTGCCCATGCACAAGCACTACATAATCGGCTTCGGCTACGCACGCGACGAGGAGAATCTCTCGGTGCCGCTCGCGGACCCCAACCCGGCGACGAACCCGACGCTCCGGCAGCGGCGGCTGTACTGGGCGCCGTCGTACCTGGAGAGCAGCGCGCAGATGCGGCGGGTCGCGTCGTTCCAGCGCATCCACAACGTCTACTCGCTGGGGTGCGTCATGCTCGAGCTCGGCGTGTGGCGGCCGCTCGAGTCGTACACGTGGCAGGCGCGCTACGACAACGATCACGCGCTGTGGCACAGGCGGTTGCTGCAGGAGATCCCCAAGCTCGGGGTCATGTGCGGCACGCGGTATGCAGAGGCTGTCAGGACTTGTTTGTTGTATGGGGGCGGGGATAGCCATGATGTCAGGGGGGATGTGCAAGGTTTGGCGTTTGATGTGCTCTTGGCCTTGGAGGAGATTGTGGTCTGATGCTGGGGAAGCCTGGCCATGGCAGCATGGAAGCATGATCACTCGAGCCTCTCCGACCGCTGGAAATATTCCATCCAATGGATATATGGATCATGTAGTTACAGCAACTGAAAATATCCCATCCCCCATTGGCTAGTGAATCCGAGAACGGTTGGGCGGTGTGCAGAAGTCCCTCGTTGGGGCTGCTGCCTGGCGTCAATGACTGGCAGACAGCCAACTACTTTTGCCCCTTGCTGCCATTTCCCACCAGCACAAGTTCTTCATTTCTCCTCGTCAACCCTAGGCGAGCCCTTCAAACATCCATATTCCCTTTCCACCCAGAAGAAACCGAAAAGCCATGCCTAACTCCCTGACGACCGTCGTCCGGGGCTTTCGGGTCCCTATGGCCACCCTCGACCGCTTTCTCGAAGCAAACGGCACCAACGGAATCTACGGCTATGCTCCCCTCTACCACAGCGAGCTTGACAGCGCGTCCGAGCTGTTCCGCTCCAAAGTCAGCAGCAACAGCAACAGCAACAGTGACGACAACAAAACTCGCCTGTTCGTTCCTTACCGGATGGGTCAGGGCCGCTCATCCTTTGCCTACGTCGCGTATGATTGGCTGTTTGTCAATGGCTAGCGCAAGATCCGTCTCTCGGAAGAGCTTCCTGACACTCCCCCAGAGGGGTTCTCGGTGCTACGGGACGAGATTATGCAGTTCGCTGCTGGCACCGATGGGGGTGAGGGAGCAGCGACGCGGTCGTCCGCCGAAGACGAAGACGACGACTTGGCTGGTTTGTTTGTCATCATTACCGACGAGCGGTGCTTTTTCTTCCAGGAGCCCTTCATTCGCAAGGTTGGCACAAACATCCATTTGTCTACTTCACTCTGTCTACTAACACTCGAGTTTGTAGTCTGATCTGCGTTGCGAAGACTGCAGTATCGAGTTTGCCGATTACATGGTGAAAGCGATACATCGGAAAGATGTCCATGGATCCAAGGAGTTTAACAGCCTTCCGAATGACATGTGACGGGCTTCTTTATGGGCTGGGAATGCTGGCGTGTTTCTTGCCGGGGTGGTGCCTCGACCGACAGAGGAGGTATGTGAAGTTTGCCAGTCTATGGGCATGTCATGGAAGACAGAGATCATCTTGCTGGTGGAAAGGCGATAGTGGTTGGATGAAGGGGAGTACTGGAAACCAGACGTCTTCGGCGTCAGATATACATAGGAGGAAACCATCAGACTAGCTCTGTTCTGCTTACACCACATCTCATTATCACCTACTCCCTGCTCCTTAATTACTTTACACAAAACCCTAAAATACTCTAACCAAACATCAAGAGAATCGAAACCCACCTCCCCATCTATCCAGACAACAAACAACCCCCCGCCTCCCCTAACCCCCAACCCCATTTTAACCCTCCTGTAGCCAATTTAGGTCCCATCCCTTCCCTCCACCTCACTTCCCACACTAGCTACCCCCTCACCTACACCTCCCAGCCCCGCTCACCTTACCACAGCCCCGCTGTCCACGCTCCCTCTCCCCATCATGCCCCCTCACCCCCTTCCACACACCGCTTACTTAATCTAGTACTGATACCCCCCATACCCCTGATCCCCACCACTACCCTCC
>FTEL01002479.1_pt1 | contig 16576 bp, 15 predicted proteins | sample 1658911 | NCBI WGS metagenome assembly FTEL01 (sample SAMEA3914869, study PRJEB12502) | metagenome | biome: forest; material: soil | place: USA | collected 2012-03-12 | depth 0.1 m
CCGCCCTACCAATACCAATACCACACCTTCCCGCCGCCAACCCTCACCACCCCGCCGGCCGACGGCAACGACGAGGGAACATGCTACTTTGACACGCTGGATTTCTCGGACTACCTCCTTCCCCGCGATGAGAAGCGGTACAACCGCCACAGCGAGGGGCATGTCGACCACCACCGTCGCCGCGGAGAGCATGTGGGGCGGCGGGTTGGGCAGGACGCCGCTGCGCTTTTGCCCTTCCCGCTTTTGCATACGGTCTACCGTGCCATGGTCGCCCGCTCGGGGAATTGTGATGGTGGAATGCCAAATCGCCGGGTTGGGTTGGGGCGGGCGCGGACGGGGTGGCAGGCAGTGCGGGATGTGGTGGTGGTGGGGATTGTCGTGCTGCTGGTGATGTTGGTGGTGGGTTTGGTGGTGGGCATTGTTGGGAGGCGGGCTTCAGGGGCTGTTACAGCGGGGGGCGAGTGGGGGTTGTGCACGGCTTCGCGGCCCCGGTTTTGTCGGCTTGTTGTTGGGGAGGGGGCGGGGAGGTAGGGAGGTGGAACGGGCAACGGAGGGTTTCTCTTGTTATTATTTGGTAGTTTATCAGACATGAACTGCGTTACCTCCTTGCCTTGGCCTTCTTCTTGACCGCGTCTACCAGGCTGGTGAGCTCGCCGAGGTCGTCGCCAGTGGCCTTGGCCTTCTTGCTGCTCCTTTGCTCCTTGCTCCCGCTGGGCGAGTGGTCTGGCCCTGCCTTGCGCTTCTTCCTGCTCTCCTCCAGGAGCTTCTTCATGCCCTGCGTCGCCTTGAACTTGGGGTTGGATGGGTCGATGGCGAACTCGTGGTTCTCAAACACGGCCTTGAAGCGCGAGTCCTCGACGTCCATGGCGAAGTTCTCTTGGAGACCGCCCTGGTCCTCAGCGCGCTTCTTGCCCTTCTTGCCCTTCTTCTTGCCCTTGAGCTTCTCCGCGCGCGCAATCTCCTTCATGTCGAAGTGGTCGACGTGGCCGTCGCCGTTCTCGTCGGTCATGAGAAGCTCGAGCTGCGCCCGCTGCGCGGCATTCTCGGCTTCCTCCTTTTCTTTCGCAGCGCGCTTCTTCAGCCGCTCCTCCTTGCGCATGGCCGACTTGGTGACCTGGGCCGGCTCAGAGGTGAAGAAAGGATCGTCAAAGCCAAGATCCTCAGCGGGCTCCTCGCCCTGCCTCTCCTCCTGAACCACATCGGTATCAACTCCTTCACGCTTGGCGAGGGCCACGGCCCTCTTCTTCTCCTTCCGCTCCTTCTCCTTCCGCTTGTACTTCTCGATGGTGGTCTCCTCGGCCGTCTCCTTCGCGGGCTTTCCGGACAGGGCAGGGGCAAATGTGATCTGCATCTCTCCAACAGGCCCTGATTTCGAGGCCTTGGGCGCTGGCTCGTCGCTGAGACCAAGCGCGGCGCGCATCTTGCGCCTTGCCAGCTCCTTCTTGCTGAGTGGTGCCTCCTCGGCCTCCGCATCCTCCACGACTGGTTCGTCGTCTTCCTCGGCTTCGCTCTCGCTGTCACTGGCCAGGTATGCACGCAGGTCGTTTTCAGCGATGTCAGCCCGACTCCCGGTAAAAGCCTTGTTGATGGTATCCTTCCGCGCAACCTCCTCGGGGTGCATGTCCCAGGTCAGCTTCACCTTGGAGTGCTGAAGAGCGTCCGTGACGAACTCGACAGGCTTGTAGCCCGAGGGGACGCTGTCGCACTCGTCTCTGGCCTCGTCGTCGAAGGTGACGTCGTCGGGGATGAAGCGCAGGTCGAGGAAGTTGGAGGAGGACTGGTATTCGCTGCCATCGGTGGCCTCGTAGATCTTGTGGGCGGTGCCCTTGTCGGAGCACACCACCACGGCGTAGTAGTATCGTAACCGGTCGAGTTGATATGTTCGGAGGGCGTCACTGTCGAAGTCTTGGTCGTTGCCCTCCTGGAGCAGCTCCTTTTTGACCTCCTCGTCCGAGTCCTCGGCGGCGTCCTCGTCATCCTCCTCGCTCTCGAACCCAGAATCCTCTTCGTCATCCTCATCGTCCGAATCCTTCTCCTTGGTGAATATTTCTCGGGGTGGGCCCTCCACCTCCTCGCGCTCCATCCTCCCCTTGCCAAACTCGCTGGGGTAGATGGACACGCTGTGGATGCGGCCGCCCACGGGGACGAAGCTCGAAAACAAGGCCATCAGGTCCATGGACTTGATGTGGTCCCAGTCCATGTTGACGACGGCAAACCGGTTTGTGACCTCGCCCTCCTCGACCTGTTCCTTTTCCCTGCGGAGGCGGATGCCCGGGCGTGACTCCTCGGCCTCGTCTTCCTGCTCGGGCTCCTCTTCGGATTCGGACTCGAAGTCCGAATCAGATTCGTCGGACGAGCCAAAGCCGCCGCCACGGGCCGGGTCGTAGCTGGCATCGGCCTTCTCGAGCTCGCGCCGGACGATGTCGTCGGCCTCGACCTCGACATCCTCCCCGAGCTCCTCATCGTCCTCCTCGTCCTTCTCGTCTTCGTCGTCCTCAGCCTCGTACAGCCGCTGCAGGGCCTTCTTCTTTGTGTCCGACTTTAGCTTTCGGCCGTAGCGGTCGACCTTTGCGGTGGCGACGAAGTCGGCATCCTTGAGCACGGCGGAGAAGCGGTTGTCGAGCTTGGTCTTGAGCTTCTTCTTGGAGGGCAGCTGGTAGCGTGGGTCTGTCTCGAAGCTGGCGAAGCGCGAATCGGTGACGGTACCGGCGGAGGTGCCTCCGCGTTTTGTGGGTTTGGGCTTGGGCATTTTTGACGGGTGAGGGAGTCCAACGGGAAAATGTTGGATTGTCTCGATTCTGCGACGCGCGCAGCGAATCTGCAGCAGTGCATGGGCACTGCTCGAGAAAATTTTAGTGGAGCTTTTGAATTCTGCCAGGGCGGTGAAGATTCGACCCCACCACCCATCATTCACAGCCAATCCACTTTGTTCAGCTCTTCCTTTCGCCAAACAACCGCGACTCAAGTATGGCGAGACACGGACTGAATCTTGCAAGCACTGCGTCCGCTCCAAGCCGGACATTCTGCCTCGCAGATTTTCGGCTCGAGCATTTTTTCCTCCCGTGAAATCGGCGTATGGCTCTGCCTCCCTCCCTCCGGCACGGATTGCCATGCCATGACCCTTCGGCAAGAGTTGCTGCAGTTGCTCAACTCCACCGCCCTGCATGAGACTTGGAGAGAGTCGCCCAGCAAGTCCGCCGTGTCCAGACCTCACTGTCGTCCCCAAACCCAAGGCGTTGGGTCTCCCCCTGGCCGCCGCTAGTTATGGGGATTGTGCATGAGGGTGGCTAGCGCCAACTCAACGCTGCAGCTGTCTCTTTAGGGTCTCGGCATCTGGAGACGGGAGTCTGTGTGTCGTGCATCAGTCCCGACTTGTCAACACTGCCTATCAACAAAACACGTCGTCGTCGTCAGCTGATGATGTATAGCACCTTGGCAAGTGCTGTTCGGCTCGACCACTCCCCCAATGACCTGTCTCCATCCCTTGCACCTCGTCACCGTTGAGTGTTGCAACGCCCTGCCTTATCACGCTCTCTCTCTCCCCACCATGCTTGGCGTCGATATCCGTCTCCACCCCCAGATCGTGGCATCTGCTTGGCTCACATCGTTCCCCATCTCCACTCCCCCCGCACCCCAGATTTCCAGGTTGGAGCCCGGGTTTGAGATCGGGGACCTTTCCACGTGGGAGGGCTCCATAATCTGTGAGAGTCGAGAGCCGCGGTTCCGCGCTGACGCGTCGGTGGGAAATTTCACAACCAAGGGGGGCCGGCGCGCTCGGATGCCTTGCTTGGGGCAGGCAACTCGGGACGAGCAGTCACTAAGGGGAGGATGGATCGACATGGAGGATGATGCTGAACACCTTCGACTTTGACTGTCCACGGCATCAAGATGAAGTTCCACTGCCCCTTCGACCCATGTTATTGCACACTCGCGTATCTCCCGTCCCGTCGTAGCCATGCAGTGCTACTCTGTCCCCACGATCTTGTCAGTCCGTTCCCGCACTCTGGGCTGCTCCAGAAATTCCCCAAATTGGGTACCCCAGGTTCCCCAGATCCCCCGGATTCCCCAAGCGAACGCCAGCTAGGCGAGAAAGGGGGGTGTGGATCCCCCCAATTCAGGGGTGGCGGCGGAGTTGACAGGGAGCTGGACAGCGCTAGCTTCCCGGTGCTGCCCCGGGAGCCCCGACAAGGCGTATGACACGCCGGATGGGATGGGCGAGTCCCAGATACAGCAAGACCGAGGATACCTAGCTGGGGACTATGTTGGTAGCTAGTATGTCCACGAGGGACACTGCCGGTGTGAGTCGGATTTACATAAATGAAAGTGGCGTGTTTGTCCCATCCCATCGACTGTTTGTTCTGTCCGTGTCTGTCGATTCTGCTCTGCCTCGCGCGAGACAGCACCCACCAGTCCACCCCCTAACGCCGCCGAGACCCCCCGTTCCCCGATCCGCAACCATGGGAGCCTCCTCCGAGTCCCCGGTCCACACCGAGGTCGCTGCCGCGGACCGCAGCCTCGCCACCGCCGGCCACGGCCAGGTTGCCGCCGCTGCCTCGTCCAAGCACCACGGCCTCCTGCTGCTGCCGCCGCCGTCTGACGACCCCAAGGATCCGCTCCGCTGGCCCCAATGGCTCAAGGTCGCCGCCCTGCTGTCGACCGCCCTCGCCAACTTCACGGCCAACTTTGCCGGCGCCGGCCTGTCGGTCGCGTCGCAGGTGCTGGCCATGCAGTACCAGAGGTCGTCCTACGACATTAACGCGTTGCTGAGCGTACGTGGACTCCCTGGTGGTTCCAGGTGGCAGGCAACTCGCCAAGAAGGGGACAAAAACTAACAACTCGATCCCTGAATCCAGTTCAACCTCCTCTTCCTCGGCATCGGCAACCTCGTCTGGGTGCCCCTGGCCGTCAAGTTTGGCAAGCGCTTCACCCTCATCACGTCCATGACCATGCACTTTGCCGTGCTCATCTGGGCTGCGAGGGCCACCAGCTACGAGAGCCTGCTTGCTGCGAGATGCCTGTCTGGTTTGGCCGGTGGTGCCGGTGAGGTGCGTCTACAGCGCCCTACTCCTGAAGCGTTAGACACTCGGCTGACGGTTTACGCAACAGAGTCTGGTTCCCGGCATCGTTTCCGATATCTTCTTCCTCCACGAGCGCGCGGCGATGATGGCTGGGTATGGAACAACGACACACAAGGACAATTCTCTATGCGATGTTGCTAACGGGCCCCCTCCGCAGCTACACCATCCTCGCCTCCGGCGCCACCGCCGTCGGCCCTCTCCTCGCGTCCGTCATGGTCCAGTACAGCCCCGGCCGCTACGTCGACTTCATCTGGCTCTCGACCGCGCTCTCGGGCTTTAACGTCCTCGCCATGTTCCTTTTCTTCCCCGACTCGACCTACCACCGCCCCGACGACGCCCACACACCCCCTGTTCTGCCGGGCTCAGCGGGCTCCGAGAAGGCCGAGGCCGAGGATATTGAGCGCGCCAGCGAGGCTGCTGCGGGCAATACTGGTGCGCAGGAGTCGTACGTCGTGCCGATGAAGATGAGCAGAATTTGGACCTCGTTCTTTTCCGTCGACCGGACCGTCAGCTTGTTCAAGGTGTTTCTGCGCCCTCTGATCTTGCTTTTGTGTCCGGAGGTCTTGTTTGCGACGCTGCTCTACGGTATTGCCCTAGCTGCCCAGATCATTCTTATGTGAGTGGAGATATCCCAAGAGGTGGAAAGGCCCATATATCGTTGCTAACCACCCGCCCACTTCCAGCTTCGCCTTCCCCAGCCTGCTGCTCGCGCCTCCGTACCTGTTCACGCCGCTCCAGGTCGGTTTGATTCAGATCGCCGCCATCATTGGCTTCGTCTTTGCTTGCTTCACCGGCGGCTACGTTGCCGACGCCATCACCGCGCGCATGATCCGCCGCCAGGGTCGTGTCGTTCCCGAGCAGCGTCTGGTTTCCATCATCCCGGGATGCTTCATCGCGCCTGTTGGCTGCATCATCGTTGCTATTGCCTGCTCGCGTCAGCTTTCGTGGGTTGCCATCGCGTTTGGGTTTGGCATGGGTAAGCAATGTCCCCCTAGATCAAGCATACACTATCTCTCCAGGACTAACCATGGCATCTACACAGTCTCCTTCGGCTCCGTCTACGCCCCCAACATCGCCATCACCTACGTCGTCGAGAGCCGCCCCAAGCAGGCCAGCGAGGCCATCGTCGCCATCAACGTGTTTAAGAACCTTGTCTCGTTCCTCTTTGTGTACGAGGCGGTCACCTGGGTGGCCGCCCGCGGTTGGCTGGAGGTGTATATGATCATCTTTATGCTCGTGACGCTGAGCATGGTGCTGGCCGTTCCTTTCTACTTCTTTGGCAGCCGCCTTAGGGCCATGTCGGCTGGGCTGGAGCGCTTCCTTTGAGGGCCGTTGAGCTGAGCGTTGAGCTGTTTACTTAATTCACGATATTCTATTCTACTCGTACCCTTTATGAACAGTGTCTCCCTTGTCGGGTGCCTCGAATTGCAGACCACTTTGAGTTTGTTTTGAGAGAGAAGACCATTCCAGCAACAACTGTGGCTGGTACCTAAAGCACTGCCCGTTGGCGCTCCTGCTGGTCTTGACCGGGCCAACAGACTGAGGCCCACTGCAGCGGCAAGTTGCGCCGGCGGCACAAACGCAGCGCAAGGCTGCTCAAGTGATTCCAGCCAGGGCATCCTCCTGCAGGTTGCCCTCTAGGCATCCAGTGCCTTCCACAGCTTCTGTTCCCCGCGTTTCCCAATGCTATTTCACCCCACGCCCCCTCCCCCTCCGCAACTCAACCTCCGACCACCACCACCCTGAGTCAACTTCCCACCACCACTACCATCCAGCATCGTCAGCTTCCCCACCACGGAACACCAAAAGAAGAAATCAAAATGGATAAGGCCCAGCAACTTATCCAGGCTGCTGGTTCCCTGAGAGCCGCCCCTCAAACCTCGGCGGTGCTGGACATGGCCCGCATTGTCATGACCACTGCGGTCGACCATGCGAAACTGGCAGCTGAAGAGGTGAGTCATTACCTATCCCCCATCCCCTCCATGATAGTATCATGTCATCGTGTTGTCCACCCCAGCTAACACTCCGAAAGGCTGCTGAGCAGGTACATTTACATCCGCGCATGTCGAGACGATCCCCAACCGCCGCACCGCAACTGACACCTCCCCCTCCCGTCACTAGGCAGCCAAATTAGCCTGCGCCCACCCAGTTGCCACGGCCTTCATCGTTGGCGGCGTCGCCGTCGCTGCTGCCCCGCAGTTGGCTACCGTTCCTCTCCTGAGCGTGGCCGGATTCGGCTCCTCGGGCGTCGCGGCGAGTTCGTACACCTCATTCCTCCGCTCCGTCTATCCTGTCTCCCTTCTACATTCTCCGCTTTGCTTGATACCCTCTTCTCGGTTAACCGCCGTTCTTACCTTCCCCCCATTCCTGATCCCCTCCATTCCTCACCTTGACCCCTTTTCTCACCCTGACCACCCCACCCCCTCTCAACCGTCACCAAGCCATCAACTAACGCAGCCAAAAACAACTTAGGTTCCATTGCCGCCGGCTGGCAGAGTGTAATCGGCAACGTCGCTGCCAGCAGCGCGTTTGCGACTTTTCAGAGCGCCGGCGCAGGCGGCGCGGGCCTGGCAGCCGTGAACAGCGCTGCGCAGTTTGCTGGGGCCGGCGTGGCGGCGGTGGCGGCGGGGATTAAGGCGAAACTATGATGTGGTTCTGGGGCGTACACAATCGGGGGCGCGCGTGGGAGGTGGAGGGGAGGAGGGAAGATACAGAGCTTGAGGATAGGGGGTGTGGATCGGGAGATTGGGAGAGGTCAGGGTTGCCTACTTGGGGAACCTAGGGTGGTAGTGAAGGAGTTCGGATACTTTTCGGAGGGTAGGATGAAGTGTAGCGAGTGAATACATGCGCAGACTGAACAGGAGACTTTTTAATGTGGTGCGGAGACTTCTCGGAGATATCCATGCGGTCGTGGGTTTAACACGAAAGATGTGGCCCCTCAACCTTGACACGAAACAGGCTCCCAACAACCCCAGCAGCCACAGCTAGTCTATATACCTCTAGAAGAACTCTTCGAACACACCCTGAACCATCCAGCCCAAAATGGCCACCACAGCCCGCACCACCGCCGAGCTCCAAAAGCTCTACCAAAACCTCAAGACAGCCGGCGGCAGCGCCTGGGAGGCGACCCTATTCGAGAATGCGCGCAGCGTCAGCTCACCCCTCGCTACGAGGATGCTCAGCCAGATGGGCATCGGAGCAGATACCACCGCGCCCTTCAAACTGTTCGAGAATGCCGGCGGCGTCGGGGTTGTCGCGCCGCTGCTGACACGGATCATCAAGCCTGACGTCATGAAGCAGAGCAGTATCCTCTGTGGCGATTTCTCTGAGCAGGCTGTGAATTTCGCGAAGAGGAGGAGTGAGAGTGAGGGGTGGGTCAATACGGAGGTGGAGAAGGTCGATGCGCAGGTAAGGGGTGGTGTGGGGTGTGTTTTTATGTTTTGATATGAACCCCTGAGGTTGACCGAGGAACAGAAAAACGGACTTCCGGACGGTGCTTTCACCCATGTGGCAACCAACATTGGCTTCCACGTCGTGCCTGACTCCGAAGCCGCGCTGAACGGTACGCACATCCAACAACCCTCAACCACCCGGTTCAAGCTGACAACGAACAGAAGCGATCTGTGTCCTCCAACCCGGCGGAGTCCTCGGCTTCACCACTTTCCACCGAGAGGTCGGCTGGGTAGGCGAGGTCCGGGAAGCGTTCGCGTCGTTCCCGTTCGAGGCACCCTGCAACATGACGTTGCAGACCACGCCGTGGGGGAAGTGGTCCGACGTCAACTGGGTGCGCAAGACGCTCACTGAGAAGGGGTTCGAGGACATCAAGGTGGATGTGTTTGCCTTTCTCAGCCATGTTGAGAGTGCCGATTTCTTTCTGAAGAACTATGGCATGATGATGGACTGGATCGTGAATACGTCTTGGTCAGACGAGTTGAGGGCTGAACACCCCAAGGAGGAGGTTCATCGGTTGGTGAAGGAGTTTCTGGAAAAGAAGTACGACGGGGAGGGGTGGGACTTGAGCTGGATTGCACTTGTTGCTAGTGGGAGGACTTTGTTGTTGAGCGGTAGTGCTGATGTGTAGTGATTTCCCCCCTTCGAGCACGAGCAACTCAGGCGAAATCCAAGCGCATTCCTGGATGTTGTTACTTCTTACTTGCTTGCTGACTGCTAGTTTCGTTTTACTGCTAGTTATCATATTTCCGGCCCGTTAATTTCTAACTATTGTCCCAATTTTCAACCGCTGTGTCGCCATCCTCATCATCCTCGTCATTCTCATTATCCTCATCATCGCCATCGTCATCAACCCCATCATCCTCATCAACCTCGCCACTAGCTCTAGAGGGGCGGGCCTTGATTGCCCGATACGCCTCTGCGGCGACTTGTTGACGGATGTCTTCCCCCGGCAGCCACCTTTCCACGCTCCGACTCCTGCGCCTTTCCCAGGCCTCTTCAATCCGTATCTCCTCTTTGTGATACTTTTCATAGTGGTGGCGCGCCTCATGAGGCGCCTCTCTCTGCCTTTCGGCTTCCCGTTGAAACTCTTCAGCTTCAGTCTTTTCTCTAAGCCATTCTTCGTGTTCCAAGATTTCTCTCAGCGCCTCTTCGTCGTCTTCGAAAGCCCTTGTCTGCTCTTCCTTTTCAAACGCCTCTCTAAGCGCTTCTTCCCATTCGTCGTCGTCAGGAACTGTGGCTTTACGCTTATCCTCTTCAAAGGCCTTTCTAAGCGCGTCTTCGAGTGCTCGTTCGTCGTTCGCCAAATCCGCTGCCTTCTGCCTTTTCTCTTTCAGGATCTCTCTGAGCGCCTCTTCCTCATCATCAAAACGTGTTGCCTTGCGCCTTTCCTCCTCGATCGCCTCTTGGAGGGCCTCTTGTTCGGCATGTTCAAGGCGTGCCTTGCGATTCGCCGCTTCGAGCATCGTTTCGAGGGCCCCATCGTCATAGCCATAAAGTGAGTCGAGCTCTTCCCGCTCGAGAGCCTCCTCACGGGCCGTTGCGTCGGCGAGTCGTCTTTTACGGTCTGCCTCCGCGAGAGCTTCTCGGGCCGCCTTGGCCTGGTCGAGAAGGAAGCTCCCGCCGTAGGAATACTCCCAAGTTGTTGGACTTTCGGGCGACCGATCTGCAGGCGATGCTGGACATTGACCGATATACTGTGAGAGCTGGTTCCTAATGCAAAAGTGTTAGAACCACGGCAAGAGTCAAACCTCCACTGGCATAGCAACTTACCCGTCTTCGTCCTGGTACAGAGAATGGTCCTCAGGTTTACACTTCTCGCAATAGTACGTGTCCGGCACCATGGAATCGGAGCGAAACCCCATGCAAGAGCCATGTTGCCAGCACTTGCACTTGTCGCACTGGATAAACAAGCCCCCGGGCTCGTCAACCTCGGTGGGGGAATCGACGACTCTTGGCCTTGGTTCCTCGGCGTGGCATATACATCGGATCCCATCACGCCTCTTGCCCTCAGCCTTGCCAAGGTCGAGTTCCGTTTCTTCGGCCGCGTTGGCTGCTGACACCTCACTCGACCCGTCTGAGTCGGTCTCAAAAGCCTCGTCATCGTCCTCGTCGGGGTAGGCAGGGAGCGCCGAGAGTGAGATCTCCTCGAGATGCCGGGCAAGGTGTGTCGTCACGGCGATCTTCCCCTTTTCCGTAGTCTCCAAGCACAGCGGGCATGTGATGGCATCCCAAGCTGGTTCGCAGCGGTGGTCCAGCGCGAGATGCGCCACCCAGGCGGCACGGGTGCCGAAGCGGTACTCAGAGCACTGCCCCTCCAAGCACAGGTAGGGCTGCAAGTCTAGGTACAGATGGCGCTTCCATCCCGAGTTGTGGGTGATTCTGACCGATCTCCCGCACGCGAGGCACGGGAATGGAGACCCCTTCTTTGCCTCCTCCGGGAGCGGAGGGATCCGGACCTTTTTGCCGTCCCCAGCCCCGTATGTCATGACCGTCTCGGCGTATGAGCTTGCCGTCGGGAGCGAAGTGCCCAGACCAGAGTCATGGTACTTGGAGCTGGCAGCCACCGTGCCGGCTTCGCCCTTATCGTTGGAAGGGTCGGGCAGCCTAAGGGTCCCTGTCTCGGCCAAGTTGCGTGTCTGTTGGCACCTAAGAAATCTGACCCAGTTCGCCTTGCCGAGTGTCTCGACCAAGTTGGTATCGGCCTTTGGGAATCTCTGTTGGATTTTGTCGCAGAAGACCGTCTTGGGTGTCCAGTCGATTGTTTCGAGATTCTGCTTTTGTTTGTGGGAAGCCAGGTCGAGCACTGGGTCCCGAAACAAGGGGTCGAGGTCCATCAAGCACTGCGCATCTGTCTTGAGGTCTTCGGCCACCTCGGCGATGCTGTCATCAATGCCTACGCCGGAGAAGCCGTCGCTTGAGGCGTCCGAGCGATCATCGCCGTCGCCGTGGATGACGTCGTGGATCATGTACGACGCCTCATCGACGGTTGCGGTGAGTTGGAGCGTCAGAACGCTCAGTTTGTCGGAGGAAATGTGGGTGAGAGGTATGAGTCTGCCCAGCAGCGTGGTCGCGATGCTCGACAGCGTCTTCAGAGTCGAGCGGCGAATGTTGCGCGACTTGGCGAGGGTTTCATCTAGCTTCCCATCTTGAATTCCGTAACCGTCAGACCAAAGAGCGATGAGACCTCGGGCGCGTTCAAGGCTAATGTGGACAGGTTTGGGGGTGGTCTCGGCGCGGTGCGGTTGCGCTAATTGGCGGAGGGCTTCACCATACACGTCGAGAATGCCGCCACAGAGGCGGGCAGTCACACTGCGGTCCTCGGGCTTCGAGTCGTCGTGATGATGGTCCCTTTGCCATTCCTGTACAAAAACTGCGGCATCGAGATGACTTGCAACTTTTGACATTGCGGTGGTTCAGCCGGTGTTGTGGAGGGATGGAGTTGGCGGACTGTTTGTAGAAGGGGCAGGGCAGGGAGAAACTGTTTGTGTCCCACACACACAGGAATAATGGACAAGGCAGATTTCGAGGGGGAAATGCGGGCGGTTAAGCACTGCCACCCAAGCAGGCCTCTCTATAAGGACTAGCGCGGCACGCGAAGCGCCGACCGCGCCATGAACCCAGCCTCGTCACCGCTGCCCTTTCTATTCCCCCTCCCCCTAATTTCCAGAGCATCCATCGACAGCAATTTCAACAGCCAGGCCCTCTCACACTCGTTTCCAAGGAAGAAAATAACACAAAATGGAGGCAGTATCACTCTCACTGGGCATCATCCCACTTATTATAAAGCTCTACAGGTCATCGCGGTCCCGATTCAAGGTCTTCCGCCATTATTCTAGAGAGGTTGGCAGGGTCGAGAAGCAGTTTGACCGGCAGCGGCTGTTCTTCCTCAACGAAATCCACTTCACTCTTCGGCTCGTCATCGACGATGAATCGCTGCTGCGGGATATGGTGGGGAACGGAGATCACCCGCAGTGGCAGAGTCCAAGCCTCGAACGCGCAATGTTGGACCATTTCAACGCAAACAACTGCCAAGCGTTGAAGGAAATCACGGCCGAGATTGGTGAGACCATCAACGCTGTTCAAGAAGGGCTAGAGTGCTTTAAGGAGCTGAAAGAATCCCGGCTTGAGGTTAGACCCCTAGGCCTCAAACCCCCTTAACACATCGCGTCATTCCACGTCCTAATTCTTGTTAGGGGGAGAATATCATGGACGTCACCAGGCGGCTACAAGGTCGTATCAGGGTTGCCTTTGACATGCCCAAATTCACCGCATGGATTAGCGAGCTCCGCGAGTCTAATAACGACTTGCAACACCTCCGCGCCCAGATCGAAAAGTTCGGCACACCCAGGAAGACAAGACCTACCAGGGCAGCTTCAGACAATGAGCGTCGGGCCGTTGTGCGACGGCGCCTCTCCTCTGACTTTGGCTCGTATGGGGCGACAAGAAGAGCCTCGCAGGCCCTCTATGATGCTCTCTGGGCTGCCTGGTCGACCCAAGACGCTGCTCACTTCCGCCATCTCGTCAAACTGTTCCTGGAAACCCGGTCTGATGAAGGCGTTCATCTGAGCTTGATCATATCGTGTCTAAGGCAGGACCATATGCAGTCAATACCCAGCATTGCGAGACTCCACGTTAGGTCCCAGGTGCTTGACTGGCTTACGGACCAACCTGCATCCCGAACATCCAACCCCACATCCACCCCCGGGATACCTGATGCAAAGCGTCGTCGGGTGGTGCGGTTTACGGATAACGAGTATAACTGCCCCGAGACGGAGGAAGAAACAAGTTCGATGACCCCAACCACGCTCAACCTCACGCACAGTCGACATCTTTGCTCCGAGCTGCTCCCCAAGAAGAACCTACCCCAGGAGCAGCGTTCACGATCCCCATCCCCGCCCGTTGGCTACCTCGACACGCTGGCACACTCCCAAGACCGATTCCGGCACTCCTTTTTCCACTGCTGCGAAGGCCTCTGCGACCCCGCCCTTTGCGTAGGCCTCACCTTTCACCAACAATCTCCCCAAAAACAACAACAACCGCACGATCACCAACACCGCCACCAACACCGCCACCACCAACTACACCCCGAGCCGATCCGCCTCGACACGCTCCTCGCCGACCCTCGCAACCGCGACGCGTTGCCCCTCACCGACCAACTGCAACTCGCCCTCCGCATCGCCTCGGCGGTCCTCAAGTTCAATTCGACGCCGTGGCTGGGCGAGGCCTGGGGGTTGCGGGATCTCTACTTTTACGAGCGGCCCGCCGAGACCAGCAACACCACGGCGGACCTCTCCACCTCGTTGCAGACCCTGCACTTTGGGGTCGAGTGGACGCGAGGCGCTGGCAACAGGCTGACAGATGGTCTCCGGCAGGGAGAGGGGGAGGGGGAGGAGTCGGTAGCCGCCGCGCTTGAGGAGGCCAAGATGACCTATGGCATCCGCAACGTGACCATGTACAACCTGGGAGTGGCGCTGCTGTCGATCGGGCGGTGGGCGGCGGTCGACCCGCATGACGTGGTGCGGGTGCGGCGGATGGCGGCGCAGACGTGTCCGTTGGGGGCGAGGTTCGGGGACATGACGCAGAGGGTGTTGGATTGTGATTTTGGGTATGGCAAGGACCTGGGGAAGCCGAGGCTGCAGGAGGCGGTGTATGATGGGGTGTTGCTGGAGCTGGAGGCGATGATAGCTTCGATGAGTCTCAAGGAGTCGTGAGGTTGGAGGGTTGAGGAGGAGCGTGTGGCACGCGTTGGTTCACGGATGTTTTATTTTGAATCTAAGCCCATTCAATGGCAACGGCAGCAATAACGGCAATATAAATAATGACACTAACCCCGGCGAATCTCGATTGTGAACATTTCGTCCTTCGTGAGTGCGTATGCTGCCCTGTCGAAAGCCGTCCAGATTGCTCTGAGATACCGAGATTCGTCTGTGACTTGTAATAATAGTTATTCAGCAGCTGTTCCCGCCGCCTTGCGCGCAGCCCGTGCTAAGGCGGCGAACGCACTCGGGGTTTGATTGGTCTCAGGGGTTGAAGCTTGGTTCGTTGTGGGCAGGTAGAGTCGGTGCCCCTTCCCCGAGATGTTGGGCGGTTTACGCCTTCAGGTGGCATGCATGGGAGTGCTTAGGTTAGTTGTTACTCCTGTACTGATCGTTATTGAGTAACTTTCAGCACGTCGTTTGGTGGGCTCGCGGCATCTTTGCCACTTCTCTTCGTTAGAATTGTGTCCGCGCTACAAATCACCTAACTCGAGGCATTCACTCGAAGACCTCCTCGAGACTGACGGCAACCTCATCGGGGACAGCAGGCCGCTACTCATATCCGTAATAAGCCACCGCCGGGTGTTGCTGGCTCTCCCAACTATAACCAACCACATCTGTGCAGCCTCTTCCGGCAAACCCTGGGCCCGGAAAAGGTCCTTGACATAAATATCAGCCTCCTCCATTGCCTCTACCATTCCTAGAGAGTCTTGGTCATCGACACTCCCCCCTGCAGTACCACCACGATGATTTCCAAAGCCCCTTTAGCCACTACGCTCTCGGGATCCGCGTCCCTGAGAATCCGATTCAGTTGCTCGAGATAAAACACAGCCCCGTCCACTTTCCGCTCCCCCGCCGCCTTCTTCGCGAGCAGCTGGTATGCCTGCGTGGCAATCTTGCAGTCGCCCCCGCCGCGCGAATTTCTCGCTCCCCCCACCCTTCCAACACACGCCGCCGCGGGGACCTTTAAGTTGACGAAATCCACACATGCCTCGACCCGTCTTTCTGCGGGCAGGCACATTCCTTGGTGTGCCACCACTTCCGTCGACGACTGTCCCGGGGGTCCGCATCGTCGTCCGAGATGGCCATGTCTGACCCGTACTCCTCCTCCAGCTCCGGCTCCCACTGCGTCTTGTACCACGCGCGCTCAAACTGGACCATGTTTTCTGGTGTCAAAACCATGTCGCCGTGCACGATCTTGGTGTAGTAGGGCGCGGGGTTGCATCTGAGATACCTCATTTCCATGAAATCGGACCAGCCCGTGTACCAACTGATGGCTGGGCCTCCCTCGAGGTCGATGATGGTAAGCGCCTCTAGAGCCTTTGCATCTCGGAGGTGCCTCTCGACATGGTTATAGAAGTAATCGCCGAAAAGCGACACGAGCGTCAACCGCTGGATGAGGGCGATGGCGCTAAGGTCCTCTAACTCCGAGTCCAGCATGTAGACTTCGTCGAGGGCGAAGTTGATCCAGGAATACTTGACGGGCTCCCGGGGGTTGCCGGAATCGTCCAGAAGATAAGCCTTGGTGTAGAACCGCTGGCAGGAGGATCGGGATTCGCCTGAGGCGACGAGGAGCGGCGGCGGCGGGCTGGCCTGGCGACCGTGGCGGAAAACTGTGGGTTGGTAGCCAACGATGACGACCTCACGCGGGGCGATGCTCAACTCCCAGATCTGCTGCCGTATCTCGACGGGCAGGCGGGGAAAGGGGTGGAACAAAGGGCTGGTAGGCTCGTTCATCGTGTCATGGGGAGTTGCTGAAAGGTTTGGTTTGGGTTGGGAAAAGAGACGAAGAAGGAAAGAAATGGGACGGGAAATGATACCGCATCGCACATTGTGCCCGTTCTTATGCATCATTCGCCAAATAAAGTATGCTTGGTAGATACTGTTGGCGGTCATCGTGCTGCTTTAAGCCAAGCGCGGGAAGGGCGCAAGCCCGGATCGGGCCGGCCGGTGTGGCGGGTCGGGGTCAGGGAGGCCGAGATATGAAGATATCGAGGTGGCCCTGGCCCGTTGTTAGACGGTTCATAGCTCCATGGAACAAGCCAGATTCAGACCTCAGGGTTCTCACCACAGAGTCCCTGGTCATCAAGATGCTGTCCCCTAGCCGCGCTTGACTACGCGTGCCAACTCTAACCCGCCTCGGTTCTGGCACTCTGCTCGCATCCCGCACCATCCTCGCCACCACATGCTCCCCGCGGCCAACCACGACCAACCTCCCCCAAGGCCCCCCCATCTCCCTAACCGCCTCCCTCTCCTCCCCTCTCCTCCCCCAGCCTCACAACCCACTCC